>Ga0208373_1004046_pt1 | contig 13673 bp, 15 predicted proteins | sample RifOxyC2_FD_184036 | JGI IMG/M metagenome (GOLD analysis project Ga0208373, IMG submission 184036) | Soil microbial communities from Rifle, Colorado - Rifle Oxygen_injection C2 (SPAdes) | ecosystem: Environmental > Terrestrial > Deep subsurface > Rock core/Sediment | place: Rifle, Colorado...
ATGGCATCTCTTATTTTCTCTTTTTTGATATGTCATTTTATTAATAATTTCTTTTTAATACAATTAATTTTTCTACTTCTTAATTTATTCTATGCGACATCTACCGTAGGGGTTCAACATTTAATTAAGGGCTGAATTCTTTTATTCCCTCCAATCTCTCAAAACTTCATTTTCTGCTTAAATGTATTTAAATTTCAAAAGAAGATCTATTTTAAGAATAAATATTATCGGAACTTACTTTAACATTTGACTGAGTTGATTCAGGCTAAGGAAATTTAACGGTAAAATAACTTATAGATTACAACAGCGTGCTTTGAGTCGTTTTTTAATGTGGCTTAAATGGCGAAGCTGTAGGGAAGCGTAAGTTTGTAATAACTTTTAGTGCGCTTTCAAAGATAATATGAGGGTAGTTCTTTTGAAAAAAATCATTTCTGTAGTCGGTGCTCGCCCGAATTTTATGAAGGTTGCACCCGTCCATCATTCCTTCCAAAAATATAAAGATAAAATAAATCACCTGGTCTGCCATACCGGGCAGCATTACGATGAAAAGATGTCGAAAATATTTTTCGAAGATCTCGGCATGCCTCATCCTAATTTCTACTTAGGTGTCGGTTCGGGCTCTCATGCCGAACAGACGGCAAAAGTAATGATTGAATTTGAAAAAATTCTTCTTAAAGAAAAACCGGAGCTTGTTATAGTAGTGGGAGATGTAAATTCGACTGTTGCATGTACTCTTGTTGCATCAAAGCTTAATATTAAAACAGCGCATATAGAAGCCGGGCTCAGAAGTTTTGACCGCACGATGCCTGAAGAGATAAACCGGCTTCTTACAGATTCAATCTCTGATTTTCTTTTTGTGTCCGAAGAAAGCGGGTTGAAGAATCTTAAAAAGGAAGGAATTCCGTCAAAGAAAATTTTCTTCGTGGGCAATGTTATGATTGACAGTTTGATTCAGAATCTTTCTAAAGCCGAATCGTCCGGGGTTATGAAAGAATTCGGTTTAACCCCCTCCGAATTTATTCTCGTTACACTTCATCGCCCTTCTAATGTCGATTCTGAAAAATTCATTAAAAACCTGATACTTCTTTTTGACAGACTGGCTAAAAAAAGAAAAATAATTTTCCCGGTTCACCCAAGGACCAAAAAGAACTTACTTGGTTTTGGCTTTAAATCCGGAAACGATAGGATACTACTTACAGATCCAATCGGGTATATCGATTTCCTGGCACTAACTAAAAATGCCGAATTAATAATTACAGACAGCGGGGGAATACAGGAAGAGAGCACTTACCTCGGGGTTCAATGTATAACTGTTAGAGACAACACTGAAAGACCTGTTACCACGAGGATCGGGACAAACCATCTTGCGGGGACAAATCTTAAGAAAGTTGAAAAGACTGCAATTGAAATTCTTAACGGTAAAAAGAAAAAAGGGAAAGTTCCCGAACTTTGGGATGGAAAAACAGCCGATAGAATAACCCGGATAATAGCAGGCTACAACGGCAGAAGTGGAAGTGAGACAATGAGATTATGTGAAATGGGAAATGGTTGATGGAAGATGTAAAATGGAAATGGTAGGACCAACTTAATAACTTAATAACCCAATAACTTAAAATATCAATCTTGTCCCAAAGGAATTCCTCGGCATAATCTTGTAATTTTACAATCTTTCAATCTTGTAATTCCCCCGAATGCCTGCCCGCCGTAATATAATGCAGGCGGGACCAATGACAAAGATTTGCCGCTTAACCTTTATTTTTAGATATTAAAACCAAAATCGTATTAATAACTAAGACAAACGTATTATTTAACCGCAGTGATAAATTAAAATAAATAGATGTAACTATGGATCATCACTTGAAAGATTTTACCGCTGAAAAAAAACTACTGTTAGCTCTAAACCTTTATCACTCCGCTAAAGAACTGAAAAAAGCTTCCTTAAAAAAATTACATCCGGAAATGACTGAAAAAGAAATTCAAAAAAAAGTTAAAGACATTTTTCTTTATGCAAGATCTTAACCTCTTCAGAATTTACACAGACATATTAAATCAGAATAAGTTCAGGTATTTTATAACTGGTTCCGTAGCAGCAATAGCTTATGGTGACCCGAGATTAACACACGATATCGATCTGGTTATAAATATGAGCAGTAACGAGATTGAGAAATTTATTCTCGCCTTTCCGGGTAACCAGTTCTACTGTCCTCCGGTAGAAGTGATTAAGACTGAATTGAACCGTAAATCGAGAGGGCATTTCAATTTAATTCATCACGAAACCGGATTTAAAGCAGATATTTATCTGACAGGCGAAGAAGAACTTCAGCTTTGGGCAATGAAAAATTCCAGGGAAATTGAATTTGAAGCGAGTTTAATATTCATTGCGCCACCGGAATATGTCATCATTAAGAAACTCGAATTCTATAAAGAGGGAAACGCACAAAAACATCTCATAGATATTCAGGGGATTCTTGCTAATTCAAAAGAACTTATTGATTTTGATTTTCTTAACAAGGCTATTGCCGACAGGTCACTAGATGAATATTGGGGTAAAGCCATAGAAGGCACAACATAGTAAACAGGAGGCAGTAAGCATTAATAAGCAATGAAATGATGAATAATGTGAGATGGGAATGACTACGAATAACCAATGACTATTGAAAAGGAAGATGTTTGATGGAAAATGGAAGATGGAATGACAACTGAATGACCAATGACTATTGAAATGGAAGATGGTTGATGGAAGACTTGTCCGGCGTCCTGTCCGCCGAAATCTCTGATGAAGGCGGAAGCCCGAAGGGCGGAGACGGATGTAAAATGGGAATCTTTCAATCTTTCAATTTTGTAATTGCCCGAATAACAATTGATTGACTACGAATGACCAATGACAATTGAATGACCAATGACGAATGATGGGATGATCCTGTATCCCGCATCTGGTATCCGGTATCAGAGGCAAGTAGAATGAGATGATGGGATTATGCGATAATTGTATTTATATTAAAATAATATTAAATATTCTTGTAATGAAAAAAGAAGTATATAGTAGGCTAAAGGATTCCTTATCGGGTAGACAGGAAATTGATTTTGCTTACATATTTGGGTCGTTTGTTAAATCCGATCATTATCATGACATTGATGTTGCTGTACATCTGGAGAAAAATTTCAATCCGGATGACTACAAAAAATTTCCATATGGATATGAAAGCAACTTAATATCCGATATTTCGGCTTTGTTAAGAAATGATAAGATTGATTTGGTGATCATTAATAAAGCGGGAATTCTGATACAACAACGTATCATAAATACCGGCGTACTTTTATTCGAACGCAACAAATATAAAAGGATAAGCTACGAAAATTATATCCGGCGTCTTTATATTGATGCCGAACCTTTGAGAAAAATAAAAATGTTTTATTTAAAGAGACATTTAAATAATGCCTGACCTGGAAATTATTGAAAAACACCTGTCTGCTTATATATCGGATCTTAGCAATCTTGAAAAGCATAGTCCGGTTACGGCAGATGATCTTAAAAGAAATACTGACCTTTTGTGGATATTGGAACGAGGTGTTTATCTTTTAATTCAGAATCTTTTTGATATGCTGGCTCATATAGTGTCCGCTGACTTTAATGAAAAATGGGATTATTACTCTGACCTTGGAGAAGTGCTCAGCAAAAATAATATTATTACCGATGAAGAAAAAAAGATACTAACACAAATGGCAGGTTTCAGAAACAGGTTGAGTCATGAATATCTTGGTTTAGAAGCAGGTGTGTTAGCTGATATTGTGAATAACAGGTTAAACGATTTCAAAAAATTCCTCCAGTTAATTAAAAGTTACTGTAAGCTTTAATCTTCCTCAATGACTAATGACAATTGACTAATGACCAATGACTATTGATTGACTACAAATGACCAATGACAATTAAATGACCACGAAAGATGATGAGCTTATGTGATTGTCCGACGACCTGTCCGCCGAAATCTCGATGAAGGCAGAAGTCTGAAAGACGAAGACGGATGTATGATGGAAAATGGGAATGACAACTGAATGACCAATGACTATTGAAATAACCCCGAATGCCTGCCCGCCGTAATATAATGCAGGCGGGAGCAATGACAATTGAATGACCAATGATTATGAGAGAGCCTTGCTTTTTTAAGTCCCGATAAGTATTGTTAAACATTCAATTAAAAAAATAACCTCGTACAGATAGTTCAAGTTCACAAAGAAAGGGATTTAAATGGAAAGGATTGTAAACATAAAGATTGAAAAATTACCGGAGGGTTACTATCTGGCAACCTCAGATAATGTACAAGGTTTAGTAGCTCAGGGAAGAACTATTTCTGAAACAATTGAAATAGCCAGGGATGTAGCTAAAAAATTAATTGAAGCAGGGAAAAATGGACACAAAAACCCTCGGTAAATTTCTCCCGAAATCTCACTTTCTTGAATTGCCCTTTTCTGTAGTTGCAATGGTTGCATTTGGGTCACGGGTAAAAGAATATTATAATGAAGATTCTGACCTGGATTTACTGGTGGTTGCTTCTGGCATTCCACAGAAAAGGCACAGGAGAGGGAAGGAGATCGCTTTACTGAAAAAACGATTGCCGCTTATGCCGATGGATATTCTCCTTCTTTTAAAGGAAGAAACTCTGTCTAATTTCAAAAACCACAACCCCCTTTTTCTGGATATTGCAACAGAGGGAATCATACTTATTGATACTGATGGACTACTGGCAAATATAATTGAAGAAACACGAAATTATATTAAGCAGAATAAAATTCAAAAAGTAACAGATGGATGGATTTTCCCGGTTAAAGAAGGCGCTCCTACATTTTTATCAAAAGTTAGTAATGAAGACTTTTCTAATGCCATGCTTCGGGATGGAGAAAGGGATCTGGCGATTGGTAAAAGATTAAAAGAAGAGGCTTTTTTTGATAAATCGGTTTATCACTTTCAGCAGGCAGTAGAGAAGTTTATAAAAGCTATACTGATAGCCATGGGGATTTTTAAAAAGACACACTTTGTCGGGGAAGAATTAAGAGCTCTTATAGATAAGGGTACTATTCCCGGGCATTGGAAAGAACAATTATCTGATGCTGCAGAAATTTCCGAAGGAATTGAGCCTGAAGTTTCGCTTAGTCGGTATCCCGGAATTTCTCAGGATGCTCTCTGGCTTCCCTATGAGGAATATGAAGAATCGGATTCTCAGCAGGCACAGCAAAAAGCAGAAAGAGTGTTGTTAATAGCAAAGAATTTTGTCACACAATGGTTTGGAAGTAAGAAAGAAGAATGAAAAGATGAAAGATGTTTGATGGAAGATGGGAAATGGATGATGGTTGATGGAAGACGAAAATAGTAAATGAGAATCTTGCAATCTTATAATGACTAATGACTAATGACCAATGACTATTGAATGACGGGAGATGGCAAAGGGCAAAAGTGAAAGTGAGACAATGAGATGATGGGAATGTGAGATGATGAGAAATTCTGAATCCAGTATCCGGTATCCCGCATCCAGCATCCGGTATCAGAGTTCAGTAAGCAGTAGGCAATGAATGACCACGAGAGAGAGATGATGAGTGATGTAATTATGTGAGTTGGGAAAAGGCAAAAGGCATAGGGATGATGAGCGATAAGAAGTGAGAAACGGCAGAAGGCAAAGGCGGAAGTTGGGACAGTTATATAAAAGGCAGTTCAATACAAGAAGAAAACCTAAACTTGTTTTTAAACCCGACTGATTTGTAATGTATATTTGGTAAAAAAATACAGCTAATTTTAATAATGATCAAATTAAAATATTTATCTGAAGAAGAAAAAAAAGCTGTGGAGGAGATTAAAGAAAGAATCTTATCTCTTTCAGGAATAAAATTAAAGGGCATTTATCTCTTCGGCTCGAAAGCGCGGGGTGACTATGATCCGGAGTCGGATATCGATCTTGCCATAATCATTGATGGACTTGACAGAGGAATGAAACGAAAAATTATTGACATTGTTGCAGAAATTGAGACAAAGTACATCGTTGTTGTTTCTTCATTAGTTTTATCCTTAAAGGATTTTACCGATCTTAAAGAACACGAAAGAAGAATAGCACTTGATATTGAAAGAGAAGGTTTGCCCGTATGACCCAACAAAATAAAAAGATCAATATTTCACAGGAACTTGAAAGAGCAAAAGATTGTCTTAAGTCTGCAGAACTGCTGATGTCTCACGGGCAATATGCTGATGCAGTCTCAAGGTTGTATTATTATGTTTATCACAATATTAGAGCTTTGCTGCTTTCCAGGGGTTTTGAGCCGAAAACACATGAAGAAACATTAAGGCTTCTTGGTTTGCACTTCATTAAACCCGGGATATTTGAGCCTGGTTTATCTCACAGTTTCGCTAAACTCATGAAATATCGCGGTGAAGCTGACTATAACCCCTCATATGTTTTTACAAAGGAAGATTATGACGATTTTAAAAGGGAGTCTGATTTACTGAATAGTCAAATAATAGAATTCCTTCAAAAAGAAGGACTGATTAATAAAAGCGGAACGCGGGACCAATGACAAATGACAATTGAATGACCAATGACTATTGAATGGAAGATGTTTGATGGAAGACCTGTCCGGCGTAGCCCGAAGGGCGGAGACGGATGGAAGATGGAATGACAACTGACTGACTAATGTCCGATGACCAGAGTTGGGAAATGGCTCGCCTCCGACTCGTCGGAGCGGGCAAACGGCAAAAGTGGAGTGAGACAATTAGATAATGGGAAATTGAGACTTTGGGACTGTGGGATGATGAGAGATGAGTAATGTGATATGAAAAATGGGAGAGGCAATATGCGATGAATGACTACGAATGACCAATGACTATTAAATGACGGGAGATGGCAAAGGGCAGACGGCAGAAGTGAAATGGTAAATGGATGATGGAAGATGTAAAATGGAAATTGTAGAACGAACTTAATAACTTAATAACCTGAGAGCTTAACAACCTATTAACCCTGATACCAATCCGGTATCCCGCATCCGGAATTAAGTTACTGAGCTATTAAGCTATTGAGAATCGTAAACCCAATAACCCAATTTCTTAACAACCTAATAACTTGAAAAAATCAATCTTTTAATCTTTCAATTTTGTAATTGCCCGAATAACAATTGATTGACTACGAATGACTAATGACAATTGACTGACTATCGTTGGATGATGAGATGCTGAGAAATCCGGCATCCCGCATTCGGTATCCCGTATCATAGTTCAACTGAATGACCAATGACAATTGACTGACGAATGATGGGATGATCCCGTATCCCGCTGATTAAGCGAATGGTATCGGAGCGCAGTGTTTATAAGCCGTTATAATAGAATGTTAAAGAAATTAAAAGTATTTTAACATTAGCTACTTTGCAGAAAGTGAAAAAAATTTTTATGGACAAGCATCATTTATTTCAAATGATAAAAGATTTTCTTTTAAAAGAAAAGGAGATAGAATTTGCTTATCTATATGGGTCTTACGCAGTGAATAAAGAAACACCTTTAAGCGACATAGATATTGCTGTATATCAAAAATCCGATAAGCCCGCGTATGATTTTCGAATGACCGAATTTAAAATTGAAAGTAGTTTAGTCAGAATATTACCCGAATATAAATTTGATGTGAGAAGCCTTAACGATGCCCCAATAATAATAATAGGCAAAATACTAAACGAAGGCAAAGTTTTATTCTTTAAGGATGAAAAATTCTATTATGATTACCTTGTAAATAACAGGTTGAGGTATATGGATTATTCCATCACCTATAATCCCTTGTTCGATCAAAGGTATGAGAATTTGTTAAATGATAGATAAACAAAAAATAGAGAGCCTGTTTAAAGAGCTTGATACGTATTTAAAAGAAGTAAAGCAATTGAGTCTTTTATCTGAAGTAGAATATTTAACTAATGTCAGGAATATTTATAGCGGAAGATATTTGTTGCAAATTTCTATAGAAACCTGCATCAACATAGGCAATCATATTATCTCAAGAGAAGCATTGGGAATTCCCAAGGATTATTCCGACACTTTTAGAATACTTCAAAGTAACAATATTATATCTACATCTCTTCTGGAGAGATTAATATTAATGACAAGATTTCGTAACAGGATTGTTCATCTATATTGGGACATTGATGATAAGCTGGTTCTGGAAATAATAAAAAATAATTATGAAGATTTCATTAATTACAGAACTGAAATACTGGAACATCTGAAAAAAAATCAGTCTAAGGATCTATAAGAAAATATTGATCTTGCGTTTCTGATACTATATCCCTAGACAATTGAATGACCAATGACAATTGATGGGATGATCCGGTATCCCGCATCTGGTATCTGGTATCCGGCATCAGAGTCCAACTGATGACAACTGAATGACCAATGACAATTGATGGGATGATCCGGTATCCCGCATCTGGTATCTGGTATCCGGCATCAGAGTCCAACTGTATACCAATGACAATTGAATGACCAATGACGAATGATGGGATGATCCGGTATCCCGCATCTGGTTTATCAACCGAAGGTTGGTATCCGGTATCTCGTATCCCGTTAAATCAACCGAAGGTTGGAATCCCGTATTTGGTCCTGGATGTTGGTAGGGGTGATGGTTGATGGAAGATTTTTACAGAAGTTATTGATAATTTTATGAAAACAATATGAACCCCTTCAGCTACGGAACTATAGTTAAAGAACCATATTTTTTTAACAGGCATGTTGAATGCGATAAGATAGTCTCTACGCTTTCCGGCGGGAACAATCTTGTGTTATTTGCCCCGCGCAGGTTTGGAAAAACATCCTTGGTCTTGTACGCAGTTGAAAAATTAGAAAAAATGAAATATACGTGTGTGTATTTCGATTTTATGCCGGTTTATTCCCGTGAATCTTTTATTCAAACATACTCAAAGGCGTTAGTTTCCACCCAAAGCAACTTGCAAAAGGCAGTAAAGGCTACTGCGGCATTTGTTAAAGGCATTCGTCCAAAATTAGTTTTTGATCAGTCAGGCAATCCTGAGTTCTCTTTAGATTTTACAGAAAATAAAATTGATGAGAAAACACTTGGAGAAATTCTTGATCTACCTGAACATCTGGCATCGCCGGATAAACGTTTTATCATTGTACTTGATGAGTTCCAGGAAATAAATAAGCTAAATGGTGAAAATTTTGAAAAATTATTCCGTAGTAAAATACAGCATCACCAATATGTAAACTATCTGTTTTTAGGCAGCCGTACACATTTGCTGAATGATATGTTTAATAACAAAGGGCGGGCATTTTATAATGCAGCTATGTTGATGCAAATTGGTTCTCTGCCGCAAGAAGAAACAGTTGATTTCCTGATAAGCAGGTTTGCTTCCTCAGGTATTAAAATAGAGCAGCATCTAGCTCTGTTCATCATCGAACAAGCAGGCGTCATTCCTTATTACATTCAACTTTTAGCTGCTGAAGTTTGGCAGTACGTGGTGAATTCTATACAAAAAATTGATAGGGAGCTTATTATTAAGTGTGCCGAAAAAATTGTTGATTTGAAAAGCGATTATTATTACGAACTTTATGATAAACTATCAGCATATCAAAAAAAGTTGTTAAAAGCACTTGTGGTAAGCGGCGAAAATGTATTTTCTTTAAATTACACAAAGAAATTTCGCCTTACGGCAGCGTCAACTACTCAAAAAGCGCTTGCCGGGCTAATTGAATCTGGAATTGTTGAAAAAGTAAATGGTCGCTATTTTATCGGGGATCCATTTTTTAAACAATTTATTATCCGTTACGCTTAGTGGCGTTACGCTCCTGGGCGTAATGCCCGCCGTAATATAATGCAGGCGGGACCAATGACCATTGTATGACTATCGAATGACAATTGAATGACCAATGACTATTGAATGGAAGATGTTTGATGGAAGATGGGAAATGGCTCGCCTCGTCTCCGACTCGTCGGAGCGGGCAAAGGGCAGACGGCAGAAGTGAAAGTGAGACAATGAGATTATGGGAATGTGAGATGCTGAGAAATCCGGCATCCTGTATCCGGTATCCCGCATCCGGAATCCGGAATCAGAGTCCAACTGTATGACCAATGACAATTGAATGACCAATGCCTATTGATTGACTGAAAAATTCATATCTTTTTCAATCGAATGTTTAAAACTATTTTATCTCTCAAAAACGAACTTCTTAAAAAGGAGAGTAGTTTTTCAATCCAGCGGTTTACGCTGATCGGCTCGACTCTCTTTATGAGCAAAGTCGTTTTGATTCTTGTTGCATATTTTTTTGATAAGAATGATTATAATATCTTCAATAAAGCTTATTACACGGCTTCAATACTAATCCTGTTCGGCTCGTTAGGATTTGAATATGCCCTTTTAAGAGTAAAGGTTAAGCTCCCTTACCTTTTTATGGCAGTCGCTTTTAACTCCTTAGCAACTCTTGGCATACTTGCCATAGTTTCTCCAACAGCACTTACCACTTCCGAATCGCTTTCTGTTTACCTCTACAGTTTATTTGCATGCCTGGGAGGAATTTTTACTTTCGGGTTTTTATTCGGAGGAGACTATAAAAAATATTTTATGCTGATGGTTTTAAATTCTCTTTTTCATATAGCGATAATTCCAGCCGTGAAAGTAACCGGCTTGAGTATTTTTTCCTGTTTCCCCTTTATAACCGGCGCCTGGCTTTTAATTGCTGTTTCTTTAACCTCAAAGCATGCAAACGGTCAATCAAATATTAAAGAGCTTTATAAAGTTGGAGCCTCAACATTTATTATAAATAGCTCCGCATCGTTTGCACTTGTTGCCGATAAGTATATCGTTAATCATTTTTTTACGCTGAATATCGCCAATGCTTATACTTTTTCGTGGGCGTTAACAGTGCCGTTATTTTATATTGGCAATCTTATTGAGAAGATAATTTTTTCCTCTGCAGATATTGATTCTCCAAAAGTAGTTAAGAAGTCTCTTCCCCTTCTTATGCTTTTAATACTATCGTATCTTCTTTGCGTGACATTGGTAGTTTACTTCTTTTCAGAAATTATTCCTGCATCTGTAGATTTACATTTATTAAGGGAGATATTTCTTTTTATGATTACCGGGTATTCGGTTTATGTTCTTTTTCATTTTCCGCTTAACGGCTACCTCTTTAAATTTCTTAATGTTGATGTGCAAAAACTTATAGCAAAATATTCCGCCCTTTCAATAAGCATTCTTGTAATTGCTTTTTTAGTCTTTATCGGTTTATTCGGAATATCGGATTTCAGGTTCCTTCTTTCTTTGGTATGGATCTACATATTCGTTTTACTTTTTATCAAATGGCGCCTTATTATCCGCAGTAAAAACGTGGAGCCTGCTTGAAGATCATTTTGCTTATAAAAAAACAATCCGTTATTAATATAGTCGGGTACCTTATTCCGGCTGTTATAATAAGCAGGGCTTTCCCGCTGTTTACGTTTGTTTATTACTTGTTGCCGGTTCTTTTCCTTCTGGTATTTATTCAGGGGTACGAATTTATTTTTAAGGACAGAAATTTGCGCAGCCTTCTTCTTCTTTTTTTAGTCTTTGGATTGTGGAGCGCTGTAACTTCATTTTGGTCTGATTACCCCCTAATCACTCTTATGCGTGCAGGATATTTTGTATTTATAGCTTTAGGAGGTGTGATGACAGGATATATATGGTTTAAAACAAATCCCGATTCACTTGCTTTATCGCTGCCCGCTAATGTTGTAATAATAATTCTCAGTCTATTCTCTTTAATAACCAACATTCCTGCAGATAGCTGGACAGGTGGACACGGAAAAGGATTTATGGGTTTTACGGGACATCAGAATATACTTGCTGCTGCAATACTCTTAACTCTTCCAGGAGTATTTAATTTACTTATAAAGATTCGTGAACCTAATCAGCCTGACCCGCTGCGTCTAGAGAGTCGAAAGACAAAATTTCACATCCCAATTTTCTTAACATACAGTTTGATTGTTGCTAACTTCTTAATAATAATATTAACCTATTCACGTGCTTCAATATTATCAGTCGTAATTGGAATAATGATGTTCTTGATTTTTATAAAAGCTTATAAAATTTTATCCGCTATATTTGTTTTGAGCATTGTTTTCTTGATTTTATTTTTATCAGTATATCCAATCAATCATTCGATCAATAACTTGCTGAATAAGGGTGGCGGAAACGTTTTGAGTAGAAGAATTATTCTTTGGGAACCTTCTTTTGAAGCTTCGAAGATGGGTGGAATATTTGGATTGGGTTATGGCATGAGTGCGCCTGATATTAAAACACCCAAACTTACAGGCAGTCATTATGAGAACGGAAGATATATAAGGGAAAAAGGGAATTCCGTTTTAGCTGTTATTGAAGAAAGTGGATGGATTGGATTTATACTATTCCTTATGCCAATTGTACATTCATTCGTAATTTTTTTTCATCGGCATCAAGTTCAGTATTACGAACATCTTGCCAAAAGTAAAACAAAACCTATTTCAAAAAAAAATTATTCATTATACATTGTATATTCTGCGTTAATTGCATTGCTAGTTCACTCACAATTCGAAGGCTGGTGGGTGGGTGTTGGAAGTATACATCTGCCGATATTTTATTTATTATTATCCATGACAGTAAAGTCACCAGCTAAAAATTAGAATTTAGAAAAAGTTATAAGCTATTCATGCCATTGAAGAGAATATTAATATTTACTAAAAATGCACTTATAAATCATAAGGCAGTTTCTTATTCGATTGCAACAAATATTGTTGCATTAATTTTTGGCCCTTTAACTGTTTATTTTATAGCTCATTTTTTTTCAAAAGAAGTACAGGGTTATCATTATACATTTGGTAGTTTAGTCTTATTGCAAACATTGTTTGAAATTGGTATGGGGCAAGCCATCATTCAGTTCATTAGTAATGAATGGGGAAAATTAAATGTTGGCGGTTGGAATAAAGTAAACTTCAAAAAGGCGGAATTCAAACCAATAACTGAATTAGTTAATCTAACAATCATTTGGTATTCAGCAATATCTTTATTGATATTATTTTTTGCGCTTCCAGGAGGGTATATCTTTTTCTCGTCATCATCTGCTCCTGTTGGGCTATATTGGAAATTGCCATGGGTATTTTTGAGTATGCTTATTAGCGCTAATACTTTATTGATGCCTTTTTTTTATTTATTGCAAGGGTGCAATCAGGTAAAAGAATATTGGTTTTACAGACTGCTGCAACAAGGAATCAGCGGTATTGTCGCAATATTAGCTATACTTACTGGTGCTTCATTATATACTTATTCCGTAATTGCATTGAGTTTACTTATAAGTAGCTTATCATTTCTTATTCTTAAGTATAAGAGTCTCATCAATGATATTCTTAGCACTTTTAGTTTTAAGATTAATAGTTCCAAAATGAAAGAAGTTTGGTCTTTACAATGGAAGATTGCATTAAGTACAATCACAACGATTTATACTCTTCAGGCTTTTGTTCCAATTTTGTTTAAGTATGAAGGACCAGTAGTTGCGGGGCAGATGGGGATGAGTTTAACATTAATTAACATAATCCTATCAATTTCTTCCAATTGGTTGATTGTAAATGCTCCAAAATTTGGAATTCTGGTAGCAAGTGAACAAAGTGCAGCACTGCAACGAGTATTTAAAA
>Ga0208373_1004048_pt1 | contig 13664 bp, 9 predicted proteins | sample RifOxyC2_FD_184036 | JGI IMG/M metagenome (GOLD analysis project Ga0208373, IMG submission 184036) | Soil microbial communities from Rifle, Colorado - Rifle Oxygen_injection C2 (SPAdes) | ecosystem: Environmental > Terrestrial > Deep subsurface > Rock core/Sediment | place: Rifle, Colorado...
GAGGTCGTTTTTATTAGTAAGTAAATTTTGGAAGATTAGTAGAAAAGTTTTGTAAACCAGCCGGCGGATTTACTTTTAAGCGCCCATCATTGATAAACAATTCCGCTGGCTCACTATTAGTACTATATGTTCTTTCTAAAACAAATTTTTTGGCGATTACTGTACCATTAATTTTTAACTGACTGCCAGAAGCTCCAGAAATAAAACGGCCACAATTAAATTCAACCCCATCATCACAAGGCGTACCATCACCCAAGACAATAAAAGTACCGGAAATTTCCGTGACACTAGGATCGATGTTCAAATCACCCTTGATAACCCAAACTAAAGAGCTAATATTTTTTAACTTACTCACATCAATGTCATTGCCTAAATATTTTATATTGTGATTAATACCGACCGGTCCATCACCAAAAACAAAAACACCAGAACCATTTTGATCATTTTTGCCATTTTTAATCTCTAGATCTAAACCACCATTAATCATCCTAGCACCAGCACTATAATAGACTTTATTATTTAATAACAATGCCCCGCCATTATCTTTGATTATGCTCCATTCTGCTGAATTGTCTATGACATTATCAATCACTGAACCATATTTATTTTTACCAGTTTCACCTACTTCCGTAATCAAGCCATCGTAATCAATGCTACCCAAAATATTAGTATATTTGCCAGTCGCACCTAAAGCTGGGAAACCAACCAAAGGACGATTAAGTAAATTTAAAGTACTAGAAGCGTACAAATTATAAATCGTATTGCTATTAGTTTCAATCACAAAAGCATTATAAGTATTACTATTAACTGGCGGATAATAATTTCTGATTTCTTTACGAGCGTAAATATCACCACTATTTACTTGAAAATACGGATTATTACCAGCTGTAATACGTGGCCCAAACTGTATCCAACCTACACCATTACCACTATCAGAATCTTGATTCCAGGCCCAGCCACAAGCACTGCCATAGCCATTTTTGAGAGTATAGTCAGCTAGTAAACCTGGTGTATCATAATAATTTGCACAAGTAGTACAACTATTTTTATTACGCTCATAAGCATTTTCTGTGCAGATAGTTTCAATGCCTGATGTAAAAGTACAATCACTACAATCATAGCCAGCTACCACACTCTGCATAACTGGCGGTTCAGTAGTATCATAATTATATTGCAAACAATTATCACAATTTCTATTTGTGACACAAGTGGCAGGTGCTGTGCATTCACTGTCTTGTGTACAAATTGAACCATCATCACTACAAGTTTTTGTTTCTGTACAATTAAAACAACCCTCCAAAGCTGGCGTAGTAGTAGCAACTATTGGAAATCCTAATTCATTACTCCAACCAAGCACACCTTCTAACGGCAAAATACTAGCGTGTCCATTACTATCCTGCGTAGCCCAAGTAGCCCCATGAAACAACGAATTCGGCACCAAAGAAGCACCTGGATTTAAACCACTTGGTAAATCACTTGGCCAATAATAATTATTTAAATAGACCCCATAATCAGGAGCTTGCGTATTACCAGCTAGCAAAGGATCATCAAAACAAATCCACCAGCCGACATTACCCGCCCAAGCACAGCCACCAAGCGCACGTATATCCTGGCTAGCACTAGTGTCAATATGCAAACCATAGTCCGCCACACCACCACCACTCACACAAGTATTATCTTCTGGGTCAGTCAAATCCCCATCACCATTAAAATCATTCAAGCAATTTAAAGATAACCAACCAATATTTGGTGACCAAGCCCAACCATTAATTTTGCGCCAATCAGCTTGTGTCAATCCTCCGCCACCAGTATTAGCCTGCAAAATATTGACAAACACAAAAAAAGAAACTATTAAGCTAAAAAAAGCGATAGTCGCTAAAGACCAATCAAGGTGATAAACAAATATTTTTTTCATTCAAAAAATTTATGGAGCATTGTAAAGGTTATTGGAACAATAGCCATCATTATTTTTAGAATTATTCAAAGAATCCCAAGAGCCACTAGTACCATTACAAACACAAAGTGTCTTATTGGTATTAAAATAATAAATAACTCCGATGTTATTATTATCACAAGTCGGACCAGTATTAGCACCATCATTAAAATCCAAAATTTTTGGAGAGCCCAAAATTATACTACCATCAGCGGCTACTCTTAACCTTTCAGCATTATTAGTACGCATAGTAATATATCTACTATTATGATCACCGGCTATTGAGGCATTAGCAGTTGAGCCAAGAGTCCAAGCATTGACATTACTATAAGCAGCTACATAATTATTGCCTGCATCCACTTTTATAATTGGCACAATATTACCGACTGAATTTTTGCTAGAAAAAGCACTTTGCCAAGCCACTGTGGCATTACCATCTTTATCCACGACAAATTTATCAACTCCGCCTGTTTGTAATTTAAGTAAACTTGAATTAGCTACGGCCGAAGCAACATTTCCATAAATTAAATTCTCATTAGACGCTGTCAAAGTGTCATTGAGCTGAATAGAGCCTTCTTTGACATAAACATCTCCCGCAAAAAAGCCAGCAAAATTATTTATAGTGCCTGATTTACAATAAGCCTGAAAATCTCCAGTCGTACTATCAACCGCATAAGCTTTTTCACCAGACAAAGCACAGATACCCAAACCAGCGCTGGTAATGCCTCCATCATAAGTCCAGCCACCAGCTGCTACTATGCCCAGTGCAGCTGGAGTATTTACATCAGCGTAAATTTTGTCTAAACCAAATAATTTACTAATAAAACCCTCTGGCGGCGGATTGTCTACCCCACCACCGCCTGGCGGCGGATTCCAGCCAGAGGCAGTCGCGCCCTTAAAAATACCACCATAACCAGAAGATTCACCAAAAACACCAACCAAATGACCATTGCCATAGACGCCAACTGTGCCAATGCCCTCTACACCAGCATTATTATCATAATTAACACCATCAGCATTACCAACAATCGCACTTACCTGGCCAAATTTAGGTGCTTGGGCATCTACTCGCAAAAGCCCTTGAATATTTGAACCATTTTCTATTGTCACCAAACCTTCCATTCGCGTTGTACCAGTGGTAATCATATTACCACTAACTGTTGCATTTTGAGCAACATTGAAATTAGCAGAAACATCTGAATTGCCGATAACCTGTAAATCACCAGCCACACCGACCGGACCAGAAAAATACCCCGCCCAACCCTTATTAGCCAAACCATAGACAGCTACGCCACCAGTATTATTCGCTACCCCAGCTACTGCATAGCTAGGACTATCACCTGACACATCTTGAGTGTATCCATAAAGACCAACGGCATAAGTATCTACACCCACACTTTCACCAGCTTGACCTTCGACTGCGGCACAAGTTTCACCTGATCCTGCCTTACAGCCCATCAAATTAGTAATGGCATATCTATCACCACCAGACAAATCTTCTGTTAAAGGATTGCTCAAACCACCAAAACTTGGCACTTGATTATTAATTTGGGCAACATTTATTATATTACCATTTTTTAAATCTAAAGCATTAAAGGTACCAGAACTAAAGGTGGCACTAGCACCATTGGTTAAACTATGGTTATCAAAATTTAAATCTACTTCTAATGGATTGGTGATTGGTGGATTAGCACCTGAATCAGTTGGCCCGAAAGTAGGACCATTCCAAGCTGCTCGTACTTGCACTTGCACTAAAATCAAACTTAGAACCAAAGCAAGAGAGCTGATGAGATAAAGTTGTTTTTTGTTAAACATATATTTTGTCTTAACTCCGCCCCGCTACGCGGGGCGGAATATTTAAATACTTAAAAATTAAAGTTTAACTTGGCATATAAACGCCATTGGTACACATACCATTATCTTGTCCTGGTACTAAATCCACCCAGCCATCTGCACCCTGACATAAACATAAGGCATTATAATTTGTAAAATAATACACTATACCCTCATCGCCAGCTTTACAAGCTGGGCCAGAATCTCCGCCACGAAAGTCTATATATGAAGCACCATCATTAAAAAACAAAGAGCCAGTATTAATATTTACATCACCATTGGTGGTCAAACTACTAGCTGACCAGACAGCGCCGTCTTTATCTACTTTAAATTTATCAGCAAAACCAGTTTGTAATTTTAATAAATGAGAATTATTTACAGCTGAATCAGCATTAGCATAAAGTAAATTTTCATTGCTATTTGCTAAGGCTCCATTTAATTGTACAGAGCCATCTTTGATATAAATATCACCGGCAAAAAAACCAGCATAATTATTTTTAGCATTCGCGTCCTGACAATAAGTATAATAGTCTGGATTGGCACCCAAAGCAAAATCTTTAGCACCAGATAAAGCACATAGACCTAAACCAGCGTGCGTCAAACTAGCGCCACCATTTGAACCACCAGCTGCTACCAAACCAATGGTATAGGCCGTGTAATTGCCAACAGCTGCTTGCACTTTATTAATACCAAATAAACTAGCGATATTACCATTATCTACTGGCTCTTCTCCACCCCATTCTCCACCTGGTGGTGGTACGACAGACATGGTGCGAGCTCCTTTGGCCAAAACGCCCTGCTCACCATAGCCATAAACACCAATCGCATCTCCGCCGCCATACATACCAACATTACCATAACCCTGCACCCCGGCATTATTAGCATTATAAGCAGCCACACCAACAATAGGGCTAGTATTACCAGTGGTTTCTACATAAAGTTGACCACCATTAGATAAATAAACTAAGCCATCAAAATAACCAGCATAAGAGCCAGTGCCGGCATGGCCATAAACACCTGCACCACCAGCTTGATTACTTTGACCAAAAACACCATTTTTACCTAAGCCAAAAATGCCAGGTGTGCTGACATTAGCTGACTCTCCATAAATTGCGTAGCCATTATTTGCTTTACCGAAAACTGCTATGCCACCAGTGTTGGCTGACACACCGTAAACAGCATAGCTCGGATTTGCCCCACTGGAGCCTAAAGTTGTGCCATAAAAACCATAAGTATGGCCAGTAGGAGCAAAATTTTTACTAGCACCACCTTTAAAAGCCCACTTTTCTTCTCCAGCTGAAGCAGTATTACTATTAATATCTAAATGTCCAGTTGATATGATCAAACTATTAGTATGAACTTCGTTGGCACTTAAAATATTATTATTATTTAAATCTAAATCTGTATTTAAAGGATTACTTAAAAAATTCAAGCCCACATTACCGCTTGGCGGTGGACCAGGTGGTGGAGAAAACTCATCGGCCCAAACACCAGTGTCAATTGACCAAAAAGTTAATAAAGCTAAAACTGAAAAAGTAAAAGCAATTGCAATATTTTTTTTATCCTGCCACATAAATTTTTTTATTTAGTTGCACATAAAGCATCCGCTTTGCCATTGACCATTGAGAACCAAGCTGTACCATTACAATAACATAAGACATTATTGACTTTAAAATTATATACCACACCCGCTGTACCACCAGCACAGGCCGGGGCACCTGTACCAGTATCATCATTAAAATCAAAATAACTGCCACTGCTACCGCTAAAAGAAATACTTCCGCCGCTCTTAATAGCCAAAGCACCGGTCAAAGTTGTAGCACCAGTCACAGCTAGACCACTAGTAAATGTAGCTTGCGTAGCCGAAAGTGCGCCAGCAAAAGTACCAGCTCCTAAAGCCGTCACACTAAATTTGTCAACGGCATTATTTTGTAATAATAATAAATTAGAGGCATTATCACTACCACTTGGTGCATTACCATAAAAAATATTTTCGCTTACTCCCAAAGCAGTTGTGGGTCTGACTTGCATCATACCGTCTTGATAATAACTACCAGCTAAATGTAATTTATAGCTAGGTGTTAAAGTATTTATACCCACATTACCCCCCATAATCGACATAGAATTAGCTTGAGCAAAAGTTTGCGCAGTAAGATCATCAAGATTAATACCAACTGCATCGGCGCCAGAAACAGTCATAGCACCAAAAGCTAAACTATAATCACCATCCGCCACAGCTGAATGTCCGACCGCAAAACCATACAAACCATTGGCCGTGCTGTTGTTACCAAAAGCAGCGGAACCAGCTACACCAATGGGGCCAGAAAAATATCCCGCCCAACCAGCATTAGCCAAGCCATAAACAGCTGTGCCACCGGCATTATTTGATACCGCTGCTACAGCGTAATTCGTCAAACCTCCGCTAGAAGCATTAGTATCTGCATATACACCATAAGAAATGCCACCAGAGGCTGCTATACCAGAACTAAACTTGCCAGCCTTAGTGAGCACACCAATGCTCACAGCATTAGCAGCCGTCAAGTCTAAAGAACTATCTACGCCCGTCACATCCAGTATCGCCTGACTACTGCCTAAAGGCATAGTCAAATTATCCGTGCTCAAATTCGTTGGATTTAAAGTAACAGCCGTCAAAGTACCTAGAACATTCACTGAAGTAGTAGCGGTCAAAGTATCAACTCTTAAATCCAAAACATTAATCAAATTATTATTAGCTACATCAACATTATTGCTAGCATCAACTGTCAGAGGCACCGATACTGGTGTATTATCCCCCGGACTTGCACCAGGTGCCTGCCAGACAGCCAACACTTGTTGCTGCACAAAGATCAGACTGAAAGTAGAAGCAGTAAAAACTAAAAGCCAAAGAACTAAATTTTGTGAGAATATTTTTTTCATATTTTTGTTTTACTTATGTCTTTATTATACAATATTTTTTTGAAAAAGGAAATTACCACCCAGAGGGTGGTCGCCCTCTGGGTGGTAACACAAATTCTTGAACTTTACCAAATGTAAAAAATTAGCTATACTTTATAAGTATTAAAAGACTAAAATAAAAATATGGATAAAAAAATTATTTTAAAAATTCTCGCGGTTGTGATTATCTTCAGTGGTGTCAGTGGCATTTTAGGCTATTGGTGGCAAAGACAATTAGAAAAAACTGATAACTACCAAAAACAAATCATCAATCTGCCACCGGCTATCAATCTTGGTGGCAATCAAGACACAAAACTAAATCTACCACCAGTACCCACTCTACCAGCATCAGTTGTGGTCAATACTTATACTGGCCAAATTATTGAATTAAGTGCACAAAAATTAGTTTTGGATACTAATTATGGCCAAAAAACTGTTTTGTTTGATGAGCAAACTGCTTTTGAAAAAATGTTTGTCCCAAAATTTCCTCCCCTACCTCCAGTCCCAGGCGGTGAAAATCAAGTAGCTCAAAACACTATTCCGGCACCAGAAAAAATATCTTGGAAAAATTTATTAACTGGACAAAAAATCCAAACTTTTGCCAGTGTCAATGTCCGCGACAAAGATGAATTCAAGGCTGATAAAATTAGTTTAATCGTAAAATTAGATAATTAATTTTTAACAAAAAATATGACTACTTACTACATTATTCTAGCCATAGTTGTTGCTCTAATATTATGGCTAGTGGCTGTCTACAACTCATTGATTCGTTTAAAAAATCAAACCCAAGAAGCTTGGTCAGACATCGACGTCCAGCTCAAACGACGCTATGATCTGATCCCAAACCTAGTCGAGACTGTCAAGGGCTATTTGGGTCATGAGGCTAATGTCTTAACTAAAGTGACCGAGGCCAGATCAAATGCTATGCAAGCGCAAGATCCAGCTGCGAAAGCTGAGGCTGAAAATATGTTGTCTAGCACCTTAAAAAGCTTATTTGCGGTCACAGAAAATTATCCAGACCTCAAAGCTTCACAAAACTTCTTGCAATTACAAGACGAGATTTCTGACACCGAAAATAAAATCCAAGCTGCTCGTAGATTTTACAATGGCAATGTCCGAGATTTTAATACTAAATTACAAGTCTTTCCTAATAACATGATTGCCGGTTTCTTAAAATTCACTGCCTTTAGTTTTTTTGAAGTAGGTTCTGAAAAAGAAAGAGAAAATGTCCAAGTAAAGTTTTAACTATACTCTTCAAAAACCCCGCCGTCGGCGGGGTTTTTTATTTCTTTAAGCGTTGACAAAAGCCACTATTTATTGTTATATTAAATTGAAAATAAACACCTTGTCTCAATAATCCGCCGATGGCGGATTAAGAAATAAATAAGCCAATAATTAATTTTCCCGCCACCGGCGGGAAAAGCTAAAATAAAAGTTATATGTATAGTCAAATCGCTAGTAATAAACGAAAAAGCCTTTTATTAATGCTTATATTCATCGTTGTCATCGCCGGATTAGCCTGGATTTTCTCTAAAATATATGGGGGTAACGCCGATATGGTGGTAATTGCCATTGTTTTTGCCTCCGGCATGAGCTTAATCAGCTTTTTTGCTGGCGATAAAATAGCTCTAGCAACCGCTGGTGCCAAAGCCATCGCTAAGCAAGAAAACCCTTATGTTTATCGCTTAGTAGAAAACTTAAGTATTACTGCTGGCATCCCGACTCCAAAAATTCATATTATTAATGAGCCACAAATGAATGCCTTTGCTACTGGCCGTGATCCTAAACACTCTTCGATTGCTTTAACTACTGGCTTGATAGCCGGTTTAAACAATGAGGAATTAGAAGGTGTGGTCGCTCATGAATTATCACACATTAAAAACTATGACATTCGTGTCATGATGGTGGTGATAGTATGTATCGGTATTATCACTCTATTATCTGACTGGCTTTTACATAGCTTTTTATGGCGGGGCAATCGAGATCATGATAATAAAGCTGGCGGAATTCTGATGATCATTGGCTTAGTATTAGCCATCCTCTCACCTCTTTTCGCACAATTGATTCAGCTAGCTGTTTCTCGCAAGCGTGAATTTTTAGCTGACGCTTCAGGCGCACTACTTACTCGCTATCCAGAAGGACTAGCGACAGCTTTAGAAAAAATCGGTCAACAAACTATTCCTTTACGTCACGCCAATAAGGCTACTAATCATCTCTATATCGCAAGCCCCCTACGCGGTGAGAATATCAAAAAACTATTTTCTACTCATCCACCAATCGCTGAACGTATCAAAGCCTTAAGAAGTATGTAAAAAAATAATGGAAAAAGATTTACAAAATATTTTAAATAAATTTACTCACCATTTTAAAAGAGTTTTAATCTCTGCGCAAAATATTGCTTGGTTTAAAAAACAAAAGCAAATTGAAGCGATCGATATTTTGACTGCTTTAGTAAAAACCAAAGGTGCTTTGGGTGCAGAGATTTTACTCAAAAAAGAAATCGATAAAATATTATTAAACCCAGACAAAACTGACTATAATTTTTCCGAGATCAATCTAGAAACAAATTGGGATGATTTACCTCAACCATCTTTGGCTTGCCAAAAAATAATTGAGCGTGCTATTTTGACAGCGTTTAAAAACAAACATCGTTACATCGGCACTGAACATTTATTAATGTCTTTGACAGAAAGTGATGACCAGTCTTTAACCAAAACTTGGGCCATGGCTAAAACTAACTCCAAAGATATTCAACAACATTTAAATTTGGTCCTAAAAACTACTTCTAAATTTAATGAAATTACTTTAAACGAAGATTTAAAAGAATTAGACATTTTAGCTGATGACCAAGCTAATAATATTTTAAAAAACTTTACTTTAGACCTGACTGACGAAACTGTCCAAAAAGACATTGACCCAGTCATTGGTCGCGCTCAAGAAATCGAGCGCTTGATCCAAATATTGGCTCGCCGTCATAAAAACAATCCCCTACTTTTGGGTGAGGCTGGCGTCGGCAAAACTGCCATCATCGAAGGTTTGGCTAAAAAAATATTATTAGGAGAAGTGCCAGATATTTTATTAGATAAAAAAATCTTAACTTTAGATTTGCCCGGACTTTTAGCCGGCACGATGTACAGAGGTGAATTTGAGGCTCGCTTAAAACAAGTGATTAACGAAGCACAAAATAACAAAAATGTTATTTTATTTATCGATGAATTACATAACATCATCGGTGCTGGCGCCACTGGTGGCTCGATGGATGCCGCTAATATTTTAAAGCCCGCTTTAGCACGTGGCTCATTTCGCTGTATTGGCGCCACAACTTTTGATGAATACAAAAAGTTTATCGAAAATGATAAGGCTTTAGAAAGACGTTTTCAAGTCATCAATGTCGAGGAATCAAGTGATGCTGAAGCTGTCCAAATTTTACAAGGTATCAAAAAAAATTATGAACAATTTCATAAAATAACTATTACTAATGAAGCTATCCAACTGGCCGTCACTCTAAGTAAAAAATATTTTCCTGATAAAAAATTACCCGACAAAGCTATCGATATCTTAGACGAAGCCGCTGCTAAATACAAAATTAAGCATAAACAAAATCCTGCTTTACAAGAAATCCGTAATTTAGAATTAGCCTTAAAAAAAATCTACCAAGAAAAAAACCAAGCGATTTTAGCAGAAAATTACACTCAAGCTTTGGGCTATAAAAATCAAGAAGAAAATTTACTTTTAAATTTAAATAAACTAAAAATTAGCGCTGACAAAAAGAGTCAAGTCATCAAGGGCGTCTTATCACCTCAAGATATCAAAGATACAGTTGCTAAAATAAATAACTTAAAAACAATTGAATTAGATAATGCGCAAGAAAAAAGTTTATTAAATTTGGAGCGTAAATTAAGCAGTCAAATTTTCGGACAAAACAATACTTTCAAACAAATTGCTAATATCATTCGTAAAGCTAAAACTGGCCTACAAGACGCTAATCGTCCACTCGCCTCTTTTATGTTTTTAGGCGCCAGTGGTGTCGGCAAAACTGCCACCGCTAAATTGTTAGCGGAAATTTTATTTGGCTCCAGCAAAAACTTGATCCGCATCGACATGTCCGAATTTAGTGAAAGCTTCACTATTTCCAAGCTCATCGGTGCCCCAGCTGGCTATGTCGGCTACAAAGAAGCTAATAAATTTAGTGACTTAGTCAAAAACAAGCCACAGAGCTTAATTTTATTTGACGAAATAGAAAAAGCCCACCCAGATGTTTTTAATTTATTATTACCAATTTTAGAAGAAGGAGAACTAACTGATAGTAGTGGCCGGACGATTAATTTCAAAAACAATGTGATCATTATGACTTCAAATGTTGGTTTAGAGGTCTTTAATCAACAGGCCATGATTGGCTTCGGCTTAACTCAAGAAAAAAATGCTGACCAAGAATTTACGCAAATCAAAACTAGCATTTTACAATCTCTACCTGATTATTTTCCGCCAGAATTTTTGAACCGCTTGGACAATATTTTAGTATTTGAGTCTTTAGATAAATCTGCGGCCGAAAAAATCATCCAAACTGCCATGCACCACTTACAGGCTAAACTAAAAGCTAAACAAATTGATTTAATCTTTGAAAAAAAAATAATCTCTTGGTTATTAAAACAGGAAGATAGCTTAAAAGAAGGTGCACGATCGCTCAAACGTTTAGTTGATCAAAATATCACTGACAAAATCGCTCTCAAAATTATCCAAGCTCATCCTAAAAAAATAAAGATAAAATTAGCCAAAGATAAAATTACATTAATTTAAATTTAAGGCTTCTAATTTTCCTCCCGCGTAGCGGGAGGAAAATCGCATGACCAGATAAATTTATAAACTAACACCGCGTACGCGGTGTTACATCAAAAAAATAAAAGTTTTAAAATCATTATGAAGAAAAGCGATTTTAAAAAACTGTGGAATAATCTACTGGATTATATTTGGCCACAATTTTGTCTAGGCTGTGAGCAAGAAGGCTCACTACTCTGCCAAACTTGTCTGGCTAGTATTCAGCTCCTGCCAGCCGACTACCAGGCTTGGCCAGAAAATCAAAATGATTTTGTCTTTTCTCATTGTCATGTTTGTTTAGACTATCATCAAGCTTTAACACAAAACTTAATCAAAAATTTTAAATATCAATATTTAAAAATATTAGAAGAACCATTGACAGAAATTTTAGCCAAAAAAATTGAACAGCTAAATTTAAACAAAAATTTTGTCATCACTAATATCCCTTTGCATCAGAAAAAAAGAAAAAAACGTGGTTTTGACCAAACTGAAATCTTAGCCAAAAACTTAAGTCTTAAAATTAATGTCCCTTATCATGCTTTATTGACTCGCTCTAAAAACACCAAGCCTCAAGCACAACTAGAAAGAATCGAGCGGCTCAATAATTTACAACAAGCTTTTATAATAAATAAAATTGACCAAAATTTAGTCAAAAATAAAACTATTATCTTGATAGACGACGTAGCGACCACCGGCACAACCCTCAATGAAGCAGCTAAAGCCTTACGGATATTGGCTCCCAAGGAAATAATTGCCCTAGTTTTAGCCAAAAATTGACCTTGCCAAAAAGACAAAAATATATTATGATATAGCCTGTTATCAAGCTTTATTGAAGATATGCTTAATCCCGCGCAGCGGGATTAACAAATCCCAAAACAAGCATGATAATGTGTATTGGTTATAAATATGGAGAGGTGCCTGAGCGGTTGAAAGGGGCACCCTGCTAAGGTGTTATCCGGGAAACTGGATCGAGGGTTCGAATCCCTCCCTCTCCGCCATTCGACTACGTTCTGCTTCGCAGAACTCCGCTCATGGCCTTTGGCCACTTGCATTTTTAACAAACAAGCGTCGAATACCCCGAACATAAGTGAGGGGCAACAGTAAACAAATGGAGAGTTGGCAGTGATGGTCCCTGCCTGCCGGCAGGCAGGTAACGCGACGGGAAAAACTTTAACAAAAAATTTTATAATGGAGAGTTGGCAGAGTGGTCTAACGCGGCGGTCTTGAAAACCGTTGTCCTGCAAGGGACCGAGGGTTCGAATCCTTCACTCTCCGCCACTCGATTCGCCTTTTGCTTCGCAAAAAGCTCACTCGTGGTCGCCGGTGTTTTCAACACCTCTGACCATTCTATATTATAGAATCGAGTATCTTGAGCGAGCGTAGCGAGTCGAAAGGCATTCGCTTATAGTCTTGTGTCCTCGTAGCTCAGTGGATAGAGCGTTTGGTTGCGGTCCAAAAGGTCGCAGGTTCGACTCCTGCCGGGGACACCATAAAATCACAGCTTATAATAAGCTGTTTTTTGTTGTAAAATATGCTATAATAAAACTAGCTTAAATAAAATTATGCCAGAAAATAACAATTTTAAACAATCATTTCTTGAAGAAGAAGATACTAACACTGAAGAATTAGAAAGCTTTCCTCTTGAAGAAGATGAAAATTTAGCTAGTGAGGATATTTTAGCCCAATGGCAAATACCAGAATTTCATAAACACGCCAAAACTAAAAAATGGTACAGCTACTTCTTTTTAATTATTGGCGTCATTATTGCCCTCTCAATTATTGGCCTCAATATTACACTATTTAAAATTTCTGACCAAGCATTTGCCATTACTTTTGATAAAGGTAATTATCTATTTATTATTTTTATCATTTTAGCTACTATCCTCTATCTAATCATCGAGAAAGCCGATATTAAAACTTTAGATTTTACTATTACTTATGATGGCATTTTTATCGCTAATAAATTTACTGAATTTAAAAATTTAAAAAACTTTTATATCATCTATCAGCCACCACAAACAAAAAATCTCTACTTACAATACAAAAATACTTTTAGGCCCTACTTACAAATTCCTTTACTTGACCAAAATCCGGTGGAAATCAGAAAAATTTTATTAGAATTTTTACCTGAAGATTTAGCCAAAGAAGA
>Ga0208373_1004051_pt1 | contig 13657 bp, 14 predicted proteins | sample RifOxyC2_FD_184036 | JGI IMG/M metagenome (GOLD analysis project Ga0208373, IMG submission 184036) | Soil microbial communities from Rifle, Colorado - Rifle Oxygen_injection C2 (SPAdes) | ecosystem: Environmental > Terrestrial > Deep subsurface > Rock core/Sediment | place: Rifle, Colorado...
TGCGGCATAATTGGAATTTTCTCTACACCCTCATCAGTTTTTTCTTTTATTATGCTTTCTGGATATAAAATATTAATAATTTCTTGCGCTAACTGTTTACAAGAAAAAGCCGCTCTTGATTCTGGCGCATATTGAAATATCGTCTGTCCAAAACTTGAGGCTTCGGAGAATTTTATACTGCGAGGAATAATTGTCTTAAAAACTCTGCCAGAAAAATTACGTCCCACCTCTTTCGCCACTTCTTGGTTCAATTTATTGCGCGTGCCATACATATTAAGGAGTATTCCCAAAACATTCAATTTTTTATCTGAATTTTCCCTTATTAAATCTATCGTTTTTAAAAGCTGACCCAAACCTTCTAGCGCATAATATTCACACTGAAGAGGGACCAAAACCTCGTCTGTCGCATAGAGCGCATTAATGGTTAAAAGCCCCAAACTGGGCGGACAATCAACCAAAATTATATCGTAATTATTTTCTACCTGGGATAAAATTTTATTCAACTTATTTTCTCTTTCTGGCAAATTTACAAGCTCAATATTAGCGCCCGCTAGTTCTGGCGAGGATGGTAAAATATCTAAGCCCAAGAATTGAGTAGGCTTTAGGCAAAGAGAAATATCTTCTTCAGTCAAAGAATTATAAACGGACGATTGATTTTCAAACAATTTAAAACCGATACCTGAGGTGGCATTGGCCTGCGGATCAAAATCCACCAGTAAAATTTTCTTGCCAAAAGACGCGAGTCCTACCGCCAAATTTACTGTCACCGTGCTCTTGCCTACTCCGCCTTTTTGGTTACAGATTGAAATTTTAAAAGCCATTTGATACAATTGGAGTTAATAAACGTTTCAAAGCTATTTACATTATAAAGATTATCACAAATGGGCGAGTGGTGGAATGGCAGACCTGCCTGTCGGCAGGCAGGCACGCACGACCTGCCTACCGGCAGGCAGGCTCAAAATCGTGTACACTTTGGTTATGTATTATGTATATTCAATAAGTAGTGTGAAAAAATCTTATATATACATAGGCATATCTGATAATCCACTGAGGCGCATCGAACAACATAATAAAGGATATAATAGAACCACAAAGCCATATATTCCTTTTAAAATTATTTTGTTAGAAAAATACAAAAATAGAAAAGAGGCGCGGAAAAGAGAAATATATTTAAAAAGTGGCACCGGAAAAGAATATTTAAAAAATTTAAAATAAATTATAGCTATATTGTTTCTGTGCAAATGGTGGGCGAGTGGTGGAATGGCAGACACGCACGACTCAAAATCGTGTGCCGCAAGGCATGGGAGTTCGACTCTCCCCTCGCCCACCATTTGTACAGAATACTTAAGGCATGGGAGTTCTGCGCCACAGGCGCATCAGCCTCGGGCCGAGACTTCCCCTCGCCCACTTTAAATTGCACAATTTTTACTAATTTTTTTACTTGTTAAATGACCGGTATTTAAACGGTTATTTGAATATGAAATATAAATTTTACACCACATCAGAGAAGGCTTGGGATGCGATGTTAGAAACTATAAAAAACTCCCAAAAATATATTTTTCTTGAAATGTACAGTTTTGTGCACGATATTGAAACAAACAAATTTTTTGAATCTTTAAAAGAAAAGGCGAAAAGTGGCGTTAAGGTGAAAATAATTATTGATTCTTTTGGAAGCCGAGGTTTGAATTCAAAAATAATAGAAGAAATAAAAAACGCTGGAGTCGAATTGTTGTTTTTTAGTTATTTTTTAAAACGCACTCATAAAAAAATCCTCGCGGTGGACGATAGGACTGCGTATCTGGGAGGCGTGAATATTCATAAACTTTTTCAAAAGTGGAACGATCTGCAGCTTCGCGTCACTGGACCAGTGGCAAAAAAAGTTGCACGATCCTTTGCGCGCACATATCAAATGTGTGGAGGAAAAGACGTTTTTGTTTTAGATTATCTTGATAAAAAAAAATTTTTAAGAAAATCTAAACTTTGGTTTTTAGAACATGGACAGTTAGGAGAGAAAAGTCGCATCAAGAAACACTACAAAGAAAGGATTGGGCTTGCTAAAGAAAAAATAACTATTGTTTCGCCGTATTTTGCTCCACGCAGATGGTTAATAGGAGCACTGCATCAAGCAATATTGCGCGGCGTAAATGTAGAAATCATTTTACCAAAAAAAACTGACCTCTGGATATCCGACAGAGTAAATTATTATTATTTATTAAAATTTTATTCGCTGGGAATAAAATTTTATTTACAAAAGGAAATGCTTCATGCCAAAGCAATGATCGTAGATGGAACGGAAGGATTTGTGGGATCTCAAAATATTGATCTTTTGTCGTTTGATTACTTACTTGAGGCTGGAATGTTTTTTACAAACCACAAAATGGTCGCCGAACTAAATCAAATTATTCAAAACTGGAAAAATAACTCTACTTTATTTGATCCAAAGATGTATAAAAAAACATGGTTGGATCGAATTATCGCTCCAGTAATTCGTGTATTTCAATCAATAATATAAATTTAACAAAAACTTTATAGGCTTAAGCTTGACAAATTTTAGAAAAAGCGTACAATATAAACACTGATCTCAGCGCGACATCTAAACTATTGTGGTTTAGAGTGTGTTAAAAAATGTTCTTTAAAAATAAGGAGTGAACAATGTCGGACATCAAAACCATCGCTGGTTGGGTGGCGGGCATCCTATCATTCGCCGCCTATATTCCTTATGCATGGGCCATTATCAAGACGCGCAATAGTGAAAAACCAGTAAAGCCAAATCGAGCAACTTGGGCCATTTGGACAGTCGTGGGCTTGATGCTCCTTGCGAGTTATCGCTCAGCGGGAGCAAGCTTCACGATTGGCGTTCCAATCGCTTACGCTCTGTGCGGAATAACCATCTTTCTTCTCTCTCTTAAGTATGGTGAAGGTGGGTGGACAAATCTTGACCGCTGGTGTCTCGCTGTTGCCGCAGGAAGTGCGATTGTGTGGTGGCTTACCGGCTCACCCCTCGTCGCTCTTGTTGCAAACCTTGGTATAGATCTTGTGGGCGGCCTACCAACAATCAAAAAAGTATATCTCAATCCCGCAAGCGAAAGCTGTACCGCCTGGACGATGTTCTTTTTAGGAAACGTCGCCAACCTCTTCGCCGTTGAACACTTCACCTTCGCAATTGCCACCTACCCCATCTACATGTTTCTTGCATGTGGAACCATGGTGGTGCTGTTGTTTTTAAAACAAAGAGCAAATTAAATTTAAATCCGCTATGTCGCAAGACCTCTGGCGGACTTTTTATATTTTTAAATGTTTCACGTGAAACAAACACTAGAAATCAGTAAATAGAAAATAGTAAATAGAATAAATTGGACTTAAAATTATTCGTTGCTCTTTTCCGTATTATTTTTTCCGAATTGGTTATTTAAAAAAACAGCTCACCGATTTATGTTCAGATAAGCTGTTTTTAACTAATAAATAACTTCTATTTTCTACTTACTACTTTCTATTTCCTGCCTGCCAGCAGGCAGGTCTAATTTAAATTTCCTGATTCTTAAATATTCCGGAATATTTTGCTTCCCCTTCGCATCTTTGAAAGATTATCTGGCACAGCCTCTCTCCAGGAATTAATTTCAAATCATTCGGTCCTGCATTATAAATTTCTAAAACTTGTTTGTTAGAAACTCCTGGCTGTATAAATGGCGCAGTTATATGAATGGTCAAACCCAAACGAGCAAATCTTGATCTAGAATTAATCCAAGCGCAAATATTTTCAGGTAAAGTTATTTTTTCCTTTGTTATCCCCAAAATCAATTCACCTGGTTTTAAAACATAGAAATCTTTTATTTGAATCTTTTTGGTTATTTTTTTATAGTCAGTGTTTTCGGATATTTCTACTAATTGACCATATCTAGGAAACACTCTAATAGGATTATCCAATGTAAAATCAACAGATGCCGGACCAATTGCTTTTTCGTCAAATGGTTCTATTTTGATTCTTTTGTTCTTAATTTCCTTTAAAATCTCGTTTTTTGTTAAGATCATAATTATTTAGTAAATAGAAAGTAGTAAATAGAAAATAGAAGTTAATTATTCACTAATTCTAATTATAGTATAGATTACGGATTAAGATAGAGCTCAGTTGCCTTAACTTTGACTTGCGCTTTCCGTGATAAATGCAATGTTTCACGTGAAACACTTGTTAGAAAATAGAAAATATTAAGTATGATTTTGCACTTATTAAATCTATTTAAAATTACCAAAATCTTGCAAAAAACATTAAAAACTGATAAAAATCATCAAAAAATCACTATTTTTGCTAAAATTCTACACTTTTTAAGTAAAATGTTTCACGTGAAACATTTTATTAAACATTTTTTCTTCTATTTGCTACTTTCTACTTACTAATTCAAATTAACGTTTTCTATGTGTTCAATTTTTGCTAAAGTCCTGTTTTTGTATAAATAAACGATCAAAACATCAATTTGATAATCAGAATTATATAAATTATGAGAAGAAAGATATTCAGAAACTATTTTTTTCAGTTTTTTCTGCTTAGAAATTGTTAAATTGTCCTCAGGTCGCAGGTCGTAACCCAAAATTCCCGTTTTTACCTCAAAAAACACAGTTTTTCGGTCTTTTTTGGTAACAATATCTATTTCACCGATAGGTTTCCAGTAATTTCTTTCAATAATTTGATGATTATTTCTTTTTAGATAATCTGTAGCAAAATTTTCACCAATATCACCAAGTTTTCTTTTTTCTGAAGGCATGGATTTAGTAGGTAGAAAATAGTAAATGGAAAATAGAAGTTTTTGCATGAAATTTTGCATTCTACTTGCTACTTGCTACTTGCTACTTTCTGTTTTCTATTATTTTGTTTCACGTGAAACTCTGCTCCTTCTGCGGAAGGCGCAGAGTGAAACATCTACCTATAAAACCAGTATAGCAAATAAATTATTAAAATACAAAAAATCTCTATTCCGCGTCGCGGAATAGAGATATATTCATTTACCACAAATCCTCGGTGTATAATTTCGGAGGCCACTTTAAGCCCTTAATCTGTCCGGACTTGATAGCTATCCTCGCGCCCTTAATTCGATCAACAAACTTTCCATCACTGGTCAAAAATCCTTGCTTCCTGCTAACCCAATACAGTTGTGAACTGCCCATTGATTTGTTTATCAAACATATTACGTCATGATGTCTACCGGGTCTTGGCACGCTGTAAATAACGCGATCTTGCTTGATTGCGGCCCTGGAAATAGTTACGCACAAAGCATTTTTGGATTTCTTTTTCTTTATGAAAAAACAGATGAAAAGAAAAATTGCGGTCAACACGACGGACACCAAGCCACGGCACGCTCCTTTCAATTTTAGCTTTATCCTCTGTTTAACATAATTATTTCGGGGAATTTTTTCAAAGAACTGCACGATTTAGATCGTGTTTTAGTTATACGCCTAATGCATATTCTTGTCAACCCCCCCCGACAAGGACAGTGCGCATACTTAGATTGCTGGAAAAAAAATAAAATGCTATTATAAAATTAAAATTCACCCCCGTTAAATAATTTTGAATTTGTATAAAATTAAAATTTGTCATCCTAGACATTTCTAATATAGTCCCCGTAAAAAGATTTGCATTGATGTAATTAAACAATCCTCGTTAAATAAAAAGACAAATTTTATTTAACAGGGTAAAAAATAAAATATGACTCAACAAAAAAAAGTAAAAGTATATTCCACGCCGTCTTGCGTATACTGCAAAATGGCAAAAGATTTTTTTAACCAAAATAATATTGGGTTCGAGAATATTGATGTAAGCGCCGATCAAAAAGCCGCTCAGGAGATGGTGCAAAAATCCGGACAGATGGGAGTGCCTGTTATAGATATTGCTGGCCAATTGGTTATTGGTTTTGACAAAAAACGCATTGTGGAACTTTTGGGTTTACCCCGTTAAATAATTTTGCAAGGCAAAATTAAAATTTGTCATTTAATTTAGGGTGCTGTGGCAGATTAAATAATATATTAAAACTTAAAAAAATAATTCCCTTATTTAATAAAAGGACAAATTTTATTTAACAGGGTGAACAAAAAATAAACATGCTAGACCTAATAATCATCGGGTCATCTGCGGCGGGTGCTGCTGCTGGTATTTGGGCCGCCCGTAGAAATTTAAAAATTAAAATCATAACCATAGACACCGATGGGGAAGTTGCTCTTTCCGGAGAAGTCAGTAATTATCCAGGAATTATAGAAATAAATGGATTGGATTTGGCAAAAAAATTTAAAGAACATTTGGACTATTATAAAATTGCTGTCCAATCTGACTCAGAGGTAAGGGAGATTAAAAAAGAAGGAGATATTTTTTTAGTTTCTGGGATTTGGCTTAGAAAAAATTTTGAAGAGAAATCTAAAACCGTAATTTTAGCAACTGGATCCAAACCAAAACACCTAAATATCGCTGGAGAAAAAGATTTTTATCACAAAGGAGTTTCCTACTGCACGGTTTGCGATGGGCCACTTTTTAAAGACAAAATTGTCGCTACTATTGGTGGAGGGAATTCGGCCCTGGAGTCAGTTTTGATGCTTTCTTCTCTAGCCAAAAAGGTTTATATAATAAACAAAAATCCGCTATTTAAAGGAGAGGAGATGCTAGTGGAAAAGATTAAGAATTTAACCAATATTGAGATAATAAGCGAGGCTTTTACTGAAGAAATCAAAGGTGGAAAATTTGTGGAAAAGTTAATTTATAGGGATAAAAGCGGCAAATTGAATGAGTTAAATATAGACGGGATTTTTGTTCATATCGGAATGCTTCCCAACAGTCAAATGGTTCCACAAAATGTGAAAAAGAGTGACCTAGAAGAGATAGAAATCAACACAAAATGCGAGACATCTTTACCTGGATTTTTCGCTGCCGGAGATGTTACAAGTCTTCCCTATAAACAAATTGCTATCGCCACAGGACAAGGAGCTTGTGCGGCACTCTCGGCAATCTCTTATTTAAATTCTCATTAATCAACCGCGTTTTTATTTTATATTCTATGTTTCAATTAGATCCCGCAAAAAAATCTAATCTTCTAGACGTTTTGGAAACAACAAATTTTCGGCCCAATAAAATTTTGGGCCAAAATTTTTTAATTTCTCAAAAATTTCGCGACGAAATTTGCTTGTCAGCAAATATTAAAAAGGAGGATTTGATAATTGAAGTTGGCCCGGGCATGGGAACATTAACAATCTTTTTAGCGCAACTTGCTAAAAAAGTTCTGGTAATAGAAAAAGATGGAGCAGCGATTGAAATTTTAAAATTAGTTTTAAAAACAAATAATATAAAAAATGTGGAGATTTTTCAGGGTGATGTTTTAAAAACAGACATTTCTAAGCTAGCCAAAAATGATTCCTATAAAATAGTTGCTAATCTGCCCTACTATCTAACTTCCAGATTTTTTAGAAAAATTTTCGAAGAAAAAAATCTTCCTAAAATTATAGTCGCCACTATACAAAAAGAGGTGGCACGCCGCATCAAAGACACAGAGCCTCACCACAGCCAACTTTCTTTAGCTGTGCAAATATTTGCTGAAGCTCAAATTATAGATTTAATTAAAGCAGAATCTTTTTGGCCCAAACCTAAAGTTGATTCGGCGATTTTAAAACTCACAACTAAAAAATCTTTGCCGGACAAAAAAATTCTAAATAGATTTTTTGATTTAATTCATGCCGGATTTTCATCTAAACGAAAGGTCTTAATAAGTAATCTATCAAAGATTTTGAAGATAGAGAAATTTCAACTACAAAAAACATTTAACGAATTAGATGTTCCAGAAAATTCCCGCGCACAAGAATTGTCTTTAATAAAATGGATTGAGCTATCTCAAATATTATAAATAAAAAAATCCCTTTACAGTTCTTACTTAAGCCACGTCTTGAACTTAAATTAAAACTGATTTTCATTACTCGCTCGTTCCTGTCATAATAATAGAATATGCCGAAATTGATGTGGAGCAATATGTTCCTGTTTGGCAGGTTCCCCCGGGTTCATATAACCCCAAAAGCCAAGCGCCTATGTGTGTTGCTCTAAACTGGTAAAAAAGAGGGCTGGCTAAAAATGACCAATAAATCATATATTCTCCCTCGGGTCCGGGCGGGCCTATCGTCAACATCAGGCCGTTGCAACAAGAATAAACATAGCTAATCATGCCACCAAAAGGCAATGAGCTTGTGGCGTGCGCCGTTTCAAAAAACCAACTTTTATTGTTTGCTGCGCCTTGCAATTGTATCGCCGATTTTTTTGAATAAAAATCTACAGTGTAAATAAATTTATCAAGGTACGCCTGCATTTCCGAAGAATTTATCTGATTATCAGAAAAAGCAATTCCTTTTTCTATTAATTCTTCTTGCAGCTTGTTTACGCCTATTACTGTTTTAGAAAAATTTATCACAGAATAGGCCAAATTGTTAATTTTTGCTTTTTTATATTCATTTATCACATCTTCATTTAATTTAGACCACGCCAATAAAGAATTTTTCACTTCTGTTTTGTCATTTTCTTGTAATGCCTGAAGAATTATTTCTGTCGGTAGCATTAAACCCACATTATCTAATTTAAAAATAGGTGCGTATTCAGGATTGATTAAAAAATTATTGCTCTTAAAAATTTCTATAAGCTCATCTATATATTTATTTGTCGTTCTGGCACCCTGTAAATCGAACGTGATTTCCGAATCCGCGACCTCTGGCAAAGGCAGGGTATTTTTTTGGGAGACGGGAGTCGCCAAAGGAAAGGTGGTGGGTAATATTTTTTGTAAGTCTTTTAAAGAAAGTGGGGCGTATGAGGCGTTTAAATATTGCGTTGAGCTTTGTCCTGGCAAAATAGATCCGGACAGAACGCCCGGGGACGCCCCATTTAAAGTTTTATTCGATAATTGAGCAAATGGATTTTGATTTTTAATTCCCGTGAAATTTCTGAAAGTAAAAACTGTCACCAAAACCACAACAAGAAGAATTACTATTAAAATCCAATTTAAATTTTTCTTAATCCAAGGCATATTTACATGCGTTTTTGATTTTTATGTTGTATAATTAAATTATAATGCCAAATTAATTAAAAAGAAGAGCCGCAGAGTTAAGTTATATCTTGGATGTCTTTTTTATTGTATAATTAAGTTGTATAATTAGATAGCATGTGGGAAAAAATTAAAGATAAAATCGTTTCGGCTTTTACAACTGCTGCCATCACGATAGTTTTGGCATTGGTTTTGTTTTTTGGTATAAAATACAGTTCGTCTTTTAAAAATGAAGTTTTGCTTAAGGCTTCAGATTTGGAAATAGGTGGACAAAATTCCACCTCGGAAGTTTACAGCCTTCCTTCTATCGAACAACAGTCAGGTAATTTTTTAGCAAACATTCTACCCGATTTAAATGAATATAATCTTAGCGACGCAGACATTGAAAATATTGCTCAGACGCTAAACATCGATGCCGCATCTACCAAAACACAAATAGAGGGCATAAAAATACTGCAATCTCAAATTGCGCCTTTAATATTTCAAGATAATCCAGAAATCATAGAGCTTTTTAAATCAGTGCCAATAAACGATAAGGATATTAAAATAGATACCTCGAAAGACGCTGGAGAAAAATATTTAAACAGTGTCTCGCAACATTTCAAAAGTGACCTACCTGAAAACGCTCTACCTCCACAGCTTATTTTATTAATTAAAATCGCTCAAAAAAACCCGGGCGTAATGCCTGGACTTAAAAATATTGATCTGCAAAATCCTAATATTGATAAGTTTTTGAGTTTGGATCTTTACATAAAATCATACAAAAAGCTTTTGGCAGATATTAAATCCCTACCTGTGCCGAAACCTTGGATTAACCTGCACAAACAAGAAATTTTGACCATACAAACAACCATCGCATCCTTAACCGCCGCGAAAGATTTTTCAGAAAATGAGTTGGCTCTCATTTTTGCAGTCCGGGTGCTTGATGAAGTAAGCGCGCGCATGAATCAAGATCTTTTAGATTTTAAAAATTCATTAAAAATAAATTGGATTGAGAAAAAATAAAAATATGTTGGGTTATAAAATTAAAATTTTGTTTATTTCACTTTTGTCTTTTGTTTTTATTTTAGGATTGAGCACTCAAGATGCCAAAGCGGCTTTATCTGTTCCGATATCCTGCGATTCATTAGGAGCAGCGTGCGCATCCGAATCAACCATAGGAGGCTATACGGCAAACTGGACATTAAATTATGGTGGAAATAATTCGTTATCTACAATAATTTCTAATTTAGCCAACTCAGGTTCAGCTGTAATAAGCGCTATCGCTTCAGCCCTGCAAACATACATGGAAAGCCAAGGTGGAAACACAATAGCAAGATCGTTTTTATCAACAACGATTATGCCCAAGCTGATGGATGTTGCGGTAAAAAATATGTTGGGAACAGGCGGAAATAATAAAGCAGGAAACATTGTCCAAAATTGGCTTGACTACACATCAAACGCCAGAATAGGTGGAGGACAGAATTTTACTAAAACTTATTACAGTGATCCCAGCTATCTTAATATGCCAGAACCTATGAGAAAGCTGCTTGAAAACAATTTGGATGCTCGTTATGGAAAATATGGATCAGACAAAGGAATAGAATATAAAGATGTAGCTAGATATAATTACGATTCAAGTAATAAATCGGGTAGCGCCAATCCTTTTGAGATGTCCGACAGTTCTGATCTTTTATGGCTTCTGCAGCCACAAAATAATTATTTAGGATCGCACGTTCTTGCCACAAATTACCAAGATTTGGCAGCGGACAGGACAGAACAGGCGGGCATAAATGAGCCTTTGTCCAATAAAGGCGCCCTAAACACCAAAGATAAAAACGGCAATGTCATTCCAGGCTCTTTGAGTCAGGACGTATACCAGCAACAAATAATCCAGACTATAAATGGCGCTCAAAATGTGAAGTCTTTAGCGGACGCAGAAAGTTTTATAACACAGATGATTGGGAGCGCAATACAAGGATACCTTGAACAAAAATTTAATGAAGATATTGGCAAAAAGCCAAGCGATACTTCTAATCATATTTTTGGCCAATATTCAGGCGCCACAAATCCAAGACCTTCTCCCGGTCCCACTCCTCAATCTTAAATTAAAAAAATAATACTCTATGAATTTTCTAAAAAATAAAAAAATTATTTGGGAAATTACAACTATTTTTGTCGTATTGATTTTTTTGGCAATTCCTATTGTATTAAAAGCTGATACGGTTATCGATGCGCTAAACGGCGCCACAACCGGCGGAAGTATTTTGGTTAATGTTGCATTAACTGGAACTCTGAAAATTGTGAATGCCTTGTTGGTAATTTTCTTAGGGGTGATCGGGGCAATTCTTGTTCTAATGGGGAAGCTTTTGGGTGTTGTTTTGTCTCTTACTTTAAATCCACAATTCTATACTGATGGTATAGTTGGGACTGGATTTAAAATAGTTTTACAGGTAGCCGATATGTTGTTCCTTATAATAATGATGGTCATCGGCATCGCTACAATAGTTCAATACGAAAGTTACAATTTGAAAAAATTATTACCCACGATAATACTCGTAGCTCTTTTAATAAACTTTAGCTTGCCCATCACCCAATTTATTATCGGCTTTGCCGACGATTTGGCAGTTTTCTTTTTCAATCACGCTTTTCAAGGAAATTTATCTAAAATAGGAGATCTACTCATACAACAAGTTGGCCTTCCAACCTTTGTGATTGACGCAGATACCTCTAAGGCAGGTGGCGGTTTCTGTTCTGGAGCTCTTTCATGGATACCGACTGTATATATTGGCTGCAAGGTCGTTAACATAGCAAGAGTTGCAACTGGCAACGCTATTTTGCAACAACTTGCACTAACAAATACCTTGGTGTTGGCTATTTTAATATTTTTAATAACTCTTATTTATTTGATTGTAGGGGTTGTGTTATTTTTAATAAGAACAGTGATGCTTTGGTCGTTGATAATTCTTGCTCCCTTGGCGTGGATATCCGGGGTTTTGCCTCATACCTCACACTATCTAAGTGGTTGGTGGAAGAAGTTTTTTACCTGGGCATTTTTTCCTTTTCTTTTTGCGCTCTTTCTTTACATATCATTAAGCATAGTGACAAATCAGACGTTTAAAAGCCTAACAACTGACTTTATTGGACAAATTGACCTTACTTCACTAGGTGCAGCTTTTAATAGTTTTGCCGCATTAAGTCTTGGTCCAATACTGGGAGCGATGACTATATTTATTTTGTTTTTTGGTGGAATTTTCATATCTCTTTCTTTGGCGGGAGATGCTGGTGCAGCTGTAGTTAACGGTACTAAAACGGCAAAAAATTGGGCCGTAGGAGCAGCTTCCAGGAGGTATGGCGCCCCTATTTTGAGTAAAGTGGGCGAAGGGTTGTCAAAAACTGGCGTTGTTGGCCAAGTCACAGGTCTCAAAGCTCTTGGTGGAATGGCAATGTTAAAAGCTGGAGGTCTCAGAGGCGAACAAAGATCCGCTTACGAGAAGAAGTATGCCAATATGAGCAATTTGTCGCCTGAACAACAAAAAATTCTGGTACAAAATACCTTAAGAAGTCCTCTGGCCACTGGAGTAGAAAAAGCTGCTGCCCTATCTAAACTAAGAGAGTCCAATCCTGGTGAATTTGCTGCGACCGTAGAAAAAGATCCAGCGGCAAAAGGTTATGTACAGCAACACGGAACAGAAAAAGATAAAATGGAAGCAATTAAAGCCACAGGAGACATTACATTCAAACTTACTCAAGACGAAGCTAAAGATCCGGCCAAGGTAGAGGCTATTCTGAGAAAAGCGTTCTCCAACCTAACTCCCGAAGAGGCCAAAAAAACTAAATTTGATGAGATGCTAAAAAATAAAACTCCAGAAACAAGTAGAATTATATCAGAAACTGTTTTGTCTCAATTGAATGGTGATGCGCTGGTATATATGGCACAAGCCAATCCAAATTCATTAAAAGCTTTGGCTGATAGTTCCGCCAAAGGTTTAACTCCGACTAGAAACGCAGAAAAAGACAGAAAAGCTCGCAATACACACTTTAAAAACCGACTCAGAGCAGACACTTTAAGATATGCATCTAGTCCAGCGGTACAACATCAACTAGGGACGACTTTTGAAACTCCTCAAGAAAAAGAACGACTAGAGAGACGTAAAGACATCTTAGCTAGAAAAAAATTGTTAGAACAAGAGATTCGCAGAAAAAATGAAGGAGTTGAAGCAATTAAAAAACAGGAGGAGATAGCCATGAAGCAAGCAGAAAAAATAGCTGAAGCGATACGAAGCGCCTCCAACAATCCTCCTTCTCAACCACCATCTAATACCCCTGAATTTTATGGATAATGAGATTTTACAAAAAATTATAGCCGGATCAGCAAAATCAAATTCTATAAATCCAGAAGATGATATTAGTGATCTTGTGCAAAATCTTCCACCACACATTAGAGAAGTTTATTTTGCCGCATCTACTGCTGATGAAATCTATAAGGCAGCGCAAGAAAGTGGAGTGTCTGAGGATTTGATGTTTAAAGCGGGTTTTTTACTGGGCGATGTTTTGTTGGGAATTTTGGATCCAAAAGAATTTTCTCAGGAATTAGTAAATTCTGGTGCACCAGAACCAGTTGCTGC
>Ga0208373_1004053_pt1 | contig 13645 bp, 9 predicted proteins | sample RifOxyC2_FD_184036 | JGI IMG/M metagenome (GOLD analysis project Ga0208373, IMG submission 184036) | Soil microbial communities from Rifle, Colorado - Rifle Oxygen_injection C2 (SPAdes) | ecosystem: Environmental > Terrestrial > Deep subsurface > Rock core/Sediment | place: Rifle, Colorado...
AAAGGATTTCGCCTTAACGAAACCGACCTGCCTTCATCTTGTTGATTATGTCGTATTGCCTCACGACCAGGTTGAACAGTTTTCAGCGGAGCACGATAAGATTATTAAACAGCATGGCAAACAATTTACGTTCGTAAGGTTAGCCGACCTGGAGTACCGTGTGGAAAATATTTGAGTATATGGAATCAATCACTCTCAATACCGGAGCCAAGATGCCGATACTTGGATTAGGTACCTGGAACGCTCCAAAAGATAAAGTCGGCTTGGCGGTAAAGCAAGCACTATTAGATTTTGGATATTCGCATATTGATTGCGCTCATGTTTACGAAAATGAAAAAGAGGTCGGTCAGACTTTTCATGAAGTATTCAGTACGAGCAAACGAACAAGAGAAGATGTCTTCGTGACCAGTAAGCTTTGGAATTACGATCATGCAAAGGAGGATGTTGTTAACGCTTGCAAAAAAACCTTAACCGATTTGCAACTAGACTATCTCGACTTGTATCTCATGCATTTTGGTATTGCCTCGCCTCATGGTCTTGGCATTGAGCCACTTGATCCAAACGGTGTACTGATCACAGAAAAGATTTCCATTCGTGAGACGTGGGAAGCTATGCAGGAGCTTGTAGGTATGGGTCTCGTAAAGGCGATTGGTGTCTCAAACTTCACCGTACCAATGCTTGTTGATCTCCTGACGTACGCCGAGATCATTCCGGCGATGAATCAGATCGAGCTTCACCCATACAATCAACAGACCAAGTTAGTTGAATTCTGCAAACAACAGAATATCGCCGTGACCGCTTATTCTCCGCTCGGTTCTCAGGCGGAGATGAATAATGGTAAGCCAGCTCTCCTTGAAGATGAAATGATTAAAGAGATCGCTGACTCCCACGAAAAGACCCCGAGCCAAGTACTTCTTCGTTGGGGAATCCAACGAGACACCATTGTGATCCCAAAAAGCACGACTTCCGAACATATCAAAGAAAATAATGCTGTATTTGATTTCGCGCTGTCGGAAGATGATCTTGTGAAAATCACCTCTTTGGATAGGCGACTTCGGTATGTAGATCCGTATGAGTGGTGGCGAATTCCTTACTTTGGTTGATAGGGTTTCAGATTCGAATATGTACCAACAAATCCTTGACTCTTCCGTACCTGTCGATTCTCAATTTGCCGTTTTATCGGGCAAAGAATTATTGCATTTCAAATTATTCTTTCGCGTGTCGCCATTACATAAACGAGCCGGATCCATCAAGAACTATACTTATGAAGTCGGCTCAATAGCTCAGATTCTTAAAGGAAATCAGCTCATTATTGCCGACGATACATTTCGCACCTACTCTTGGCTCAATAAGGAACTCGTCGATAAATCTGTCATTTGGCTAACACCACGCGAAGAGGAAACAAAAGAACGACATTGGCTTGATCACTTTATCTCCGGTGAAAGTTTGCTCCAAAGTTTTCCCTATGAAATTGTTGTTATCGGTGGTGGAATTCTTCTTAATGCCGGTGCTTATATCGCCGAACAGCTCGGAAGCGATCTGACGTATATTCCGACGACTGTTCTTGCAATGTCTGATGGATCTATTGGAGGAAAAGTACGAGCAAATGAAATAAAAGATGGGCTATATCATAAGCATGCGTATAAAAGTTTCTACGAGCCGAATCGCATTTTGATTGATCCACGTTTTCTTGAGTTATTGCCGGACAAACAGATCGCCATTGGCCTGGGCGAGGTTCTTAAGCATGGCGTTTACCAGTCGCGCGCTCTTTTGGAGTACCTCGTTTCAAAGGATTTTCATCCGCAGACTGACAAAGATAGTTTGCTTAAGGCTATCCTATGGGCAGCTGCACTCAAAGAAGTTTGTCTAAATATTGACCCTGACGAAACAACGGATGGTTCTCATATCATCATGCGGGGCGGGCATGAGGTATCCGATAAAATCGAAGAGTCGTCGCATTTTCAAATTCCGCACGGCACAGCTGTGGCGATTGCCGTATACGAAGAAATGTCACAAAAAAGTTCTGAGTTGATGCCATTGCTAGATGCCTGCTACAGGAAGTTTTCTATACCTACCAAAAATTCCTAACGAGTCACGGATCCATCTTTTATAAAGAGTTGGGATTTAATATGACCGAGTAAATCCCTTTTTTCATCCTTTGAGCCTTCTTTCAGAATATATTTAGCGCACGCATAGACATCGATGTCTGGCATAATTTCTGCGACTTTAGCGGTCGCCACATGTCCTCCGAGACTCGAAATCATCTTCGTAAGCCGATCAACTTCCTGCTTGATACGTTCTACTGCCGCGAGTTTGTTGATGTCTACCTTGTCGATGATTTTGTAGAGTTGATTGAGAAGTTCCTCCTCGCGTATATACGGCTGTTTGCAACCCGTCATCCAACGCTTCATGCATCCGTAGTAAACGTATCGCTTAGTTGTCCCGTCCTTCAATCTTTTTACCTTTTGATCAGCACTGATACCCGATCCGCACACACCACATTTGAATATTTTCGTGAAGGCAAATTCGTGAGTTCCCGGCAGTGCTTTCGGCGCACACTTCATGACTTCTTGTACTTTGTCGTAAATTTCCTTTGTGATGAGTGGCTCATGCTTGCCGTCGTACCACTTTCCGCTTCCTTGCGGGAATTCGTAGCGGCCTGTGTAGAATGGATTATCCATCATCCGATATATCATACTGAGCGTCACTTGCTTGCCTTTGCGCGTCGTGAGCTTCATTTCGTCGTCGAGCCATCGTTTTACGCTGCGTACGCAACTTTGTGAAATGCTTCTTTGATAATTGGTCCACGTACGGGATCCATGAAGATTTTGCACGTACCTTTTTCCGCGTACTTGTCGTGGAGGTATCCGAGTGGTGACATATTTGGTCGGAATCCCATTTCAATCTTTGCTCTAAACCCACGTTTTACGTTTACACCCTTGTTGTCATTTTCCAGCTTCGCCTGTCCGCACATCATCATGAGCATGAACTTGTCGCTCGGTGAGTTTGTGAATTTTGTGCCGTGCGTAAGAATTTCTCGAAGCAATCCTTGATCCATGAGATCGATAACTGTTCCGAGGTCGCCAGCGTTACGACTGATGCGGTCAGCCGCCCAGGTCAGAATACCGTCGAATTTCTTTTCTCGAATGTCCCCAATTAAACGATTAAACTCCGGGCGTGACCCGGAGCTTTTCGCAGAGTGACTTTCGCGACGGACTTCTACAACGTTCAAACCGTCTCTCACGGCCAGTTCAAGAGCCTCCTTGACCTGGCTTTCGATTGATAGTGCCTGACGCTCGTCATCCTCCGATGATTTTCTCGAGTAAAGGCAGTAGCGGATCGGCACGACCTTCTCGGGTTCGTTGTTCGTGTTTTGTGCGTACATAAGATTTGTTTACTCCTTATGACCCACACACTACCGCGTCTGTCCCGGGTGCCTAGTCCCCAAGCTGTAGGTAACTAAACCTCCAAAAATCCCTCTTTTTTCTTCCAAATTCCTTAATTCGTTCGGGAAATCGCATATAGCGCAAAATCAATTTTTCATGTAAACTTCGGTCAACCAAACCGCAATTATGGCCTTATTTCAGATCAATCAAGCTAAGGTAACCCGCCTAAACGCAAAAGACGTTCGGCTCGAACGGGATCTTCAACGACTCTTCGAGCAAAATCTTGAAGAGATTTTGAATATCTCATTCCTGGCAACCGAGTATTCGACCAGCTTTGGTGGCCGAATCGACACGCTTGGAATCGACAAAAACGGCGCTCCTGTCATTATCGAGTACAAACGCTCGACAAATGACAGCGTTATCAACCAAGGTCTCTCTTACCTCCGTTGGCTTCTTGACCACAAGGCGGAATTCGAATCACTGTGTCACGATGCGAAGGTTGAGACCGAGATTGATTGGGATTCTCCTCGCGTCATCTGCGTCGCGGAAAGCTATAACAAGTTCGATATCGATACCGCCGATTTCCTGCCGATCAACATCGAACTTCTCCGTTATCGCATTTACGACGACAACATCTTGTACGTCGAACAGGAGAGCTACCAGCGCGTGAAGGTTTCTACCTCCGGCATTGTCCGCAAAGCGAAGCACGACAAGGGGCAGGAGCCAGTCGAACCGCTTCAGAAAAACTACACGATCGACGACCACCTCAAAAAATCCAACGAAGTAACCAAGTCGCTCTTCCTCAAGCTGCGCGAAGGCATCTTGGGAATCGATGAAGAGGTTACTGAAGTTCCGAAGAAGATGTACGTCGCATATAAGTTGACGACGAACTTCGCCGATGTCATTTTCTATAAAGATGAATTGCGAATCACACTAAACGTATCAAGCGGCCAGCTTAACGATCCCGCCAAAGCAACAACGGATTTCACAAATCCGAAAAAGGGTCACTGGGGCAACGGCGATTATGAAATTAAGGTGAAGGATGCCGCAAGCTTGGAATACGCGCTTGGACTCATCAAGCAGAGCTACGATTTGAACAAATAATTGCTTCAAAAGATCGTATATCGTCAATAAGTCCCTAAAATACCGAGTCGCTACCAAAAAGCGGCTTAATTTGGTATCCTTTTAGGGCTTTGTAGCCTAAAATTGATGTTTCCCCTGTGAATCTGACTCCGTACCAAGCTAAATTTTTCGCTTACTCGCTGACAAAGCGATGTGCATCCGATAGCTTAGAAAAGCTTTCTTCTACCCTGTCGAATGCCCAGGTCGACCTGAACCCACACCAGGTTGAGGCCGCTCTTTTTGCTTTTCGCTCCCCTCTATCGAAAGGAGCCATTCTTGCCGATGAAGTCGGACTTGGAAAAACTATTGAGGCCGGACTCGTGCTTTCCCAGAAATGGGCTGAGCGCAAAAGAAAGATACTACTTATCGTGCCGTCGAGTCTTCGGAAGCAATGGAATTCCGAGTTGCAAGAAAAGTTTTTCCTTCCATCCGTAATCCTCGAGGCGAAGTCGTTTAACGAGACGGTCAAGGGTGGCAATCTCAATCCATTCGACCAAGATGACGTTATCGTTATTTGCTCCTATCATTTTGCGCGATCAAAATCCGCATACATCAAACAAACGAAATGGGACTTATGCGTCATCGACGAAGCGCACCGATTGAGGAACGTCTATAAAACAAGCAACAAGATTGCTCGAGAGATTAAAGAGTCCCTTGCGGAGGTACCGAAAATTTTGCTCACAGCCACCCCACTTCAGAACTCGTTGCTCGAGCTTTACGGCCTCGTGAGCATTATCGACGACCATGTCTTCGGCGATGTTAAAAGTTTCAAGTCCAACTACGCCCGCGTCTCTCGTGACCAAGATATTTTTGAAAGCGAATTGGGACTCGTTGAACCCAAGCAAGAGATGTTTTTGGAATTGAAGGATCGCTTAAAGAGTGTCTGTATCCGAACGCTTCGACGTCAGGTGCTTGAATATATCAACTACACCGAGCGCAAGCCGCTCACACAATCCTACATACCGACTGACCAAGAGGTCGAACTCTACGATGGAATGTCTGGATATCTTCAGCGTGAAAGGCTCTATGCATTGCCAACAGCCCAACGAAAACTGATGACGCTGATTCTGCGCAAGCTACTGGCATCATCGTCTTTTGCGATTGCGAGCACGCTGAATGGCTTGGTTTATAAACTCGAGATGCTCATTGAGGAAACGAAGACAAGTACAGCTAATCAAGAAAATAACACCGCCCCAATAACACAAGACTTCGAAGCGTTCGAGGCGATTTCCGATGAATGGATTGATGGTGAGGAAGACGAGAGCGAAGATGCTATTAACGCAAAGAAGGTTTTGACCGCCGATGACGTTCCTAGAATGCAAGTGGAAATGGCCGACCTTGCGAAGTTTCGAGATTTGGCGAGAAAGATATTTACCAATTCCAAAGGCGAGGCGCTCATTACCGCTCTCGACAAGGGATTCGAGATGACGGCCGAATTAGGCGCGAAGAAGAAGGCGATTATTTTTACAGAATCCACCATTACCCAGAAATACTTGGCGGATAACCTGCTTGCAAGCGGCGGCTATCAGGACAAGATCGTCCTTTTCAATGGATCAAATAACGATCCGAAGTCGAAACAGATCTACGCGGACTGGCTCAATAAGTATAAGGACACGGATAAAATTACCGGCTCAAAAACGGCCGACACTCGAGCGGCGCTTATCGAGTATTTTAAAGACGAAGCGGAGATCATGATCGCAACAGAGGCAGGCGCGGAAGGCATCAACCTGCAATTCTGTTCGCTGGTCATTAACTACGATCTTCCTTGGAATCCGCAAAGGATCGAACAGCGTATCGGTCGTTGTCACCGATACGGCCAGAAACATGACGTGGTGGTGATCAACTTCGTGAACTTGAAGAACGCCGCAGATCAGCGCGTCTACGAACTTCTCGACCAAAAGTTTAATCTATTCAAGGGCGTATTCGGCGCAAGCGACGAAGTATTGGGAACGATCGAATCGGGCGTCGATTTTGAAAAAAGAATCGCCGGGATCTATCAGACCTGCCGGACGACCGAGGAGATAAATACCGCGTTCGATGACCTTCAGGAAGAAATGGATGAAAGCATCCAGAGTAACCTTTCCGATACCCGACGTACCCTGCTCGAGAATTTTGACGATGATGTTCATAAAAAGCTGAGAATCAATCAACGAGAAAGCCAGGCATATCTGGACACCTACGAACGCTGGCTTTGGGACGTGACGAAATACTACTTGGGCGATAATGCCGAATTCTCGGAACACGAGTATTCCTTTGCGCTACGGAATAATCCGTTTCCAAATGCAGAGATTGACCCAGGTCCATACAAGATTGGAAAGAACGTCGAAGACGCCCACATTTACCGCCCTGGCCATTCCTTGGCGCAACAGATCCTCACACAGGTAAGGATAATGGAATTAAAAGATGCAGAGATCGTTTTCGACTACACGAATAATCCGACGATCGTTTCAGTGCTTCAGCCGCTTGTTGGCAAAAGCGGCGTCTTGAAGGTCTCAAATCACACGGTTGAAGCATTCGAAACCGAGGACGTCATGGTGCTTTCGGCTATTGATGATTCTGGCGAGATTATCGATGCGGAAATCATCGAAAAAATCTTTTCGCTTTCTGCGCAAATTTCCAAGCCCACGACCATCTCCCCTGCCGACAGGGACAAGCTCGAAGAGCTCGACCAGCAGGCCATGTCTTTTGTGGCGATGAAGATTACAGACAGAAATGGTACATTCTTTGACGACGAGGTAGATAAGCTCGATAAATGGGCTGATGACGTAAAGAAGGCACTTGATCTGGACCTTCGCAAGCTGGAGATCGATATCAAGACCGCCAAAAAGATGATCGACCTTGCCGACAAGCTTAAGGCGCAGAAAGAAATCAAGGCAATGGAAGCCGATCGAAACGAAAAACGAAAGCAGCAATTTGAGGCGCATGATCAAGTCGAGCAACGCAAAGAAAGCCTGATCAATAAAGTTGAGGCTCAGCTAAAACAAAAAGCATCAAGTGAGCAGCTTTTTACCATTCGATGGAAGATCGTTTAGGCTTATGAAAAATACCAAACAAAAACCAGAATGGAAAAAAGTTCCAGACATGATGGACTTAATTTACCTTGCTGAGATCAATTTTTTCGTCTGTAAACAAATTTATACAGACGTACTGGGTGAAGCAATAAAAAAGTGGCCAAAAGGGGTGAAACAGAAGCCTGGCCAGGATTTTCTTTTACTTGCTGCCAACAATGCTTTCTTCGAATCTATCAGCATCATTCACACTCTTGTCTGTTCAACAAAAAAGGAAGAGGTGCGAATCAAGCCGTTATTGGAGGCAGTCATCGAAAGAGACAAAAAAGCGGCTAGCAAGATTGCCGACACACACGTTAATAGGTTTGCCACGCAGTTAGAAACGGATTATCCAAATCCCAATTATTTAGATTATACGTTCCTAACATGGGGCGACGCTCGCCCAGTCGGTGATGTTATTGCTGACATCAGAAAGAAAAAACGCGTGGATAGCGGGTTAAAGGATTTCAACGCGTTAAAGGAAAAATTTGAGAAGTATAATTTCCACAAAGTACGCCATCAGTCTGCTGCGCATAAAAATAAACTTTTAGAGTCACCAGCCGGAGCGGCTCATCTATTCATCAAAGAGGATTTAATCAAAAAGCTTGGAGAAATAGTGAAGATGCTGAAAATTGATGCTTACTTCTGGTTCGACTACCAATTAGGCAACCCCTACTCGCACATCCTTTCTTCATTTGAAGACGTGACGACGAATAAAAAATCCGTATGAGTAATAAACAAAAGCTAGAGCTGACTTGGATTGGCAAGGACGAGGAGTTAAACCTCGAGCCACGTATTCTGATTGAAGACCCCACCAAATCCTACGGTGATCCAAAGTCAGAGAACATGCTCATTCATGGCGACAACCTTCTCGCACTCAGAGCACTCGAACAGGATTTTACTGGAAAAATAAAGTGTATCTATATCGATCCACCGTACAACACCGGCAGTGCATTCGAGCATTACGACGATAATCTTGAACACTCGACATGGCTCAGTTTGATCCGTCCAAGATTAGAGATATTAAAAAAGCTTTTACACCCCACAGAAGGAAGCCTTTGGATTTCGATCGACGACGATGAGAGTCATTACCTGAAAGTGCTTTGTGATGAAGTATTTGGGCGTTCAAACTTTGTGGCAAACGTGGTCTGGCAAAAGAAATATGCCGCAACAAATGACTCGAAGTATTTATCGGATGTTCATGATCACATTTTGCTTTACGCGAAAAATAAGGAGAGCTGGAGACCTAATTTATTGAAACGCCCTAAGGAATTGGACGCGAAATATTCGAATCCCGACAATGATCCGCGTGGAGCTTGGTACTCAACAAATCTTTCAGTTAAAACATTCTCAGAAAAAAATTACTATACCATCACCTCTCCTGCAGGGAAGGAATTTTTACCACCACCAACTCGATGCTGGGTTGTGTCTAAAGAAAAGTATCAAGAACTACTTGCAGATAATAGGATTTGGTTTGGTTCAAAAGGGGTTTCTCGTCCGTACAAAAAAACTTTTCTCTCAGAGGTTCAGCAAGGCATAGTTCCCCTAACTTTGTGGCTGCATACTGATGTCGGACATAACATTGAAGCCAAGGGTGAATTAAGGAAAATGTTCGGCGACAAAAATGATTTATTTGGAACACCAAAACCAGAACGTCTATTAAATCGAATTTTAGATATCGCCACAAAATCGGACGACTGGGTGCTCGATAGCTTTTTGGGTTCTGGTACGACTTCGGCTGTAGCACATAAAATGAATCGTCGTTGGATCGGTGTCGAATTAGGCGAGCATGCTACAACACACTGTTTGCCTAGATTAAAGAAGGTTGTTGATGGGAATGATGGGCTGGCTTTATCGGAAACTCTTGGCTGGAAAGGCGGTGGCGGATTTAAATTTTATAACCTCGCACCGAGCCTTCTGAAAAAAGACCGTTATGATCGTTGGATCATTGACGAGCAATACAATGCTAATATGCTTGCGGCGGCCATGTGTAAGCATGAGGGATTTAAGTTTTTGCCAAGTGAGGAAGTGTATTGGAAACACGGAGGATCGACGGAGACGGATTTTATCTTTGTGACCACGGCCTTTATGACCGTCGAGCAAATGGATAAGATACATGGCGAGATGCTGGATGGGGAAAGCCTGTTGATCTGTGCGAAGTCTTTCGCTCCTGAGTGCGAGAAGAAATACACGAACATTACCCTGAAGAAAATTCCGCAGATGATCTTGGGGCGATGCGAGTTTGGGAAAGAAAACTACGATTTGAACATCATCAAGGCGACGGAAGAAATTGCAGAGGATCAGGACATCTCTGAAGAATAAATATGAATAACGTCGCTCAAACAATAAAGAACCGTCTTTCGTTGCGCCAGCCGCAGGCCGACAGCCTCGCCATCTTGTCTGAGATCGCAGACATGTTGGAATTAGAAAAGAGCGAGGACGTTGCGGCTGGACTGAAAGCCATTCAAGAAAAATATCCGACGTGCAGCAACTTTGAACGCGATTTTCCTTCGGTAACGTTTTCTCTTGCGACTGGTGTTGGAAAAACACGACTCATGGGCGCGTTTGTTGCCTATCTGTACTTGGCCAAAGGCATAAAAAACTTTTTTGTGTTGGCTCCGGGTACGACGATCTACAACAAACTCGTCGATGATTTTTCCAACGTGCAAAGCCCAAAGTACGTTTTTCGCGGAATTGCAGAGTTCGCACAGAATCCCCCAAAGATTATTACGAGTGACAATTATGCCGAGGCTCGGATGAGCTCTCTTTTCGGAGAGTCCATCAAAATCAATGTTTTTAACATCCAACGAATCAACTCGGAAGTTCGCGGAGGACGTGAAGCCAAGATCAAGCGTTTGTCGGAATATTTAGGCGAATCGTATTTCACCTACCTCTCGGAACTTCCCGATCTCGTTTTGCTCATGGATGAGTCACATCATTACCGAGCGGATGCCGGACTCAAGGCAATCAACGAGTTGAAGCCCGTGCTTGGTTTGGAATTAACTGCTACGCCGATTGATACGAAGGGCAACAAGTTTAAGAACGTCGTTTACGAATATTCTCTCGCGCATGGACTTCGTGACGGTTTCCTAAAGGATCCAGCAGTAGCTACTCGTAAGAAATTTGATCCAGGCCAATATATTCCAACTGATCTTGATCTCATTAAACTTGAGGATGCAATTAGAATACACGAAGACACCAAGGTGGCGTTGGACATCTATTCCCGTGACACTGGGTTACGAAAAGTGAATCCCTTTGTTTTGGTGATTGCGAAAGACACCCTTCACGCTGAACAGATCCACTCCTTGATTGAGTCCGATCGCTTTTTTGATGGGCGTTATGCGGGCAAGGTGATGGAAATCCATTCAAACCAACGTGGCGAGGAAAAAGAAGAGAATATTCAACGCCTTCTCGGCCTCGAGAGTCCAGATAACAAGATCGAGATTGTTATTCACGTGAACATGCTCAAAGAGGGCTGGGACGTGACGAACCTGTACACCATCGTACCGCTCCGTGCTTCCAACTCGCTCATTCTTACCGAGCAAACTATCGGTCGTGGTCTCCGGCTACCGTATGGAAAGCGTACCGGCGTAAAGAAGGTCGATACGCTGACCATCATTGCCCACGATCGCTTTCAGGCAATCGTTGACGCGGCGAATGATCCGAATTCTATCATCCGACTGGAGAATATTATCGAGATCGACCCATCCGCCTTACCGCCGGATCAGACGGTACTTTCATCAAAGTCTTCGATGGAAGCCGCTTTTGACGAGGAGAGAAAAGTCATCGACGCCATGACGGAATCGCCGGACAAAGAAGCGGCCGGTTTTGATTTGGAAGCAAAGGTGGCGTTGACGACGGCACTGGAATCCGTTGGTGACACCGTCAAGAACATCGGGGACATCAAGGATCATGACGTTCAAACGCTCGTCCTTGAGCGGCTTACCGCGCACCTTGAAGAGGCACCCCAACAAAACATATTCAAGGAACAGATCATCGCGGCGGCAAAGCAGAACTACGAGAAGATTTCCGATGATGTGATTGAGAAGGTTATTCCGATTCCGCGCATTCATATCCAGCAAGGAACACCCGTTGAAGCGGGATTCCACGACTTTGATCTCGACGTACAGGCCTTGAACTACCAGCCAGTTTCTGAAGAGATCGTTCGTCGTACTCTGCGGACGAATGAGAGCGAAAGTATCCACCAAGTGAATGAAGGAAGTATTTTACGGGATGTCCCTGAGAACATCATCATCAACGAACTCATCAACTTTCCAGAGGTTGATTACGATCGTGACGCGGACTTGTTGCACAAACTCGCCAAGCAGGTGCTCGACGCCTTAGCCAAAGGCAAGACTCCCGACGACCTCGGAAACATCGTGATCTATCACAAGTCCAATATCGCCGACTACATTCATGCTCAACTTCGACAACACTTCTACCTCAAAACGTCAGGATTTGAGGTCACGAAAGTTTTTCCGTTCTCCAAAATCGAGCAACACAATCTCTCAATGTATCTTCAGGACAAGGTACATCACTATTCCGAAACCATTACTCCAACCCAGTCGATCCCCTCGAAAGTTTTTGGAGGCTTCGTAAAGGCGTGTCACACGTTGTATAAGTTTGACTCAAAGGCGGAAAAAGACTTCGCGACGATTATTGAGGGAGACAAAGAAGTGTCTCGCTGGTTGCGTCCGGCGCAGTCCCAATTCTCTATCTACTGGAATAACAATTCGCAGCGTTACATCCCTGATTTCGTCGTGGAGACAGTCGACGCTATCTACATGGTGGAAATTAAGGCCGAAAATCAGGTTGAAAGCATTGAAGTACAGGAAAAAGCAGAGGCGGCTGAAAAGTTCTGTGCCACCGCTTCGGAATTCAATGCCATGAATCGCGGCAAGAAATGGTCATACGTTCTGATCGCGCACAGCGATGTGACGTTCGATAAGTCATTCAAAGATCTTCGTTGATGGTCTGCTCATTAGGTTTTTCAAACGCGGCTCATGACGGGTCGCGTTTTTGGATTACTCAAATCGTTTCGGCAACGAGATTCCCCCAAGCAACTTCGCTCTTGTACCGATAACGAGTCCGTTCATAGCGACCTTGATCACTCGGTTTCCCATCGCCCTAAACGCGACTTCTTTTTGTTTCAACACTAGCGCGTCAATAAATGTCGTGACTCTCGGATCGCTTGCGAGGCCGAACGGATTGTTCCGGTCGATTGCACCGAGATCACCCCACTCTTCGTCGTTGGGATACGTGACCCAACTGTTCTCGAGTTCGTGCATGACGGCCTTTAGATTGAGCCGACGGTTGGCTGGTGAGATCACCGAGATAAAACCTCCGTTACATCGAAAGACCGTTACTTCGAGCAAAGCGTCCTCTGTTATGCCGACCCGTTTCGCAATTGCGGTCGTGCTCTCCTTGTCCCTGTTCGGGAGTTGAAATACCTCTAAATTGACCGTAAGCTCGAGTGGATTCTTCATAGTTCTACCCACATCAATGCCACAACGATAGGGGTTGTCTAGCCCCTAAAAATCCTCGAAAAGTCGATCAGTCACCGAATGCCCACAAGGGTAAGGAAGGGATGAAAAGTCCATAAAAAGGACTTTACTTCTGGGTGTTTGTAAGCTATTCTAGCCCTGACGAAACCCAGCCTCCTTACCAGGGGATTTTTCCCTATCCGGATCGCACGCATTGAGCGGCATCCGGTTAAAACAATTCTCGTACGATCCGTACGGGGGTTGGGTTTCGTCACCACCGGGTGTCGCTTTGTATTCATGGCGACCCGTGGGTTGAAACCTAACCCTCGCTATGAACATCACCGCTAAACCCTGTCGGATGCGCGACGTGATCGCCAGCGACAGCTATTACTCCATCCCAGACTATCAACGCCCCTACGAATGGACGGCAGAAAACGTGGAAGACTTTTGGACGGATTTGACGAAAGCCTTTGAACGCAAGGAAGACGGATACTTTTTAGATAAGCTCATCTTGGTCAATCGCGGGGATGGCAAGGATTTCGAGGTGGTCGACGGACGACAGCGTCTGACGACGACCATGATTCTCCTCGCGGTGCTCCGTGATTTT
>Ga0208373_1004058_pt1 | contig 13633 bp, 11 predicted proteins | sample RifOxyC2_FD_184036 | JGI IMG/M metagenome (GOLD analysis project Ga0208373, IMG submission 184036) | Soil microbial communities from Rifle, Colorado - Rifle Oxygen_injection C2 (SPAdes) | ecosystem: Environmental > Terrestrial > Deep subsurface > Rock core/Sediment | place: Rifle, Colorado...
AGATTCGACAACACATTGGCCACATCCTCAGCCTTGGCATACTTCAAATAATAGACATGAATCTTCCCCTCAGCGCCCAGAATCGCTCGGTCCAGTTTGGCCACAAATTCCCTGACCTTGAGGATGCCGCGTTTCGTGCCAAACACCAGCACCGAATTGGTCCGTTCATCAGAGAGGACCTTCGACACCGACTGGATATCTTCCATCTCTGTAGCGCTGGTTCTCGCCCTTCTGACCCTCATGGCTTGGGCCCCGGTGGCTTGATCCTTGTTTTCAAAAATCTGAGAGATCTTGTCCGCGATGTCCTTGGCATCGGCATTCACGATGGGGATCATCTCCATGGCCTCCTGCGGACCTTCCTGATCCAGTTCATGAATGAGCGAGAGCAGGTATTGGATGTTGGACCCGGTATCGGTGATGATGATCGAATTTGTTGTGGGGTACGCAAACATGTTCCCACTCTTGGACACCATCCCTTTGATCAGAGTCGAAACCTCATTGGCAGAGATGTTTTTCATCTGGATGATGCGCGTGACAAATTTGTCGGTGTTGGGACTGTCTTCCTTGAAAACCTCGAGTGGTTTGTTCAGCGAATCCTTTTGCGGCACAATGTTGATGAGGCCCGAAGGGGTCATGACGGTCGTGAAGCCGTTGATTTCCAACGCCGACAAGAAGGCCTGATAAGCCTCCTGCCGGGTCATTTTTTTATCGGAAATGATGGTGATTTTGCCCTTCACCTTGTCGTTGATGATAAAATTTTTGCCAGTGAGCGCCGAGATCTGGTTGATCATGTCCTTGATATCGACATCGACCCCGTTGAAATAGATCGGCTCGTTATCGGGATTGGTAACGGGCGCGGCTTTTTCGTTTGTGCCTGGGGCCGCAATGGGAGTCGTGTCATCGGTGCCAAATTTGTCACTCACATTCAGTTTTTTGAATCCCTCAGCGAAGCCAAGCTGACTCACAAGCGCCAGTGCCAGCATCAAAAAAACACCAATGATGATTTTCTTTTTTCTCATGGGTTTGTTGTGCCCACAAACCAGATTCCCGATCATCTATTCGTGATCGGCGTGTTGGTTTGGTGACTCACAAATAATCATATCACCTCGTACTTATACGTCACATCTTCATCACGACGGTTGATTTCCAGTTCAAATTCCGACTCATTTTTGAGTGTGCCAAACGTCTCGAAACCAGACTGAATATCCAGCGTGCGCCCATTGACAGATTTGAGCACATCACCGCGCCTGATCCCCAATTTTTCAAACAGAGACCCGTTCTTCACGCTCAATATCTTAAATCCCTTGGCAACCCCGCCCTCAAAAAAAGGCACCGCGCGGATATCGGTAAACAGTTTATTCACGTTAGTCAATGCGCCATCAATTTCCGCACGGGAGATCTGAAATGTATTTCCCTGCCTCACAATGGCATCATCTCCCGTTCCGGGATCGTCTTCTGATTGGGTGACCTTGGTGATCATGTTGCTGGGATCTTTGGTTGGCTGTTTGGTCAGATCAACTGCTTTGGCAAATTCTTCGAGTTTGACATACTCGAGCTGATCACTGTTCATGAATTCCACACGTTTTGGCAATATGCTGATGATCCTGGTATTGGGGGCAAAGGTTTTTTTATCGCCAACCAGATACGTATCCATCGCTTTGTTCGATTCAATCACACAAGAGCTGAAAGAATTCTTGCCATCCCCCACGGAGACCGTGGCAATGAGCTTGATGGGCAACTTGGTTTCGACAGCCTGATCGGAGGACACCTGAATGTCCTCGCCAGTCGTTTCTGTGGTCGCGTTTTCGGAGGAAGTTGTCGTCTCCTGCGCGTTGAAAATATTCCGACTGATGATCAGATCAACGTCAACCTTGGTACCCTGTTGCAACTGGGTCGTCTCACTTGATTTTTCGGAAGACGATGTGATTGCCACGTTGGGAAAGTACCCCTCAATGATGAGCGTGGTGATCTTGGCCAAAAAATAGCTGATGATCACCACACACACGAGCCCACCAACCCAGATGTATTTTTTCAAAACAGCACCCATGATTCAGACAACTAATTGTTGATCGATAGTCAGACAAACACTGGTGTTTGGGACCGCTACCGACAACATCCACTCCTTGGTGAATGATTGCCGATGAGGGAACGAATGGGAAATTCTTGGTAACTATGCCAGATTTCTAAACTTTAGGCAAGCAGAACATCACAATAACGCCCGAAACAAAGCCTCTGCGCTTGCCCTGTTGGCAACGACTTGGGCAGACAAGCCGTGTTGCGTCAAATACGTTGCAGTGGTGGGGCCGATCACGGCCAAGGGGGTACGCTGTAAAATATTCTTGGCGCACTCTTCGGTGAGGTCTTCCATAAAAAAACGAATCGCCGAGGGGCTGAAAAAAACTATCCAATCCAACATTTGTTTTTGCAGGTTGTCTTTTTCCTCAGTCGTGTGTTTGACGATCTGTTTTTCGTACACCACCAATGAATCAATGTGATGCCTCAGAGCCAAGAGATCGAGGGCTTCGTGGTTGGCGTCTCGTGCCTGGGGAATCAGGATTCGCAGAGCATGAGTCCCGGAAAATTCAGGAACATTCGCCAAATGTTTAACGTCGAATGTGGGAGGAACCAGTGAAACTGCTAATCCGTTTTCGTTTGCCACTGCGGCTGTCTGATCCCCCACACACGCAACAGGGATTTTCTGCAACTGGGTTCGTGTGACATACAAAGCGTCAAAGTGCTTGAGAAAATAATGCACGGCATGCGCACTGGTAAAAATCAACCAGTCATACGAATCGATGTGCTCCAATAAGTTTCGATCTGTTTCAGGGATGGCCGTGGCCTCGTAAGAAAAGGTGGGCCAACTGATGCCCTCTGCCCCGAGCGTTTGCAAAACGGCCACCATCCTTTCATTATCATCTTGGGAGCGAGTGAGCAGAATTTTTTTTGTCATAAATAATAATACGATATGGGTCTGTCATTCCGACGAAGGCTAGAGGACTGTCATCCCTGCGACCCTTCGACAGGCGCTCAGGGTGGTGAGCGATTTTTCCCGAGTACTGTCGAGGGAAGTCGAACCAAGGCAGGGATCCAGATCAAAGCACACATGGATCCCAGCATGCGCTGGGATGACAAGAAACACCCACTTCGACATTCGATATTCCTTGCTCAATATTCGCTATTCACATCTCTTCCGACACAAATCTCTTTCCCTCAACTTCCCTGAGCCTGCCCAGGAGCAACATTTTCGTCACGGTCGCTGTGACGAAAGAAGCCGGTTCGGACACGGCGTCGATGATGTCATCCAGATTTTTTGAGTCACAGCGACACACTGTAAAAATATTTTCTTCTAGAGGAGATTCGAAAAGATCCTTGGGAATGACCGTTCGATCCGCCGGCTGATTTTTATTTGTTTTTGCCCCTCTGAGCGCGAACTCTTCGAAAATATCTTCCGGAGTGATGATGGGTTTGGCCCCCTGCTTGATCAACTCCAGACAACCACGACTCATCGGCTGGTGAATCGAGCCGGGAATCGCAAACACATCACGATTTTGTTCGCTCGCAAAGCGCGCTGTGATGAGGGCACCGGATTTCTCGGCCGCCTCAACAATCAATACAGCATCGCTCAGCCCGCTGATGATGCGGTTACGCCGCGGAAACAGAAATTTCTCATTCCAGTCCGGGTTCATCAACCCGAATTCGGACAACACACACCCCCCAGACCCAATCACCTGATCAAACACGCCTTGATGCGCGCGGGGGTACCCCTTGTCGACACCCTGAGCCTGCACAGCTACCGTGCGCCCAGCCTGCTTCAAACACTCACGATGCCCAGCAACATCCACACCAAAGGCCATCCCGCTCACAATCACAATGCCTTTTTCTACAAGTGGCTTGATGAGTTCCTCTATCACCCGCTTGCCATAAGTCGTCATCCGGCGGGCTCCCACAATGGCCAAGACATGCGACGCCTTGAGAGGCTCCAGCGACCCCCGATAAAAAAGTTGCACGGGACTATTGACTATTTCGCGCAGGCGGTAGGGATATTGATCATCGTGCAAATTGACAATTTTGATGCCCAGTTTCGTAGCAACATCGACGCGACGCGCGCAGTCATCAAACGCGCTAAATCCCGCGATGCGCTCGACTTGTTTTGGATTTAAAAATGGAAGGGCTTTAAGTTGATTTTCTTTGAATTCAAAGACTTGCCTGGCAGACCCGCAGGCCCGCACAAGCTGACCCTGCCGTTGGGGCCCGACATCCCCAAGTTGGCTCAAGGCCAACAAATAAACATCCTCAGAATAGGCCGTTGTCATAACAGGTCATCCCTATGAGGTGCCAGACGGTCTAATCGTCATCGGAATCGTCATGGGATGGATTCAACGGCCCGCCGTTCACTCTTTCGCGCAGTTCTTTGCCTACTTTAAATGTGGGCAATCGTTTGGGTTTAACCTCAATCGACTCCCCCGTGCGGGGATTGCGTCCTGTGTAACAACCGTAATCCTTGGTCACAAAGCTCCCAAACCCGCGAATCTCAATGCGGCCTCCCTCTGCCAATACATTGGTCATCGTATCGAAAATGTGATTCACCACATCTTCGGTTTTCTTCTTGGGCTGAGCCATTTTCTCTGACAGATACTCGATCAGATCTGATTTATTCATATCCACTCCCTTGGCACGCCGCCGCTGACCACTCAGCCAAGACGGCTTTGATTGACAAAACCAAACACAAACCAAACACAGTCGCCATCATTCAAACAACACACTCCCAAACTGCAACTCCTGTGATAACAACTTATCCACAAGGACTAAGTGCTTAATATCACTTCCCAAATCTTAACATTCTCTGAGCAATCTGTCAACAAACGGTAAAACCTTGATATTATTGTATTTGCGGGCGATGTCGCCTGTGGATAAAAAAGATGTGGCCAAAAAACATCAGTGATAATCAGGCTTCAGATACCTTCTTTGCTCTCGAGAATCTTGTGTTCATTGCCGTCATACTGAAAAATCTTTTTGCCATTATTGAACTTGGTTTCGATGAGTACGGGACGTTTCCAAATCTTGAAAATATTTTGCAACGTTTCTCTGGCGTACTGGATATCCAGATCTACACCCTCGTGTTCATGGCGCAATTTCAGTTCACCCCTGTTGTCATGATTGGCATCCACAATCGCAATGATAGGTTGCCCAAAATTTGTGAGCGCCGCCAGGAGACGTTGTTTAACCACAGCGAAATCGCGATCAGAAATTTCGTAGCGGTTACTCAGCGGATTAAAAGTAAAGGCAAAGAGTTTGTATTCGCGACAGAATTCTGGTGTGAGAAATTCGTCAAGAAACATAATATCATTATAAATTTTTCTTACCTCGAATATTTTTTGTCTCCCCAGACCAAGTTGTTTGTCCCAGTTTTTCCTCACAACCATATCGTCGCATTCGTCATATTCCTTGCCAAATTGTCCCTTGTTCCAACGGTCTTCAATGTTTCTGATCAACTCAATACCAATCTTGTAAGGATTGAGCGATTGGGCACTCATGGCCATCGTCCCTGAATGATGATCGGCGAAATCGATGAGTTCCGAATCCAACAGGGCCTTTTCTGTCATGATCTTGGAATGCCAATAACTCGCCCAACCTTCGTTCATGATTTTGGTCTGGGCTTGCGGTGCGAAATAGTAGGCCTCGTTCCGCACGATGTGCAACACATCATATTCCCAACGGGATAACGGGGCATGTTCCAAAAGAAAACCCATCACGTCCCGCTCCGGGTGCAAAGGAAACCTCTCCTCTTTTTTCCTGTCTTCTTCGATGCGTTGTTTTTGGAGATCAATGAATGCCTTGGGATTGATGTACGTCTCCAAATAATCCTTCTCAACCTTCAGTTTGTGCACACCGCGCTCTTCCTGCACCGAACGGTCATCATCATCTTGTTTTGGCTCAACCGCCGGTTGCTTGAAAAAAGGTCGCTGGTAATCAATAAGATTTTCGATCGACAAACACGTATCGATGAATGATTCAACCTTGTCGTACCCGATGTTGTCGATGTAACGCTGTACACGTGTTTTGTGATTAGCCATCTGGTCCATCATGTTGCGGGGCGTGGGACCAAAGAAAATGTTGTTTTTGAAAAAATCACAGTGGGCGAACACGTGCGCCATCACCATCTTTTGATCGACCAGATTGTTGCTATGCAACAAATAAGCATAACAAGGGTCATTGTTGATCACCATCTCATATATTTTGGACAACCCGTATGAATAACTCTTGGCAAGCTGTTCATACTCCATGCCGAACCGCCAATGAGGATACCTGTTGGGAAAGCCGCTATAGGCCGCCACCATGTTGATCTGGTTCCAGTCCAACACCTCGAAGATGGTCTCGTAAAAATCGAGGCCATATTCCTTGGCCCAAGCCTCAAGTTTGGCCCGCCACTCTTCCAGTTCGGTTGATAAATTTGTGTTTTGAATCATTTGCCCTTCCCCAGAAAATCCTTGATCGAATTGAGAATCCCGTCCCTGTTTTCGATCTGGCTGGTGATCACGTTGTCGTTCTTGCCCGCAAACTTTTCCCTGAGGTCCTTCAAAAACTGACCGCTCCCGAATTCACTCTCGACCTGACCGTAACAGAAGACGTTGGCCACCTTGGAAAAATACTCGTCGACAAGTTTGACACATTCCTGCGTGTCGTTGGCCGACCAGTTGTCTCCGTCGGAAAAATGGAACGGGTAAATATTCCACGCCATGGGATCGTAATCCGCTTCGATGATCTCCTGACACAGTTTGTAGGCCGATGAGATGATGGTGCCACCGGATTCGCGCGTGTGGTAAAAAGTCTCTTGATCGACCTCGCGGGCCACGGCATCGTGAATAATGTAACGTGTTTCGATCCCCTTGTATTGCTTCTTGAGCCAGGCATCGATCCAAAAGGATTCCAAACGGACAATCTCTTTTTGTTCATTGCCCATGGAACCCGAAACGTCCATCATGTAAATAATCACCGCCTTGAAATTGGGGAGTCTTTCTTGCTTGTAGGTGCGGTACCGACGATCTTCCTTGTAAGGCACGACCCTCGGTTTCAGAGGATTGTACTCGCCGGTAAATATCTGTCTCTTCAACGCCTGCTTGTAGGTCCGCTTGACATGACGCAACGATTCCGGACCCGAACGACGGATACCGCGATAGACGTTTTTGATCTCCTCGAATTTTTCATTGTTCTTGGGTTGGATATTGGGCAGGGCCAACTCTTCGCCCAACATATCGACCAGTTCTTCGATCGAAATATCGACCTCCAACAGGTGCTGACCGGGAGAATCACCGGCCTTGCCATAACCATCCTCATCACCCTGATCCAGAGGGTCCCCCGCCTGCCCCTCTCCCTGACCTACCCCTCCCTGCTGTTTGTCGGTAAACTTGAAACGCGGGATGTCAATGCGGGGGATGGGGATGCTGATGAGCTTTTTCCCCTGCCTGCCAATGAGTTCACCGGACGAGACAAATTTGCCCAGCTCCTTTTTGACCTTGCCACGGATGATCTTTTTAAAACGGGAGAGATCTTGTTCAATTTTTTCAGCCATGAAAACGCGAATCGTAAATCGCTTGTGCCCCAGAGGGTATGAATCGTGAATCGTACAGTTAACACCCCACGATCTACGATCAACGACCCACGATCCACTAATTTATCGATTATCCCTATTTTTAATATCGCCCCTCGCGAAGATGGAGGCCACGAAATTCAATACATCGGTGGCACTCTCGTCATTGTAGCCATAGTTCTTGATGAGACGCGACTTAACCACCTCAATCTTCTCCTGCGTGTCCTCGTCCATCGTGGAGGTGACCAGAGAACTCAGTTTGATCGAATCCTTCTGATCCTCAAACAGCTTGAGTTCCAGAGCCTTGTGCAATCTCTCGTTGGTGCGGTAATCAAATTTTTTGTTTTCAATCGCCAAAGCCCCAATGTAGTTCATGATCTCGCGACGGAAATCTTCCTTGCGGGACTCGGGGATATCGATTTTTTCCTCGATAGAGCGCATGAGCCTTTCATCGGGCTCCTCATTCTGCCCCGTAAATTTGTTGCGCACCTTTTCCTTCTGTGTATACGCTTTGACGTTATCAATGTAATTGGCACACAATCTCTGAATGGCGTCCTCATCCGCGGTGATCGCCCTCTGTACCTCGTTCTTGACAACGTCTTCGTACTCTTCCTTCACGACCGTGAACATTTCCTGATATCGCTTGCGGGTTTCCTCAGCGTTAAGCAGGGAATGATGTCTCAACCCGCTTTCCAGCTCGTTGATGAGCATGAACGGGTTGACCGACGTGGTGTTAGAACTCACGAGCACGTTGGACATCTTGTCCTGAATATAACGCGGGGAAATGCCCTCCAAACCTTCGCGTCCGGCCTCCTTGCGCAATTCCTTGACGTTATCCTCTGTGAATCCCGGCAGGCTCTTGCCATCGTACAAACGGAGTTTCTGCATGAGCGTCAGGTTGGCCTTTTTGGGTTCTTCCAAGCGCGTGAGGATGGCCCACATGGCGGCCACCTCGAGAGTGTGCGGGGCAATGTGTTTGCCCTTGATCTTTCTGTTGGAAAAATCCTTTTCGTAGATTTTGATTTCCTGCGACACGCGCGTGATGTACGGGATGTCGATCTTGATCGTGCGGTCACGCAGGGCTTCCATGTATTCGTTGTTCTGCAGTTTACGGTACTCAGGCTCATTGGTGTGACCGATAATCACTTCGTCGATGTCTGTCTGGGCAAACTTTTTGGGCTTGATCTTGTGTTCCTGCGAGGCCCCCAACAAGTCGTACAAAAAGGCCACGTCGAGCTTGAGCATTTCGACAAACTCGATCACGCCGCGGTTGGCGATATTGAACTCACCATCGAAATTGAACGCGCGGGGATCGGACTCAGAACCATATTCGGCGATCTTGCGGTAATTGATATCCCCCGTGAGTTCAGTGGAATCCTGATTCTTTTCGTCCTTGGGCTGAAAGGTCCCAATCCCGATGCGGTCCTTTTCGGACAAAGACACACGGTACACCTCGACATGCTCCACCACCTTGGCCCAGTCACCTTCATAATGATTGAACAACTCTGTGTAAATGAACCGGCTGATCGGCGATAAATCCCCTTCCAGGACGATACGATCTTTCTCCGACAACTTTTTGTTGACCTCGTCCAGAAACTGTTCACGCGCTTTTTTGGGAATCAGGTACAACGGTTCACCATGAATGGGATCATCAATGGTGTCCACGAGACCAAAAATGCGATCGAGTTCAGCATCGTTCTGTCTGAGTTTTTTCCAGCGAAAACTGTACAGGGCCCCTTCAGGGATGCGCGAATAATTCTCCAGGCCTTTTTTGAGCAGACGCACAATAGTGGACTTGGATGACCCCACAGGACCATGCAAAAGAATCACGCGTTTTTCGGGACCATACCGCAAAGCGGCCGCCTTGAACACGTTCACCAGTTTCATGAGATGAATGTCGATCCCAAAAACCGCGTCTTTGCCGTCTTCGAAAGGATCAGAGAAAAACGTGAACCGGGTGATGTGTTTTTTGTACTCGACATACTCATCTGTGCCGTAACTCAAGATCATGTCGTAAATTCTCTGAAAGGCAATTCTGGCCACAGCGGGGGTTTCCTGAAACAAGGCCAGATAATCACCAAAAGCGCCCTTCCAGTTCAGCTCCCGAAAATGCCTGATCTCATCTGATGTGTTGATGACATTGATTAATTCGTTTGGTAACGTCATGAATATCTCCTTGATTTGCGCCGTTGCCAGCCAGCACGGCAATTAAAACTTGCAAAAAATCAATTCCGATGCGGATCAAAGAAGTCTCTCTAACGGGAAGTGATGGCTTACATTTTCATTGTAACATGTACAAGTATTTTATTTCAATTGCTCTTTCTCTTTTGTTTCGAGTGTGTACCTGATGACGGAGCGAATCAATTTGTTTCGATTGGCTTTGCCCAATAACATTTTAATATCCTGATACAAGGAATCGTCATTCACCAGTGACCCCAAGGTCCCCTTCCCGGTATTGATCTTGTCTGAGACCTGGGAAAAATTCACGCTCGCCTTTTCGAAATTGCCAAGGATTTCATCGAGTTTGGAAAACGCCTGTTGGTGTTCCTTGTTGTAAAAAACCTCGTGTGCGAATCCATCTCCCTCAATCACCTGATCCATGATCGTGTTGAGTCTGGTCACAAATGAATCTGTGTTGCTGATGAATCCGGTGGAATTGTCGAGAAAACTTTTCGCCCTCTGAATCAATTCACTCCCTTCGTAGACCAACTGATTGAACCCCGAAGGATCTATCACCTGTGAAACCACCTCGCCACTTTTGAGAGGCCTCGCGTCCTGACTCCCTACGGTCAGGAACACCATACGATCCCCCAAAAGCCCTTGTGTTTGAATACTGGCCACAGTGTCCGTGCGGATGCGTTCCTGATAAGCGCGATCGATCTTCATGACCGCCTTCACTTTGACCGTCACCTGTTTTTTCTTCATCAGGGGTGGCAGTTTCTTGAGTTGTTGATCCACCCTTGACACCATCACATCCACTTCTTCGGTCCGGTCCTCAAAGGAAATGGAATCGATAAAACCAACATTGATACCCGCTAACTGAACAGGGGCACCGACTCGCAGTCCATTGACCTTGTCGAAATAGCAGATCAGTTCGTAATACCTCTGCAGGATATTCATTTTAGAACCCAGAAAGAATATGGCCATCATGAATAATAAAATCCCGATCGCCACAAAGGCCCCCACCTGCACCTGAATATTTTCTTTTTGTTTTTTCATATAGCACGGTTTGTCATTCCAGCGTAGGCTGGAATCCATGTGTGTTATTTTCTGGTTATTCTGGATCCCTGCCTTCGCAGGGATGACCTATTTCGAAATTCATGATTCCTTGTTCTTTATTCGATATTCTGAACCGCAAATCTTTGCGGTTCAGCTGTTATTCATTCCCCAACTCCCCATTCACAAACTGTTTAGCCATCACATTCTTTCCGCTCCTAAACTCCTCAATACTTCCCGTAAACACCATTTTGTGATCATGCAAAAGCGCCACACGATCCGCCACCCGGAAGATGCTGGCCATGTCGTGCGACACCACCACCGAGGTCACGTGATATTTTTCCTGCAACAAACGAATCCTCTCGTCAACACGTTTGACGTTGGCAGGATCCAACCCTGTGGTGGGCTCGTCGTAGATGATCACCGGCGCGTTGCAGGCAATCGCCCGAGCGAGGCCAATTCTTTTACGCATCCCACCGGAAAGGTCCGCTGGAAAAAGCTCCGCCGCTTCGACCAGCCCCACCACCTCGAGTTTTTCCAGAACCATTTTTTCGATCTCGTCTTCGGAATATTTTTTGAGTTCCCTGATGGGGTACGCCACGTTGTCAAACACGCTCATCGAATCGAACAGGGCCGAGCTTTGAAACACCATGCCAAAATTAAGCCTCATTTCGTTCAATTCCCGTTCACTCAAGCTGGTGATCTCTTGCCCCTTAAAATAAATTTCACCGGAATCCACCGGCATAAGTCCCATCAAAAGCTTGAGGGTCACGCTTTTGCCCGTGCCCGATCCGCCCACAATGCAAAAGGTCTCACCCTCATACACCTCAAAGCTGATGTCCTCCAACACAGGCTTATCGTCGAACGATTTGAACACGTTTTTGAAAGTGATGAGGGGAATGCTGTGATCTTTATTATTTTCCATATTTGTATTCAATGCAAGCTCACACCCCACCCCCTCCACAATCTTGATTTCATCTTCAGCAAATAATAGCAACCACACATTCCTCTTCAAGCCGCCAATGACAAGATTCCAATTTCGCGGACACTGTCCGCAATTTCTTGGACAATTTGGCTGATCCTGGAAATTAAAATTCTTTTTCTCTCTCAAACCCAATCATCCTTTTTTTCTTTTGGGGAAGTTCCATCAAGGCTCGTATGGCATCAAAAAGGGCTTTTATCTGAACGTCATGATTAACGACTTTATTTTCAAGCAGGTTCAATTTTTTGGCAATCTGTGTATGGGCGGACAATGTTTCTCTGAGTTTTACAAAAGCCCTGATCACAAAAACACTCACCTCAATAGCAAGCTTGGTGTTCAAAACCGTTGCTGCCATAATGGCACCATATTCAGTAAAAGCATACGGAAGACTTGTAGAATGTTTGAGTTTAGAAAACCGGTCACAGATTGTGACCAGTTCAATTTTTTCCGGCATTGAGAGTTGAAAAAGAAAATCATCAGGAAAGCGATGCCTATTGCGTTTAATGGCCTGATTTAAGACTTTTGTTTTAACACCATACAAAGTTGCCAAATCAGTATCCAGGATCACTTTTTCGCCCCTGATAAAAAAGATAACCTTTTCCACATGCGGTAATGTAACAAGTTTTGTTGATGGCATAAAATTTTATATCTGAACAGGTCCTAAAACAACAAAAACAACTTGGTTAAGAAAAAATCCGAAATGAAAATCACGATCGAGCAAATCACCACCGTCTTGGTGGTGGCATCACCCACACCCTTGGTGCCCTTTTTGGTATTGAGCCCCTGGTAACAGGCAATGCAACCGATGAAAAAACCAAAGAACACTGTCTTGCCGACGCCGCTCAAAAAGTCGTAAATTTGCACAGTGGATTGGATCTGATCAAAATAAAATCGCGAGGTCATGCCCGCCTCGGTCATCGTCACGAACATCCCCCCCACGATGCCAATGAAAATGGCAATGATCGTGAGCATGGGCGCGGCCAGCGTGGTGACGAGGATTCGCGGCAGTACGAGTTTGGCGATGGGACTCCCTCCCATGGCGCGGATCGCCAGAATTTGCTCCGAAACCTCCATCGAGCCAATCTCAGCCGCAATGCCAGAACCCACGCGCGACGCCACCATGAGTGCAGTCAACACAGGCCCTAGCTCGCGAGTGATGGCCACCCCCACGATCTGCCCGGTATACAGTTCGAGCCCAAAACGTTTGAGACCGACAATCAACTGCAAGGCCATGACCATCCCGGTAAAGATGGCCACCAAACTCGACAGCGTCAGCGTCTTGACCCCAATTTCATAGAGTTGCCTGATGACGTAACGCAAATCCAGAGGGTACAAAAACAGGGCCTGAACGGTCCTGCCTGCCAAGAGGCAAAGCCCTCCCGCGTAATCCAAAAAATCCCAAACAACGGCACCCCAGCGTTGCAACAAACTCCGGACCGACTCCTGGACATTTTCGTTGGGCGGCAACGAAGGCAAGTTGTGTGGAGCAGATGTCATAGTAACTTTGGGCCTTTGATGAATGCAAAACCGTCAATCATGTTTTTGAAATCCTGATAATACAAAAGTTCGCCCGGTAGGGTCACATACACAAAATCAAACACACACGCGTTCATCTTGAACACAAACGTGCTCATGAAAATCTCGCGGCCATCCATGTCCCCCTGAGCTTCCGTCAACAAGGCCGCGCGTCCGTGTGTATTATGCATTTGAGTTTGTTGGATCTGAACATCAGCCAGGCCACGCAGGAGATCCTGCGTCAGACCTTCCAGTGAACCGTCGGCGGCGGCGCGCTGACACCACGAATCGATGGTGATGGTGGAGGCATCGTTTTTGTTCAAGAACAGCAC
>Ga0208373_1004063_pt1 | contig 13616 bp, 13 predicted proteins | sample RifOxyC2_FD_184036 | JGI IMG/M metagenome (GOLD analysis project Ga0208373, IMG submission 184036) | Soil microbial communities from Rifle, Colorado - Rifle Oxygen_injection C2 (SPAdes) | ecosystem: Environmental > Terrestrial > Deep subsurface > Rock core/Sediment | place: Rifle, Colorado...
CGACTACGCGCTCTGGATCCACGAGGACACCGGACGTGTCATCGTCGTCGAGACGCCGATTGCAGTCGAAGACGGAACGGCTCAACCTCAGGGACTGGCAGACGCCGAGCAGGTTCCTTGCGATAAGGTCCGATGCACCCGGATTGTCCACCAACTCGTCGGTGATGTGATCCCAAGGAGGGTCGATGGAGTCGGCGACGGTAAGGTGATGCGTTTCCGCTACTGCGCCGACTGTTGCCAGCTCATCCCAGTGATGCAAGGAGGTGAGTAGGGTGAGCGGTGAGCCAACCTTCCCTCCGGAAGCGCTCGCGGCGGTAAAGCGCGAGTTCGAACTCGCTCATCAACTCAATTCCGCCGCAAGGGGAACAAAGAACGCTCGGGCTAAGCAAGTCGCATATCAGGGCAAAGCGGAGGCGGTACTTAGGACAATCCTTGCCTGCCCTGGGGCAGTTAGGCTCCAACCACACGGAAACCGAACCGTCCTCGTGTCTGTTCAGGGTTGCTCGAGGAGAATACATATTCCGCGCGGACAACTCAAGCACGCGATCATGAAGGGATCCGGCTTGGGTCTGACAAAAAGGGGGGTGATCCTAGAAAGGCTTCAGAAGTGCGGGGTGCTTGAGTACGTGTTAGACCCCGAACAAGATTCTTCACATCGCACCCGCAACCGTCGTTGATCCGCCCCGTAAGCTCGTCCGCCGATTTGGCGGGCAAGTGGGGCGGATCTGTCATTTCCAGCGATTAGCATCCATCCGACACCTCGTAGGTGTCGGATGTTACACCTTTATCCAGATATCCAGATAGATCAAAAAACATCGGAGAATATGAACGTACGTCCATATTCTCCGATGTTATACTAACATTTTTATAAACTCGTCTTCCGATATAGTTCTCACGCCAACCTTTTCGCCTTCTCAAACTCTAAATCTAATCCTATGCTTGCCTGCCGAAGTGCAAGTCACATACTTATGGTATAATTTGTTTACAATGCCTGATCTTGATCAAATTAAAAAAGCCGGTTACCAATTTATTTGGCGTGAGTTTGGTGCTCTTCCGTTATTTGTTGACACTGTTTTGGGAAAAACATTTCGTGTTAAAGATGAAAAAATAATTATTTATCGGCAACCTGCCGCCGAAGGATACATTTCGTCCAAAGGATTGAAGACTGCGGAGAAGAAAGGAGAACAGTTTTATAATAATTGGCCTGTCGTCAAAAAATTTATTAAGAAAACTAATAAAATTGCCCCGCAGTTTAAAAAATTTATAGAAAAAATTGAAAATTCTGATTTAACGAAAAAAAACGATCGTGAGCTTTTACATCGCTTTAAAGAGTTTCTTGTATTTGCCACTAAAGTATTTAAGCTCTACAACACTACCGAACCGAGATTCGCTGGTTCTTCTGAGCGTAAATTAAGTAATTATTTATCAAAAAGAAACAATAGAGAGGTCAAAAGATATCTAAAGATTTTATTGACACCAGACATTTCAAAAACTATCTTCAATCAGCAAAAACTTGAGTGGTTGAATTTGGTTTTAATGGCCGAAGGAAGCGTTACTGATTTTTCTGATAAAATTGCCAGACATCAAAAAAGATATGCCTTCCTTGCCAATGTCACCGGTAAGAATTTTTATGGTTCATCTTATTTTCTAAACTTATTCAAAAAAGATATTGCTCAACCTAAAAAATTTATTTTAAAAAAGCTGGAGAGTATCAAAAAGAGAGATTCAGAAGTCAAATATCAAAGAAGGCAATTGGAAAAAGAATTAAATTTACCGTCCGAGATAGTTAATTTAAGCAATTCATTGCGAGAAATTGGACTATTGAGATTGAACCTTGATCCTTATTGGAGATATGCCCTTGCCATCGCTTTTAAAAAGTTTTTACCAGAAATTGCAGAGAGGAAATCGCTTGATTTAGATCAAGTGGGCGCACTTACTTATGCCGAGCTTAGAAATTTGTTGTTGAAGAATACAAAGCCAAATTTAAAAGTGATTAATCAGAGGAAGAGCAAATATGTGGCCATTATGGTTAAACAGGGCATATATCGATTTTTAACTGGCCATGTTACAGATAGATATATTAAAGTGCTTAAGCCCAAATTAGATAAATCTTTGACTATGTTTAAAGGTGGAGTAGGAAATCCAGGTTACAAAAAAGGGAAAGTAAAAATCATCCATAGTAGCGAAGGGGATATTATTGAAGAAATGAAGACAATGAAAAAGGGCCAAATTTTAGTAACAGAAATGACTCGGCCGCAACTTATTATGGCAATACATAAGGCAGGAGCAATTATTACCGATGAAGGCGGAATGACTTCCCACGCCGCAATCATTTCTAGAGAATTTAATATTCCCTGCATCATAGGCACTAAAATAGCTACCCAAGTTTTGAAAGATGGTGATATGGTAGAAGTTGATGCAGATAAAGGGATTGTGAAAATAATTGATAAATAACTATGGAATTTACTAAAAAATTTGAACAATTATCGAAAAATGATGCGGATATTGCTGGTGGTAAAGGGGCATCATTGGGTGAAATGATGCAAGCGGGGATTCCTGTCCCGCCAGGGTTTGTTGTTCTTGCTTCTTCTTTTGATAAATTCGTCTCCGACACGCAGATAGATGCTGAAATAGATGCCCAACTAAAAAAAGTGAACGTCAAGGAGATAGAATCAGTTGAGAAAGCGTCTGAAGTAATTAGAGGTTTGATCGATTCACAGGAAATGCCCAAAGAAATCGAAAAAGAGATTCTTCACCAATTCGAGTTGCTTCATAGCGAGTTTGTGGCGGTTCGGAGCTCAGCAACGGCTGAAGATGCAAGCGATGCTTCTTGGGCTGGAGAACTTGATAGTTATCTTAATGCAACACAAAAAACAGTTGTTGATTATGCTAAAAAATGTTGGGGCTCGATCTTTACGCTACGAGCTATTTTTTATCGTATAGAAAAGAAACTTCATAAACACAATATCTCTGTTGCTGTTGTCGTTCAAAAAATGGTTAATTCCGAAGTTTCAGGCGTTTGTTTCACCGTACATCCGGTGACAACTGATCCAAATCAGATGATTATTGAAGCGGGCTATGGTTTGGGCGAGGCAATTGTTGGCGGTTTAATCACCCCCGATTCCTATGTGATTCATAAAAAAGAGGGCAAGATTATTGATAAAAATATGTCAAGTCAGGAAATGATGATCGTCCGGGGCGAGAAAGGCGATACTAACGAGGTGGGAGTAGTCAAAATAAAACAGGAGAAGCAAAAACTTGATGACAAGAAAATCCTTGCATTATCTGAGATCTGTAAAAATATTGAGAAGCACTACGGCCAACCGCAAGATATTGAGTGGGCGCTGGAAAAAGGCAAATTATATATTGTCCAGTCGAGACCGATTACGACTCTTTAACCCTTTACTTAATCATCTTCACAAACTCACTCTCCGTAATAGGTCTTACGCCAAACTTTTTAGCTCTAGCGAGTTTCGACCCGGGCTCTTCCCCCACTACCAAAAAGTCGGTTTTTGATGTTACAGATGAAGAAACAACACCACCGAAAGTGACGATTTTTTTGTGGGCATCATCGCGAGTCATTGAAGAAAGAACACCCGTAACCACAAAAGATTTTCCCTCCAAAATATTTTTCCTGATAGGGGAGTGATAAGGAGAAACTTTGACCCCAAGCGAAATCAATTTTCTGATCATCGATTGATTCTTTTCGCTCGATAAATATTCTTGCAACGACTTTGCCACCTTCTCGCCTATCCCGTATATACCTTCGAACTCTTCTCTTTTAGCACCCATAAAGCTATCCAGCGAGCCAAGATATTTTGCCAAATCAACTGCCGTCTCTGAACCGACATGGCGGATCCCCAAAGCGTAGATAAAACGCTCAAGTGAGATTTTTTTGCTATTCGATATTGCTTCAACAGTATTTTGCGCCGATTTTTCCGCAAATCGCTCGAGCGGCTCCAAATCCCCTACTTTGAGTTCAAAAATATCCGGAGGCGACCCCGCTAAACCGACCTCAATCAGTTTCTCAATAATTTTCGGCCCGAGCCCATCGATATCGAAGGCATTTTTTGAGACAAAAAACTCTAACTCTCGCCTCTTTCTTACTGCACATTTTGAATCTTTGCAGTAAAAATCTACCTCTCCTTCGTGTTTCTCCACCTCACCGCCGCAAATCGGGCACTTTTTCGGCATAGAAAAATGCTTCTCGTCACCCCTTCTCATTTTTTTAATAGGCTCAACCACCTCCGGTATTACATCACCTGCCTTGCGGATAATAACCGTATCGCCGATTCTGATATCTTTTCGTTCAATTTCATCTTGATTATGCAAAGTCGCTCTGGAAACTGTTGATCCCGCAATCAAGGTCGGGTCCATAACGGCTACCGGGGTCAACTTTCCGGTCCGCCCGACTTGAACGATGATTTCTCGGATAACCGATGTTGCCTCCTCCGCGGGAAATTTATAAGCAACCATCCCCCTCGGCGCTTTACCAACACTGCCAAGCCGTTCAAACTCCGATTTATCATCCAAAATCACTACGACACCGTCCGTCTGATACGGCAATTTCTCACGCGCTTTCGCCCAATGATTTAAATATTTAATTACTTCTTCAATATTCTTACATCGTTTATTTTCCTTATTTGTCTTGAATCCCAAAGCGCAGGCTAATTCGTGCTCCTCATGATGATATTGAAGCCCGACCTTTGTCGGTATAGAATACACGAAAAAGTCCAGATCACGCTTGGCAGTTATTTTTGGATCAAGCTGGCGCACCGAACCGGCAGCGATATTGCGCGGATTGGCATATTTCGGTAGACCTTCTTCCTCTCTGCTAGCATTTAACTTTTCAAAATCAGACTTTGACAGAAATACCTCTCCTCTGGCTTCGATACGGCCTTCCAATACGCCGCTTTCCCCGCGTCTGCAAAGCAATTCATCCTTTCCACGAAAGCGAATTGCAAGCGGAATTAACTTAACGGTTTTCAAATTCTGCGTTACATTTTCACCTGTCGCCCCATCGCCGCGAGTTGAGCCGATTTCAAGCATTCCATTCTTGTATATTAGCGCAACCGCCAGCCCATCCATTTTGAGCTCAACGAAATATCCTCCGGATTCTATCGCTTTCTTAGCTCCCATCTTAACTAATCTCTCCTCCCACGCTCTCAACTCTTCATCCGAAAATACATCGTTAATAGAGAGCATCCGCTCGGAGTGATGGACTTTCTCAAATTTTTTAAGTGGCTCTCCGCCGACTCGTTGGCTTGGAGAATCCTGGGTGACAAGATCAGGAAATTCTTCTTCGAGTTTCACAAGTTCATGAAAAAGAGAATCATAAGCGGCATCGGAGATCTCCGGTTTGTCGAGAACATTATAACGATAGCGGTGATCATCTATCTCCGCCCGCAAAACCTCAAGCCGCTTTTTGGCTTCAATCCGTTCCAAGTGCCCTCATCTCTCTGACTTTTCGTATCAACTCTCTCTGGGTATTTTCATATTTAACGACCAGTGCGCTTTCGGGGTCTCTATTTGCTTCCTCATCTATCAAATCCCACATTTTGTCCAAAGCATCTTCAATGCGTTCGTCAATATATGGTCTTGGCACCGGAGATTCTGGTTGCGATGCGATCATAATAAGACCTTCTACATCCAACCTCGCACCCAACAAACTGGCTTCATTTCTTACCTCTGCCGACAGCTTGGGCACAGTCTCTTCATCGAATCGTGCGCGGAATCGCATGTGCGCATCTTCAACCTCTTGCTGTGTTAGACCCTGCACTTTAATCTCTTGCTCCAACGCATCAAGCGCAGTTTTTACAGTATAATCAACTTCTGCTTTTGTCCCTTCTGGACTTATTAATTCTTCTCCCATTCTTACCTCCAAAATATTATTGTTTACGACTTACGCGATTCACTTCTTTGTCATTCCCGTCATTCGACTCTGAGGTCTGAACCTCATCACTCAGACTCGAAGAGCGCAGGCGGGAATCTACTATTAGTGGATCCCCGTTTTCACGGGAATGACACCAAGCGCGTAAGTCGTAATTGTATTAAAATATCTACCTGCCTTCTCATTCTACTCAAAACAAACAGCTTTGGGAAGTACCCCCCCCAAGCATTTTTTATTGATTTCCATCCTATAACATTGTATATTCAATCTACCACCCATGGAGGTAATCCTGATGGATATCGAACGCATACTGGCCGTTATCCGTCCGTACATCAGCGATCTTGTCGAAGATGACTTTCTGCGCAAGATGCTCGCGGCCGAGACGACATGGTTCGACGACAACGCTGTGTTCGTCGGATCCAGGGTGTTTCTCCATCGAAGGGAATTGCGACAAGCCCTAACGGGCGAGGAGTACACGTTCCTTCAGGAGAAGGTGGAGCTCCTGCAATACCCCTTCGCTACGCGCGAAGCAGCGCTGGCAAGAGTCAGGGGGTACCACCCGCATGATGGCTTGCTGGAATCCGGGTGAGACTGTTACGGCGGTCTCACCGCCGTTTTAAATATTAAGATAACATATTCTTACGACTTACGCGCTTGGTGTCATCCCCGTGAAAACGGGGATCCACTAATAGTAGATTCCCGCCTGCGCTCTTCGAGTCTGAGTGATGAGGTTCAGACCTCAGAGTCGAATGACGGGAATGACAAAGAAGTGAATCGAGTAAGTCGTAATTCTACTAAAAACAAACAGCTTTGGGAAGCTGTTTGTTTTTTCGTATTACAATGCGCAATTTATAATTATCGATTAACCATTATCCGCCACCTACGAGGTGGCGGTTGGTCGACAATCTACAAAGCGATCTTCTCGCAAAACTTCCCGATCACAGGGAGCGCTCTCTCTTTGCCAAGTGCCGCTCTGTCAAAACCGATCACAAGGAGTATCAAGGCCAGGGCGAGGTCAACCAATCCCAGAGCCCAGCCGACAATCGGTATCCAAAGTAAAAAAGGCAGTATCACCCACAGCGAAAGAAGGCCCAATCCCTGTTTCATGTGATAATTGACATAGCTATCTGATTTTCGATACAGAAGCGGAATTACCACCAGTATCCAAAGATACGAAAGTACCGCTAAAATTTGACTTCTTCTCGCCATAAATCCCCACAAAATATATTATCTGTGTTGATCGATGAACACAGTCAGCCTGCCCCTCGAAGCCCAGCCGATTCGGCGGGCGTAGTGGGGTGGTAGTGTTACACAATCAATCGCAATGCTATTTTATCAATCTGATCGCTAGCGGATACTTGTAATCCTCGCCCTTGGAAACGGCCATTGCGGCCATTATAGCCATAATCAAGCTGTAGATCCCGACGATGCCGACGAGCAAGAAACCGATGAAGATAAACATTAGAATCCAGCTGATTACATAAGCGATCGTGACTGTGATCTGAAAGTTAAGTGCTTCTTTCGACTGCTTAAGAGCAAACGGCTTGTCTTTCGCCACTAAATAAATCACTAATGGTCCGACAAACCCGGTAACAATTCCGAGAATGTGGGCCAGCATTGCCAAATTGTTCTCATCGCTCGAGCCAGTTGAAGCTTTTGGAGCTTCTGCAACCGGAGTCTTTTCTTCCTCTGCCATAGCTTTCTCCTTCTTTTTAATGACCAATATTATATTCTAACACAAATCGTGCACTCGGTTACGATGCCCGTTATGGGAGACATCAGACGCTGAACGACTCGGGCTTCGTTACCGACAAACGAAGGACAAAGGATTAGTTATCGAATTTAACAGCCACCGCTTCCCCCTCTCCAACATTTTCAAGCTCAAACAACTCGCGTGACCCGAAATGAAACATTCCGGCTATAATATTTGTCGGAAAAGTTTTGACTGCGATATTCATCTCTCTAACATTGCCGTTGTAGAATCTTCTTGACGCTTGAATCTTATCTTCCGTACCGGAAAGCTCTTCCTGAAGTTTAGCAAAATTATCGTTTGCTTTGAGATCCGGGTAATTCTCCGCAACCGCAAAGACCGACTTTAAGGCACCGGTTAGCATATTTTCCGCCTTGGATTGATCTTCTACCCCCTTGGCATTGATAGCATCTGCTCTTGCCTTAGTCACTTCTTCGAACACACCCTTTTCATGCTTGGCATATCCCTTTACCGTCTCAACCAGGTTGGGGATAAGGTCGTATCTGCGCTTGAGCATGACGTCGATATCACTCCAAGCTTCATCGGTTTTTACATTCAACTGCACAAGCTTATTGTAAGCCAAAATTATCCAGGCGATAGCAACCGCCACTACGATGATAATTATCCAAACTATAGTCATGACATTCCTTTCTTTAACCTAATATCTACAATTTATACTAATTCGAAAGATAATACAAATATACATCACCGGATTTTGTGGCAGAGGGGTCGGTCGTATCCTCGAGTCGCGCAGAAAGTGAGAAAGTTTTTCCGTCTGATTTATAGGCGTAGTACCAACCGGAGGAATCTTTGGGATCGGTTGGCAAGGAGTCGATATAATTCGGTACTAGCGCCGCCTTCACGATACTTCCCGCACTATTTAGTTTATCTAGGCTTGCGGAAACCGGAAAACTTCCAACTTTGGTTTTATATGCGTCTAGGGCACTCTTGATGCTCGCAAGATCGCTCTTTCTTTTATCATCGCCAGCCAGTGTCTCGGTCGTTCCGGCGGCCGCAGTCACACTTGGCGATGAGCCGGTGAGGTCCACAACATTAGTCAAGGAAGGAACGGTGATCGAATTCGCCGTCCCATATTCAGAAAACCCCATTTCGAGATCAATTCTTGAGACTGAAGACGATACTGACGGAATGATGGTCAATGATATTTTCCTGATCAGATGATCGCGCACCCCTATCCATACCGAGCCGTTCATACTTTGAACCATATCGCTTGTAATCCCAATCTCCCCCAAAGCATCTCCGAGCTCAATTTCCGAAAGTAAATATTTATAGCATCTTGTACCGGATATTTTTTCATTTTTTTCTCGTTTTCCAATAATTGTGAAACCGCTATCTGTTTTAATATTCATTACATCACCCACGGGATTCAGCTCCGTCATATCTCCCAAAGAATATTTCAACCATTTATTAGCTTCGCTTTTCTCATCAAATTTTATATCGGCACTTTTCACATATAAATTGCTATCGCTTGAGACTAGAGATATCGTACTGTCTGACCCGACAATTTTGTTAATTGTGATATCGGCTTGAGCGGAGTCAGCGCCAGAAGTTAAATTAAACTCGGTTTTGAGCTCTTTGATCGTCGGCTCGCTAGTTTGATAGCCCGATCCGACATCTTGGCTTTGCGCTGTCGAAGAGTCGCTTGACGCAGATGAAGTCGATGGACTTGAGGAAGATGAAGAGCTCGCTGAATCTGTCCCGCCATCATCGACAGTTACATCGTCATAATAATCGTCGTAATAGCTGTCAGTAGCCGCCAATCTTGCCTTAATGCCTTCTGCCGCATTGCTATCCATCAAAGCCAATGGAACTTGCAACATCGAAACTAGCGGGGTAGTAATATCTGATTTAATAGTTTTGTTTACGGTCATTGTCACCGTGCCACTTGCTTTGAATTCCAGATTTTCTTGCATCTTAACCACAGACATTCCAAGAGCCCGTTCCGGGTTTTTCGGTAGCCCACCCCAAAGAGTTTCAATTTGGAACAAGCCATAGACTTTTTCGAGCCCTATCGAGAGTATCCCCAACTCGGTTAGATAGGTCAGAGCAACCAGTAAAAGCAGTGCCGCACCAATATATGATACCGCCATCGGGATTTTCAATTTTGGAAAGGAGATTTTTTTCTTCGGCGATGTCGTTGGAGTCGAAGTCGCATCGGCAGTCGGTTGCCCCCCGGAGGGGGATTGGGGTCGGTTATCAGTTGCGGTCATCGGTGGCGGTTCAGGGTTACCGGTTGATGATGTTAGATCGACATTAGCAAAAGGGTCCGGAGCGAGTTTAATGCTATCGATATTTGTTGTCGGTGGGACCGACGATGACACCATCGGTTGTGGTGGCGCGACTTGCGAAGGCATGGCCCCCCGGGAAGCCGATCCACCTGTATTTTGGTTTCGATCTGCTGTCTTCGGTTTTTGGTCAACCAGTTCAGAAACACCTGCTTTGGCGTCGGATATTGTACCCGAAGACGGCGTGGTCGGTTTTGTTACCGAAGTCGGTTCTAAAACAGGCGCTTGATCCGAAATCGATTGTTCTTTGGCTTGTAACCCCCCCTCAGGGGGTCGATTATCGGTTGCGGTTGGTGGTTGATGGTCATCGGGAATCGGTTGTGTCTGATGATTCTCGATCGGTGCTTGCGATCCTCGATTATCGGTTGCGGTTGACGATTGTCGGTTATCGGTCGGCGATTTTTGATCTGCGGTCATCGGTTGCGATTGACGATCTTCGGTTGACGATTTATCAATATACTTCTCGGCTGGGACTTTAGTGCCGACTTTTTCATCGATATTTGCAGGAATATTAAAAGGTACCGGTTTTGCAGAATCTGCGGCCCCGTCCGGCTCCGGTTCCAAACTCCCTACAACCTGCGGCGCCACAGCCTCCGGCTTCGGTTCCTCCGGAAGATCATCCTCCCAAGGGCTAAGCCCTGCCTTTGCCGCATCGTCATCGGAAGCTTTGATATTAGTACTTACATCTGCCATTAACCCCTCATATCTTAGTTTCTAGTTTTTAGTCTCTAGCAACTAGCAACTAATTCATTATATCTCAATTCCCATTATCTCTAAAGTGCTTCCACTTTTACTCTTAGCTTCCGCGCTTCTTTCTCTCCCTTTAGAATGAGGCTAACTTGGTGTTCGCCTATCTCTTTAATTGATTCCTTAAGCTCAACCTTTTTCACCTCTACCCCTTTGTCCCGAAGATCCTTCGTAATTTTCGCCGCCGAAACCGCAGTGTAGATTGTACCATCTTTTTTGCTTTTCACCTTAAATTCCAAATCTGGCAATTTGATATCCATGCCACTCTCTTTCTTCTCCTCTGCTCGAACTTTCGCTTTTTCGAACCCTACGACCAATCCTTTCGCTTCGGGCGACGAAACCAAGACCGCCAATGCTTTTGGAATCAGATAATTGCGCCCAAATCCCGGTTTTACATAAACCGTCTCCCCCTTTGCCCCAAGTTTTTCAACGTTCTCTTTTAATACTACAAACATATAAGCTCCTTCTAATGTACCTAACCGATATTCTAATGATGCAATATAACCACCACGGAACTGTGCCACGGAAAGTCACAGAATAATACAATTAAGGATAACGAATTAAACTAATAACCAATAACGAATATCTGTGTTAATCGGTGGTGTGAATCTGTGGTGGTAATAATACAATCATTCTGCGTATCAAAACTGTCCCATCGCGAAATCCAAAACCTCATCCGCATCTGTTGCCTCGTTGCCCTCGACCGTCATATCCGGCTCGATCCCGACTCCGTCAATCTGAGAGCCATTTGGCGTGTACCATTTTGCGATAGTGATTTTGATCCCGGATCCATCGGACAAATTCTCCAGTATCTGGACGCTTCCCTTGCCGTATGTTTTTTTGCCGATCAATGTCCCCCTGTCTCTGTCTTTAACGGCTCCGGCCACAATCTCCGAGGCCGAGGCCGAACCTTCGTTCACAAGCAGGATCAACTTTTGATCTTTGAGATTTGCCGTGCCCGAAGTTTTGAACTCCCGCTTCTCTCCGGATTTTTCGATCTCGGAAACTATCACCCCGCCGTCTATAAAGTGCGACGCTACCTCAACCGATGTCTCCAAATACCCGCCTGGGTTGTTGCGCAAATCAACGATGATTCCGGCCGCTTTTTCATCATTAAATTTATCTGCCGCCTCCGAGACCAGCTTTTCCGTGTCGTCGCCGAACTGGCGGATTTTTAAATATCCAATTTTTTTACCATTTGATGTTTTTACATCATAGCTAACCGAGGCAACGCTGATTTTAGCTCGTACAACTTTGATCTCTAGCGGATCGGCCGAACCCTCGCGAATAATTTTCAGTGTGACGGTTGTCCCCGCCTCGCCCCGGATTCTGTTTATAGTTTCATCGAGCCCGATCTCCGAAGTTTTTGTGCCGTCAACTTCCGCAATGATGTCCTTGGCTTTGATCCCCGCCTTCTCAGCCGGGGAATCGGAGATCGGTGAGACCACCGTCGGTACCCCGTCGGAGGCAGTAATCTCTACTCCAATCCCGTCGAACTCGCCGGAGATGTCATCTTTGAACCGCTGATTTTCGTTCGGACTGAAAAATGCCGTGTAGGGGTCGCCCGCCGCCTCTACCATCCCCCTTATCGCTCCGTAAACAAGATCTTGATCGGAGATTGATCCAATATATTGATCATGCAACTTCTTCCAGGCTTCGCGAAAAACCGAAAAATCGGCGCTTGCCTCGTCACCTCCGATAGATTGCGAGATAATATTCGACAGAGGCAAAGCGCTGTTCTTACCCAGTATAAAGCCGCTCGAAAATATCAAACCGAAAATTATCAAATAGCCGATAACTAAAAACAATATCCGAGCTCTCGAAAGCTTGGAACGCTTCTTTTTTTCAAAAATATTTTCCACAATCACATTATAGCAACTTTTTTACTCCAATAAAAACAAAAGCCACCAGCCCGTTAGGACTGGATGGCGGCTCTTGATTTGCTCTATCGTTGTCACCTTCTCTACTTCCAGAGCGGAACAGTAGCCAGATCGAACTCGGCTGTCATTGTCACAGCTGTGCCGTACTTCCGGCACAGAGCGATACTGCTCTCGGATGGTCTCGGTTGAGCTTCGGTAGGGGTAAAGACTACCCAGTTTAGCTCCCCGCCTCTTTCCCTCTTGTCTCGTAGGAACTGCTCACGATCCGTGGCACCAATCAGCTCCCTCACTGGGCACTCCAAGCAAACGGTTGTGTCCGGATGTGGCGTCCTGAATGGGTTGCCTACGATGTACCAGCCCCGGCCCCCGCATCTCTTGCACTTCGGGACCAGCAACCCCGCATCCAGCTCGTAGCTGGCCGGGGCCACCAGGAACCGATGCGCGCTAGGAGCGCGGAGGAACTCCATCACGCGCTTGCCGGTGACGCGATCGATCTCACCGTCAACGAGGGTCATCCCGAACCAGACATTCGGCCAGGGGAACTTCTCGCCCAGTTGGAGATTGCGTTCGTGCGTCTCCCTGCAACCACCGAGGTACTCGCTCATCCTCCCGACACGGGCTGTCGAGACTACGAACCGGGTGTCGGGGCACTTTGTCACCGCCCCGAAGAGGATATCAAGCTGGTTGTCACTCGCCTCGGCAAAGACATCACCGAGGGCAATGCATCCCCCAGGCCAATCTCTCATCGTCACCTTGGTGATCCTCTTGCGACCACCGAGAGCGAAATCGAGGGCCGGAGAACCGTCTCTGCCGATCAGGTACTGCTCCATGCGAAGACAACCTCCCCCGGTTCTGCCGGTTGTGTATTGACGCCAGAGTAGCATTCACATAATACATCATTAATCATCGGAGTCAAGCGCAATTCCGAGCCCATTCCCACCTCGTAGGTGGGAATATGTGTTCTGGTTACTTCTGGTGAACTTTTTACTTGTATTTGATAATGCTTGATAAAACGCAAGGCGGGTGGGCGACTCCACCGTCAC
>Ga0208373_1004064_pt1 | contig 13615 bp, 13 predicted proteins | sample RifOxyC2_FD_184036 | JGI IMG/M metagenome (GOLD analysis project Ga0208373, IMG submission 184036) | Soil microbial communities from Rifle, Colorado - Rifle Oxygen_injection C2 (SPAdes) | ecosystem: Environmental > Terrestrial > Deep subsurface > Rock core/Sediment | place: Rifle, Colorado...
AGAATCTTCAAGCCGATAACTACCTCGAAGAGATCCGCCGTATTAAAGAAGCAGTCGATATCCCGCTCATTGCCAGCTTGAACGGTGTTTCAGCAGGGGGATGGATCAAATACGCCAAAAAACTCCAAGACGCAGGTGCCGATGCACTGGAACTCAATATTACCTATATCCCTACCTCGATGGAGATGGAAGGGTATAGGATAGAGCAGATGTATATCGACACCGTTGCAAATGTAGCTGAGTGCATCGATATCCCTTTGAATGTCAAAATGAATCCCTTTTTTTCAAATCCCGCCAATATGGCGAAACGGTTTGTCGAAGCGGGAGCAAAAGGGTTAACGCTCTTTGATAACCCTACGCGGGTGGAAGTCGATTTGGAACTTCTTACTCCGTTACAAAGAGCCAATGTCACAACCTCCAATAATCTTAGTGAAACACTGAGATGGTGTGCCATCCTCTACAAGAAACTCCCCTGCTCACTGTGTGCCAATACGGGAATCCACAGCGGAGAAGATGTCCTTAAAGCAATTATGAGCGGAGCCGATGCAACAGCTTTGGCGTCGGTGCTGTTAGTGAAAGGGGAGGGTGAAGTCCTGCGAATACTGAGCGAAATAAGTGAGTGGATGGTGAAACATGAGTACGAATCGATTTCTCAGATGAAAGGGTCTATCTCGCTGATCCATACCGATAACCCCTCGGTGTATGAGCGTAATTCCTATATGTATGCATTGCAACACTACCGCCGATAAATATCCCGTGCGGTATAATGACCCATATTAAAAAGGGTATTATAAATGAGTATGAGAATTAAATTATTACTGCGTTATATTTTTGTGGGAGCGCTTTCGCTGTTCCCTTTGATCTTAGTCATTATTGTGGTCAATTATCTGAAAAATTTAGGGGTGAGTGCCTATTCTTCCCTCCATGATTACACCAATTCGTTTGGGGTAACCTTGGCACTGATGGCGGGCGTTATCGCAGTTTTCGCCGTACTCGGCTATTCGATTGAGAAATACGGGCGTTCTATTTTTGTTTCGATGATCGACAGTACCTTTGAGAAAATTCCCGCTATCCGTTCGGTCTATTCCGTCTCGAAAAAACTCGCTGCTATGCTCAGCGGCGGCGAGGACGGAACTAAAAAAGAGGTGGTATTGGTCGAGTATCCCAAAGAGGGGTTATGGGTTCCCGCGTATTTGCTGAATCGCTATGAAAATATCTGTGTCCTTTTTATCCCCACCTCCCCAAATCCTACGAGCGGTTACACCGTTTTGGTGGATGAAGCATTGATTAAAAAAACGACCCTTACGTTACAGGAAGCGTCGTCATTTATTATTAGCATGGGTGCCGATTTTCCTCAAAAAGAGGAAGTTTCAGCCCTTATTCAAACTCATCAATCCTATAGTGATAATCATTAAATCGTGATACAATTCATCCATTAGAGCAAAAGGAGAGGCGCAATGCGACTGAGTGAATACGAACATCAGATTCTCACCAAACATTGTAATGCCCTTTTTCCTCACTCTCATCTCTATCTTTTCGGATCACGAACTGATGATACAAAACGGGGCGGCGATATTGATCTGTATCTCGAAACAGACGATAAAACCGATCTTTTTAAACGAAAAATTACCTTTTTATCCAAAGTGAAACGTGATTTGGGGGATCAAAAAATCGATTTGATTTTTAATGAAGATGAGAGCAGACTTATCGAACAGGAGGCACGAAAATGGGCGATTCGGCTTTAGTTTATCACGCTAAACTCCTCAAAACGTTGAATGAAAATTTCATTCATTTACGGAGAATTCACAACGCATTTGATGAGTTATCGAAACAATATACATTCCCTATCACTATCGAAAACTTCCGAGAGCTTATTGATAACGTTCAAAATATCGCGTATGCGGATCAGGTGATTTATCGCTTTTCAAAACTCCAAGACGGAATCGGAGCTAAGCTCTTTAAAGCCTTTTTGTTGGCACAAGGAGAGAATGTCGATAAGCCTTTCTTGGATATTCTACACACCCTCGAAAAACTCAATATTGTTGATGTAGACGAATGGTTTATACTGCGTGAAATTCGAAATGAAATTGCCCACGACTATGAAGAAAACGAAGAAAATACGATGAATATTCTCAACACGATCATCGAAACACTAGGGGAACTGGAAAAAATCCTTGTGACGATTCAATCGTTGATGGAGAAAAAAGAAGATGGCGGTCTTTTTTAAAATGAGTATTTGTTTAGAGATAAAATTGTTAGTTAATCCTCATAAAAACTATTTTAAATCAAACTCTATAATCAGGTTTTTATTTTTTTAGGTTTTAAACGGACTTGAAAATTTAAATCAATATATATTTCACCATCTTTTTGATAAAAATACCCATATTGATGTCTTTTAGCCGATGGTGTATCAATAAAAGATTGATCATATAAAATATTTTCAAGTCGATTTCTACCAATATAACAACATAATTGACCTTGACTATCGACAACGAGAAAATTATCTGAAATATTATTTTCTATATTGTATGGTGATTTTGCAGTCATTCCTAATGCACATATTTGTAAAAAACTCTTCCATTTGTGATCAAAGGAAGGATGACTATTGATTAGAGATTCTCTAAGTGCCATTGAAGTCGATGCTTTGTTTAATTTACGACTGAAATGTGCCAATGCTATATAAGGGATAAAATTCTGAACATCAATTTGTTCCAAGTTACTCTTAAATGTCGAATCTGCATAATCCTGAAAAACAAACTTAATCCCATATTCCATTCCTTCAGTAATAGCTTTTCGTGCATCCCTATTGTCAATATTACTAATTTTTTGAAGTGCTTCGAATGATTGGTCACTAATCACTTTAAAAATAAGCCGACTAGAATGTAAAGAAGCATTAAATAATGTAGGATTTGCACCGAGCCATGATTTAATACTTACATCATGTGGTTTTGGGTTACTGCCGGTATCATTAGATTGAAATCTGATGGTCAAATCAGCTTTTTCTAAACTAGGAGACTTTTTTGTTGAAATGTGAAGATTACTGGCCATTTCTTCGGCTAAAGAAATATCAAAAGGACCGCTACTACTCTTGTCCTTGTCTTCGCATCCCCTTCTCTTGATACATTTTAGTAATTTAGAGACACCTTCTTTTAGCCGAATACTATTCTTACTAATTGTAAAACTTTCATTTGATGGAAAAACCGTGCATATAATATTGTCATCATTTTTATCAATAAAAGAAAAAGTAATGTTATCTTTTTTGACACTATATAATAGTTTGTTTTCTATATCAGTGATACTGTCACGATCCAATATATTCAAAGACCCATCTGATAAAAGCTTTACAATGGCATAAAACTCACTCCATTCACCTTTATTGCCTTTGGTGCTTTCTTCAAATTTAGGAAGCAATTTTTTCTTTTTTGACGGTATTGTCGGCATAGTTATCAAGCTCTCTAATAATTAATTTTGCGATTTCATAAATGACTGGAACACATACTGAGTTTCCAAATTGCTTATATGCCTGAGCATCACTAACAGGAATTTTGTATGTATCTGGATAACCTTGAAACCTTGCCCATTCTCTTGGTGTTGTTTTTCTGATAAATTCTCGGTTAATGCTTCCTCGAATATTTGTTTTAGGGGTAAAATCAGTTAAACGATTATCTATTACTAATGTTCTTTCTTTACCCATTCCACCAACGACAAGTGTATTACAAATTCCCTTAGGCTTCAAAATTTCATAACCAAACCCATTTCCCTTTTCTTCGTGTCTGGCACGATGATTTTTTAGTGTATTCAAATATGTATCAGAAATATAATATTTCGATGACACTTCATTTTCTTCAAGCAAATCTTGAACTGATTTATCTAGAATTTTGCGCTTTGGAAATTCAAAATCTATTTTTTCACGAAATCCGACAATATAGATTCGCTCACGACTTTGTGGGACTCCATAGTCCTTAGCATTTAACAAATTGGAATAAACTGTATATCCGAGATCATTTTGAAGAGTATTCAAAATTGTTTTTAATGTTCTTCCCTGATCATGGTGCGTGAGACCTTTAACATTTTCAAGAAGAAAAGCTGATGGTTTTTTTTCTTTTATAATTCTTGCTACATCAAAAAAGAGAGTCCCCCTGGTATCCTCGAAGCCTCCGCGCTTACCTGCAATGGAAAATGCTTGACACGGAAACCCTCCAAGTAAAATATCAAAATCCGGAAGCTTTTTTTCATCGATTTGTGTCACATCACATCGTGGATTATCTCCAAAATTTTCTTCATAGGTTTTACAAGCAAACGGGTCTATTTCAGATGAAAATACATTAGTTACTCTATTTGTTTGCTCAAATCCTAATCGTATGCCACCAATTCCGGCAAAAAGATCAATCGTTTTATATTTTTGTTTCATATTAAAACCTCCAAGACCCTATTTAGGCACCCATTAATATCTTTTTTAATCGATTCGCCCCAAAATCTGACTACGATCCATCCATTCGATTTAAGAGTCTCATTGACTTCTTTGTCTCTTTCAATATTTCGCATAATCTTTTTCTCCCAGAATGCAGTATTAGTTTTAAACTTTTCACCATTGAGATATTTTTTACCGTGCCAAAATTCACTATCACAAAAAATCGCTACTTTCTTTTTTTTGAATACGAAATCAGGCTTTCCAATAACAGTTTTGTCATTTTTACGATATCTGAGACCGGCAGACCACATTGATTTGCCTAGTGCCACTTCGATTGAGGTTCCCTTAGATTTAATACGGGACATATTTTCAGATCGATTCATGACAAGATTTTACCAAATAGCATATTAAAAATAACAGACTAAGGACATTATAAGGAATAGAGAACTATTTTTAAATTTTATGTCATTTTGTAATATTTTATCGAACGTTTTGTCTTTGTTATATCTAATAAATAAGATAATTCTTATTAGATAAGTAATTTCAAGAAGTTTTCATGTAGAGAATATTTGTCTTCCAGTGTTCAGACACAAATTTAATGGCATAGAAACTGCTTAATCATATATAGAGGAATAAGTATTTTAATAATCGGATGGGGGCATCTACATCGTTAACGCTTGAATAAGCTAAACTTACTCAAACTCATCGAACTTCGGTTCAGGGGCTTTGAATTTTTCTATGAGAAACTTCTGATAGCGGGGAGCGCTGTCGAAGAGTTTCCGCAACGCCCACAGACCGTGTGTTTCACTCAGTGATGAGTCAACAATCACATAGGAGAGATAAACGGTATTTTCGTTGATCGAAAACTGTAATCGCTCCAGTACACTGTTCTCCCCTAATAAATAATCATACAGTGCTTCAATATTCTCCTGCGGAATACGGCAGAGTGCCGAATCGGCGATAACGATCCCGTTGTCGTAGTAGTTGATATCGATACGGCTAGATCCCATTTCAAATCGCCAGCTTCTCTGGCTTCGGCGTGAGAGGGTGACGTTAATCTTCAGTGCCTCTAAAATCTTCTCAATCAATGCCACGACACCGGAGGGTTTATACCCCTCGCGCCGCCGTTTGGCAACTTCCAGTTTGGTACCGCATTTGGGACAATAATCGTTTTGGATGGTCGGTTCAAGTATCAGATTTTTACATGAACCGCATCGGATGACATCTTCGGTTTTCAGAACACGGAATTGTTCAAGTGCCTCTTTGAGGGTGTAGGAGGGGAGGGCAAATCCGAGGTTGTTGGAGTTTTGGATGATAAAGGTGTTGACACCGATCACCTCCGCCGAGTCATTGAGGAGAGGTCCTCCGCTGTTTCCGGGATTGATGGCGGCATCGAATTGGATGTATTCCACTTCCCCTTGCAAACGGGAAGCTTTGGAGACGATTCCCTCTGTGGTTGAGTAGTTGAGCCCGTAGGGGTGACCGATTGCGATGACACCGTCTCCGTCTTGTACAAGTCGCTCAGAAAGGAGTAAAGGATTTTTGCACTCAATAGCGATGGGGGAGCGGATAAACGCGAGATCAAATGCCGGATCATCATAGATCACCGTTCCGATTGTTTTGGGGAGGGTTTTGGTGCTGATAAGCACCTCTTTGAGTCCGCTGACAACATGCGAGTTGGTAACGATAAGTTCTCCGATGAGAAAACCGCTTCCGCTGCCGTAAGGGTTGGTGATTTGAACAATACTTTCGATCGTTTGTTCGACCATTTTCTGGGTGGCGGTATTCATACTTACACCTCCGTATAATCGAGATTTTTGATCTGGAGATAAAAGCTCTGGCTGAAATGATCCAGATCACTGTAATTAAGGTGTTCGGCAAAATTATTCAGCCCTTTGTAACGGCTCATATAGGGTTCTATCGATTCACGTATACGCAAGGCGATGAGGTTTTCTTTAAAGGTGCGGGTGAGAGGATCATACAGAGGTGTCTCCCCTGCGGCTTTGAAAAAATCGGAGGCGTACACTTCGATATGCAGATGAAGGAGTGATCGCAGTGAGGGGTGAAGCCCGTAGTTATAAAGAATATAGAGGGAAATATAGCGGTAAATCACCGTGATGACATAGGTTGAACGGTTGTTTTTGTACCACCGCACTTTTCCCAGTGACTCATCGATAAAGGCGGCAATTTCATCATGCATCGCCTGCTCGTAAGGGGAGAAAGTATAGGCGGAATCGTAAAACTGTGTCGAGAATGATTCGATATCCATCGTCTCAAGTTCACTCAGATATTGTTCCAAATCGGCGTTCTTATCTTCGGTTAGTTTCTCATCGTCCATAAAATAGCCGTTGATTTTTTCACTGATATTTTTGGCCATTTTTTTGTGGGGGAGGAGGAGATAATCGATTTGAAGGAGGAGGGCGAGATAGCTAAAAGAGGTCATTCCGGTATTATCATTGGATAAAAGACCGATAAGACTTTGTTTTGTCTCTTTGATCCATTGCTGCATAAAAGTGAAATTAACCTCTATTTTTTCACTCGAAACACTGAGGAGGTGTTCGGTATCCAGAAGAAGCGATTCATCAAATTCTCCGGCAATAAACTCTTTTTCAAAATCAGCGTTCAAGGCGATTTCACGGAGCGGGTAAAAGATTTTTTGGGGCGTTATGGTGGCGTTATCGAGACGAATAGAGAGTTTTATAACCCCTTTTACTTCGCTGAAACGGCAGTAGGTAAGTTGAAAGTCACGCTCTAAAAAACGGCGTTTGATCGCGACATGAAGCTTTTCGCTCAGGGCAATATCGGCATGGGCTTCAAGTGATTCAGAGGTGAGTACTCCTTTGATAAGAGCATACCCTTGCGTCAGGCTAAAATGGAGAGATTCTTCTAGTCGCTCAATACTCAGATGAGGGGTAGGAAAGTGGCTCTCCTGATGGATAAGAGAGGACAAAAAGTACTCATAACCGCTTAAAATATCACCGTCAATAAAAGCCGCAGATGAGCGTTCAAAAAGTTCTCGCTCATCACGATTCGGAAGGGCATGAATACCTCGCCCGTAAAGTGGAGCTCGGTGCATCGGCAGTGGATTTAGCCAAGCTTTAAACGTATCGAACAACCACACGGTATCTTTTCCTTTATCCATTATGAAGCTTAGTGTAATCAAAGCAACCTTAAAGCGACAATAAAGTATAATACCCCTAATTTAAAGGGCACATCAAAGATGCTTTATAGGGAGTTGTATGGGCTATAAACGTGTTTTGGTAAAATTCTCCGGTGAGGCGTTAGCCGGTGAAAACGGTCATGGTATCGATACGAAAATCTTGAAATTCATTGCCGGTGAGATCAAAACTCTCGTAGATGCGGGGATTGAAGTGGGTATCGTTATCGGTGGCGGTAACATCATTCGTGGTGTAACGGCAGCAGCGGATGGGATCATCCGTCGAACGTCGGGTGATTACATGGGAATGTTGGCGACCGTCATCAATGCGATTGCAATGCAAGAAGCATGTGAGCATGAGGGGATGTTGGTACGCGTTCAAAGTGCGATCAAAATGGAACAAATTGCGGAAGCATTTATCGTTCGCCGTGCAACCCGTCATTTAGAGCGCGGTCGAGTGGTCATTTTTGCTGCAGGGACGGGGAACCCGTTCTTTACGACCGATACTGCCGCAACGCTTCGTGCCATTGAAATCGGTGCGGAAGTGATAATCAAAGCAACCAAAGTAGACGGTGTTTACGATAAAGACCCTAAAAAATTCGATGATGCGATCAAACTTCCGAGCCTCGGATACGAGCAAGCGTTGCAAGATCATATCAAAGTAATGGACGATACTTCTATTGCATTGGCGAAAGAAAACAAACTGCCGATTATCGTGTGTGATATGTTCACGCCGGGCAATCTTCTCGAAATCATTCAGGGTAACCTCTCCCGTTGCTCTATTGTAAAATAAACTAAAAGGATCATTGACATGAGACTCGAACAACTTACTGCAAAAGCACTTGAAACTGCTAATATCGACCGTTACCAATTGGCTATTGCCGTTGCAAAACGCTCAGAAGAGCTTCTTAACGGAGCTACCACTAAACTAAACGTAGATGTAAAAAAAGCTAAAACGGCTGATATCGCTTTGATGGAGATTGCCGAAGGGTATATCACGATCAAAGGTTTTGTAGACAAAGACTAATTTTACTAAAAAGCGGCATCATTGAATACCATCGATATAGAAAACGTAACCGGAATCAATGATGTTGAGGGTGCGATAGCGCACCTTTATAAACATATCGCTCCCTCCAATGCAATCCAACATGCCCTTACCTTTTCACAACAAGCCCATCAAGGACAGTTTCGTAAAAGCGGTGAAGCGTATATCGTCCATCCGGTTTTAGTCGCATCGATTGTTGCCAATATTACCGGTGATGAAGCGATGGTCATTGCCGCATTGCTGCATGATGTGGTTGAAGATACCCATATCACGATTGATGAAATCTCACGTGATTACGGGGATGATGTTGCCCATTTGGTAGAGGGATTGACGAAGATCGATTCGATCCGTGATGCCCAGCTGATCCCATCTAATTCCGATGAGAAACTGGTCGTTTCGGCACTCTCCTTTCGAAAGATGCTCATAGCCTCGATTGAAGATGTTCGGGTATTGGTCGTTAAACTGTGTGACCGTCTTCACAATATGCTTACCCTTGAAGCGTTGACTCCCGCCAAACAACACCGTATCGCTGAAGAGACCCTTGTCGTTTATGCTCCGATTGCAAGCCGTTTGGGGATCTCATATCTTAAAAACCTCTTGGAAGATTTAAGTTTTAAATACCTCTTTAGCGAAGAGAAACAAGCTATTGATATGTATTTTGAGGAGAACTTTCGATCTATCAATGTCCGTTTGAGCGATTTTTGCGAAAAGTTGACCAAAATGATGCTCGAAAACGGCTTTAATGAAGATGATTTCGAGATTCTCAGCCGTGTCAAACATCATTACTCCATTTATCTTAAAATGCAGCGAAAAGGGATCAGTATCGATGAGATACTTGACCTTTTGGCGGTACGGATATTGGTCAAAAAACCGATTGATTGTTACCGTGTTTTAGGTTTGGTACATCTGAATTTTCAACCCCTCTCTTCACGTTTCAAAGACTATATTTCGATCCCGAAAGAGAACGGATATCAGACCCTCCATACCAGTGTATTCGACTCAACAGTCATTTTTGAAGTCCAAATCCGCACTTACGAGATGCACAAAACGGCGGAACTCGGTGTTGCCGCGCATTGGAAATATAAAAGCGGCGGGAATAACCCGATCAGTCTCGATTGGCTCCATAATCTTCAGTATCAAAACGAGTCGGTTGAGGCATTCTACGAATTGATTAAAAACGATCTTTTCAGCGAAGATATCAGTGCTTTTTCTCCTAAAGGGAAACCTTTCACCCTCCCTCGCGGAGCGGTAGCTCTTGATTTTGCGTATGCGGTGCATACGGAGATAGGTGACAGCGCCGAGGGGTGTTTGATCAACAAAGAGAAAGCATCATTGCTGAGTGAATTGCACAACGGCGATATTGTTAAAATAACGACGGGACCCAAAAAAATCAACCGATGCAGCTGGATCGATACGGTCAAAACCTCCCGTGCCAAAGCAAGCATGCGGGCCAATTGTAATCAGCGTATCAAAGCGATTGATACTGAAACCGGAATTAATATTTTGGGGACGATCTTTAATATGGATCCTGTCCGAATAGAAGAGTTGTTTAGTCAAACCCATCTTGAAGAGCAGCGTCACCGTATCCCGAGTGAACTTGATCTATTGAAAGAGACGGTTAACCGTTTTACGCAGGAAATGGGTGAGAATAACCGCTTGAGTGCTTTTTTATCGCGTAACCGTTTTAGATTGAAACCGTATGTTTTTGCGTCGTTGGAAATTTATGCCAACAACAGTGTCGGCGATGCGGTATTCGATTATTGCTGTCATCCGAAAACCGGGGATGAAATTGTTGCTTTTTTACAGCAGGGGAAAGCACATATCCATCATAAAATGTGTAAAAATGCGGCGGGGATGATAGACCGCAGAGAACCGATGGTCTTTGTGAGATGGAGAGCGCAGCATTACTTCCGTTACCATCTCATCATCAGTATGCAAAGTGCGAAAGGTTCTCTCGCCGATTTACTCACCTATATGGCAAAAATGGGAGCCGATATCAACTCTATTGAGCTGGGTAAAGAAAAATCGGAACATACGCAATATTGTGAAATGGAATTTCAAACTCTTGAAGCCGATATCAATCGCCTTCGCTCCAAATTGGAGAAAAAAGGGAAAATCATACAATTTTTTCGGACGGATGATGCGTACCGAAGCCAAGGATAAATCATGATTCAAACAGCATTACGTGAAATTAGACGGGGAACTGCCGAAATTATCGATGAAGCACGCCTCGAAACACTTCTTAAAAACTTTTTTGAAAAAGGGGAGACCTATACGGTCAAAGCGGGATTCGATCCGACCGCCCCTGATTTGCATTTGGGACATACCGTATTGCTTCAAAAGCTTGCCGCATTTCAAAAATTCGGGGGGCACATTCAGTTTTTGATCGGGGATTTTACGGCACAAATCGGTGATCCAACGGGGAAAAGTGAAACGCGTAAAAAACTCCTTCCGGCGCAGATTCAGGAGAATGCCCAGAGCTATAAGACTCAGGTATTCAAAATCCTCGATCCCGAAAAGACAACCGTTGTTTTCAATGCCGATTGGATCAATCCGCTCGGTGCTGCGGGGATGCTGGAACTCACCACGACCTATAATGTGGCACGTATGTTGGAACGGGATGATTTCGACAAACGTCATAAAGCGGGAATTTCGATTTCGATCAGTGAGTTTTTGTATCCGCTGCTCCAAGGGTACGATAGCGTTCATCTGCGTAGCGATGTCGAGATCGGCGGAACAGATCAAAAATTCAATCTCCTGATGGGTCGCCATTTGCAACGGGTCTATGAGATCGGCAAAGAGCAAAGCGTCCTTATGATGCCGATTTTAGAGGGTCTTGACGGTGTTCAAAAGATGTCCAAATCGTTGGGGAACTACATCGCTGTTGCCGATGAGCCGAACGAGATGTTCGGAAAAATTCTCAGTGTCAGCGACACCTTGATGTGGCGTTATTATGAACTGTTGAGTGCTCAGAGCCTTGATGAAATCGAAGCGCTTAAAGTGGGAGTCGAAAACGGAACTCTGCATCCTAAAAAAGTGAAAGAGGCGTTAGCTCTAGAAATCACGGCGCGATTCCACACCGAAGAAGCGGCTCTGGGTGCCCAAGCTGAGTTTGAACGTGTCCATGCACAGAGTGAAATTCCAAGCGAAATGGATGAATTTAGCGCCGAAGCTCCGATTTGGATTGCCAAAGCTTTGGTAGATTGTGCTCTAAGTCCATCTACTTCTCAAGCCCGTCGGGAGATTAAGCAAGGCTCTGTTAAAATCGATCAAAATAAACTAAGCGATGAGCAATACCAACTTGAAGCGGGTGAATACATCCTTCAAGTGGGAAAACGAAAATTTGCGCGATTAAAGGTAACCCAATGAGCTTCAAACCAATTCAAATCGGCAAGCACACCATTAAAATTCCTATCGTTCAAGGGGGAATGGGTGTCGGAATTAGCTGGGATAAACTAGCAGGTAACGTCTCGTTGGAAGGTGGACTTGGGGTCATCAGCTCCGTCGGAACGGGATATTATGAAAATAAAATTTATGCGGATAAATTAATAGCCAATCGTCCGCTTGATGCGGAAAATTTTTACTCCAAAAAAGGGCTTGATGCCATTGTCAAGAATGCCCGAAAAATCTGCGGTGACGCTCCGCTGGCGTGTAACATTTTATACGCGATCAACGATTACGGGCGTGTAGTAACGGATGCGTGTGAAGCGGGGATTGATATCATCATTACAGGTGCAGGATTACCGACCAATATGCCTGAATTTACCGCAGATTATCCCGATGTTGCCTTGGTTCCGATTGTATCCTCTCCGAAAGCGCTCTCTATTATCTGCAAACGATGGCAAAAACGCTACAACCGTCTCCCTGATGCCGTAATACTTGAGGGACCTCTCAGCGGCGGTCATCAAGGGTTCACGTATGAGCAGTGTGCGATGGAAGAGTACCAACTTGAAAACCTTGTCGCTCCGGTTGTGGAAGAGGCAGCATTATGGGGAAATATTCCCGTTTTTGCCGCAGGCGGAATCTGGGATAAAAAAGATATCGAGGCAATGATGGCATTGGGCGCATCGGGTGTACAGATGGGGACACGCTTTATCGGGACTTACGAGTGTGATGCGCATGATAATTTCAAAGAGGTTCTCATTGCAGCCAAAGAGGAAGATATCACATTGATGAAATCTCCGGTCGGTTATCCGGCGCGGGGTGTCCGTACCCATTTACGTGATTTGATCGATACCCGAACCGGTCCGTCGATCAAATGTATCTCGAACTGTGTTGCACCGTGTAATCGCGGCGTCGAAGCCAAAGAGGTAGGATTTTGTATCGCGGATCGACTAAGCGATGCGTATCTTGGAGATAAAGAGCTTGGATTGTTCTTTTCGGGAAGTAATGGCTATCGAATCGATAAAATCATCTCCGTCAAAGAATTGATGGAAAAACTAATGTACGGGGAGTGAACTTCAGCGTGCTGATTCGAGTCCTTTTCCTCGCTATTGTCTGTTTTAGCTCACTCATAGGTGCAATCGACACTAACAGTTTGGAGTCGGCAAAAAAAGCGTTGGAAAGCAGTGATGAGATTGAGCAGTTTCGAGGATACAACCAATTTAAAACCCTTTATCTTCGTGCAATATTGGATAAAAACAGTGATGTAGCGCATGAAGCGTTAGAGGGGATTGTCCAAGGGGGAGAGAAACTCGGAATTGATGTCCGTAAATACAAAGCCGATTTGGAAAAGTTTAAAACACCTTTCAAAAAAAGCGAATCGAGTCAAAAAGCACCTTCTTTAGCCGATAAGGCATCCCCTTCATCCGTACCTTCCGTTCTGTATGACAAAACATTTAAGCCGGCTCTTGTCGCAAGTAAATTTTCTACCCCTGAACCGGAAAAAATGATCAAATCCGAACCGATTGTCAAAGGGAATGAAATTACAATGACAATGCGCCATCGTCTTCTCGATACTTCGTGGAAAGAGAATGGTCTCATACTGGCATTCGACAGTGAG
>Ga0208373_1004065_pt1 | contig 13612 bp, 10 predicted proteins | sample RifOxyC2_FD_184036 | JGI IMG/M metagenome (GOLD analysis project Ga0208373, IMG submission 184036) | Soil microbial communities from Rifle, Colorado - Rifle Oxygen_injection C2 (SPAdes) | ecosystem: Environmental > Terrestrial > Deep subsurface > Rock core/Sediment | place: Rifle, Colorado...
TAGTCATTCAACATGATATTCATCAGCAATGTGAACTCATGACAGCCAGATCACGGAAACACTTACAAGCATTTGCCGATAAAAATGACATGGTTCTCATGGAGGATTTGGAACTCATTCCTAAAAGCAAATTAACTAAGGTGCAATTAAAAAAATTTCTTAAAAATAAAAACAATAACTAACTAAACGAGGTGCATCATGAAAAAAGACAACGATGATTTTATTCAAATCGGGAAATACCAAGCGCAAGTGTTAAGCCTAGTATTAGAAGGCAATACTTTTGAAGAAATTGCGCTGAAATTAAAGCTACATATTCGCAGTGTGGAATTTTTTATTCGATTGCTGATGGGTAAATTAAAAAAGTTTATCAAATCGTAATGCGTTTACTCGTGAAAACACGCGATAAAATAACTGAAGATGACTCTTTCAGAGCGAAGATCACAGTGTATAGAGATGAATGATTTTCTGTCTTCTGTCCTCTGAAATCAGACCCTAGACAAACGTGAATCAGGGGATGGAATTTGATTCTGTATTCGTAAGCTTCCTTCCCTTCAAGTCAAATTTTTTAAATGATGAGGAGAAAAAATATGTCCAGTTTATTAGCAGATATGATGAGAGAGGGCAATCACTCAGAAGTTCGTAGAATAATCGCTCAAATTGATCAATATCCTGATACTTTAAATGCACGGGATGAACAGGGTTTTACTGCACTGCATTATGCAGCGCTACGCGGTAATGAGGAAATAACTTTTCGTTTGCTGGAAGCCAGTACAGATATTCATGTGAAAACTGAAACCGCGCAGCGAACTGCTTTGCATATGGCAGCATTGGGTAAAAATAAAAAAATTATGCAGAAAATAATTGAGTTGGGCGCAAATATTCATGCAAAAGATATTTATAATGATACACCTTTGCAAATTTCAAATAGATTTTTAAAAAAGAAATAAAAAAAGACCGCCCTCATGAGGAGGCGGTCTTAGACCCTAGACATCATGGAGCCGTGAGAAGCGAACGTGAAAGATATCAAAAACCTTGATACCTTCTGATCCTCCTGACCCAGCTCGCTTCTCATTGCCCAGGATGAATGATTCTATCACCCATTCACTTAAACCCCTATTTTCAAGCTGTTTTTCCTGCGTGAGTTTTTTCAAAAATGAAAGCATTAAAAAAACAATAAGCTAAAAAAACCAGAAAAGAAAAAAAGCAAATAAAAACGAAAATACCCGGTATTCCTTTTTTCAAAAAGTGTCTTATACTTTTTCAAAGAACGATTGAAGATCCCTTATTTTTTAAAAGGATTTACCCATGCGGTTTTCACAAGCACATCGGCTTTTAAAAGTTCACACCCGTTTGGGCGAGGATACTTTTTTATTGACGAAAGTAAGGGTAAAAGAACAGCTCTCCCAGCCGTTTGAATGTCAACTGACCCTCCTGTCACCAGAGACCACGATCAGCACACCCCGTTTATTAAAACAAGACATTTCTTTTTCCATCGGCAATATGCCTTTTCACGGCAGGGTATTGACTGCTGACAAAAAAAGAAAGGCGACCTTAAGAGGACTGGGCGAATATGAATTAACCGTAGTTCCCCGATTTTATTTTTTGAAAAAACGCAAAAATGTACGTATTTTCACGGATAAAAACGTACTCGATATTGTGACCGACATTTTTTCTGAACATCAGCTCAACACACCGACCCTTCACTGCACTAAAACTTATCCTAAACAAAAACAGATTACCCAATTTCAAGAAAGCGATTTTGATTTTGTTTCACGTCTTTTAGAAGAGGCTGGTATTTTTTATTATTTTACACCTGATCCTCAGGATCATCAGATGATTTTGTGCGATGATCAGCATAGCTGCCCTACAATTGCCGATCCTCTGCCTTATTTAAGCCAAACGCAAAACGATCCGCAGGTATCTCAACTCACCTTCAGCTGGCATACGTATCATAATCAATATCACACCTTTGTTTCCTCACAGGAAAATCCGGGAAAACCCATCAAAATCAGCTCACAAACTCCCTTGCCCGAAGGTCACGGTTCAGAGACCACCTCCAGCTTTTACCGACCTCAGGAATATGCCAATACCCAAACTGCCCAAACCCAAGTGAATTTAGCTTCTTACCGAAAAGACACTGAAGTTAATCTCAACAAAGGCGAGAGTAATATTTTTAATTTACATGCCGGCACTTTATTTCAAATGACGACCCATCCCCTACCAGAGGCTAACCAAGCACATTTCATCACTTCTATTGAGCATCTTGCCGAAGACCATACCCACCTCACTCAACACAAACACTCACCAAACCCTGTCCAAAGTTATCAGAATCAATTCACTTGCCTGCCGAGTCATTTTCCGCCTGTACCGCCTTTAACGATCAAAATGCCACGCATTCAAGGATTTCAAATGGCTACCGTCAGCACACCGGGCAATCGTGTTGTATCCCCCCACGATAAAACGGATATTCAAATCACCTCTCCTTATGATAAGAAAAAAATACCGATTAACGCACGACTCTTACAAGCACAAGCCCATCGAGGATACGGACAACAATGGATTCCCCGATCAGGTGAAAGCGTCCTCGTGATTTATCATAATGGCAACATGGACGAACCCCTCGTGATGGCGGCTGCTTACAATGCGGTACACTCACCGGCTTTTGATTGCCCCGCTCAACAAACACACACCGGTTTTAAAACACAAAGCTTTTTAGGAAGTGAAACTTCCACCGGCAGCAATGCCCTTATTTTTAAGGATGATCCCGAACAATCGGCTATTTATTTACAAGCCCAAAAAGATTTTCAATTCACCATTGACGGCACAGAAGTGGCGACCATTCAAGGCAACCAAAGCCATCGTGTAGAAAAAGGCGATGAAACTTTAACGCTGACACAAGGGGAAGAGATCATTGAAGCCAACCACATGCTACTGAAAGTCGGCAGCAGCTTCATTGAAATCACCCCGTCTGAAATGAATTTGCATGCCTCTCACATTATCTTACAAGGTGCCGGCGGCGATCCGGTGATGCCCGTTGCACGACTAAAGGATCCGCACCAATGCCCGAAAGAAACCGCCAGCCTTAAACATGTGGGCGGCAAAATTTCTCAAGGCTCTTCGACCGTTTTTATCAATGGACAACCCGCTGCCCGACAAAACGATCCCTCTCCTTGCCATATCACCACCGATAAAATCAAACAAGGCGCATCGAGTGTCTTCATGGACAATTTACCTGCTGCGAGGCAGAACGACCCGATGCAGCACGGCGGCAAAATTTCTCAAGGCTCACCGAATGTCAGTGCCGGCGGCGGAGGACCGAGTGCGTTAAAAGAGATCACAGAAACACAGCCAACACCTTTCGAACATGCAAACGTTAATCACTTGCCAAAAGAGGAGTAAAGTGGATGAGTACGGATATCCTATCCAAGCCTGATTGGGTGACTGAAAACACCATCGAAGTCTATGATTACCAACCAGAGACCCTTAAAGAAAAAACACATTGTCTTGGCGTGGATGCTCAAACAAAAGTAAAAACCTTACAGATTAAAAATACGGAAATCATTCGCGTGAATAACCAGCGAATCATTGCTTACCCCACTGATACCGTCAATCTCAGCCCCAGTGATTTTAAAATTTATGAAGGCAGTGAACATGATGATTTAGATTCACCGCGAGTTGGAATTGAATCCTATGTCCCCCTGGATGCACTGCATCCACCGATTATCGTGAATTTACGTGAAGAGGCACAAGGTCAAAATGCACGAGAAACATTAAGACCGTATGAAATAAAATATTTTCATTATAAAAACAATAACGTCGTGATTTTTATTCACGGTTACAACGTTGCTTATGGCGAGTATCCGAAACAGATTTCAGGCTTAACGAATATCGTGAAAGACCCCCTGTCAGCTGTCTCCCCTGATCCTTTTGCTCCCCCTGTTTCTTTTTGCCAAGCAAGTCCTCTTTTTAGCACCTCGGATCGCACCATTTATCGTTCTGTTGATAGAATTAGCAAACATTTTGGCATTGCTGATCAACCCTTTTTTTTACGCGGTTTTCCAGAACCTTCAGCCAATAATTCTGATACGTCTGATCCTATCAGCGGCACCGAAGCGCACAATTGGTTTTTGCACATGGAAGATAATTTAAATTGCGCAACGGGACAATTTCATCGAGATAATTATGTGAAATATACCCGTTTAATTCAGGTGGCTTGGTCAGGCGATGTGGGAGAAATCAATTACATGGCAGCCGAACCGAAAGCCGATGCAGCAGGTAAACGACTCGTCAAGCTGATTCAACAATTAAGTCGAGAAGGTATCGAAATCAATCTCATTGCCCACAGCTTAGGCGCTCGCGTTGCCTTAACCGCGATGAATGAATTAGGCAAAGATTTTCCTGAGATCATCAACCATGTTTTTTTATGGGAAGCGGCGGTACCACAAACCGCCTTATCGAACGATCCGAAAAAAGATACCTCCATTCAACAAAACGGTTCTTTTCCGAATGCGGCAAAGGCTGCTCAAAAAATTACCGTGCTGTATTCCCAAGAGGATTGGATTTTGCATCATGCTTATTATTGGGCGAATGTGTTGGGAATACCGCCGGATCGCATGACCGATGCTCATTATATTGAAGATCGAATCAAAAAAAACACACCTCGGCAATTATTTAAAAATAGAGATCGGAGCGCCTATGAAAGTCGTCTCTTATTAGAATCCATTTTAACGATGGTGCAAGGAGAGTTGCAATCACAGATCCCTGTCTATGGTCAAGATGACTCTTCTCTCCAAAAAATCGAAAAAATAAAAACAAAACTGACGGAGTTGTATCATGTCAGTGGTGGTGTCTCTGAAGCGTTAGGCTATGCGGGACCTGATGCTGATACTAAACAACGTTTAGAAAAAATAGGGAAACTAATTTCAGCCAATACCACCCAATGGATTCATAGCCATTCGGCGATGAGAAGACCGACACCCGCGATCATGAAACATGTGTATGAAAAATGGATTATGAATAAAAAACGTGGATTGGAAAAATTTGGTCGTTATACAGTTCCAGCAGTTGATGAGGACTAAATAAGGAAGATCACCATGTCTAAAGGAAAAAAATTCTTTTTATTTTTCGTTGTTGTCATGACAATTTTCGTTTTTTATTTTATCTATCACTATTTTTTCCAAGCAGGACAAGTGATGGTGGTGAGTGTATCTTCGGATGGACGTTATGCCATTACCACGGATTTAAGCCGAAAAGCAATCTTATGGAATTTAAAAAATCATTCAAAAAAAATTCTGGATCGCACCGCCAATATTTATAGTGCTTACTTCATTAAAAATTCTGATGAGTTTATGTGGCAGCATGACACGAATAATGAAGTCATGATTGAAAATGTGGCTGGAAAAATACTCAAGCAATTTAACCCGGGTTTTCCTACCTATGGACAAGTGATCACTTCGGATTTAAAAAATTATTTTGCGTCCGATGAAGATTGGAATGTATTCAAATTATTTAATGAAATAAAAACAAAAATCATGCGGGATGATGGTGGTTTTTTTGGCGGAGGAAAATTATTAAATTTTAACTTGTCTCCCCATGATGATTATTTATTAACTGCTGGACTGGGTATCACGAATACACCTTATCCAACGATTGATACTAGTAAACTACAAAGTTTAGACGGTGTGACTTTATGGAACGTTGAGACAGGAAAAGCTATGCAGCAGTATTTTGGTAATGCTGCCAAAACCTTTGCCACCCTCAGTCCCGATGGACAATATGTGGTGGCGGGGGATGAGGACGTTAATGTGTTTGTATGGGATGCAATATCAGGTAAAAAAATATTTGATTTATGGGATTTAACATTAGGAAAATATATTGGGGTAAATCCAAAAACAGGGTTAGCGGAATATGATGCCGCAGGTTTAAATGTTAAGCTGCCAAAAGATTTTGGTGATAATACAACGGCTACTTTTTCTCTCAAATTTATCGATGAAAATCATTATCTGCGTTTTAATCAAGATATTCCAAGTTATGCTATTCTTTATGCTGTCACCGATCCTAAGCCTTTAAAATATTTAAAACTCAGTAACCCTTGGATCAGCGTGGATGCTTATGAACGTGACCAATCCATCGACACCTCCCCGCAAGCCCATGTGTTAGTGGCTGGCAAGCAAGAGGAAAACGGCATACTGGTCTACCAGTACAACCCTCACACACAGAGCTTAAAAAAAACGTGGGATTCGAATGTGGGGTTCACCAACTTAAATGCCATCGACGCGATGGAATGGTTAATTCTTTTAGCTGCCGTTTTATTCGCGATGCTTTTTGCTAAAGAAAAGTATTTTCACAAAATCATCGGACTTTTGATCACGGCTTTTTTGAGTATTGCGGTGATTGCTGGTATTTTGATTCTCATCGAATGCTATCATGAATTCATGGTCAGTGCTAAAGGCTTGCATCGTTTGAGTTTGCTCGCGCATCTCATCGTCTACGGAATCAAATTATTTACCGCGATTTATTTAGGCGTTTTGATCAAATTTTTAACCGGCAAATGCATCGTTTGGTTTAGAAAATAACCCTATCAATTGAACTAAATAATGCCGCTTTAAGCCATGATTTTACGATCGAAGATAAAAATCGTTTGGAAAATTATTTAAAAACACACAGCTCAAAAGCGCCCGCTTACTCTTATGTGAAAAATTTATGGGAAATGCTGACACAACCAAATCAACTTTCTACCGATGAGTCAAAACAACTGCAGCAGTTAAAACGCATGGTAGAAGCAGGACTCGGGGTTGCCGAAATCAAGCCTGAACAAATGGTCTTAACAGGACCTGGTGGCGGTGCAGCAGCGGGCGGTATAGGATTAGTTCAAGGCATCGGTGAAAGGGTGGCGCAAGATCAAATGCAAAAAGTTTTTGGTACACCACAGGCACTGAATTCTTCCGCCTCGGATGATGTTGATCGTAGGAATGGTAAAGAATTAGCGGCGCTGCTTTTAACCATCTTTTATACTAAAGGCGCTGAACCGGCATTGGCATTGGGGTATGATGGACCGAGACGTTATAATAAAGACAAAAAATTAGAAGATCAAATTAAAAGTGGCAGAGTGAATCCGATCGATCAAAAAGATTGGCTAGCCAATCACAGCGCGATGAAGATACCGAGTCAGGAGTTGATGCAATATGTATACATAGATCGTATTTTTAATTATCCAACGTATCACTTTGGACGATATCCTAACAAACATAGCAGTAAGAAACATGTATAAAAAAAATATTTTTATTATTTTATTTTTAAGTATTACTTTTCTTTTATCTGTTGCTTGTTCTTCTCAAAAAGATAATCATTCAACGTCATCGCAAAAAAAACTTTTACTCAATAATAATTATGATGCAGATACTGCCATGTTTGTCAGTGTTTCTTCTGATGGGGAATATGCGGTGACTTCTAGCGTAGGAAAAAGCGTTATTTTATGGGATATTCAACATAAAACGAAAACATTAATTTCAACTAATGCAAATATTTACAGCGCCTATTTTATCAAAAACTCAGATAAATTTATTTGGCAGGATTTAAATGATATCGTTCATGTAGAAGATGTATATGGCAATATGATTGAAACATTTAAAGCATCACCCACTTATAGTGAAGTGATGACGTCCAATTTAAACACTTATTTCTCAACGGATGAAGATTGGAATTTATGGAAACGTGAAAATAATCAATTAAAAATTATTAAAAAAGAATATGGCGGTGCTGGATTTATTGGCGCAGAAAAACCTATGAATTTAACATTATCGTTAAATGACCAATTTTTGTTGACCTCAGGTAATGCAGAAGATGGCTGGGACAATTTACCAATAAAATACGGTTTTAGCACACTTGGCGAAAATGCAAAACCTGGTTATGGACGCAATTTGCCTCTAATGGACGGCATCGTCCTCTGGAATGTTCAAACAGGTAAACCCTTAAGAAAATTTGCCGGCAATGAAAATAAAACGATTGCCACGTTAAGTCCTGATGGGAAATATGTGGTTGGTTGTGATGAAGCAATTAATTGTTATGTTTGGCTAACAAATATAGGCAAACGTTTATTCCAGTTAGAAAGTGTATGGGATCAAAAAGGAAATAGAGCGCCACCCAAAACTTATAGCAATGTTGAGAATGGTTTTAGCGGCGTAATTAGTGTTAAGTTTATTGATGCTAATCATTATTTACGTTTTTCTGATGGCGTCCCTTACGCGGATCTTTTTAATATTCAAAAACCTTATCCGCTTAAATATTTTTATTTAGGCATTAAACCTGCCCCCAGTGTTGCTAGTTATGATCGCGACGAATCCATAGATACTGCTCCAGCAGTACACATTCTAGTCACAGGACAAGACACTGGCAGTGGCATTAATGTTTATCAATACGATCCAAAAACACAAACACTCCAACTTATTTGGACACCCAACGGTCTTTTTAAAAACGGCAAAACCTTTGAACAGGATCTCGGCATTCCACAAAAACAAAGCCCTAAAGATTACGAAAAAGTACTCATTAAAAACGGCTGGGATCCGGATAATCCAAACCAGTAAAAAATAGAAATTAAATTCTTCGGCAGCAGTAATGTTGAGATTCATCATAGCAATTAGAAAATTAAAAAACAGATGATTTTTTAAAAACTTGAAGGGAATTATTCATGCCAAAAATAAAAATCAATGACATTGAAATGTATTATGAAATTCACGGTAAAGGCGAACCTTTAGTTTTGATAGCAGGTTTTAGCGCGGATCATACTACTTGGTCAAACGTGGTTACGCAATTTGCAAAAAAATATCGCGTGATTGTTTTTGATCATCGCGGTGCTGGACAAACTTCTGTACCGAAAGATCCTTATTCAATTGATCAATTAACGGATGATGTCGTTGCGCTTTGCTATGCATTACAAATTAAGAAAGCGCATTTTATCGGCAATTCAATGGGCGGTTTTATTCTGCAAACATTAGCTTACCGTTATCCGCATTTAGTGAAATCAGCTGTGATGAGTAATTCAGCTTGTACAATCGAAAGTGTTTTTTTTATTTATCTTCAGGCACAGCTTGAATTGATTAAAGCAAAAGTGCCTGCTGATTTGCTGCTCAAATCTTCTTGCTGCTGGGCATTTTCTTTTTCATTTCTTTCGCGTCCAGGCATGTTAGATTATTTAATTCAAACTAGATTAAATAATCCTTATCCATTTACAACTACCGGTTATGAAGGTCAGCTTGCTGCCTGCAAAACATTTGACTCAAGAACTTGGCTGAATAAAATTAATCTGCCTGTTTTAGTCATCGGCGCTGACCAAGATTTAATTTTTCCTGAATCTATGATTCATGAATTGGCTAATCAAATTCCCTCGGCACAGTATTATGGTTTTAAATCTTGTGGACATGTGCCGTATCTTGAATATCCTAATGAGTTTGTTGAAGTAGCACTGACGTTTATTGAAAAAATATATTAATCAAAAAATATTTTAGTGATTTTGCTATCTTTGATCTGCATCGTGAAGCAGAACATTTTTGTTTTTCGCGATGGGTATAGAAGAATAAAAAAACCCACGCAAAGTGGGTTCTTATAATTTACTGGAGGCGGCGGGAATTGAACCCGCGTCCGCAAACCGTCTGCTGTCAGCTCTACATGCTTAGTTTCGTCTTTTTAGAGCTAAGCTCTTTTTAATCATTAGTTTCCAACGAGCAGGAAAATCCAATGACGAGTTCTCAAAAGTTTAAGCATCTCTACGAGAACATTAGCAATGCCGATCTTGTCTGTGTGACCATCGCATCTTAACCGACAAGCAAATTAAGGCAATGGGGTGTGCTAAGTTTTTAAGTTAGCGAAGCATGCTGCAATCAAGCAGCGATTGCTTCAGCACCAAAGTTGCTATCGTTTGCAACTATATTTTGTAACAAAGAATTAACGAGCGCTGTTACCAGCTCGGCATGCACTTCGAGCTTTTGTATTCACGTCGAAGCCAGGTCGCCCCCTCAAAACCTATTCAAAATTCTACTATGCTGGTCATAAAATGCTGATTTCTTGCGCTCCGTTGCTCATTTACTTCACTGTAAACTCCGCTACGGTGCTCAAAAATCAGCATTTTCTATCTCAGCCTAGCGAATTTTGAACAGGTTTTTTCCTGCTCAAAATTCTGCAGAAAAATCTAAGTGGGTGTGCATTATAGAAGTTTTAAAAAAATTCAGCAAGAAAACTTTTCCCTTTTATTTTCTCTTCGATCTTTTTTAGACGCGATCAATCGCGTCTCTACAATTTTTTTTGGACAGGTCACGGCCTGTCCCTACAAAAACTTTTCCCTTTTCCCTTTTCCCTAATTTATGGCAGAATTCGATTTTAAAAAATTATTTGATGGAAATTACCACATGCCGAAAAAAAAGAATTCTCTCTCACCTAAAAAAGAAATCACACTCGCTCAAATTGAAAAAAAACTTTTAGCGGAATTTACCGAAAAAGCTTATCTTAATTATTCGATGTCGGTTATTTTAGACCGTGCGTTGCCGAATATTGCTGACGGTTTAAAACCTGTACAGCGCCGTATTATTTATGCGATGTCAGAATTAGGATTAAAAGCCACTGCTAAATATAAAAAATCTGCGCGCACAGTCGGTGATGTGTTAGGTAAGTTTCATCCGCATGGCGACATGGCTTGTTATGAAGCCATGGTGTTGATGGCACAAAATTTTTCTTATCGTTATCCGTTAGTGGATGGACAAGGTAATTGGGGATCGCCGGATGATCCAAAATCTTTTGCTGCGATGCGTTATACCGAATCGCGTTTAACGCCTTATGCGCAAACGTTATTAGATGAATTACCGAAAGGCACAGTGGATTGGATGCCAAATTTTGACGGCACATTAGAAGAACCTGCTTTATTGCCTGCGCGTTTGCCGAATGTTTTGTTGAACGGCGCATCGGGAATCGCAGTAGGAATGGCAACAGATATTTTGCCGCACAATTTAAGAGAAGTCGGCAATGCCAGCATTTTTCTTTTAGATAATCCGGAAGCTTCTTTATCGGATGTGATGAAATTTATTAAAGGTCCCGACTTTCCGACACACGCAGAAATTATCACGCCGCGAAATGAAATCAAACAAATGTACAAAACAGGACAAGGTTCATTGCGAATGCGTGCAGCATTTACGCAGGAAAAAGATAAAATCATTATCACGGCTTTGCCGTATCGTGTTTCTGGCGCAAAAGTGATTGAACAAATTGCGCAACAAATGCTGGCAAAAAAATTACCGGCAGTAGATGATTTGATTGATGAATCCGATCACGAAAATCCAACACGCATTGTGATTAGCCTGCGTTCAAACCGCGTTGACGTTGATCAATTAATGGCGCATTTATTTGCTACCACCAGTTTAGAAAATTCTTACCGCGCTAATTTTAATATGATTGGTTTGAACGGGCGTCCGCAAGTTAAACCCTTAGTGGAATTATTAAATGAATGGCTGGTATTTCGTACTCAAACCGTCGAACGAAGAATTACGCATCGCTTAGAACAAGTGAATGACAGGCTGCATATTCTAGACGGCTTTTTAATTGTATATTTAAATATTGATGAAGTGATTCATCTTATTCGTCATGCGGATGATCCAAAATCTGCTTTGATGAAAAAATTTAAATTAACTGAAATGCAAGCCGATGCTATTTTAGAAATTAAATTACGTCAATTAGCTAAGTTAGAAGAAATTAAAATTCGCGAAGAACAAAAACAACTGCAAGATGAGAAAAAAGAATTAGAAGGTTATTTAAATTCTAAAACTAAATTGAAAAATTTAATTAAAAAAGAATTGCAGGAGGATATTGAAAAATACGGTGATGAACGTTTGTCGCCAATTGTCGAACGCGAAGCAGCGCAAGCGATGAGGATGGAAGAAATTTTACCGACAGAACCGGTGACAGTGGTGATGTCGAAACAAGGCTGGATTCGTGCAGCGAAAGGACATGAAATAGACGGCATGAGTTTAAGTTATAAATCCGGCGATGAATTTTTAATGCAGGTGAAAGGCAAGAGTAATGAATCAATTATCGTAATGGATTCTGTCGGCAGAAGTTATTCTATTCCTGTGCATGCATTGCCGTCTGCGCGCGGACAAGGTGAACCTTTGACTAAATTTTTAACTCCAATGCCCGGCGCGCATTTTGTCGGTATTTTTATGGGACAAGAAGAAGACAAAATTTTATTAGCCTCTGATGCAGGTTATGGTTTTATTACTGAATTGAAAAATTTATACTGCAAAAATAAAGCGGGCAAAGCAATGCTGCGTGTGCCGCAAGGATCTAAAATGCTGATGCCGCATTTCGTGCAGGATTTGGAATCGCAATATTTAGCAGCAGTGACAACAGAAGGGCGTTTGTTATTATTTCCGATTGCATGTTTACCGATATTGCCGAAAGGAAAAGGAAATAAAATTATCAGCATTCCCTCTAAACGCGTTGCAGCGCGCGAAGAATATTGTACTGCTATGACAGTACTGTCTGAATCTAATTCGCTGGTATTATTTTCCGGCAAGCGTACGCTTTCTTTAAAACCAAAAGATTTAATCAATTTTCAGGGAGAAAGAGCGCGGCGCGGCAACAAACTGCCGCGCGGTTTTAGAAATGTGGAAGGGATGAAAGCGGAGTAGTTTGCGTTTCATGAAAATTAAGCGCGTATCGGTGGAACGATGCGACTTCTTTCTATACTATGAATCGTAGAATCGGTTAACCCGCTTAACCTATCTGCAAAAAATTTTCGCGTTCAATTTGCTAGATGAATTTTCGTACTTTAGCAAAATCGCCGTCAATTTTTAATAACAAAACAATTAATTGTTCTTTGGTGAATTAAGTACTCATGGCTGTTACCTCTCTTTCTGTTAGCTTGTTAGTTCTGATATATTCCATTACAATGTAAATATTATATCAGCTTTGAGAATTGTCCTAACATAGAAATAATAAGGAAATACTAAGCAAGTGATGTTTTTTTAAATTTTGGGGAGGTCTGACATGGGATCTTATATCAATGAAACGTTACTTTCTAACGAACACATACAATTTTATACTCGTCCGCATTGGGTTGTTTTTTTATCGCCTATCGTCATTATTCTTGCCGCGTGGATTGCTTACAGCTATTTTGCCCTGCTTTCTGTGATTCTGCTTATCTTTGGCATTGCAGCAGGCGCACGCGCTTTTATTTTTTATCAGACTTCTGAATATGCCATTACCGATAAACGTATTTTGATTAAGTTAGGATGGGTTCGCCGGTTTTCACTGGAGATTTATTTAAACCGTGTAGAAAGTGTGCAGGTTAATCAAAGTGTGTTAGGACGCATTTTGGGTTATGGCGCAGTGCAGGTTGTCGGCATCGGCGGCAGCCCAGACTTTTTCCCCTGGGTGCCTAATCCGCTTGAATTTCGAAAGCAGGCGCAAGAAGCGATGGAAAAATTCGTGAAATAATTTTGTAACTATTCAGCATGATGCTGAAATACGGTGAACGTTCAGTTTTGGGTTATATTGAACGAAAAATCGATGAGAAAGCGGAGTGTACATGAGAGTACATGAGCATTTTGAAGAGATTTTTCGTTCAATA
>Ga0208373_1004066_pt1 | contig 13611 bp, 14 predicted proteins | sample RifOxyC2_FD_184036 | JGI IMG/M metagenome (GOLD analysis project Ga0208373, IMG submission 184036) | Soil microbial communities from Rifle, Colorado - Rifle Oxygen_injection C2 (SPAdes) | ecosystem: Environmental > Terrestrial > Deep subsurface > Rock core/Sediment | place: Rifle, Colorado...
CCATATAAAGCGTGAGTTCTTTCATTATTTTGGTGCGCAAATCATCCACAGTATTATCTCGCTCACAGACGCCTTTTGCCAGCGCGGGGTCTTCATTTACAAACGCGTTAATGCTGTCCTTAAACATATTTACAGCCGCCTCCGACATTTTTGGAATGTCATTGAGCGGTTTTACAAAAGGGCTTTCGATGAGGGATAAACTGCTCTGGGTAATATTGACAGCATGGTCGCCTATACGTTCCAGGTCGTTGTTCATCTTCATAGCCATCAGGATAATGCGTAAATCTTTTCCTTTCGGGGCGTACTGGGCAATAAGGGTGGTGCAGAGCTCGTCAATTTCAATCTCCAGATTATTGACTTTGGGTTCGTCAATCCGGATAACTTCATCCAGAATATCTTTGTCCTTATTTACCAGCCCTTTGATGCTTTTATCAACCATTTTTTCAACAATACCCGCAAACCCCGTTATTTCTCTTTTTAATTCCAGAATTTTTTCTTCAAGCATTTCTTCCCCTTTAATACCCCATTCTACGCGCTTAGAAGCGTATGGGGTATATTCCATTACTCCTGACTCAGCCGAATTTTCCGGTTATATAATCTTCTGTTCTTTTATCTTTTGGGACGGTGAATAGTTTTTCTGTGTGGCCGAATTCAATAAGTTCGCCCAGGTACATGAAAGCGGTGTAGTCCGATACCCTGCCGGCCTGCTGCATGTTGTGGGTGACAATCACAATGGTGTATTCTTTTTTCAGGCCTAAAATCAATTCTTCTATTTTTTTAGTGGAAACCGGGTCCAGGCTGGCACAGGGTTCGTCAAACAGGAGCACTTCCGGTTCTACTGCCAGGCATCGCGCAATGCACAGCCTTTGCTGCTGGCCTCCCGAAAGGCAAAGAGCGCTCTCGTCAAGGCGGTTCATTACTTCGTTCCACAGGGCGGCTTTTTTCAGGGATTCTATTACTTTTTCAGTTATCACATTTTTATCCCTGATGCCGTTCACTTCCATGCCGTAACTTACATTCTGGAAAATACTTTTTGGAAACGGGTTTGGCTTCTGGAAAACCATGCCCACCCGCCTTCTTATATCAACCACATCGGTATTGGGTTCATTTATATTTTCACCGTCAAGCATTATATTGCCGGCCAGCCTTGAACGGGGTATTAAATCATTCATCCGGTTCAACAGCCTGATAAAAGTAGATTTTCCGCAGCCGGAAGGGCCTATAATAGCGGTTACTTTATTTTTGAATATGTTCAGGTTGATGTTTTTTAGGGCGTGGGTGCTGCCGTAGAAAAAGTCCACGTTTTCTGCAAGCATTCTTACAATTTTAATAGTATCAGTGTCCATAGGCATGTCCTCTTTGTTTTTGTCTTAAATAAATTGCTAATCCGGAAACAGATAAAACAAGCAGCAATAATATTAACGAGCACCCGTAAGCGATGGCTGTTTGTTTGTCCGGGTGCGTTCCTTCTGTCATTAACGCGTAAATATGGTAAGGCAGCGCCATAACTTCAGACATGGGCGATTTCGGGAAACCCCTTGTATAAAAAGTCGCCGCGGTAAAAAGAATAGGCGCGGTTTCTCCCGCGGCCCTGCCGATGCCCAGGATAACGCCTGTCAGAATACCGGACATGGCGGAAGGAAGAACAACTTTTTTTATGGTCTGCCAGCGTGTTGCCCCAAGCGCAAAAGACGCTTCCCTCAAGGATTGGGGGACTGCAAGCAAAGCTTCATTGGCGGCAGATATTATACCGGGCAAAATTAATATGCCCAGTGTAAGGCTTCCAGAAAGGATTGATACTCCGAAACCAAAGTATTTTACAAAGACCGCCAGCCCGAACAACCCGAAAACCACCGAAGGCACGCCCGCTAAATTATTAATGCTTAGGCGGATAATATTCACAATGTAGCCTGTGGGGCTGTACTCGCACAGATATATGGCGCAGGCAAGCCCCAGCGGCAATGAAAATATTATTGAACCTAAAGTCAGATAAAATGTCCCTATAATAGCGGGGGCAATACCGCCTTCGGTCATTGCCCTTCTGGGGACTTCCGTCAGGAATCCCCAGTTTATTATTTTTATTCCTTTAACTAATATAAAATAAATGATTGTACCAGGCATAAATATAAAACCGCGAAGCCCAGCCCCTGGACGATTTTTTTGTTCATTGCGCCAACCCCAGTTTCATGCGGTATTTCCTGCTGATTAATTCAGCCGCAATATTCAGCGCTAACGTAATTAAAAACAGAACCAGCCCTATGGCAAATAGTGCGTGGTAATGGCTGCTGCCCATGGCGCTTTCGCCCATTTCCGCGGCGATAGTGGAAGTCATGGGCCTGATGGGGATAAAAAATGAAGTGGGGATTACCGCGGCGCCGCCAGAAACCATCAATACTGTCATAGTTTCGCCAACAATTCTGCTCATGCCCAGAATGATGGAAGTAGAGATGCCCGACCCCGCCGCCGGCAATACTACGCGGGTCAAAGTCTGCCACCTGTTGGCGCCCAAAGCGAGGGAAGCTTCCCTGAAACTTTTAGGGACATAACCCAGCGCGTCTTCAGAAATACTGCAGACAGTGGGTATTGCCATGATGCCCAGCACCAAACTTGCCGTAAAACCGCAGAGCCCGGTAGGCAGGTTTAAAGTTGTTTGTATGAAAGGGGCAATTACCACTATCCCGAAAAATCCGAATAAAATAGAAGGTACGCCGGACAATAATTCAATCATCGGCTTTAATATGGACCGAGTTCTCTCACTGGAGAGTTCGTGGATAAACAGCGCGCTGCCCACGCCTAATGGCACGCACACTACCATCGCTCCTGCGGTTACCAGCCCTGATGCCAGAATTAACGGCAATATCCCGAATTCGGGCGGGGAATAAGTTGGGTACCAGGAGGACCCGAAAACGAAATTAAAAAAACTGACTTCCCTGAATATCGGCAGGCCTTCCTTGAATAAAACAAATATAATCCCCGCCAGGAATACCAGAGAAGAAAATGCGAGAACGCTGAAAAACCACCTATATATTTTTTCTTTCATGTTTAAATATAAATACCCGCCGGCTAATACAGCCGGCGGATATTATAGTGATCGTTATTTATTATCTTTCAACGCTACAAACCCTTCTTCTTCAACCAGCTTTTGCCCTTCATCACCAAGAATAAAATCTATAAATTGTTTTATTGTGCCCTGCGCTTCCCCGTTGGTGTACATGAAAAGCGGCCTTGAATAGGGGTATTTTCCTGACAGGACAGTCATTTTTGCGGCCGTAACGCCGTTTATGGGCACGGCTTTCACCTTATCCGAAAGGTAGCCGATGCCGCAATAGCCGATGGCGCCGGGTGTGTTGGTGATAGTGTTTGCCACCGCCTGGTTTGATGCCTGCATAAGGGCGTCTTTACGCACTTTCATGCCGCCCAGGGCAAGCGCTCCAAAAGCTTCAAAAGTACCGCTTGCGCTGTCGCGTGAAACCACTACAATTTTCAGGTCCAGCCCGCCGGCTTTGGACCAATTTGAAATTTTCCCCGTATATATATCCTTGACTATTTTTTTTGTCAGGGCATTTACCGGGTTTGACGGATTAACGATTACCGCGATGCCGTCCATGGCAACTACATAGGCTTTAGGTTCTACTCCCCTGCCTATTGCTTTTTGTACTTCCGTGTCTTTCATCGGCCTGGAAGAATCCGCAATATCACAGGTTTTGTCTATCAGGGAAGCCACGCCCACACCTGAACCGCCGCCCCGCACAGTTATATTTGCTTCAGGATTCATGTCCATAAACTTCTCTGCTGCTGCCTGCGCGATAGGAAGAACCGTTGTGGAGCCTTCTACTACAATTTTCTTCCCGGCTGCGAATATACTGCCGCTTAACAAAGTCAATCCAAGCACTGCTGCTAAAACGAATTTTGTTGCTTCCATATTGTATTCCTCCTGTTATTTTTTAATTAATTAAAACTTCAAAACTAAATCAACCTGGGTAAGGCTTTTCGGGGTTGTTGAAGACGCGCCGGTTATCTTATCCATGCTGTAATAGTCAATGCCCAGCGATACATTCGGGCTTAGGCCGTAAGAGATAATAAGCTCATAGCCCTTGCAATTGGTAGCCCCGCCGTAGGAATCTGAATCAGGCAGGGTATCAAGAAAAGCGTCTGTTTCAAGGTATCTTGATAATGCTTTCACCTGCCAATCTCCCGCTGAAGCCACTTTAGGCGCTCCGAAAACAATACCTATGGCAGACCCGGCATTAGCCGTGCTCGTGCTTGGATTTGTGACGAAATCCCCAAAAATGCTGAGAGAATAGCCAAATACCTCGCCCATGTTCAACTGCAAGCTGGGGTTGACTGCATTGTAATCATTCCTTAATGCGGCAGTGCCATTGGTATTCGTCTTGGCGCTGTTATCAAGTTTTCCGCCTTTCACAAACTGGGACTGATAGGCCGCCACAGCTGCTTTAAGGCTGAGCGTTTCACTAATGATTAAATCGCAGCCCAACTGTTCAGACAGCAGGCCCGGGTCGTTGGCCGCGCTGATTTCATCCAATATAAAATAGGAAGGTGTAAAAAACAGGTTCAATCCGCTATTTATTTTGAATGTTAAAGGCACGGATACGCCGTCAGGGTTCAAATCACCGTCCCATAACAGGTCTGTCGCCTGCCAGATAGGATTGCTGAATTTACCCAATTTCACCGTCATTATGCCGTTTGGTTCGTATTGAATATACCCGTAATCCACCATTAAAGCCGGCTTGCTGAGCATATCGCCGAAAGTGGCGTTAGTTGACCTGGGCTCGCCGTCAACTATATCAACCTGCGACCCGCCTGCGTAAGCGGTGGGAAGGACAGCTGTTTTCCTTGCGCCAGTTGCCAAACCGAAACCACCGCTCCAGCCGTCCTGCATCCTGGTAACCGCCCCGATTCTCAGCCTCAACCTGGCCCTGTCGCGGTTAACTGCATTTACAACTTGGTCAGTCTGGTAACGCACCCTGATGTCGCCCTTTAAACTGAGATTCTGAACCCAGGCAGGCATATTGTCTGCTTTCCCCTGGGCAATGCTTTTCTTCATTTCTTCTTTTGTCTGGGTAAGCAGCACCTGGCCGTCTCCGGCGTTGAGCGTTCCGTTTTCAATCAGTTTCTGGATCAATAAATCTGTTTCTCCGGCAAATACAAACGAACTGCTGATAAACATGGCTACTGCTGCTAAAAAACTTTTACTGCGCATTTTTACTTCCTCCTTGTGAGTGCCGCATGACGCTCGCTTAGAAGAGCATGCGGCCTTCCTCCTTTATTGTTTTTTGCTTCCTGATATATTATACCGTTCCGGTTTTAAGCGGGTATAAGCTTTGTGTTAAGTTATTGTTAATTTTCATTTTCCGTAATGCCTTTTGCTTTATCTGGCGCACCCTTTCCCTTTTTAAGCCTAATAACAAGGCTATTTTATCCAGCGGCATTCTGTCTTCAAATAAATGCTTCAGGATTGTCTTTTCAATTTGGTTTAAACTGTCAGGCAAGTTGATGCCAGTTTCGTCAGTGCCCGGAGAAGCTTGTTCAGGAGTATTCTCCAAAATATTTTCATCAAGTTCTGCAAAGCCCCTGGTGCTCTCTTTTTTTGCATATTCACGGATTCTCTTATGTATCCAGGGATAAGCGTAGGTAGAAAACAAAGTATTTTGTTTGGAATTGTAATTCTTCTTTGCATGAAGCAAACCCAATAGCCCTTCCTGCACCAGGTCGCCAAAAGGCACACCAGATTTGTTGTACTTGCCAGCAATACTCTTTACCAGCGCAATATACTGATTAATGAACTCATCATTTTTCATTTCATCAATATTATACTGCAGGCGTGTTAAGCCCAAATAAGCGGAAAATTAAGACTGTGTTAACTTGTCTCCCTACCTGATTTTTGGTATAATTTATCATGATAAGAAACGGCGCAAAACTGGAAAAATTCAATAACCAACTCATCAAAAATGAACGCATATCCCATAAGCAGGCCATGGCATTGTACGATTCTATGCTGAAAGAAGCGGTCAACCTTGGCGCAATCAACTCAAAAAATATAATGGACGGCATTGAAGTTGATATCCGGATCGCGCGCGCGCTAAACAGCCTTCCGGGCAAACAAAAACCTTGATAGATAACTTACTGAAAAAGATATCATCCGCCCTGGACAATAATTGTGTGCCATACATGATTATCGGCGGGCAGGCAGTGTTACTATACGGTTCACCCCGCTTTACAAGAGACATAGACATTACCCTCGGATTAAATATAGACAAATTTCAAACCATAAAAACCCTTTGTTCAGCGCTCCAAATAAAAATTACCCCTGAAAACCCTGAAATATTCGTAAAAGATACAATGGTCCTGCCTGCGGAAGACACAGATTCAAAAATCCGGGTCGATTTTATATTTTCTTTTACTCCTTATGAAAAAAACGCCATTTCAAGGGCAAAAGAAGTAATGATTGGCGGGTATCCAGTGAAATTTGCCTCCCCGGAAGACGTAATTGTGCTAAAAATGTTCGCAGGCAGGGCAATTGACAAGGAAGATGTAAAAAATATACTTTTAAAACAAACTAAGCTGGACCTGAAATACATAAAAAAGTGGCTAACAGTTTTCCAGCAAATACCCGAACACAAAAACATCCTCAATAACTTTGAAGCAATCCGTAAACAGGCAAAATAAACGAGACAACACCGATTTCAAGATTAAGATTTGCGGCAGAAAGGTTGAGGGAATCCCTGCTCAAGGAAATTGTAGAAAGAATTTACTTTTGAATTTTGTAGCGGCGTGATTTATCACGCAATAATATAAAGTTGTCCTAATATGTCCGATAAATCGGACCGCTACGAAAACTGAATCTAAATTCACTCAAGACAAGTAGTAGAAGGGCTGTTTTTCAGCATACCCTCAAAAATTACCGTTACAACCAGAATTATTGACCGCAAGAAATACCACTCTTTCCATAATTTGCTATTTAAGTGACCCGGCTAAACTTTATAAAGTTATAAGTCAGGGTACCACTTTGAAATCGGCGGTGGCGTCTTCCTGGATAACCAGGAGGTATGAAGGGGTGTTGTTCCAGCAGCCGGTGTTGAAGTATTGAATATTGTTTTTTTCAAGCTTTTGGACAATGTGGGTATGGCCGCATATTACCGCGTCACAGTTTTTCTTTTTGGCATAATCAAGCGCCTCGTCTGCTACCACCCGGGACACTCTCATCCATTTGTCGGCTATTTTGTTATAAAATAAATCAAACAGCGGTGAGGTAATTATTCTCTGTATTGATGTGTAAAACCTGGCCAAAAACCTGCCCAGCAGGTTATCTTTAACCAGGAAGTTATCAAACTGGTGGCCGTGGATGGCTAAAAACTTTCTTGAGTTTACTTCCCAATCATACTCTTTCAGGGCAGGGATCCCTATCAGTTGCGCCATAAAGTGGAAAAACCTGACATCATGGTTGCCTTCCAGCCAGATTACCTCTACGCCCCTGCGTGAAATTTTGCCTATGTGTTCCAGAAGCTCCCAGTGGGTGCTTGTAAGGTTCTGGAATTTTATGTCTTCAAACATGTCTCCGGCAATAATGAGCCTTTTGAATTTAAATTCCTTGAGAGTATTTAATAATACATAGGCCCGGCTCATAGGCGAGCCAAGATGGACATCTGAAAAGACAATGGTGTTTACTTCGTTCATATTGGCAGATTGATTATGAATTTTGTGCCGTGTTCTCCGGCGGGCAGGTTTTCAGCTGTGATACTGCCGTTATGGAGCAAAACAATGTGCTTTACAATGGAAAGGCCCAGCCCGGTGCCGCCGAGCTTGCGCGAGCGGGATTTGTCAACAACATAGAACCTCTCAAAGATTCTTGAGAGATGCTCTTTCGGGATGCCTATACCGGTATCAATGACTTCGATTTTAATATGTGAGCCGGATTTTTCTGCTGATATGGTTACTCCGCCTTTTTCCGTGTATTTTACGGCATTATCCAGCAGGTTGATGAAAAGTTGCTCCAGCTTGAAGGGGTCCGCGGTTATTCCAGGCAGATTTTTGTCCAGTTCCAGCTTCAAAAAAAGCCCTTTTTCATTGATTTGCTTTTCAAATATCTTCACGGCGTTTTCAACTGCTTCCTTAATATAAACTTCCCTGAAATCCGTCCGGGCTCCTTTGTTTTCCAGGTTGGACAGCACCGACAGGTCCTGGACTATGCTTATAAGCCGGTCAATATTTCTTTTTATCACGTCAAGGTAGCGCTTGTTGAGTTCCTTCTCTTCCTCCATTGTTTCAATAAAACCTTTTACGGCAGTGAGGGGGGTTTTAAGCTCATGCGAGACATTTTCAACAAAGTCCTTTTTTATAGTTTCAAGTTTTTTAAGTTCCGTTATGTCGTGTAGGATTAAAACCAGCTCATTGTCCGCCCTCCGCGAACCCGGGATCCCGGTAGCGCTTAACAATAACGTTTTTTGATCAAGTTCTATTTCATCCAGAGCGTTTTTTTTCTCCATTCGCACTTTTTTGACCAGGGCACTTAATTTCGGGTCCCGGATAATTTCCCAGATAAATTTATCCCCGGGGTTTTCCGCGCCGGCAAGCCCGGCAAAAGCCCTGTTAAACAGGATGATTTTATCATCCTTGTCCAGTAAAACCAGGCCTTCCTGCATGGAAAATATTATGCTGTTCAGTTCTTCCTTCTGGCGCGAAATTTTTTCAAAAGATGCCTGTATTTCTGACGACATGTAATTGAAGCTGTCGGCAAGCACTTTGAATTCGCCCCTGTTTTTCAGGTAAACCCTTGAGGCAAAATTGCCGCCGGCGACATCCCTGGACGCGCCCGCCAGCAGTTTTATGGGTTTTGACAGGCTTCTGGAAAAAAAATACGAAAGAATAAATGAAACCGTAAGTATAATTATGACAATATGAAAAATCCTGTTTTTCAGGCTGTCTAACAGCTGGTTGATCTGTTTTAAAAATACGCTTACCCTTAGAACTGCGATAATACGGCCTTTTTCCCTTAATGGTTTTGCCACATAAAGCATCTCTTCCTTATTAGTAGGGCTTGTGCGGATGCTTTGGCCTATTTCACCATTTAATGCTTTCAGGATTTCAGCCCGGTATTTATGGTTTTCCATGGATTTCGGGTCGTTTTCTGAATCAGCCAGCACAACCCCGCGGGAATCAATTACCGTTATTCTGGTGCTGATGATTTTATCAAGGTTTTTTATAAGAATTTCCAGCTCCTTGAATTGCTTTTGTTCAACCAGGGGAAGGATTTTAAGTTCTAAAGCGCTGGTAATATTAATAAGGCTTTGTTTTTGATAATCAAGGTGGTGGGATTTGATTGATTTGAACGTGAAAAAAAGGATTGAGGAGCTTAAGAGAATGATTACCAACAGGTAAAGGCCGAAAATCTTAAGGAAGATGGACTTTTTCATAGTTCCAGTTTATAACCGACGCCCCTTATGTTCTTTATCATCTTGCCGGCAAGCCCCAGTTTTTCACGAATGTTTTTTATATGCACGTCTATGGTCCTGTCCAATACCGCTTTTTCCTGGCCCCAGAGGTTATCAAGCAGTTTGTCCCGGCTGAATACGTACCCCCTGCGGGACGCTAAAATCTCAAGTATCTTGAACTCCGTGGTAGTTAAGTCAATTTTTTTACCTTTAACAATAACCTCGTATTTTTCAAGATTGACAACCAGGATATCCCCGAAATTAATGTTCTTTGAATCTTCTTTGCCTTCCTTTACGGTGTTCCTTCTCAACACGGCTTTTACCCGCGCCATAAGCTCCCTGGGGGAAAACGGCTTCGTTATATAATCGTCCGCACCCAGTTCAAGGCCCAGCACCTTGTCGAATTCCTCGCTCTTTGCAGTGAGCATGATAACGGGTATTGAAGCGGACTTATTATTGTTTTTAAGCTGTTTGCAGATTTCATAACCGTCTACACCGGGAAGCATTACGTCAAGGATTATCAGGCCGGGTTTTCCCGCAGGTTTCCCCATGGGAAAACCCGCGGGATTTTCCATGAACCTGAAAAAGCTTTTTGAATCAGAAAACGTTTTGACCCTGTAGCCGGCTTTGTTAAGATTTACCGAGACCAGGTCCAGTATGTCTTCTTCGTCATCCACTATGGCGATTAAAGTGCCTGTTTTTTCCATGGCTTAATTCTATTAAAGAAATACTATATTTGCAATGGACTGGTAAATTGCTATTATTTCGTTTAAGGCTATGCCGACCGCGGCACCCCCGAAACGCACCTTCGGTGAAATGAAGTTTCGGGATTTCGCACCATGCTCAATCAAGAGGTAATTCGTGTCCTGTATCAAAGATTCCTACATGGAATATTCCATAATGACCACCAATCGCTGCAACCTGCGGTGTTCCTACTGCATAAACAGCGCCAAACGCGGAAAAGCGCCCTCTTTGAAAGCCAGCGCGCCCAAAATTATCAAACATATCACCGAAGATTCGCAAAAAAACCATTATGACCCGGTTATAATAACTTTTTATGGGGGCGAGCCCCTGCTTGAAACGGAATTCTTGCGGGAAATAATGGATGGAACCCGGAAAATAAACCCCGGGTTCCACCTTTTTACAAACGGGACGCTTCTTTCAGAAAATAACCTGCCGCTTTTGAATAAAATGAACATGATTTCCATTTCAATGGACGCCGACTCAGAAATATATGATTCTACCCGAGGGAAAGGCACCCACAAAAAAGTAATGGATAATTACCTGAAAATAAGGAAAAAACTGAAAGCTTCAACCCTCGCGTTCGTAACGCTCACGCTGAAATCAAGTTTATACCGTTCAATAGCGGGTTTAACAGACCATTTTGACAACGTTTTCTGGTTTTTGGAAAATTCAGGCACAGAAATAGGCATTGAGGGGTTCTTAAAACAATATGATTCTGATTTAGACAGAGTTTTAAGCCGCTGGATGGCTAATTTAAGGAAGGGTAAAGTGCTGAACCTGGTTCCATTCCAGGGATTGTACGACGTAATAATGGAAAAACACGTTTACAGCGGGCTTCCCTGCGGGATAGGCGAAAATTACCAGGCGCTCGCGATAGACGGCTCTATTTACACCTGCGAAGACAGCTATCACAACAAAATCGGCGACATGGACACCGGTGCGGACATGGAAAAAGCGCATCAGCACGGCAAATTCGTGATTTGCGGTTCCTGCGCGGTGAAAAGGATCTGCGCTGGCAGGTGCGTGGTGCCGCATTTGAATTTCAGCCCCGCGAAAGTGGAATTTTACTGCAAGTGCTCAAAAATGCTGATAGAAAAATTCATGTCAGCGCTTCCGGAAATCAAAAAAATCGTTTCAACCGGCAAAATCTCCGAAAACCAGCTGATGAACCGCATCACCCGCTTCACGGATGTAATTCCATGATTTGCCGCAAAAACCGCGGTAAGGTAAAATCAGGACTTCGCACCTTGCTCAGCCCTGAAATTATTGGCTGATCTACTTGTTATCAGGATAAAAAAAAGATACAATTTAAGCGTCCATGATAAAAATCACCATACTAACCATCCTAGCCATCATCGCAGCAATCCGTATTTTCAGCACCCCCCGTAAAAAGGAAGGCGGAAAATGGGAAGCCATCCGCTTCATAACCAGAAAACGCAAAAAGTAACCCACACTGGAATAATTTAATAAACCACCGGATAAACTTATACGATTTTCAATTACAGGTAAGCCAAATAGTGCCCTCCTGCTTCATTTGACATCCTGTAAAATATACCGTATAATTTACAAGTAGTTGTAAATTATACATTGGTATAAACACAATGAAAAAGATGTTTCCCAGATGGGTGCAGGGCAGGGTCTCGGGCCCGGCCTCCAGGAAGAAAATCAAGCTGTTGTTCGGCGCCAGACAGACCGGCAAATCCACCCTGTTGAAGGAACTATCAGGCCCGGAGTCAATTCTCATCAATTTACAGGACCGCGCCGAAAGATCCCGGTTTGAACGCAATCCTGAAGAACTCGCCGGAATGCTTAAGGCCGTAGGCAGGCCCCGGACGGTACTGATAGACGAAATTCAAAAAGTCCCGCAGCTGCTTGACGACGTTCAGGCGCTTTACGACGAAAACCCTTCCAGGTATAACTTCATTATCACGGGCAGTTCCTCCAGGAAACTTAAAGGATTTTCCATCAACCTCATTCCAGGGCGTGTTCACCAGTACCACGCTTTTCCGGTAATCTCCTGCGAACGGAAAAAATACAAGGATTCGGCAGTACTCCGGATGCCCCTGGAAAATAAATGGGCTCCGGGTTTCCCGGCTTCCGGCATAGAAGATATGCTTTTGTACGGGAACCTTCCTGGTATAACCCAGGAAAAACCCGAATCAGCCAGGGCAACACTGGAGGCCTACGCTGAATTATATATTGAGGAAGAGATAAGGAAAGAATCCCTGGTGCGCAATGTCGGGCAATTTTCAAGGTTTCTGGAATTAGCCGCGTTGGAATCCGGCACGATAATGAACCTGACGGGGTTATCACAGCAATCAGGCATAGCCGTTTCCACCTTGAGCGTGTTTTACCAGGTCCTGGTTGATACATTTGTGGGTTACTGGCTTAGGCCTTTTGCTTCAAGAAACCGCAAACGCCTGCTTACCACCCCGAAATTTTACTTTTTTGACACCGGTGTCCGCAATGCTCTTGCCCGGCTTGCTTTTGACAAAAACATCCTTAAATTGCAGGCGGGAACCCTATTCGAACAATGGGTAACAACGGAACTCCTGCACAGGTGCAGTTATCTGGGAAGGGAATATAAGCTTTCTTTCTGGAAAACGGTGACGGGCGTGGAAGTGGATTTAATACTTGAAAAACCGGGGGAAACCATACCGATTGAAGTAAAATGGACTGATTCTCCTTCATATAATGACGCTAAATCCCTGGAAATTTTCCTTGACGCCAATCCGAAAATAAGCAGCCGCGGGTTCGTTGTTTGCAGGACTCCGCACAGAATACAACTGACCAAACGCGTTACCGCGATACCTTATGCTGAACTATAAGCGATCCCGGGGAAGCATTCCCCGTATCTTTTTTATTTTGTGTATGATCTGTGTTTCTACAGGGATACTGCATGCGGCGTCTCCGGGGTTTTCGCTTGACGCGGGCATTCGCATTTCAAGCGCGGCCGGGTGCTTCGTAATGCCCGTCAGCAGCGACACGCCGAATTCTTACCGCATTTTTTATTCCACCGGTTCAGGTATTTTCACTTCAACCTCCTGCGATTCCGGGCTTACCTGGGCCCGGGAAAGCGGCTATAGAATCCGGCCGTCAACTTTTGACAATTACGACAGTTCTGGCGCGATAAACCCCTGCATCATAATGCCCTCGGCAACCTACTACAGGATGATCTATGAGGGAATCGGTTCTACCTCCACTCCCGGGCATTATTTCCTGTCAGCGGTTTCCACGGATACAATGAACTGGAGAAAGGAAACTGACTCAACCGGTAAAAGTATAATCCGCTTCAAGCATCTTTCCGGATCTGCCACGGTTTACATATCCTATCCCAACATTATCCAGGTAAGCACCGGAAGCTGGCGTATGTATTACACCGTCAGCGCGGCGAGCTCGGCGGCCAGCGGGGCCAGCG
>Ga0208373_1004068_pt1 | contig 13606 bp, 10 predicted proteins | sample RifOxyC2_FD_184036 | JGI IMG/M metagenome (GOLD analysis project Ga0208373, IMG submission 184036) | Soil microbial communities from Rifle, Colorado - Rifle Oxygen_injection C2 (SPAdes) | ecosystem: Environmental > Terrestrial > Deep subsurface > Rock core/Sediment | place: Rifle, Colorado...
GGCCGCACCCGTGATCATATTCTTTATATAGTCTGCATGGCCCGGACAGTCAACATGCGCGTAGTGACGGTTGGGGGTCTCATACTCGACATGGGCCGTTGCAATGGTGATACCGCGTTCTCTTTCTTCAGGCGCCTTGTCTATCTGGTCAAACGGGATATACGACCCAAACCCCTTCATTGCTGAATGCTTTGTGATTGCCGCCGTCAGCGTCGTCTTCCCATGATCGATATGACCAATTGTGCCTATGTTCACATGCGGCTTTGTCCGCGCAAATTTCTCCTTAGCCATCTTAATTCCTCCTGTGGAATGTTTTCAGGATATTCAAAATATAATTACCACCTGAAATGAGCAAATGCCTTGTTGGCTTCTGCCATTTTGTGTGTATCTTCCTTTTTCTTCATTGCTCCGCCACGCTGATTATAGGCATCAAGCACTTCTGAGGCCAGCTTTTTCGCAAACCCTTTTTCAGAGCGCTTACGGCTGAAATCTATTAACCAACGGAAGGCAAGCGCCATCTGTCTGCCTGTTTTAATATCCGTCGGCACCTGATAGGTCGAACCACCAATTCGCCGGGATTTTACCTCAACCGTCGGCTTGATATTATCAAATGCCTTTTTCAATATGACCAGAGCGGGCTCGCCTATTTTCTCTTCTGCAATCAACAAGGCTTCTTTTACAACTTTTCGAGCTGCATTTTTCTTCCCGTTTTTCATGACGCAGTTAACAAATTTTGCGGCAAGTTTTTCTTCCTGCGTTGCATTTTTTGTCGTATTATCAAGATTTATTTCTTTTACCGCCATCATTCGTGTCCACCATAACTATAAAATTTTAAATTTATTTGGGTCGTTTCGCACCATATTTTGATCGGCCCTGCCTTCTATCATCAACCCCTAAGGTATCAAGGGCGCCCCTGACAATATGATAGCGAACACCCGGAAGGTCCTTAACCCTACCACCCCTTACAAGGACAACGGAGTGCTCCTGAAGATTATGCCCCATGCCGGGGATATATGCAGCAACCTCCATTCCCGTAGTCAATCGAACCCTGGCCACTTTTCTCAAAGCGGAGTTCGGCTTCTTGGGTGTTGATGTATACACTCTGGTGCAGACACCACGTTTCTGCGGACCACCCTTTAAACCGGGCGTACTGATCTTTTTTTCCGCTTTTTTTCTACCTTTTCGAACCAACTGATTAATGGTCGGCATAACTTTTCCAACGCTCCTTATCACGGTTTAACTATTGTCATACACGACAAAATATTAGATACTACGTTCACATCCTCAAAAAGTCAAGTTTTTTCTTAAGATTATACCTGGACAATCTCTCCTAACCCAACTTCAACTTTGTCATACCCCGGAAATCCGGTTCCGGCAGGAATCATCCTGCCCATAATGACATTTTCCTTAAGGCCTTTCAGATCATCGTGCTTCCCTTCAATGGCTGCAAGGGTCAATACCTTGGTTGTTTCCTGGAAGGATGCCGCAGAAAGGAAACTGTCCGTTGATAAGGACGCTTTTGTAATACCAAGGATTAAGGGCTCGCCTTTGGCCGGCTCGCCGCCTTTCATGGCAACGGACCGGTTTGTTTCTTCAAACTGAACCCGATCAATCTGCTCATCCGGTATAAAATTGGTGTCTCCTGTGGAAACAACTTTTACCCGCCTCATCATCTGCCGGATGACGACTTCAATGTGTTTATCATTAATTCTTACCCCCTGGAGACGGTAGACTTCCTGTACCTCATCCACCAGGTATTTGGCCAAGGCCACCTCACCCTTGATATTCATAATATCCTGGGGATTTGCACTGCCGGCAATCAAGGGATCACCCGCTTTTACATAATCACCGTCATATACCGTTACATGCTGCCCTTTGGGAATGGAATACTCTTTACTCTCCCCGACATCGGTCGGCGTAACGGTGACCTTCTGTCTTCCCTTGGTGCCTTTGGATACAACGACATACCCGTCAATTTCAGTCAGAACTCCCGGATCTTTGGGCTTTCTAACTTCAAAAAGTTCTGCAACCCTGGGAAGACCTCCGGTAATATCCTTCGTCTTGGTTGTGGCTCTCGGCAGTTTTGCAATAACATCTCCTGCCATGACCTGATCATCGTCTTCAACTTTCAGAATGGCATTTACCGGCAGATAATACCTTGCCGCCATTTTAGAATTGGGAAGTTTAACGCCTTTTCCTTCCTTATCCTTAATGGTTATTCTCGGTCTTATTTCACTGTCCCTGCCTTCGATAATGGTGCGGGAAACCTTTCCGGTGACAGGGTCTATCTGTTCCTGAACCGTATTACCGACCTCAATATCGGCAAACCGTATCCTGCCTGAAACCTCTGTGATGATCGGTGTCGTAAACGGATCCCAGGTGGCGATGACATCCCCCGGCTCTACTTTCTGCCCGTTTTTAATATGAAGGGTGGCCCCATAGATAACGTTTTCTTTGGCTCTTTCCCGCCCTTCTTCTCCAACAATGGTGATTCCGCCGCCCTTACGGTTCATGACGATAATTTCATTCCCGGCAGAAACAACGGTCTGGATATCTTCATTGAATTGTAATATCCCTCCCACCCTTGCCTTGATTTCGGCAACCTCAACCTTTCTGGATGCCGTACCCCCGATATGGAAGGTTCTCATGGTCAACTGAGTTCCCGGCTCACCAATGGACTGGGCCGCAACGATACCGATGGCCTGGCCGATCTCCACGGTCTCTCCATGGGCAAGATCCCGGCCATAACATCTGGAGCAGACCCCATGCTTGGAATTGCAGGTGAGTACGGAGCGGATTTTGACTTTCTGGACCCCTGCCTCTTCAATTTTTTTGACATGGGTTTCAGCGAGTTCCGTGTCGGCTCCGACAATAAATTCATCCGAATAAGGATCACGGATATCTTCCTGGGTGACCCGTCCTAGAATTCTTTCTCCAAGGGTTTGAATAACCTCACCCCCTTCATAAAGCGCCTCAACCTCGATTCCATTGATGGTTCCACAATCAATCTCAACAATGGTGCAATCCTGGCCCACATCAGCCAGACGCCGTGTCAGATATCCTGAATTGGCGGTTTTCAAAGCCGTATCGGCCAGACCTTTTCGGGCGCCGTGGGTTGAGATAAAATACTGAAGGACCGAAAGACCTTCCCTGAAACAGGCTGTGATCGGATTTTCAATAATTTCCCCTGAGGGCTTGGCCATCAACCCTCGCATTCCGGCCAACTGGCGCATCTGATCCTTGCTGCCGCGGGCGCCGGAGTCTGCCATGATATAAACGGCATTCAAATTCTCAGCCGAATCCTCATCCTTGGCGCCGGTCGGATTTTTCATGACCTCCATCATGGCATTGGCGATATCATCCGTGCTCTGGGCCCAGATATCAACCACCTTGTTATATTTCTCACCCTGGGTAATCAATCCTTCGGAATACTGATTTTTAATATCTTCAATATTTTTCTCTGCTTTGGCAATGATATCCCATTTCTGGTCCGGGATAATCATGTCGTCAATACAGATGGAAAGGCCGCCTAGTGTAGAATATTTATACCCGATGTCTTTAAGGCGGTCGGAGAGAATAACGGTTTCCTTCAGTCCGATATTCCGATAGGCATAATCAATCAGCTTTACGATGGAAGATTTATCCATGAGTTTGTTGACCAGATTAAATGGAAGCGTGGTTTTACGCTCATCGACCTTGAAGATGGTATAATATTCACCGATTTTTCGGATATCCGTAAATTGTTCTTCTTTTAATCCGAAAAGCTGTTCCACAATAATTTCAGAGACCTGGAACAGATTTTTAAATTCTTTCCGGGTCAACAGATCCGTCTTACCCCTGGTCTTTTTAAGCTCATCATCGGAATATTTTTTTAATATCTTATCAAATTCCTTGCCCGCCTTTAATTCTTCCAGCGCAGCTTCGCAGTCTTCCAGGGAACGGGTTCTGATCCTGCTTAAGGACAACAGAGTATCACCGGGGATGGTTTCCCAGAGAAGAATCCTGCCTGTCGTGGTATCATGCATTTCGTCATCAATCCGGACCTTGATCTTTGCATGCAGGGAGAGTTCCCCGGCATCAAATGCGGATCTGACTTCATCAAGGCTTGAAAAATGAACGCCCTCACCTTTCTGATTTCTTACTCCCCGGGTCATATAATAAATGCCCAGAACAATATCCTGGGTGGGAACGATAATGGGCTGACCGTTTGCCGGGGAAAGAATATTATTGGTGGACAGCATCATGATTCTGGCTTCCAACTGGGATTCAAGAGAAAGCGGAACATGAACGGCCATCTGGTCACCGTCAAAGTCGGCATTAAAGGCAGGGCAGACCAGAGGATGAAGCTGAATGGCTTTTCCTTCGATCAATACCGGTTCAAATGCCTGAAACCCCAGTCGATGAAGGGTAGGCGCCCTATTGAGCATTACAGGGTATTCCTTGACAACGGATTCGAGGGCGTCCCAGACTTCGGTTTCTTCTCTTTCGACCATTTTCTTGGCGCTTTTAACCGTTGAAACAAGCCCCTTTTGCTCCAGGTAGTTATAAATAAACGGTTTAAACAACTCAAGGGCCATTTTTTTCGGGATACCGCACTGGTGAAGCCTTAACTCGGAGCCAACAGTAATAACCGTACGACCGGAATAATCCACACGTTTACCCAAGAGGTTTTGCCGGAAACGGCCTTGTTTGCCCTTTAAGGTATCACTCAAAGATTTCAGGGGCCGCTTATTGGTGCCGGTGACCACCCTGCCGTGACGCCCATTGTCAAACAGGACGTCAACCGCTTCCTGAAGCATTCGCTTTTCATTTCTGACGATGATATCAGGGGCATTCAGGTCCACCAGTCTTTTAAGCCGGTTGTTTCTATTCAGGACCCTGCGGTACAGATCGTTCAGATCGGAGGTTGCGAACCGCCCCCCTTCAAGGGGAACAAGGGGCCGAAGGTCCGGCGGAAGAATCGGACAGGCCGTCAAGATCATCCGTGCCGGTTCAATGCCCGAGGTTAAAAACGCATCAATAACCTTAAGGCGCTTGGCCATCTTCTGTTGTTTGGCAACGGACTTTGTGGATTGAATTTCTTCTTTTAATTCATCATGAACCTGCTGAAGATTGATCTCGTTCAGCAGCCTTAAAATGGCTTCAGCACCGATACCGGCCTCAAATCCTTCTTCGCCGAAGGTTTCCTGGGCTTCATAATATTGATCGTCTGAAAGAAGCTGGAGCCGTTTGAGACTTGTTTCTTTCGGCTCAATGACAATATAGGAATCAAAATATAAAACTTTTTCAAGGCTTTTCAGCGTCAAATCAAGAACATTACCGATTTTGCTGGGAAGACTTTTTAAAAACCAGATATGAGATACAGGGGATGCCAACTCAATATGCGCCATTCTTTCCCGGCGCACCTTGGACTGAATGACTTCCACACCGCATTTTTCACATACAACGCCCCGGTGTTTCATGCGTTTGTATTTGCCGCAATTGCATTCATAATCCTTGGTCGGGCCAAACACCTTCGCACAGAACAAGCCGTCTCTTTCCGGTTTGAATGTCCTGTAATTGATTGTTTCCGGCTTTTTTATTTCACCATGAGACCACTCTCGAATCTGGTCTGAAGATGCAAGGCTTATTTGAACAGCCTGATAAATCTTAGGATCTTTTGGTTTTGCGAAGAAATCGTATATATTATCCAATGTCTTCTCCTTATTTGCTTCCTTCTATGAGATTCATATCCAACCCCAGGCTGTTCAATTCTTTAATAAGAACCCTGAAAGATTCAGGCATCCCCGGTTCAAGAACGTTCTGGCCTTTTACTATTTTTTCATACATTCTGGTTCTTCCGGTCATATCATCGGATTTGACCGTTAGAAATTCCTGTAATGCATGGGCGGCGCCATAGGCTTCCATGGCCCAGACCTCCATTTCTCCCAACCGCTGCCCGCCGAACTGAGCCTTTCCGCCGAGGGGCTGCTGTGTAACCAGAGAATAGGGCCCAATGGAACGGGCATGCAGCTTATCATCAACCAAATGGTGAAGCTTAAGCATATACATGGCCCCTACGGTTACCGGTTTGGCAAAGGGCAACCCTGTTCTGCCGTCATACAGCACAGACTGCCCGGAAGAATCAAACCCGGCCATTTTGATCAGATGTTTGATCTCATCCTCGCTTGCCCCATCAAAGACAGGGGTGGCCATATGCACCCCTTTCCGGTAGAGGGTTGCAAAATCGATGAGTTCCTTATCAGACATTTTTTCAATATTTTTAACAATGGCATCCTCTCTTCTGTTGGCCTTCTGGACGTCTGTCAAAGAAAAGATATCCGTTACCTTTTTTCTCAATTCCTTTAATTTCATCTGGGTCAACAGTTCATCAATCTGCTGCCCCAGACCATAGGCGGCGTGTCCGAGATGAATTTCCAGAATCTGACCGACATTCATTCGGGAGGGAACACCCAATGGATTCAGAACCATGTCCACAGGTCTGCCGTCTTCAAAATAGGGCAGATCCTCCACCCGCAAAATCCGTGAAACAACTCCCTTGTTCCCATGGCGGCCTGCCATTTTATCTCCCACGGAAAGAACCCTTTCCATGGCAACGCTGATTTTGATCATTTTCAGAACACCGGGCGGCAGATCATCCCCTTTTTCAAAACGGGATACCTGCCGGTTAAAATGTTCTCTTGCCTTTTTGATCTGAACCTGGGCGCTCTCAAGAATCATTTGAGCCTTTTCCGTGGCAACGGCATCTTTCACCGCCACATGGACAAGTACGGACACCGGAATATCCTGAAAAATTCCGGATTTCACCTTTGTCCCCGACTTCAACAGAATTTTTCCTGTTTTTTCAAGATCATTAACGGTCTTGTGACCGTCCAGAACAGCTTCGATTTTTTCCCGGGCCACATCGGAAATGATCTTGATCTCATCATCCCTGTCTTTTTCAAGCCGTTCGATTTCATTATCTTCAATCAACCTCGTCCGGTCATCCTTTGATAAACCTCTTCTTGAAAATACTTTGGCGTCGATGACCTTTCCTTTTACCCCCGGAGGCACACAGAGAGAGGTATCTTTTACGTCTCCGGCCTTTTCGCCGAAAATAGCCCGAAGCAGTTTTTCTTCAGGAGAAAGCTGGGTTTCTCCTTTGGGGGTAATTTTTCCCACAAGGATGTCACCGGATTTGACTTCGGCGCCCAACCGTATAATTCCGCTTTCATCCAGATTCTTTAGGGCTTCTTCACCGACATTGGGAATATCACGGGTAATTTCTTCCTTCCCGAGTTTGGTGTCCCGGGCCAAAACTTCAAACTGCTCGACATGGACAGACGTGTATACGCCATCTTTTACGAGCCGCTCGCTGACAAGAATCGAATCCTCATAATTGTATCCATCCCAGGGCATGAAGGCAACCGTCACATTTTTCCCGAGCGCGAGTTCCCCCATCTCTGTGGAGGGTCCGTCGGCAATGACCTGACCGGCCTTGACTTTCTCGCCTTTCATAACAATGGGCCGATGATTGAAACAGGTGTTCTGATTGGAACGGACAAATTTTGTACAATTATATATGGATACTGCTTTTTCAAAGCTGCCTTCGTCGCTGTCATTATTCCGGACAACAATGCGTTTTGAGTCCACATCCACCACAACGCCATCATAATCTGCAACAATCGTGACCCCGGAATCCCTGGCAACAACACTCTCCATCCCGGTTCCGACAAGGGGCGCCTCGCTTTTAATAAGCGGCACGGCCTGACGTTGCATATTGGAACCCATCAAGGCCCTGTTGGCATCATCATTCTCAAGAAACGGGATCAAGGATGCAGACACGGATACCAACTGGTTTGGCGATACATCCATGAACTTGACGTCCTGATTCTCAATCATTTCAAATTCACCGGCCACCCGTGACGATACCAGAGGATTAATAAATTTATTATTAATATCAAGTGGCGCATTGGCCTGGGCAATGGGGTGTTCTTTTTCTTCAAAGGCGGACAGGTGCTTGATCACATTGGAAACATTCCCTTCATTGGCAACCCTGTAGGGTGTTTCAATGAACCCGAAATCATTCACCCGGGCATAGGTGCATAGAGAAACAATCAGCCCGATATTAGGACCTTCCGGCGTTTCAATGGGACAAATTCTGCCGTAATGGGAAGGATGCACGTCCCGGACTTCAAAGCCGGCTCTTTCTCTTGTCAGACCCCCTGGGCCAAGGGCGGACAGCCTTCTTTTATGGGTTGTTTCCGATAAAGGATTGGTCTGATCCATAAACTGGGACAACTGGGAAGTCCCGAAAAATTCCCGGACAACGGCAGACACAGGCTTGGGATTGATCAGATCATGGGGCATCATGGCATCCACTTCCTGCATGCTCATTTTTTCCTTAATGGCCCTTTCCATCCGGACAAGTCCGATCCGGTAATGGTTTTCAAGAAGCTCCCCAACGGCCCGGACACGCCTGTTCCCGAGATGATCGATATCATCCACCTGACCCTGGGTATCCTTAAGTTCAATCAGGGTTGAGGCCGTCAGCAGGATATCTTCTTTCCGTAAGGTTTTCACATCGATCATGGTGTTTATCCCCAGACGATGATTCATTTTTAAGCGGCCGACCTTTGACAAATCATAATAGGCTTGTCTGAAAAATAGATGATCAATGAAATCCTGGGCTACTTCGACCGTTGCCGGATTTCCCGGTCTGAGCCTTCGGTAAATATCCATCAAGGCTTCTTCTTTTCTCTCAATTTTATCGGACACAAGGGTTTTTCTCATGGAATCCGAGCTTCTTGGGTCAACGTAGAGAATGTTAAAATCATGAAGCCCTTTTTCTTCGAGCCGCTCAAAGCTTTCTTCCGTTATAATTTCTCCGGCTTTGAAAAGAAGATTTTCAGTACCTTCATCGAAAATATGCTGGGCAAACGATTTACCGATCAATTCGCTCTCTGAGACAGGTATATAATCCAATCCGTCATCTTCAAGTTGTTTCAATGCGCGTTTTGTAAAAATTCTTCCTTTTTTAACAAGAACCTCACCCGTCTTTGGAGATGCAATATCAAAACTGGCTCTCTGGCGTTTGAGGTTTTCCTGGGAAAATTCTTTAAAAAATGATCCGTCTTTTTTAACAATATGCTCTTTGTTATAAAAGAAATCCAAGATATCTTCACTGGTATACCCAAAGGCCTTAAAAAGGATGGATACGGGAAATTTCCGCCGCCTGTCAATTCTGATATACACAATATCCTTGGCATCGATTTCCATATCGATCCAGGACCCTCGGACAGGAATCACCCGGGCATTGTAAATAATCTTCCCTGAGGAATAATTCTTACCTTTGTCGTGATCAAAGAAAACCCCTGACGAGCGATGAAGCTGGCTTACAACGGCTCTTTCGGTGCCGTTAACAATAAAAGTTCCCTGCCGGGTCATCAACGGAATAGTGCCGAAATAAATTTCCTGTTCCTTGATATCACGGATCGTTGAGTGCTCCGTCTCCTTGTCAAAATCATAAACAACAAGGCGAACCTTGATATTCACAGGAATATCATAGGTCATCCCCCTTGAAATGCACTCTTTTATAGAATGTTTTGCTTCACCAAAAGAATATGAGACATATTCCAGTGACGATGTATCTGAAAAATCCTTAATGGGAAAAACAGATTTAAAAACAGCATGAAGTCCTTTTTCTTCCCTTTCTTCAGGCAAGACATCCTTTTGCAGGAAGCTTTCATATGAATTTCTTTGCATCCCGATGAGATCAGGGATATCAATGATTTTTCTTATGCTGCCAAACTCTTTTCTAATACGCTTATTTGTCAAAAGACTTCCGGTCATGACATCTCCAAATATGAGTTTTTCCAACCGTAAAAGCGGAGGCATGGCAGTAAATACTGCCTTGCCCCCGCACAATTTTTATGTACTTTAAAACCAGAATGCCGGACTATTTTACAGAAACCTGTGCGCCGGCACCTTCTAATTGTTCTTTAATTTTGAGCGCTTCTGCTTTGGGAATACTTTCTTTTACCGGTTTTGGTGCTTCTTCAACAAGGGCTTTTGCTTCTTTCAAGCCAAGACCTGTAATCGCTCTGACTTCCTTGATGACATTGATCTTTTTGTCACCGGCTGCTTCAAGGACGACTGTAAATTCAGTCTGCTCTTCCTGGGCGGCTGCGGCATCGCCCGTCGGTGCGGGGCCTGCTGCAAAAGCCATAGGGGCCGCAGCAGTAACGCCGAATTTGGTTTCAAGTTCCTTTACAAGCTCGGAAAGTTCAAGAACACTCATGTTTGATATAAATTCGATAACATCAGCTTTTGTGATATCAGCCATTTTTTTCTCCTAAAATAAAACTATAATGAAATTTTTCAAATAATTGTCTGTTTTGTTTCCAATTGTCTATGCTGCTTCTTTTTGATCTTTAATCGCATTGAGAACATTAACAAAGGCACGGGGAACTCCGGAAAGGACATTGACCAATGAGGTCGGAACCGCATTCAGTGTATATACCAGTTGGCCAAGGAGTTCTTCTTTGGATGGTAATTTTGCCAGTTGTTTGATGTCTTCCGGACTGATTAGCTTACCTGATAAAGCACCTGCTTTGATCTCTAGTTTATCATTATCCTTTGCAAAATTCATCAAAATTTTGGCGGGAGCGACCGGATCTTTTTTTGACAAAATAATGGCATTGGGGCCCTTGAAAAAATCCTTCATCAGAGCGCCATCTGTTCCTTCAGATGCCCGTTCCAGCAAAGAATTCTTTACAACTTCAAGCCGTATCCCTTCTTTTCTCAGCAGTGCTCGCAGTTCCGTCATTTTCAATACATTGAGACCTTTATAATCTACAAGTATTGAAATTTCAGACTCTTTGAAGTCTTTTGCCAGTCTTTCTACAACTTCTTTTTTCTGGGAAATATTCAGCAATTTTTTACACCTCCTTCCATTAATTAAATTTATTCCGAAGGTGCCAACGAAACCAAAACAAAATCATATTATCTTCCATCTCGGCAGGCCGGCAAATCCGATTATGTGCCTTAAAAAAGCACACCTACTGTCTATGACAGGTTTAAAACGCTTATTTAATCAACGCAGGGTCGATTTTTATACCAGGCCCCATTGTTGAAGAAACGCTGATGGTTTTCAGATAAGTCCCTTTGCTCCCTGCCGGTTTTAATGCAACAAGCCTATCGAGAAATGCTTTGACATTTTCTGATAATTTTTGTGCGCCAAAAGAAATTTTTCCCACAGGAACATGAACAATACCCGCTTTTTCTACCCTGAAATCAATCTTACCGGCTTTTAATTCATTAATCGCCTTGGTCAGCTCGAAGGTAACGGTTCCGGTTTTTGCATTGGGCATCAATCCTCTGGGCCCCAAAACTCTTCCCAGCTTTCCGACGGCGCCCATCATGTCCGGAGTTGCAATGGCTTTATCAAATCCAAACCATCCTTCTTGAATTTTTTTGATGGTTTCTTCATCGGCAATAAAATCCGCGCCTGCATCCAGAGCTTCTTTCTCTTTCTCGCCTTTTGCAAAAACCAATACTTTTACATCTTTACCAAGCCCATTGGGCAATACAACGGTACCTCGAACCATTTGATCGGCATGCCGCGGGTCAACGCCTAATCTAACGGCCACATCAACCGTTTCATCAAATTTCACATAACTTGAAGAGACGGCCAGTTCCAAGGCATTCAATGGATCATATTGAACCGTTCTATCGACCTTTTTTAGTGCTTCTGTATGTTTTTTACTCCGCTTTGGCATTTTTCATCACTCTTTTACTTAAAGTTAAACTACTTCTATCCCCATGCTTCTTGCCGTGCCGGCAATAATTCTTGCGGCGGCGTCAATATCTGAGGCATTTAAATCTTCTTTTTTTGTTCTGGCAATTTCAATGATCTGGTCCTTGGTGACGGTTCCGACCTTTTCTTTATTGGGCACACTGGAACCTTTTGCAATCTTGGCGGCAGCCAGCAACAAACGGGACGCCGGCGGTGTTTTGGTAATAAAGCTGAAAGATCTATCCTGATAAACGGTGATAACCACCGGGATAATAGATCCCACATCATTGGCAGTTCTCGCATTAAAAGACTTACAAAAATCCATGATATTCACGCCGTGCTGACCCAGTGCAGGACCAATCGGCGGAGATGGATTTGCTTTTCCGGCTTGAACCTGAAGCTTTATTTGTGTCATTACTTTTTTTGCCATTTTTTAACTCCTGAAACTCACAATTTAACCACTGTTTAATTTTGGTGTTTAATTTTGGTATTATATTTTTGAGACCTGTATGAAATTCAGCTCAACCGGGGTAGCGCGTCCAAAAATGCTCACCAGAACTTTTATCTTTTCCTTATCCGGAGACACATCTTCAACAGTACCGGTAAAATTTGTAAAAGGCCCGTCAATGACTTTAACCTCATCTCCCTGCTCAAAGAAATATTTGGGCTGGGGTTTGTTTTTCCCCTGTTGCATCCGATCAATTATGGTCTTTGCTTCTTTTTCACTTATGGGAGCGGGTTTGTTCTTTCCACCGAGAAATCCCGTAACTTTTGCGGTAGAGCTGACAATATGCCATGTATCATTGTCCAGATGCATCCTGACCATGATATAGCCTGGATAAAATTTCCTGGAAGATTCCCTCTTTTTGCCATCCACAAGTTCAACAATATTTTCAGTCGGTATGAGAATCTCTCCAAACTTCTCGGGTTGCTTGGATGCCTGAATTTTTTCTTCCAATGCAATCTTTACTTTCTGCTCATGGCCAGAATATACATGTACGATATACCATTTTAGAGACATGTTACAACCCTTGTTTTATGTCAGCACGACCTGAACAAGCTTTGCCAGACCAAAATCAAAAAGTCCAAGGAAAGCTGCAACAACAAAAACAAAAATAATCACCACTATTGTTGTTCCGGTTACCTGTTTTCGTGTCGGCCAGGTTACTTTTTTTAATTCGACCTTTACTTCTGTTAAGAAATCAACGGCTTTTTGAAAAAAATTGGGCTCGCCGGTTTGAATTTCCGTCAAATTTTTTTCCTGTTTTGCTTTTAAAGGGCTTGCAACCGTTTCAGATTTGGAAACCGAAATTTTGCCAGAGTTTGCTTCCGAGTCAGTGATATTTTCCGAATCTGTTTTTTTCTTTTTCTTTTCGCTGTCCGGCTTCTTTTTTAGTAATCGTGACATACCACCCCTAAGTGATTAAGCAACCTGAATATTTTCCATCAATTTTAAAAAAGTGGCAGGTCAGGAGGGAGTCGAACCCCCAACTCCCGGATTTGGAGTCCGGAGCTCTGCCAATTGGAGCTACTGACCTGCATGCTTTTTTCTACTATTTTATCTTTGTTTCTCTGTGCAATAAATGCTTGTTACAGAATTTGCAGTATTTTTTAAACTCTATTTTATCAGGAGTCTTCCGCTTATTCTTTGTCGTTGTATAGTTCCTTCTCTTGCATTCTGTGCAGGCAAGAGCAATATTTACTCTATCCACTCGTCAACTCCTTTGAAGTTTATTGAACAATTTCACCGATAACGCCAGCGCCAACGGTACGGCCGCCTTCTCTAATCGCAAACCGAAGTTCTTTTTCCATGGCTATGGGGTTAATCAG
>Ga0208373_1004069_pt1 | contig 13605 bp, 17 predicted proteins | sample RifOxyC2_FD_184036 | JGI IMG/M metagenome (GOLD analysis project Ga0208373, IMG submission 184036) | Soil microbial communities from Rifle, Colorado - Rifle Oxygen_injection C2 (SPAdes) | ecosystem: Environmental > Terrestrial > Deep subsurface > Rock core/Sediment | place: Rifle, Colorado...
AGTCTACAAAAGAATTCTCTATCGATGATATAAAAAATCTGATAAAAGAAACAAAAATATTTAATCCAAAAGTCCGGATTTATTTGTTAAAAAATTTTCATCTCTCATCAATTCCGGCCCAGAATTCTTTTTTGAAATTGCTTGAAGAACCGCCTTCCAACGTCCAATTTGTCTTGACAACGGATAACAAAAATAATTTATTGCCGACGATCATTTCCCGGGTTAAAATCGTCAAATTGGTTGATGATCTTAAACCTGATATTGATGATAAATTTATTTTTGATGAAACAAAAATATCTCTGTCTCAATTCAAAATCACTGATAAGGAATCCGCCCAAAATATTCTTCTGCAAATAATGATGTATTTTCGAAAAAAATTGAATTCCGATAAAAAATCACCGTTAATTATTAAGGAGATTTTACGTTTATCAAGTCTTTTAGAGACAAATAATCTCAACCCCCAACTAACCGTCGACCAGGTATTGATTTTTATTTGGAAAAAGTATAACATGAAATAATTGTTCAATTGTTACATGGTTTCATTGTTAAGAAACAGCAATCGAACAATGAAGCAATGAAACAATTTAAGCTTGGTTTCACTTTAATAGAATTACTCGTAGTTATTGCTATTATTGGTAGTCTTTCGGCGTTGTTTTTACCCAATTTTATGGCAGTTAGAGAACGGGCCCGGGATGCCCAAAGAAAATCCGATCTAAAAACGATCCAAAAAGCTTTTGAGATGTATAAGCAGGACAAAACACCGGAATCACTTCCTCCAGCCGGAGCATTACCTACAAATGGTAGTGCATTTACAAATACTTATCCGGCAATAGGAACTACGATATACATGTCTCATTTTCCGAAAGATCCGTTGTCAACTTATAAGTATGATTATGTACCTGGAGCTTCATTAACATATATATTATGTGCTTGTTTAGAAAATAAAGCAGATCCGGATGCGACGTCAGCAAGTTGTCCTGTAACAAACTGTGGAACAAACCCGAAAAGTTATGTAGTTACAGAACCGTAAATTAGTTATAAAGATTATAACTATTATAAAATTTATAAAGACTATATGAAAAAAGGATTCACATTGTTGGAGATGCTCGTTGTCATTGGCATAATTGCTGTTTTAGTGGGGTTTGGGGCAATTTCTTATTCGACTGTCCAAAAAAAAGCGAGAGATGCCAAAAGGCAGGGAGATTTGAAAGCCGCTCAACAGAACTTAGAACAATGCTACTCAAGAAATTCTTATCAATATCCTGATATTACCAATGCAGGTAATACTATTTCAGCAACTTGTCCTGGCGATGCAAGTCCTCTGTTTACTATTGTAGATCCTCTAAATACTGGAACATATAAATATACTATAAGTGAAAGCACGCCTATAGGCTCAACTTATACTATTACCGCACCCGATTTGGAGTCATCAACGTTACCTTTTTCTGTTAGTAATCAACAATAATATGAAAAAATTTAGGGGATTTACATTTATTGAAATACTTGTTACTGTTACTATTATCTCTCTTTTAACAGCCGTGGCCGTAGTCACCTATTCATCGTTCATGAAGCAAGCCAGGGACGCCAAAAGAAAAGCTGACTTAGGACAAATAAGCGCCGCCTTGGAAATGTATCGAAGTAACAATGACACATATCCTGTTGGATCGAACTGGGCAACGACCTTAAATGTATTAAAAAGTCCCGTTGTCTATATTCAAACTTTACCAACTGACCCGAAAAATCCAACCTATATTTATTATTACAGTAGCACCACAGGATCTGATTATACTTTAGGAACACACTTAGAAAACGATTTGACGACCTGCCAATCACTTTCGACACAGTGCACAAGTAATTGTACCTATTGTCTGGGACCCTACGGAGAAAAATAATATATTTTTTACATTAAATGAAACAATTAAAATCTGCCTTTACATTTATTGAATTAATCGTAGTTGTTTCGGTTGCTTTGATATTTTTAGGGCTGTCGATTGCGACCTTTAATAATTATACTAATCAATTAAAACTAAAAAATGAAGGTCGAAAATTGGTTGATGTACTTGAATTAGCCAAAAAAAAAACTTTGTCCGCGGATCTTTCTCCAAATCCCGGTTGCGCAAATTTTAGTGGTTATCGAGTGGCAATTTCGAATAATGGATATTCATTATATTATGGATGTAATCTGACTTATACCTTAATAAAAAATTACACGCTGTCTTCAACTGATATATCTATCACTTTTGGAACTGGTAATTATAATTTTACACCGCTTATGAATAATCCGCAATTTGTGGAAGACACAATTAGCCTTCATAGTTCAATAATTAATAAAACAATAACTATTTCGATCTCCACTATTGGAATAATTGTATTGGATGAAAGATTATTATGAAAAAATTATCAGGTTTTTCTTTGGTTGAAGTTTTAGTTTTTACGGCCGTTTTAGGCTTATTTTTTGTGGCGGCCATGTCCGTGGTTACTTTCAACATAAAAAACATGAAGATACAGGAACATAAAATAATCGCCACCCGTTATGCTGAAGAAGCGGTCGAGTGGCTGAAACAGGAAAAAGAGGACGATTGGTCAGAATTTATTAAAAAAGATAATAATCCTTCAGGCGGTAAAACTTTTTGCCTTAATAATTTAGAAGAAGGTTGGAGTCACCAAGTACCTCCTTCTTGTGATTATGGTCTCGGAACAATATATAAACGCGAACTTCTAATCACAAATTCAAGCTCTCTTGACAATATTGATTCAATAATTACAGTTTCCTGGCAAGATATGGGAACAGGATTGTCAGTACCTATTAAAACTGTATTTAAATTATTGGAATGATCCCGCACCATTTTTCAAATTATGTATTATGTCTATTTAATAAAAAGTAAAAAAAATGAGAAAATTTATATTGGATATACGAGTGATTTGAAACGTAGATTATCTGAACATAATATGGGAATTAATATTTTCACTAATCGATATAAACCTTGGGAATTAATATATTATGAAGCTTTCAAAAACAAACAAGATGCTCAAAATCGTGAAATGAAGCTAAAACATCATGGTAATGGAATTAGACTATTAAAAGAACGACTATTAAGTTCTCTAAAAAATGGTGCGGGATTCACTCTCATCGAAACCATCGTCGTCATTGCCGTCATTGCCATCACCCTGCCGATCCTGACGGTTATCATTATGACATTGACGAGAATGCAACTTAAGATCTACCGCCTTAGCCAAGTCAAGAGAGAGGGCGATTACGTCCTCAATGTCATGGCTAATGCAATAAAAGACCGTGCAGTCTCTATTCACATCGCTCAACCGGACGATACAACCGAAATCTGTAAAAATACTGGTAGTAATCCAGGTTCGGGGAATTCTTTATTTTTTTTAGATAAAGATAAGGAATGGTTTGGCTATGAACTGTCAACAGATACAATCGTTGCAAAATCTCCCCCTGCTGTAAGTAATTCACTAACCTCTGCAAAAATAAAAATTTTAAACTTTACTATAAATTGTTCAAGAAATACAATTTTTTCACCTCCATCGGTCTTTTTAAGTTTTGATATTTGTTATGATACCGAATCTCCAAATTGTGCGACTAGCCGTCCAGAAGAAATCGCTAAGCTTCATTATCAAACCCAGATTAAAATACGAAGTTACTAAATAATTTCTATTGTATTTCCTTACCATTTCTTTTATATTGAAACTATGGCAGATAAATCTTTTAGTTTGGGTATCGACGAAAAATTTACTACTATAGCTGATGCGAAAAAAAATGGTGAAATCATACAAATTAACGCATTAGGAAAAACAAATACATCAGAATTATTTTATATCAGTAATCTTGAAAAGACTATTGAAGCCCAAGTTTCTCAGATAAAAAAATTAATTGAATCCCTTAAAATTACTAAAAAAAACGTTAATGTAATTATTCCTGATAATCTTACATACTGCCAGATCGTGTCCATGCCTCTCTTAAACGAAAAGGAGCTCATCTCCGCCATCAAATATCAGGCCGATCAGTTTATTCCAATGCCGATTGAAGAAACCAACATTGATATCGAAGTAATTGAAGAAAATCAAATTGAAAAAAAGGTTCTTTTATTAATTGTAGCCGTTCCGAAAAAAATTGTTGAAAAAATACAAACTACAATCGAGTTGACAGGTCTTAATCCTGAATCGGTCGAAAACGAATTAAGCAGCAATAGCCGTTTTATAAGTGACTTTAATAAATATATTATTTCTCAATATAAGATCGGTCAGGGAAAAGGTTTTGTGATGGTTAATTTTGATCTAAATTCAACTTCATTAGCATATTATTCCCCAGAACAACTGATTATCAAAGAGAGCCATCATCTTTCGATCGGATATCAACTTTTTTTGAAGGAAACCCAGGTCAATGCCGGTACCGATTTAAAAAAAGCTGAAGAAACTTTAAAAACATATGATAAAAAAAATCCTTCCTCTCTTCCTATTGATACGATTATCCAGCCATTAGTGAATGAATTTTCCAACGAATTAAAAACATTTGCTGGTAAGCATAACCCTGCGGTCATTCTGTTTACTAATAAAATATTTTTGTTTCCTTCTTTGGTTACAAGTTTGGGCGAGTTGATAGCCGTCCCAACTGGTATTCTCAACCCTTATTCAATTCTTAGCAAGTCACAGTTAGTCGAAACTTATAAAAATGAATTACCTATCTTTATCCCAACTCTTGGAGGCAATTTAAGATAGTTATAGTGAGCCCTTCGACAGGCTCAGGGTAAACTTGTCGAACTATTTATATTGAGCGTAGCCGAAATATGAAAAAAAATCGAATTAACTTACTCGTTAACCGTGTTGATTATCAAAAATTTGAGAATATTTTTGAACGTTTAAAACTCTCAGCCGTGATACTGCTATTAATTTTACTTATCTTTTTTATTTGCTTTTATCTATTATTGAGAAATAAATTTAATACTTACGAAAAGATGAATTTACAAAAGCAAACCTTATTGCAACAGTTGACTGAAAGACGTGAAGACGAAGCCAAAATCAATTATATTCAAAAAAAATACCTTGATTTAAAAACCTTTATGAAGGATGATGCCGCCTCAACCCCATACTATCAATTACTTTCAGATGCTCTTAAAAACAGTAGCCAAGCCGCTATTTTAAAATCGTTTGAAGTCAATAAAGACCGTGAGTCATCCTTTACTATATCTTTTTCAGACTTCGATAAGTTAATGGAATTTTTGAAATTTGCCGAATCCAAGGAATTTATTATGAACTTTGAAAACATATCTTTGAATAATTTTGTTGTCATCGGAAATACTGAAAAAAAGGAAAGTTATGAGTTGAGTTTTAGCGGAAATTTTATACCAATTAAATTAGAGCTATGAAAATAAAACCTTATATTCGTCGTCTATTAAAAGAAAATTTACTTTATATAATCGGAAACATTTTTATGTGTGCACTGATCGTTATAACAATAAAAATTGGAATAACAGAAAATACAAATTATCAAAATAAAATTGCTAATTTGAAATCTGAATTGAATCAACTGCAAATTAAAGCAGATTTATTGACAACGGCGATACCTTCTTCTGAAAAGCTTGACGAAGATTTGGATTTTTTGAATAAATTAATTCCTAATATCGAAGATTATTTTTCAATAATTTACGCTTTAGAAAAATTATCACAAAAATCAAATTTTATAGTTACTTCTTATAATGTCTCCGTAGATAAATCAACCGCCGAAAAGCTTAGACTTAACGTCACCGGAATGGGAGATAGCCAGACGTTTATTGATTTTTTAAAAAGTTATAATTATGAAGGTGGCCGGCTGATCACTTCAGATAAGATCCAAATTGATCCAAATTACTTTGGTTCTATAAAAATAGATCTTACTTTTTATACAAAAAATGTTCCTATAAGCAAAGATTTGGATTTGAAAGTTGATGGTAAAATATTTACTGAATTGGAGGCACTAAAGAGTAAAGTAAATTTTACGTTTGATAATAGTGAAGCAACCGCCACACCAGTATTGGATTATCCGAAAAAAGAAAATCCGTTTTAAACTTTTCTACCTTTGAGTAATTTCTGGAGACCTTCAGATACCTGAGCCCCTACGCCCATCCAATAATCAAATCGTTCTTTTTTGACGGTAAAAACAACCGGGTTGGCCATTGGGTCATAAAAACCAACCTCTTCAATGTATTTACCATCGGCTTTGTAATGTTTATTTACAGCTACAATCCTGTATGAAGGGTTACCTTTTTTTCCCTGACGATATAATTTAAGTGCAACAGCCATAAGGAATAATTATAACATTAAAAAATAAAATTTGATGACAACGTTACCAACGCCATCTTTGCTGCGACTTCTTCTGCTTCCTTTTTTGAAGGCGCAGTTCCTTCCCCGAGAATTTTATTGTTAAAATATACCCCAATTTTAAATATTCTTTTATGTTCCGGCCCTTTTTCGTCCAGTACCTTATAAACGGGAGTTTTTTTATACTTGCTCTGGATTATTTCCTGAAGCCTACTTTTGGATGACAGATACAGATTATTTTTCAGAAGATAGTCAAGCTTATCCTTAAAAAGGTAATCAATGACAAAAGTGTAAGCGCTTTCAAAATTTTTATCCAAAAATATTGCAGCAATCAGAGCCTCAAAACAATCAGCCATAATATTGCTATTTGTCCGGCCAGCTCCTCTTTCTTCTCCTTTAGAAAGCAATAGATACTTGTTTAATTCTATTTTCTTTGAAGCTTCCGCTAAACTATCCATTTTGACAATTGCTGATTTTATTTCCGTATAATCACCTTCTTTTAATTCCGGGTATTTCTTAAATAAATAAACCGAGGTAATTAAAGAAAGGACGCTGTCACCTAAAAATTCCAACCGCTCGTTTGATTGAAGATCAGATTTTTTATGTTCGTTAAGATATGAACGATGAATGAAGACGTTCTCGAGCAGATCTCGGTCTTTGAACTTTATATTTATTTTTTTTTCTAAATCTGAGTATTTATTTTCCATATATTTTTCCAAGTACCGCATTCACAAACCCAAAAGTCTTATCACTACCTAATTCCTTCGAAAGTTCAATTGCTTCGTCAATGACGACTTTTGGTGGTTCTTTTTTTTCAATCATAAGTTCATAAACTGCTAATTGAAGAATCGCTAAGTCAACCTTGGCTATCTTATCCAACGGATACTTAGGAGCATACTCTTTGATAAATTTATTAATTTTAACAATATTTTTTAGTATTTCTTTGGTTTTATCTTCTTTAGATAATACTTTCCCTTTGGAAAAACTCAACGCAAAAAGCTGCTGAATAATCTTAATTCTAAGTTGATGACGAGGATCATTCATAGTTATTTAGACGATGGAAAATTGAGGGTAGAAAGTAGGACTTTGATGATAGAAGATTGAAGTTGGATTTTATTGTTCTGATCTATCTTCAACCATCCATCTTCTAAAATCCTACCCTCTACCTACTATCGGCTACCGTCTATTTGTTACAATATTTACAAGTTCTGTGTGGCAATTTGGTTTTTCCGCAGCTACCACACTTGACTAATTTTGAAAATGATCTTACTTTTGAGGCTAAGCTTCTGCCTTTTCGGGCGGTTGAACGTTTTGATTTTGGTAGTGGGGCCATATTAAACAGGGATTAGGGACTAGACTGTTAGAGACCTAGTCGCTATAAAAATTATAAAAGCTATAAATATTATACATAACCGAATTCCTATTGACAAATGGAAAAGAAATACGATATATTTATATATATGAAAAATTTTAAATGGTTCTCACTGAGGAAATCGAAGGGCTTTACTTTAATCGAACTTTTGATCGTCATTGCTCTTCTTGGCGCTTTAGCAGTCGGCCTCTTAGCCGCCCTTGATCCTTTTGAACAGTTGAAAAAGGGGACTGATACCGGTGTAAGAAATACAGTATCGGAGGTTCAGGGTGCAATCTTTAGATATTACGCCATTAAAAGTCAAATGCCTTGGTGTGCAAATGATACGTGTTCAACATTGGAAGCTGGTTTTACAACTGATGCACCCGTTTTGTTAAGTAATAATACTGCAACGTTGCAAAAAATAATCAACACTGGAGAATTAAAAACGGATTTTGCTACTTTAGCCGGAACTGTAACTTTAGGTAAAATAACTTTGTTTGGAAATAATACTGCAGGAACAATACAAGTCTGTTATAAGCCAACAGCAAAGTCTTTCGTAGCCGATCCAAATACAAAGTTTAACGCAACAACAGGAGCGAGTACTTGTGTTGCTGATCCCAATCCAGCAGTAAACACATGTCTATGGTGTGTAAAATAAGTTAATTTCCGTTGATAGTTCTAAGGGCCGGCCAACCGGCCCTTTCTCGTCCTCCGAAGCTTTATGCGAAGGAGGATCTTTGCCTCGCCGAAGCTGAAAGCAAAGGCGGGTCTGACCCTATACAATCTACTGGTTGAAATTGAATTTATAGTTCGGTATATTTAAAATATGAAACGCGGTTTTACACTTATCGAGCTTCTCGTCGTTATCGTTCTTTTAGGTTTTTTGGCCACATTGATAACCGGAAATTTTGTCACCTCACTTAAAAAGGGCAGGGACGCAAAGCGCAAAGCCGATCTTGAGCAGATAACACGGGCTCTCGAGATGTATTATGAAGATAATAAAGCTTACCCTGGAACAGTAAGTTTTGGAGGTCAACTTTGTGCTCCTGGAGCAGATGGTTGTTCCACAAAAATATATATGCAAAAAGTTCCTAAAGATCCCTTAGGAACTAATTATGGATACGAAAATTCTACAGGGAATTATTACCGGTTAAATGCCTGCTTGGAAAACAAATTGCAAATATTACCGTATATAAGCACTCAAGTTGCTGGATTTAGTTGTAATAATCCTTGTAGAAATCCTACTGATACTGCAGATGTTACCTCCTGCATTTGGGGTGTAACAAGTTCGAATGCAACTCCTTAAAAATCTTCTATCTCTTTCAGCACCTCCGTATCCTTATCCCCAAACCTCTTTAACATTTCCGCAAAAACAATTTTTGCTTCGCTCACAAATCCGTATTTTTTCAACAACTGTCCTTGTAATAGGAAACCTTCACGGTAATCCGGTTTAAATTTGACCGTCTTTTCAATTTCTTCAAGAGAAAGTTTCTGCCAATTTTGTTTATCCTGAATATTATTTGTTGAATCGAAAAGAATTGAGTAATAGAGAGCTAAAGAATAAGGAATTTTTGGGTCAGTAGGCGATAGAATCTGGGCATTTTTCAAAGCATCAACGCCTTGTAGAAGTTCGTTTTCTTTACCGGTCACCTGATAAAAATAATACATATTTTTGGCTCTCGTCTTCCAATAAAAAACATTCCTTGGGTAACTTAAAACAGTTTTTCTGTTGTACGAATCAGAGGCAAAAGAAATCTGCTTGGCCAGATTAGCCTGATTTTGCAAAGCAGCAACCGCTGACAGATAAGCTAAAGAGGAGGAAAACCTGTCCTGATAGACCGGTTCTGCTCTCAGATTTAGCGCCTTTTCAAAATACTCAGCCGCTTTTTGCTGGTCATTTACTTTGGTATATTTTATTCCGTATGAATAGTTGACGTCGGCAAGATAATAAATAGTGATGGAGAAAAGAAAAAATATTGTCAGGGAGATTAGTAGAAAGATGAGAAATTTTTGAAACACCGTCATTCTGGCTTGTCCAGAATCCGATTCTGGAGTCGTCGTTTCACTCCTCCCCAGAATGACGAATGCCGGAATCAGGAAAAAGAAAAGCTGTATGGTCGTTGTTGAAAAACCAAAAAAGTTGGTGATTAAAATTGTAACCCAACCAATAAATAAACATACTGTTAAAATTGTTTCATTGTTTGATTGCTTGTCCGCCGTAGCTTTAGCGAAGGTGGATTTCATTGCTATTGGTTTTGTCATCCCCTTGAAAAAGGGGATCCAGCGTTTTATTTTATAGATTCCCGTTTTCACGGGAATGACAGACAAGAATACGAAGAAAATAAAAGCAAATATTAGTAACAAATAGGCTCCGAGTCCAATAAATCCCGTTGTTGCAAGGTAGTTAAAGTATTCATTATGCGCTTTATTGTAGACGTAGTCCCATTCGCTGGTCAGATTGTGGGCAACGGGGCGCACAAGATAATAACTGTAGGCAAATGTCTCGACACCGGTACCAAATAACGGATATTTTTTTCCAAGCTTCCATGCTCCCTCCCAGACGATTTTGCGGATATCGAAGGACTCGGTGACATTTGTTGACTGGACGATAGATGATGGAGGGTGGAGGATAGTTTTTTGAGAATAGACGATAGAAGATAGATTTTTTAAATCCAAATACTTATCGATTTTGTCTTCGCCTGTCTTAAATAAAAAAACTGGAATAATTGTTATTAACAACAAAATTGTTATGATTTTCTTGAAATTTGTTTTAATGAAAAACCAGTAGTAACCAACAAACAAGATTAAGCCAACAGTGACTGCACCGATGGCCGAACGAGAACGAGACATGAGAATCATGGAAAAATTTAAAAACAAGTATCCAGTATTTAGTATGAAGTATTTAGTATTTTGGTTATTTTTTATCAAATAATAGATGCTAACAAAAAACGCAGCAGCTAAATACGCGCCTAACCAGTTCGGTTGTCCTAATGTCGAAAAAGCCCGCAGTTCTGGTCTAAATGCTAAAGTTGTATTGTCCCAACAGGAATTACTAAATGAACCGGTGAACAGTAAACAGGTCAGGTCATGTCCATAGTGACCGGGAATAGCCCATAAAATAACAAATAATGAAGACGCAAGGATTGTTTTTAAAAGTTTTTCTATATTAATCGAATTTGAAACCAATCCGTAATAAAGAATTATGTAGCTGGTGAGCGAAAGTAATCCGCCGTTAAATCGGCCGTAATATCCGAAAATTGAAGTGTGAAGGTCAATTGAGGTAACGGTCGAAATAAACTGTGAAGCGAAAAATAATAAAATAGGGATGTCAAGAAATGTTTTTTTCAGTATAATTTTCTTATTAAGAACAATTTTCAATAACCAAAAAAAAGCAATCAAAACTGTTGACGCATAAATAAATAAAATTTTATTGAATTCGAAAAGTTCTGAGGTCGACTTGGTCATTATTAAGGGAGTAATGAAAAATAGAGCAGAGTAAAGAAAGGCAATAATTTGGTCAATCATTATGTTTAATTTAACTGAAATACTTAAAAAAATCAAGCTACCGTTTTTTGTAAATTCTGAAATTTATTTTGATTTAGGCACTTCTACTACTAAAATCGCTATCAAAGATAAAGGAGTGATTTTACGGGAACCAACATTCTTAGGTTATAACAGCCGGATCAAAGATTACTCTTTTACCGGAATTGAAGCAAAGACGATTCTCGGAAAAACTCCTGATTTTATAAAAGTAGTCAGACCGATTGTCAGTGGAGTTATTTCCGATTTTGACGCTGAAGTTTTTTTACTGCAAAAATTCATGGAAAGATCGGTCTACTTTTATTCAAAAAATCGGACAATCAAACCAATGATGGTCGGGTTTGCGACCGTTCCCGCAATTGCAACGGAAATTGAGCAAAAAGCCGTCAAAGAATCTTTATTAAAAATCGGCATGTCACAGGTATTTTTGATAGAAAAACCGTTGGCGACTGCCGCCGGTGCGGGAGTAAATGTCTTTTCCCACGAACCGACTTTGATCGCGGATTTAGGCGGTGGTTTAATCGAACTATCAATCGTCGGATCTTCGGGAATACTTTCCCAAAAAACACTTAGAAACGCCGGTGACCAGATGAACAAAGTCATCTTCAATTATGTTTATTTGAAATACGGAATAGTATTGGGAGAAGCAACCTGCGAAAATTTGAAAATTGATATTTTAAACTTTAAAAATAACGAAAAAATTGTCGTAACTCGGGGAAAGTCACTGGAAAATGGGCTACCAAAATCAGTAAAAATAAAAAGTTCAGACATTAACGAAGCGCTTCGCACAAATTTTAATCAGATTATTGACGGTATTAAAGAGCTAATCGAAAGTTCTCCACCGGAAGTAGTCGACGAAGTGATGCAAAAAGGGGTGATTTTGACAGGGGGCTTATCACGCATCCCCGGAATTGACAAGTTTTTTGAAGATGAACTGAAGGTCGGAGTCTACTGCAGTGATAAATATGAATATTCAACTATCAACGGCTTGATGAAATTAACAGAAAATGAGGAAGCTTTCTCGAAAATTATTATAAGTTAAAATTAAATATATTTATGATTTCCTTAAAAGAATTAACAAAAGAGTTAGATGATTTAATGTTCTACGATAAAAATCTTCACGTTTCCGAAATTGATATCCACATGGCAAATGGATTAGTTTATAAAGGAGAAGAAAATATTTCAAAAATTGGTTTTGGAGTATCGGCATCTGTAGAATTATTTAAAAAAGCTATAGAATCCGATTGTCAAGCTCTAATAGTCCATCATGCTTTTAATTTTCCGTTAGGCGTAAAATATGATAAGCTTTTTCAAGACCGCTTTACTTACCTTGTCAAAAATAATCTTTCTCTTTTTGGATACCATTTTCTTTTGGATAGTCATCCGGAAATAGGTCATAATGTCCAAATTATTAAAAATTTAGGAGGGAAAGTAGAAAAGCCTTTTCTTCATGGTGGGGACCCTTGGGGTTTCTTTGGAACGGTTGATAATTTATCAATTAGTGAAGTCAAAGATATTTTTGCAAATAAATTTAGTCCCAATATGACTATCTATCCTTATGGGCCAAAAGTAATAAAAAAAGTCGTTGCGATATCTGGAAGGGGGACACCAATTCCATCGGACATCCAGTATCTAATCAATAACAAGGTTGACCTTTTTATTACCGGTGAAGATTCTGAATGGATCAGAGAGATCTTCCATGAAGTTGGTATTCACTATATTGCCGGCGGTCATTATCATACAGAAAGATTTGGATTGCTGGCGATGGAAAAGATTTTGAAAGAAAAACTTTCAGTTAAAACCGAGTTTATTGAATTGATAAATAATGTTTAAGTTCAAAAAATTTCAACCTGATGATTACCATAGGGATAAAATAGGGATAAAATAGCGGTTGCTTTTTACTAATATTTTTTATAAAATTAAAACTCACTGAAATTTGTTCAGAAGCTCTTTGACATTTTGTTGTTTTTCTTTGCCAATTTATATTTTTTTTAGTTTTCAATAGTCGGGTTAGGATCATCCGCTACAGATGCGTTGTGCGTTTGTAGGGATTTTTTTAAGAGTTTGATCCTGGCTCAGGATGAATGTTGGCGGTGTGCCTGAGATATGCAGTCGAACGTCTTTTTGCCGCAAGGCAGAAGGTAGTGGCGGACGGCTGAGTAACACATAGGGACTTACCCCTTTTTGAAGGATAGCCCATCGAAAGGTGGGATAATACTTCATGGTATGGATACCGTAAGGTATTTGTTAAAGAGATTAACTTCTCGAAAAGGGATGGACCTGTGGCTTATCAGATAGTTGGTGGGGTAACGGCCTACCAAGTCTACGACGAGTAGCTGGCCTGAGAAGGTGGTCAGCCAGAGGGGGACTGAGACACGGCCCCCACTCCTACGGGAGGC
>Ga0208373_1004072_pt1 | contig 13601 bp, 12 predicted proteins | sample RifOxyC2_FD_184036 | JGI IMG/M metagenome (GOLD analysis project Ga0208373, IMG submission 184036) | Soil microbial communities from Rifle, Colorado - Rifle Oxygen_injection C2 (SPAdes) | ecosystem: Environmental > Terrestrial > Deep subsurface > Rock core/Sediment | place: Rifle, Colorado...
TTTTATGACATTCTTTAAATTGGAAAGAACGAGGATTACTGAAGGCACAAGCTGGTATGAACAAAAAATATCAATTACTAGAATTTCCATCGCTAATTACTTAAATTACGCAAAGGCGTAAGTCCTAATAATTAATTTTACGAGTTTAAGTAAAATCTAACCTTCGCTTTTCTCCCCGTACCAGTCAATTTTTTTGGAGATAAACATAACTATGGCCAAAATTATAAAAATACCAATACTCCCCATTAACAAAGCGAAGTCTTCCAGCTGGATAATAATATACACAAAAGTATAAAGCAATAACAGAATTAAAGCTTGGAGGATGGTAAGTTTGTAATTTTTCAAAATATGAAGGCAGTAAATAGTAATTAAGGCTATAGTGGCCACGCCGGCGATCAGATATGCCAAGTCAAAGTTCAAGTGTTCGGATATTGATAACAAAAGCAGGTAAAAAACACAGAGCGCAACACCCGCCAATAAATACTGGATAGGATGGATTCTTCGCTTGTTGAAGACTTCCACGAAGAAAAAGGTCAAAAAAGTCAGGCCGATCAACAGAATGGCATATTTGACCGTTCTCATGGACTTTTGGTATTCATCAACCGGAATAAAAAAATTGACGCCGAAGGCCGAATCACTCATCTCCTGCGTATTATCGCCAACAAAGCTTTGGGGAAAATTTCTGTTCAGACTGAGCACTTGCCAATTTGCGGAAAAGCCGTTGTCTTGTAGATCATAATTTTCCGGCAGAAATGAACCGCTGAAGCTGGGGCTCGGCCAATCAGAACTCAGCTTAACCTTAGTTTCCTTACCCACCGGCACAAAGGAAAGCTCCCTAGTGCCATTTAAGCTCAAATCTAAATTAAAACTATACTGCGTGGCGTTATTGACCGGAGCTTTGACGCTTAAGCCAGAATTAACTAAAGTCTTTTGTTCAAGCCCGGGATTAAACTGAAAGCTTGAATCGTTCCAATTCAGGTTAACGTTCTCCTGAATTCCTTTCAGATCGGTAACGCCTAATATCACAAAAGAATCCTGCCACAAAATATTTGCTCCGGCAATGGAAAGAGTAGAAAAATCAGGAGCCTTAAATTGTCCTGAAAGTTTCAGCTTGGAGCCGTAAGCGGTGATTTCGTAAATGCCTCTTTGCCTCATTTCCGCTTGCAAATCGCCTTCAATATTCAATAATTCTGGAAGAAAGTAGGCGTATTCAGTGGTTTGCCTCACCAGGCCTTTGTCATCGGTTGTTTGTACTCTATAGGGAACGGAGATAATGGGTCCGGTAATGACTTGCGCCCCACCCCATTTACCACCCACCTCACTAATAGCCTCCGCCTGAGTGGCCTGGCGATCGCTAACTAAGGCCATGATTAAAAAAGTCGGAAGTAATAAAAGAAGGGTTAGGGAAAATACCATAGTCAGTCTTAAGCCCATGGATTTTTTTGCGTGTGCTTGATCGGTCATAATTATTTATGTTTAATTATTTTGATCCAAAAATCTAAAGATTTGGATTTATAGGTAATCGGGTCTATTGACCTGCCTGCCGGCAGGCAGGTACTAAATTGTGTTTATTAAACTACGATGCCTTTGACGAATTACGCTAAATGCTTATTGATAAAAGCCCGACCGGATCCAGATTTTAAATACTTTTCAAATTCAAAGGCTTTATATTTATCTTGAATCGCAAAATAGAATTCCAGCTTTATGGGAAGTCGTTTGGCAGTTGCCGGTACCTGGCCTTTTTGGTGCCGTTCCAATCTTTCTTTTAAATTATAGGTACAACCTATATAATAACCATCTTTACATTTTAGACTATAAATATAATACATATGCTTTATAGCGATGCCCGCTTACGCATGCCATGCCAAGGCGAGCGGACTTCGTCACGCCTTAGCCACGCTTCAGCGTGGCGATGGCGGAGAGAGAGGGATTCGAACCCTCGATACGGGCTAAAAACCCGTATAACGGTTTAGCAAACCGCCGCCTTCAGCCTCTCGGCCATCTCTCCGAATAAATAATCAATATTATTATTTAATGAACGCTATCGCCTTCCGGCCCAAAACCGGCCAGCCTCGGGCCAGCAACCTCTCCCTGCCTGCCAACAGGCGGAGGCCATCTCTCCAAAACTTTTTCGCAACTTGGGGTACTATAATATCAGTTTGGCTATTTGTCAATAATAAAATAGCGAGTATCCTTAACACAACAGCTAAATTGAAATTGTCTCTAGCAACTAAATTTTGCCCGGAATTACCCAAGGTTCAGCGCTACAAAAATCAATACTCGGACAAATGACGCACAAATCATTAATCCCCTGCTGATAGGTAAAATGCCATGATTCGCTTTGGCCAAAACTGGGGTTGTCGCATTTATACTCATGCTCGCTGGCAAGATTCACAAATGCGTAATATTCATTAGCCGTTAAAGATTGCGTATTCAAATCAAAAGCCAGGCCCTTTTCGTGCGTGCTCAAACCCGCTTCATTGGCAATTTCCGGATTCTGGGAATGCAGGCAATTTTGGTAATCATAACTGCGGAACATACTGTTGATTCTGGGAATTTTTGCGTCCGGATTGTCTGCATGATTCTTCCAGGCGGCCATCAGTCCGTTAAATCCCTCGGCCGCGCTGTTTTGCAAGCTTAAAATAACGTGGCTGCCGGCGCCGGTAATGTTGGCCGTATCAACCGGCACAACATTGCAGCCGGTAGCGCTGTTGCTGACGCCGGAACAATCCAAACCGGAATCTTCAATGTAAGGCACCGTGGTCAGACCTAATGGCCGTAAATGAACAAGACTGGGATTAATCACGTATAAAAGCGAATAGGAACACAAAGCTAATAATAAGCCGGTAACGGCTCCCAAAATTGTCTCTTTGGCCGAGCTGATTTTAGCAGGATTGCCGCCGGAAAAAATCCACTGTACCCCCCCGTACATAATCATAAAAACGGTTATGATGCCGGCCACGCCCACAAAAAACTTAAATAAGCCGCCAACGTATTTAACAAAGCTGGCGTTATCAACCGCCACGCCTTCGCCCTGGGAAAACTCTTCCAGGCCCGGGATGGGCACGTTTAATTTGATTCTGGGGGGTTCAACTTCAACCGCCCAGGCGTAATTTACGACTGGCAAGCCGAGGGTGGCAAAAAAATAGGCAAAAACAGCTAAAATAATCAGTCTTTTAAACATAGTCAATATAGACATTATATAATAAATCTGGTGCCTTTTACAGGGTGGAAAAACTCAAAGATTCAATTTGACTGGCGAGGTTCAGCATTATATAATCTAGTTATGGATCAAGCCGATAAAAAAACTGGGGATCATGGTAAAACCCTGGCTAAATGGAGTTTTCCCGAATTTATCAAACATGAACGAAGCCGGGCGTGGTATTTTTGGATAATTGCCGCCATCGCTTTATTGCTGATTTACGCGGTGGCCACGGTTAATTTCCTCTTCGCGGTCATTATTGTGATTGCCGCCATCACCTATGTTTTAATCTACCGACGCGAACCAGAATACGTTAACTTCGCCATCACCGAAGACGGCTTGGCGGATAATGAAAGATTCTTTTCTTTTGACGAAGTTAAAAACTTTTTCATCATCTACAAACCGCCCGAGATTAAAACATTATTTGTTGACTTTAAGGCTTTAACTAAGCCCCGGTTGGCCGTGCCTTTGGAAAACCAAAATCCGCTGGCGATCCGCAAATTGCTGTTAGAATATTTAACGGAAGACCTGGACAAAGACGACGAACCTTTCCTGGACGGTCTGCGCCGTATGTTTAAGCTCTAGACAGTTCAGCCAAAATCAGCTACACTCCAACAAAATAAGTGTTAGCCCCAACCTTTTAATGCCCTTATGATTCTCAGGGCACTTTTTAAAAATTCTTTTCCAAAGATTCTGAAGTTCTCCTGAAAAAACGCGAAATTTATTGGGCGTAGCCCGTCCAGTTAAACTGGTCACGCCAAACCATGCGGCCATAGCTCAGATGGATAGAGCGTGAGATTGCGGATCTCAAGGTCGGAGGTTCAACTCCTCCTGGCCGCACCAAAAAAACTGTTTTTAAAAACCAGTTTTTTATTTTCCCCGAATTTTGTTAAAATAACCACATGATCACCCTTAAAACGCCAGTAGCCGATCTGACCCGGGTCGGCCAAAGCGTCGCCGGCAAACTCAAACGCCTGAACATCCTCACCGTGGAGGATCTGATTTTTTGGTATCCCTTTCGTTATGACGATTTTAGCCGGCTTAAAAAGATTGCCGCTTTGCAACCGGGCGAGATCGCCACGGTTAAAGGCAAAATTGAACTGCTGGAGACTAAACGCTCACCGCGGAAAAAAATGACGATCACTGAATGTTTTTTAAGCGACGACTCCGGTTCAGTTAAGGCGGTGTGGTTCAGACAGCCGTTTATCGCCAAAACTTTACGCAATAATGATGAAGTCTATTTTTCCGGCAAAGTTGACGGCGATCTTTTTAATTTATTCTTTAAAAATCCCGCTTATGAAAAAGTCAGAGCCGAGACCGCTCACACGGCCAGAATCGTCCCGATCTATCCTTTAACCGAAGGTTTAAGCCAAAAACAGTTGAGATTTTTAATCAGGCAGGCTCTGCCAGCCGCGAGCCAGCTGGCGGAATGGCTGCCGCCCGCCCTGCTCCGGGAATATAATTTGCCGGCTTTACAAAAATCTTTGATCAATATTCACTTTCCCGAAAATCAAAAAATTTTAGACGAATCCGTAAAAAGATTAAAATTTGACGAATTGCTGGAACTGCATCTGCAAAATTATCTGCTTAAAAAGGATCTGGATGCCGGCCTGGCCGAACCCGTAAAATTCAATAAAACGGCCACGCAAAGCATCGTCGCCAACCTGGGCTTTAAGCTGACTAACGCCCAACGCAAAGCCGCCTGGCAAATCTTGCTGGATATGTCCAAAGACAAGCCCATGAACCGCCTGGTGGAAGGCGACGTCGGCTCGGGCAAAACGGTGGTGGCGGCCCTGGCGGCGGCTAATACCGCTTTAAACGGCCTGCAGACGGCCGTGCTTGCACCCACGGAAATTTTGGCCGCCCAGCATTTTAAAACATTCAAGGACATCCTTAAAGCCGTTGATTGCAATCTCGCCTTAGTCACCAGTTCCCAACGCCTGGTGGTCAACACCCAAAGCGGCCAAGTTTCCGGCTTAAGCAAAGCCAAGATCTACCGTTCTATTGCCGAGGGCGAAATTGATCTGACGATCGGCACGCAGGCGATTATTCAAGCAGGCCTGACTTTTAAAAATTTAGCGCTGACGATAATTGACGAACAGCACCGTTTTGGCGTTGAACAAAGAAAAACTTTAAGAAATAAATCGGGCAATGCCAAAACAACGCCTCATTTGCTTTCCCTAACGGCCACGCCCATCCCCCGCACTTTAGCCCTGACTGTTTACGGCGACTTGCATCTGTCGGTTATTGAGGAGCTGCCGCCCGGACGCAAAAAACCGCTGACGCAGCTGGTGGACGACGCCGGACGCGATCAGGCTTATGATTTTATCCTCAAGCAGATTAAAACCGGCCGGCAGGCCTTTGTCGTCTGCCCGCTAATAGACGAATCGGACAAGCTGGGCGTTAAATCGGCCAAAGCGGAGCACCAAAAATTGACCGAACAGATTTTCCCCCAACTTAACATTGGTCTGCTGCACGGCCGGCTTAAGCCCCGGGAAAAAGAAAAAGTCATGGACCAATTTACGCGTAACAAGATACAAATATTGGTGGCCACCTCGGTGGTGGAGGTTGGGGTGAACGTGCCCAACGCCAGCGTCATGATCATTGAATCGGCCGAACGCTTTGGCCTGGCTCAACTGCATCAATTCAGGGGCAGGGTTAACCGTTCGCACCATCAAGCGTATTGTTTTCTGTTCACCGAACACAGCTCCGGCGCCACTTTGGCCCGGCTCAAAACTCTGGTAGACTGCTTTGATGGCTTTAAATTGGCGGAAATTGACCTCAAACTCAGGGGTGCGGGCGATTTAGGCGGCACCAGACAATCGGGCTTTAATCTTAATTTAAAAATCGCCTCGCTGGCCGATCTGGAACTGATAGAAAAAACAAAAAAAGCTTTAGATAGCCTGGTTAAAGATGATCCGGAATTAAAAAGTCTAAGCAGCCGGAAAATCAGACCAGCCGTGATTCACCCCGAATAACCTTTGTTGTAAAATTGATCTAACCGGCGAACTTCCCAAAAACGGGACTAGGGGCGTTTAGTCGGCCAGTAAAAAACGCCATAACTTATTCTTATATTCCTCGGCATAATCAATGCCCACGCGCGGCATTTTTTTTATTTTTGGCCGGACAAGCGCGCCGCGCTCAAGCCAGAGTTCATGGTGGTTGAGCAAATCAAGATTGTTCAGGCCCGCGTTAATTGACAGCGCCCGGCAGACCCGGCCCGGCCCGATAATCTTCTGGCCGTCAATTTTTACGCCCCGGACTAAGACGGCGGCCGGAGATGATTTTTTTTCCGTAACCACATTAAAGCAATAATATTTGCCGTAAATCAAATAAACATAGGCGCGGCCGGCCGACCCGAACATCACCTCGTTCCTTTTAGTCCGGCCGCGATGGGCGTGGCTGGCCTTATCTTTTAACCCGCCATAGGCTTCGGTTTCTATGATTTGCGCCCGCATCATCCCACGGCCGAGGCGCCTGATTAAAAAACAGCCCAAAAGCTCGCGGGCGACCGTTAAAGTTTTTTGTTCAAAAAAAGGCCTGGCTAACTTCATAAATTAGGTAAACAGCGCCGGCAGTTCCTTAACTTCTTTGACTTTAATCAGCCTGGCGCCCGTGGCCTGGCCCGCGAGGTCAGGCAAAACAATGTTTTTAAAACCCAGCCGGGCCGCTTCCTTGATCCTCTCTTTGGTTTTAGTGACGGGCCTGACTTCGCCGGCCAGCCCCACCTCGCCAAAAATCACGGTTTTTTGAGACCAGGCCGCTTCCCTATAGGCCGAAATGATGGCGGCAACCACGGCCAAATCCAAAGCCGGCTCTCTTAAAACTAACCCGCCGGCAATGTTTAAATAAATATCAAAATTGGCCAAATTAAAGCCGGCTCTTTTGCCGATGACAGTAGCCAAAAGCTCCAGCCGTTTTTGATCAAAGCCGGAAGATTGGCGCCGGGGATAGCCGGCGGCGGTCTTGGAAACTAAGGCTTGCACTTCCACCAAAAATACCTGCGAACCTTCGGCGACGGCGGTAATCACCGATCCCGGCTGATTATGGGCTTCGGCCAAAAATATTTTGGAAGGATTGGGTACGGACTTTAAGCCGGTTTTAGACATCTGCAATATGCCCACTTCGTCGGTTGGGCCAAAACGGTTTTTGACGGCCCGAAGCAGACGATACTGCTTGTACCTGTCCCCTTCCAAATATAAAACCGTATCAACTAAATGCTCAAGAGTTTTAGGCCCGGCCACCTCGCCGCCCTTAGTGACATGCCCGATCACCATGATGGCGATATTATGGTTTTTGGCCAGTTCCACCAATTTAACCGTCGCCGCCTTTACCTGATTTATAGAGCCGGCCTCGGCCGCCAATTCATCCGAAAAAATGGTTTGGATGGAATCAATAATAACCAGCTGCGGCGCTTCTTGAAGAATGGTGGCGGCGATGGTTTCCACCCTGTTGGCATTAAGAAACTTGACGGTTGCCTGTGAATTCAGGCGCGACAATCTTTCCGCCACCTGACTCTCTATTTCCTCCGCTGAAACGTATAAAACATTAAGCCCGCTTAAGGCGGCCACCTGCAAAGCCAGAGTGGATTTGCCCACGCCGGGATCGCCGCCCAGCAAAATCAGGCCGGCAGAAACAATGCCGCCGCCTATCACCTGATCAAATTCCCTAAAACCCGTCGGCAAACGCAAAAGCGGACTGGCATTTTCTGCAGCGGACAGCTCTTTAACTGTGCCGGGCTGATAACTGGCCGCGGACGATTTTTTGGCTGAACGCGCCACCGGCGCCGCCTCGGCCGCGATCGTCCCCCAGGCGCCGCACTCCAAACACCGGCCCGACCATTTGGGAGACTGGGCGCCGCATTTTTTACAGCTAAAAATAATATTTTTTGACATACTAAAAATTCAACAGAGATAAATCCAGCACCCTGAAGTTAGACAAATATACTTTAGAGTGCTGGATAAAAATGGCTGGATAATCACTCAATGAATCCAGATAGCGGGTAACACACCACAACAAAGAGTCTGGCCGGGGTAGCGTATAAGAAATTCTAAATCCTATACCTACCATGCCACCAAGCTCGGCTGATGATAAATCCCGTTGCCTGTTTTTGTCATTTTAACCGAGGACGAACGGAGAAATGACAAACATTACTCTTAACGCTTAACCCATCACTGAATAAGTTGTTCCAACTGCTCGTAAGACACCAGGCCGCTAAAACGCTCGGCGTTAATAAAAACATACGGCGTGGCGTCCACGCCCAGTGCCAGACCTTCATTAAAAGATTGCTGGACTAAGGGCAAAGTTTCCTGATTGTCAAAACAGCTGTTAAACCTGGCCTCATCCAGGCCCAAATCGCCGGCGATTTGTTTGTAAAAAGCGTCGCTCAAGGAAGTTTGGTTGGCGAATAAAAAATCATGGTATTCCCAAAACTTTCCCTGGGACTGGGCGCATCTGGCCGCCACAGCCGAACGCAGGCCGGTTTGTTCCAGGTTGCCGACGAAATCTTTCCACACCACCCGGATTTTCTTAGGGTATCTATTGACCAATTCGCTTAAAGTGTTGCTCATCTGCGCGCAATAAGCGCAGGTGAAATCTTCAAAAGTCACCACCACGGTTTCCGCCTGATTATACCCGCGGGCCGGATCGCTGGTTAACAGCACGGGCGCGGTTAAATTCTGCTCCGCGGACTGATCAGGGGCGCCCGCCAAATATTCATTGTTGCTTTTAATGGCCTGGTTCAAAGAAAACCATCGGTAAACAATCATGGCCACGAAAATAACCAATAAAGCTTCTAAAACGATCAATGATTTTTTATGGTCAGGCATAAGCAATCTCTTTAAGGCAGATCAAGGCTGTAAATGTTACTGTCAGTTTGATCAACAAAATACAACTCGCTTTCGTCGGGCGATAAATAAACCTGGCTGGCTGAATGGGTGATGGCTCCGCTGGGAACGGCCAATAAAGAGTAGCGGCCGGTCTTTAAATCAACGTAATAAAAGTCGTCCCTCACCCCCTCGGCCAGTTCCGGATACCAGGCACTGCCCAAAGGCAAGTCTTCCGGCACCGCGCAATAAGCCGCCGTGCCTTTTTGGTTGATTGTGCATTTATCCGCCCAGGTGTTCAAATTAAGGCTGACGTTGTTATAACCAAAATTATTGGCGCCGGCAGCGGTCAGCCACAGTTTGGGCCGAAAATTTTCATCGGCGCTGTAAACGCTGTAAAGCAGCTGGTCGCCCTTAGGCGTCCACTGACCCTCAAAACCCCGGCCCTGGGGTATAAAAGACTTGAAGTTTTCGTGATTCTGGCCGATTAAAATAACCTCCTGGCGGTTGGCGTCATAACTTTCCCTATATGTCGCCACCACCTGGTTGTTGGGCGACCAGCCGACCTGGACATCCTCCATTTTATTACCGATCTGCTCCACGAATTGGATGCCCGAACCGTCGGGATTGGCCGTAATCAGCCAGTTATTTTCGGCGTTAGGGCCGATGATTTCGGAGGCGATTTTGCTGCCGCTTAAGGAAAAAGAAAAATCCTGCATTTCCCTAGGCAAAGTATACTGCTTGTCTTGATCAAAATTATATAAAATATTGGAGCCGTCCGGATATTCCAAAATCGCCTGGTTAGCCTGCTTAGCCCAGGTAATATTTTCCACGTCATGAAAAATCTGGGCCGCCAGCTCAACAACCGTGCCGTCAGCTAAACGGCGGTAAAATTTACCGCTGGCCTCGTCGTAATAAATTAAACTGCCGTCAGGCGCCACCGTTACTCCTTGAACCGGACCGTTGGTTAAGCGCCGGGTTTGGGTTAAGCTACCCCTGGCCACGGCGCTGGCCTCGGGCGCCTGTTCGCCGATGGCAGGCAAGCCGGCGTTAACGTTGCCGTTGACTGCCGGCCGTTCATTAACATTAACCACCCCGGGCAGTTCTCCTGGCAGTCCAGTGCCTTCCTGAACGTAAGAGGGGCGGCCCGGCGTAATGGCCGAGCGGAAAAATAAATAATAAATCAGCCAGCCCAATAAAATAACGATGACGGAAAAACCTGTTAAAATTAAAATTTTTTTCCAGGGAATGTTCATAAAAATACAACGGCTTTAATAATTATTACGGCTTGCAGGTGGCGCTGTTCATGCTACCAACCTCAATCACTTGTTCAAGAGGTAAAGCTTCATTTTCCATACTATCGGTAAATGTAGCCCCTTTAGAAATATCTATCACGCAGGTGGCTTGTCCCTCGCAATGATTGCCGATCCAACCGTATTCCCCCAACAACCCCGAATCCCTATATGTAATTCGTCCACATACGCCGCTCCCATAATAACCGGAGCTGAAATGAAAGGATTTTTTTTGTTTATTCCCTGCACGAGAAAAAGTTAAAGGTACGCTACCCTCACAGTCCGGCAGATAATAATCAGCTAAAGACTCATCATATTCGCTGGCGTAAACGCAGGCCCTATTGGCAGACTTAGCCTCTCCGTCAGGGCAACGTGAATACACACAGTTACCTTCACTAACCGGCGCACTGCTGTTTTTTTCCATCTCGCCGCATGATTTCCCCTTCGGTATGCTGGAAGGTTCGCAGAATTTACACTGGCCAATCACCGGCCCGCCAAAGCCATCACTAAGCGGCTGGCAGACCAGGCCGCAGGGTATCTTCTCCGCTACAACGCAGGAGCCGTCCGCATTATAAATACCGGTAGCGCCGGGACTAACGACCTTAACTTCCAGATGCAAATTGGTCAGCTGAGGATTAACGGTGCGCAACAGCAGATAAGAACCAAGGACCAGAAACAGGCCGATTATTGCCCCGAAGATGGTTTCTTTAGCCGCGTTAATCTTGGCGGAATTGCCGCCGGAAAAAATCCACTGCACCCCGCCGTACATTATCATAAAAACGGTGATGATGCCGGCCACGCCCGCCAAAAATTTATACAAAAATTTAATGTAACTGACCATTAAATTGCCGGCGCCGTCGCCTCTGAATTCATAAGCGTTGCAGGCGGCGTTATAGACCAAAGGCATGCCGGGCACGGGCACACTCAACAGAACCGCGCCCTCGCTGACCTGGCAGCTTTCGGCCGCTCGGCTGGCCAAGGGCAAAAAAATATAGGACAACATTAACAAGGCGCTGACAAAAACCAGCAAAAATCTAAATTGTTTTATTGGATGTTGTAACCTGTTTTTTTTAAAAAACATATACTAACAAGTAATGACTGAAAATAGCTGATTCACTCTTAAAACCCCAAACTCTTTATTATTTCAAAGGGGTTTTTAAGAGTCTAAATCAGCCAATGAATAATGGCAACTAAGAGCATTAAAATCCCGGCAATGAGTATATCAAGTAATATGATAACCAGCATATCAAATATATCAGATAAATCGCTAAAATTAAACCGGGCAATCTCCTTATACTTTTCCGGCAAAGGGATAAATTTTAAAAGAATCGGCGCGACGGTAAAAACCAACTGGACATTCATAATGATCAAAGGCACAATCAAACCTACTAAAGTAGCGCCCGAGCCGTAATTTAAAGCTCTTAAACCCATTTTGGAAGCGCCTTTTTTAACGGCCTGCTCCACCGCCGCTTTAGCCTGTTTCTGGCTTTCTTTTTTTACTTTGCGCCTTTCCTCTTCTTTGATTTTTTTCAATTCCCTGGATTTTTGCCTATCCTGATCTTCTCCGCCCGCCTCGGCCGATGCGGACGCAGATTCAGCCGGCTGATCTTCTAAACTTTCGGACTCTGACGGAAATTCGCCTTCGGCCGCCGGCTGTTTGCCTGTTTCTGACGGAGGTTCTCCGCCGCCAGCCTGGTTCTCGCCCGTTTGACCTCCGGGCGCTGATGGCGGTTCATCGCCTGACGCGGTTTTGCCTGATTCCGGCTGGCCCTCCTGGCTTTGGGCCTCAGCCTGGCCTTCGGCCGCGGCCGTCGGGGCTGGCACTTCGCCCGCGGGCATTTCCTGCGGCCCCGGCCCGATACTTTTACTTTCGGGCGATGATGTTGGGCTTGGCTGTCCGCCGCCTGTGGGGGGCAAAGATTCATTACCAGCCTCAGGCGCTGCTGGCTCATCAAAATCTGTCGGCCCGCCCGGCCTTTCAGGTTTTTTTTCAACATCAAGGGCCGGAGACGGTTTGGCGGGATCATCCTGGCTCCGGCTTTGCACCGGACCAAAATAGTCAGGACGGTTTAAACCGCTTCCCCTTTCAGCTTCAGCAGCCGGTTCATCGGCCGCCAGCGGAACCCCTTCCGGTTCGCCGCTGGTTAAACCAGCGCCGTCATCAGGCTGAGGGACCGCCGCGTCCGCCGAAATCTGGCTCCCCAATTTAATATCTATTTTTTCCTTTTTCAAAGCGCGGGCCAGCTCTTTTTCTAAGTCCTCTGAAAATTTATTTGTATCCGCTGGCGCCATAATTTTAATCTAAAACCTGCCAATTATAGCTGTCAACCAGCCAGTTGCCAGCGGAACTGATAAAAGTTAAATATAGCTCCTGATAATAAACCAAATTCTGCTGTCGGGCGTTAGTTTCCTCTCTTTGCAAAACAACGGTAACGGCCGCTTCGCCCTGGCTTTCATCCAAATTAGTTATCTCAACTTTTAAAACCTTGGAGCTAACGCCGTAATATTGCGCGCCCGCCTCGGCCGTCATCAGCCTGTCCAGCTGCGCGCTCACTCGGGCGCTGGCCAGCAGTTTAACCTCCGCCAAATTGGCGTAGTCGCTATCAGTGGAAAAGCTGCCAAAACGCTCGGCAAAATTTCTGGCCACCGTGGTTAAAGCCTGTTCGGTTTGAGTTAAAGCCGGCGGCGTCAGCTCAGGCTGGTTATCTAATGGCGGCTGATTCTCAACAGGCTGATTAACTCCGGCGTTCAAATTATCCTGCACAGCCGGATTTAAACCGGGAATTAGAAAACTTTGATCAGACAAAAGCAAGGCCACGGCCAAACCGATAACCACCACTATTACCACGGCGATCATTATCAGGGTTCTTTTTCTAAGCATAAAGATAGTACCCGCATATTAGCTTATGTCCTTTTTTTATCTCCTTAATGGCTAAAAGGACAGGCAGACATACCGGATAATTAAATATTAAAATCGTCAAATCAATAAAACAAGAAATCATGTGCCTACATTTGTCATTTTAGGCCGAGGACGGACTTTAGTGAGGACGAACGGAAAAATGACAAACATTACTCTTAACCCTTAGCTCATAACGCTGACGTAAGCTGACTACTGACAATCAAGCTATAAATCAGCGGAATTGTCAGAGGCCATTTCCGCGTCAAATTCCTTTTTGGAGGCCTCAATTTCCAACAGTTGCCGGGGATCCGAAGTAATAATCTGATCTTCGGTATAGGAAGCCCTGATTAAAATGGCCACGTGCTTATTACCCGCAAAAAATA
>Ga0208373_1004074_pt1 | contig 13600 bp, 12 predicted proteins | sample RifOxyC2_FD_184036 | JGI IMG/M metagenome (GOLD analysis project Ga0208373, IMG submission 184036) | Soil microbial communities from Rifle, Colorado - Rifle Oxygen_injection C2 (SPAdes) | ecosystem: Environmental > Terrestrial > Deep subsurface > Rock core/Sediment | place: Rifle, Colorado...
AGAAAGGATTGATTTCTCCAAAAATGCCTACCCGCGGTCTGGTGTATGAAGGCTCGCCGGAAAATCCGGCCTTCCTGCTTGGTGACTATTAACTGCAATCGTATATATTTGATATAGATGGACGGGAGATATAGGGCTACTAAAGACAAAAACAAATCACGGTATTACCTGCTGTTGTCGGTGGTTTTTGTGATCCTTATGGCCAAGTGGGGTGTGCCGGCGATGATTAGTGCCATTTCCGGGCCTGAAGGAAGGCGAGCAGTGCAGAATGAAAAAGACATAATCCCTCCTCAACAGCCGATTTTTTCCGCTCTCCCCGAGGCGACGAATAGCGCAAATCTTTCTATCGAGGGGTATACCGAGGCTGGAGCCGAGGTGGAGCTTCTGGTGAATGACACCAGAGCAGGTATTGAAAGAGCAGATGAGAGTGGTTTTTTTGAGTTTGACGCCACCTTAGCCCCGGGAGACAACCGGGTTAATGCGACCGCTAAGGATGACGCTGGAAATACGAGCCAGTCACCAGTGGCTATTGTTGTTTTTGATAATCTGCCGATGGAGTTGACTGTGGAATCTCCTACAAACGGCAATGAGTATTTTGGCAAATCAAATCAAACAATCGAGGTGCGTGGCAGGGTAAGCAAAGATGAGGTCGAGGTATTGGTAAACAATTCATTTGCCCTGGTAGAAAAGGGGGGAAGTTTTAGGTACAAGCTGCTTCTTGCCGAAGGTGAAAACACAATAAAGATAATCGCGACCGACAAGGCAGGAAACAGGGATGAGGCAGAGATGACGGTGCGATTTAGTCTGTAGCCAAAAGGACAAGCCAAAAAGAAAGAGTCCAGGGAAAGATGAGGGTGTTGTTAAAAAAACTGTGAATGATGAGTGATGTCAGGGCGAGCTTTAGGGCAAGAGACCTGTTCTGCAATGAGGCCTTGAGAAAATACAAAAGCGATCCCAGGCCAAAAATCCCAGTTGTCGAGAGCAGGAAAATGAAACTATTATCAATCCCTATCCGGACCTCCCCGGAGACAAGCGTGTTGTACCCCCAGCCGAAAATTGGTCTTTGTAAAAAGAGGTTAATCCCCTGTTTGGAGCTTTCTATCCTGGAAACAATAGAGAAGGTCCTCGTAAGATTGACGCCCTCCCCGAAAGGCTTAGGGGCAAGGAAAATGATAATCGCCAACAGCAGAGGGAAAAGTAAAACGATGTATTTTTTCCTGAGCCAAGCGAAGGCAAGCATGGGGAACAAAAAAGAAACGTAGGAAGCCCGGGAAAAAGTAAGGCCCAGAGGAATAAGGAGAAAAAGGGCGGGTTTAATCCAACCCTTAGCAAAAAGAAAAAGCGACATACTAGAAATGATCGCACCGGTAAAATTTGGGTCAAAAAGAGGGCCGATGAGGCGGAAGTAATGATCGTCGTAGCCCAGGTATTTTATAGACCGCATGTCTGGGAAAAAAAAGTACTGCACCAGAGAAAAAATTACAAACAGAAAAACTGTGAGTTTTAGATAATCGGTATATTTTTTTGGAGAGTGGACCAGGAAAACAAAATAGAAGGAAAAATAGGCAGCCAGACGGGCAAGATAGAGAATCGGTCTGGGGGAAAGACCAATTTCAGGAAGTCGGACGAGCAAAGATAGAGCTGCCATAGAAAGAAAAGCAGCGATCGGCAGAAAGAGAGGGCTGGAGATTATTTTGGCTCGTTTCCGGATAAGCTCGGGAAGCGCCGAAAGAATAATTAGAGCAACAACCAGATCGAGAGCGGCAAATCTTATTCCCCCTATGTCAAAATTTAATAGATTGCCGAAAGGCCAGACCAGGAAACCCAGTTTAATTAGTAGTCCAGTCATCTTTATATTATCTAAGTCTTGTTTTGTCATTGCGAGCCTCAGGCGAAGCAATCTCATTTGAGATCGCCACACCCCCCGCCTGGGCGGGGGGTTCGCGATGACGTAATTAATGCGAAACTCATTTATTTTATCTTATACACCCTGATACCCGCTTGGTTGATATGCACCAGCTCCCAGCCCTGGTTATTCATTTCGGCAGATGTAACCAGATAGTCATAACGGTGATAGTCCTGTACCCATGATGTATGGTCAAAGTCGTAGGGAAAGTAATAGAGGTTGTGGAGTTTATCGATGAGGATTTTTTTTCCTTTGAGATTGTCTTTTATGAACGAATCGGAATCGATGAATGTGTCGGGAAGATTGGCAGACACCCTGGTGAGAAATTGATTTTGGGTTTCTAATCCTAAAAGGTAGGGAGTATATTTTTTAAACGCAATCAGGCGCAGGGATAATATCAGCAAGAAAGAGAGGACCAAAAGATATTGGAAGGCTCTTTTGACTTGATTACTTTGATGGGAGAGAAAATAGAAGGCGGAGATCACAACGACGGGAAGATACGGCAGAAAAAAGCGGCTAGAGGGAGGATTGGGTAGCAGGGAAAAAAATGTCCCCAATATGCCGATTGCGGCTATTTTACGGGGTTTACCTGAAAAGCGGAAAAATGAAAAAAGACAAAGGATAAAGAAGACACCTGAGAGCGGAGTGAGAAAGTCGTCAACCGGCTTGGTGAGATAGAGAGGTGAAAGAAACAGACGGATGATTATTGCTTTGACCGCAGGCAATGTGTGGGAGAGAAACGGCTCGAAAAGCGGGTAGATTGGATTGAGAGTAAAGCGGAAGGCCAGATAAAACCAAGGGGAGGCGACAAAAAGAGCGGGGAAAATAATCCTGGGGCCAAAAACAAGCGCGTAGATAAAAAGCGACCCGAGAGAGAGCCACTTGGTGCCAATGGCCAGGCCCAGAAGCATACCTCCTTTTATCCACTGGCCGCGGAACAGACACCACAGCGAGAAAATTTCCAGAAAGGTGCGAATGAGGTCGATGTAAGCACTGCCGGACTGCCAGCTGACGAGCCAGGTGATGTAAAAACTAAATGCGGCCAAACTCGAGTAATATGAGTTGATTTTGATTAGGCGGGCGACCTTGTAGGTCAGAAATGCCGTGCCCAGCCCTGAGGCAAACTGAACAAATTTCGGCCCGATGGAGCCGGTAATGGCAATTAGTGGAATAAAAACAGTTTCGGCCAAGCGGGGCATGGCGGAGTAGTAGAGAAGGCCTCCGGGAAAGTACCATTGCTTTTTCATGAGCCAGAGTTTGGGTAGGGTGAGGTGATACCAGAGGGCGTCAAAGCCGATTTCAGGGGTAAAAACTGTCAGCAGATTGAGGACTGCCAGAATGATGAATATAGACCAGGCTAGGATGAAGATGTGTTTCCGTCTGTCCATTGGAAAACCCTAACCGATAACGACTGAACTGCCAAGAGATAAGCCAAGAATAGTCCGGAGTAGCCATCTATGAAACCTAACTTGAAAATGTAGTTGAGAAAAAACTTGGAGACGGGGTAGGTAGCGAGCCGGAAATACGAGAACGGTTTGTTTTCCCTGGCAAGAATCGGGGCGTCCAGTTGGCCGTATTGGATGATCCGTCCCAGAAATTCGGAGACAAAATGGTCTTTAATATGGTAAAGAGGCGAACGGATCTCCCCTACCCTGCCCCTGATGCGCCAAACTTCATGGACAGGCCGGACAAATTTGCCCGCGTCTTTTCTGGCTAGCCGGAGTATTATTGTCCGCCCTGTTTCGCCGTACCTTAGCATTTGGTGATAGACCAAGTCGCGGCGAGGGATAAAAAACGCCGAGTATTCTTTCCGGGCAGTTTTTTCGAGGATCTCTCTTTTTAACTCTGAGCTTATTACCTCGTCTGTGTCGACAAAGAGGACCCAGTCGCTTTTTGATTTTGACAAGGCAAAGTTCCTTTGGGCGGCGTAGTTGTTGTCTAGCAGGCGGTAGAAATACTTAATTTTCCCCTGATGGGTTGGGCCTTGCTTTTCCTGGTCAAGCACGATGATGACTTCCCTGGCGAAAGAGAGAGATTTCAGGAATCTTTCATTGGGATTTTCTCGGGCGATAATAGCAATAGTAAGCGACATAACTTTACCCTATCTTAACAGCGCGGCTAATTGACTGTGCAGGAGACTCGATAAAGCGATGGACCAAGAGTGAGACGGGAATTGTCAGGGCTAGGGTAACAAGAAAGATAAGGCCGTGGGCGAGGAAGTAATTCTGGGCAAGAATGGCGGCAGGGATAATATCGAGGACGATCTTGGAGAAGATGTACAAAACGGTGAAGTGGGTTAGATACAGGCTATAGGAAATCCGGCCCAGGAACTGAAAAAGCCGGCTTTCCAGAAACAAAAATATTCTCGTACTGTTATAAACGATTAAGCCGATAAGGAGCCAGGCAAAAAGGCTTTCAAAAACCATTGCCTGATAAATGTCTGTGATGAAGCGCAGGTAAAACGCAATAAAGACAAAGGGGATAAGGGTAATAGCGTGCAAGGCTGGCTGAAGTGATACGAAAAAATGCTTTGAACGAGGGATTGTCAAGCCCAGATAAAACATATAGAGATAGCGCAGGTCGATAAACCTATGAAGATCGAAAATCGTGAAACTGGCAATGGTAAGGAGGACAATAAGGCCAAAATTAATTAACAGGCTTGCTTTTTTAAAAATTATATACATGAGAGGAAAAAGCAGAGAGGCGATGATAATCACCCGCAAGGTCCAGGTAACCCCACCCAGATAAATATGGATAAAGAAGGCATTGAGAAGAAGCTCTTTAAACGACATCTCAAAGTTCATCCACCAATGAAACCAAGGAGAGGCGGCCTGATATGTCTGGTAGCGAAACCCGGACCACATATATAGCGCGGAAACGATGACCAAGATGAGATAAACAGGGTAGAGCCGCAGGAGGCGGCGAATGAGAAAGACAGCTGAATTTTTGATTGTGTGTCTTCCTTTGCCAAATGACTCTCCCAAGACAAATCCGGAGAGAACGAAGAAAATCGTCACTGCCAATCCCCCATTCCCCAGAAGCATAAATATCTGCTGGAGTTTGCTTTGCAGACCATGAAAGATAAAGATATTCGCCCCCCAGATATTGGCAGAAGCAGGTATAGCGAGAATCAGGAATGAGTGATTAAGAGCAACAATAACTGAAAGAAGGCCGCGGAGGCCGTCGAGGCGCGTGTATCTCATCTGGATGGATATTTTAACAAGTGATAAGTCCAAAGTAGATAGAGATAAGGGTAGAGAAAAAGAATATAGAGAAGCGGGGCGATGAATTGAGGAAACTTTAGCCATTTAAAGACGAATCTAAGGTGGCTCACGAAGTTTATGGGGAGTTTGTCGGTGGGCCGCTTGAAAGAGCTTGATGTTTTGTGGGTGACAACAACCGAGGGGTCAAGGATAATGTTGAAACCTTTTTTTCTGGCGGTAAGGCAGTAGTCGACGTCTTCAAAATACATGAAGTAACCAGTGTCCAGCTGGCCTATTTTCCTGACCATGTCCGCTCGCAAAATGGCGCAGGCGAAAGTGACAAATTGAGAAGAGATGGTTTTTGTGTCGGTAAGAGTTGGAAGATTGCGATGTTGAGGCTTGGCCAGACTCCAGTCAACTTGGCCGTCTAACCCGTAGACGGTTTTGTCTTTTTGAGTATGCTTTATGGCCGGGGCGACAATCCCTACAGAGCTGTCAGAAAAATGCCTGAGCAGAGGCTGAAAGAAACTTTTTCCTACCCTGACGTCGGGATTGATGATGAGTATATATTCAGCCTTTTCCCGCATGGCTTTGCTGATAGCGACGTTATTACCGCCGGCAAAACCGAGATTACGTTGATTAAAGATAATTGTTTCGTCAGGCAGGGCTGATTTGAGCTCGTCTTGGTATGGTTTTTCGGCTGAGTTGTCGACAATAAGGTAGTCAACGCTTTTCCCGCCGGTCGAGCGTTTTAGAGAATTGAGGCATCCGACAGTGTCGGCTGTGTGTTTATAGTTTAGAATAATAACCGTAAGTTTTTTCACCTGGTATATCATAGCAACAATGACTAAACCTCTGAGAGAAATCATAAGAATTATCCTGGAAACACTGCCTGCCCCAGGGCGGGTACTGGAGATTGGGTCGAGGCAGGCGATAAACCAGAGGCGGTTGGCTAATCTGAGGAGTTTACTGCCCGGGAGTGAATATACCGGGGTGGATATGCAAAAAGGCCCGGGGGTGGATGTGGTGGCAGACGCGGTTGATCTGCCTTTTGAGGATGGTGAGTTTGATCTGGTGATTTGTCTGGAAACCCTGGAGCACGCGAAAGAACCCTGGAAAGTGGCGCGGGAGATTGAGCGGGTTTTGAGCCGAAACGGGATCGCCATTGTTTCCAGCCAGCAGAACTTTCCTCTGCATATGCATCCGTCTGATTATTTCCGTTTTACTCCATATGGACTAAAATCCCTGTTTGAAAAATTAAGATTCAATTTTGTAGTTGCCATCTCTCCGCCGTTTCTTGATGAGGTAAAGCTTAATCCACGAACAGTTTGCTTTGTGGGTACAAGGAAAAAATTCAAATATCTGCTATCAGATATTAAGCGTAATTTGATTTCTCAAAAAGGGAAAATTTCCGTGCACAAACCATACAGGCACAGACTGCAGGATGGGCTGAAGCTGATTACGCGAGGTGTAATGGAGGCGGGGTATAGGGAGGAGATTGAGTTCTTTTAATTTCTTTTTGAAATAGGACATAGAAAACCAACAGGAAAGTGGGAACAGTAATCGCGGAGCTTATTAGCGCTCCATAGGCAACTCCGGAGACGCCGTAGGAAGGGATAAGAAGCAGAGCGGCGATTATTTCAATTACTGCGGTAGCGACCGCGAAAAGCGAGGGTATCTGAGGCTTTCCCAGACTCTGGATAACGACTGTGGGAATTGGGGTGAGGGAGGTGAGGAGAAAATAGAAACTGAGGATGCTTAGGATGGGAAAGGCCTCGCCGACAACGACGGGGTCTTTAAGCCACCAGGAAAGAAACTGTCTGCCATAGAGGAGGGAAATTACGATGGCTGTAACACCGCCCAAAAAGACCAGCCCTTGAAGCAGAAATAATAGCTGCCTTAGCTTTATGATGCGGTCTTTAGCCAGCAGTGAGGCGCTTAAGGGGAACACCGCCTGAGCAACTTGGGAAACTATGCCAGCCCCTTTGACGACGATGCTTTGAGGAATACTGTAGGCAGTAACGGCGGCGGCCGACACCAGAGAACCAAGGGCGAATTTACTAAACTGGACCTCTATCTGACCGGCCAGGGTGCCGACAAAGTTTTTCAAACCAAAGCCGAGGAGATCGTAAAAAATCCCACGATGAAGTCTGGGCCAGAAGCTGTGGGACGGAAAAAAAGAATAACAATAGCGGATGACAAATATTGCGGTAAGAAGATGAAAGACGAGTTGGAGCAAAAAAAGGCTATCTATCCGGGGAGAGACAAAAGAAAGCAGGGCGGCAAAGACGGTGTTGGCCGAGCCGACAAGAAGAGTTTTGTAATTGAAAATGTCGAAACGCTGATTGGCCTGGGCAAGATTGAGAAAATGGATATTGAGCTGGTTGACAAAGACAGTCAGGCTGATAATAACAGTCGCTAGGGTGAGAGAAGATTCTGGAAGGGATGCGAGTGCCGGAACATATTTTCCCAAAGCTATGAGGGCAATAAAGGCTGTGGCACAGAGGAGAGCGGCTTGCAAAAGATAGGTGAAAAAAGAAGTCCGCCATATCTTAATTTTTTCTTCAGGCGAGGTGTCCGGAAGTGAAAGGCGGCGCACAACAGCCGTAGAAATACCCAGGTCAAAGACAGAGGAGAGAGGGACGATGGAAGAGAGCAGAAGGTAGGCGCCAAAAACGTCTCTGCCTAGATTGCCAAGAAGTACGGATATGGAAAAGAAGCTGGCAAGTAGAAGATAAAGATAGCCGCCCAGATTAAAGGCAGTGTTTTTGATGAGTCCCCTTTTTATAGACATGCTATTGAGCGGTAGATCTCTCCTATGCGTCTGGCGGTTTTTATGCGGTCGTACTCTTTCTCTGCCAGAGCGCGGGAGGCCTTACCCATACTCTTCCTAATATCCTGATTATAGATGAGGTACTCGAGATTCTTTTTTAGAGCAATGATGTTTCCTTGTCTGGAATAGATGGCGCAGGAGCCGCAAACTTCTGGGATGGCCCCGGTATCTGTCGTGACGATGGGCAGGCCGGAAGCCATGGCTTCGATGAGAGATAGCCCGTATTGTTCTTCCCAAGTTTTGGTTTTACAGCTGGGAAGGCAGAAAATATCGGCCAATTGATAGGCGCGGTGGATTTGGCTGTAGGGTATTTTTTTGACCGAGATGTTTTTGTAGCCTGTCAGCTCTTTTTTGAGCGGCCCGTCCCCTACGAAAGTAAGCCATACATTGTCATTCTTTTTGTGTATCTCAAAAAAGGCCTCTAATAGATCGAGTACGCCTTTTTCCGGTACGAGTCTGGCGACACAGAGAATGTGTGTATGCCTTTTATCTTTTGCCCTGGACTTGGGCTTGAATTTTTGCAGATCAACGCCGAGCTTGACCACTTCGATCTTTTTCCCGTCTACCCCTTCTTTAAGGAGAGCGTCTTTAGCCCGGTTTGTGACAGCTAGAAATTTGTCGATTGCTTCATAGGATAGCCTTTTATATTCCTTTCTGCCCCGTATCCCTTCGTTGTTGTGGGGAATGGTTTCCCAGACGGTGCTGATGATCTTTTTTACCAAGCCATTCTTTTTGGCCATGATGGCCTGATGGGTATAGCCGTAGTAGGTTTCGGCTACATGGACGATGTCAGCGCCCGCGATGGCTCTTTCCAGACCATAGAGTTGGCGGGCGTCGATGAAGATGCGATTTAGGAGGGGGTATTTCAAAGGAAAATCAGGCAGGTCTGTGGGTGAGTTGAGTTTGATCAGAGGGAGGTCGACTTTGTCGGAGATGGGGTGCTTTGATGAAACGGCTTGAATGTCGAACTCGTCTTTGAGAAGAGAGTAGTTCTGCAGCTCGAAGGGATTCAGGAACGCCCCCCGCACAATCGCGATTTTCATGAATGATTTAGTATATCTAATAATTTATTGCCAAATGTCGATATGTCCCACTTTTTTACATTTTTAAGACATTCTAATTGGTATTTGCTGTAATGAGCGAGCACCTTATTTACTTTTTCCCTGAACTCAGCTTTATCCCTTTTTGTAAGGTACCCCGTTCGTCCTTCTACAATTGTTTCAATAACTCCACCTTCTTTTACTGCGACTACAGGTGTCCCGCACGCTTGTGCTTCTATGGAAGATAATCCGAATGGCTCCAGATGAGCAGCGATGCAATGAACTTTAGCCAAGCTATATAATTCAATTAACTTGTGGTCAGAAATGCGAGCTAATATGCTGATAAATGACCGTTTATTTCCTGCTAAATTCAATATCTTTTTAAGGTCAGCTTGTCTACCTGAACCTACGATAATCAATTTATACGGATCTAACAGGTCTTTAATAGACTCGACGATAAAGAATGGATCTTTTATGTAATTTATTCCTCCGATTGATAAAATGATATTTGCTTTTTTTGATGAAGGTTTAAAAATACTGAGGTCTACTCCTGGATAGAGATACAGTGACTTGATCCCGTATATACGATCGATGATTTTTTTTGAAAATTTTGAATTGGTAATAACTATGAAGGCATTTTTTACATTTGTCTGATCAATATATTTTATTGGAAATCTAATAAGATTAATAATCTTGTCTTTAATCGATGGTGCGTGTATTTTCCAGTCTTCATAGTACTCCCTTTGAGGTTCATGGCAAAAGTAGATTGTTTTAGTTTTTATATACCTCAACAAAAAGGGAGATTTTGTAAAATAATCATGATGTACAAGTACTTTGTCGTATTGCTTGCTATCAATAATTGACGCTATTCTCCTGTGCTCAAGCCTGAGATAAAAGAATATCCATAAATTATGTAGCACAAAACCTCTCCATGGCTTGACCATGAGATACTCAGTTTTTAAATTTAATTTTGGTCTGTAATATATCTTTTCAGCGATGCTATAAATATCGACATTACAATTAGCTTTTTTCAAAACCTTTATCGTCTGATCAAGTACTCTTGCGGCACCGCCATCCGGTAAATTATGGAAAATTGCAATATTCATTGTTGCTATTTTATAAAGAAAGATATTAAATCAAATCAATGAAAAGGTTATTGGGATGTCTTTTCTTCCTAATTATACTTTTTCAATTCAGTTTAGCTGGGGTACGTGCATTTTCTGACGAATTTCAAGCGGGGGATCTCGATAACAATATTTGGGACGCATACAACAATTCTGGAATTGTTAGTTTGATAAATGGCAAGCTCAAATTGTCATCAAACACAAACCCGTCAAGTTCATCACCATATGTCAGATCTGTCGCTGATATTTTTCCCTCTGATGGGCCATACAGAACTGGAGTTTCTTATCAATATGTTTCGACAGGCGGATTCGGTAATGGAATTGTTTTTTCTAAAGGAGCCTCTCCTGAAAATGGCCATGCACATGATGAGAATGGTACAACACAATCTGTGTTCGGTGTTTGGCAAGATAAATATGGTGGTTTGAATATCTACACATGGATATGTGCTGATAACACGAATCATTGTAATGGCCCGAGAATAATAAGGCGTTTTGCTTTAAACGATCTTGGTACTCATCAATTTTTGATCGAACAGACGAGTGATAATCGATTTAGATTGTTCGCTGATGGTGGGGAGGAAGCATTTTATGAATCTGGCTCTGTTAACTTTAGACTTAAATCGGTTTGGTTTGGTCATTCAGAATTTACGCATACAAACGACAAGTGGAGTTCGTTCGACGTTGAATATATCCGTATTACCGACCTGGACCAGGAGGAAGAGCCCGAGGCCCGAAAGATAGTAGTGCTTCCTGGTGGAGGTGCGAGCTGGGATTTTGGCGCTCTCCTCAACGGCACATCCGGCAATAACTGGCAAGTGCCTGAGTTTGTCGACCTCTACAACAACCTGATAAATTCCATTAATAATAATGGTTACGAAATGGGCACTGATCTTTTTCTGTTTGGCTATGACTGGAGAAAGACGCTTGACAGCCTGGCTGATGACTTTAAGACATACCTTGATTCTCTACAGCTTGCGGATGGAGAAAAAGTAAATTTGGTAGGCCACAGCATGGGCGGCCTGGTGGCCAGAACATATGCGCAAAAATACGGTACAGACAAAATAAACAGGATTGTGACAATGGGATCTCCTCATAAAGGTTGGCTTGACGCCTATTTCGTCTGGGAAGGAGCCGGAGTATGGGGAAATATTTGGTGGGAAAAAGCTGCTCTTGAGCTGACCATACATCTTAATAACCAGGCGGGGGATTCAAGAGTAGAAACACTGCGCAGCCAAGCGCCAGGGTTTAAAGACTTATTGCCAACCTATGATTACTTGAAAGTAAACGGGCAGATAAAACCGTGGGGTGATATGGCGCAGAAAAACACTTTTTTGGATGGGCTAAATCAAGACCAAGACGGAATTGATCCGATAACAAAAGCCTACGCTGGGGTTGGCCGCGACACGCGGAGTATCCTGAAAGCGACAACGAGAACAAACATTGACCGCTTGCTTGGCCGCTGGGAAGATGGCCGGCCAATAAGCGGTAATCCGTTTGAGTATGCTATTGGGGATGATACTGTGATAAGACCGAGCGCCGGTGGTGTATTCTCCAGCATCGCGGAGCTAAACAACAGCCATGTCGGGCTGGCTTATGAAAAAGAGGGCGTTGAGAGCGTGCTGACCGAGCTAGGGCTTGATCCGACTAAAGCCTCCACCGGCTCGGCGGATACTAGAAATGAATTCCTGGCACTTGCCTTGAGATCTCCTGGGCGACTGAAAGTTTGCGATGAAAGCGGCGAGAATTGCGATAGTGATCTGGGTCTGTATTTTCCCGACTCCAAACTGTTCCTTTTGCCTGGGTACGATGGTGAGAAGCTGTCGGCAAGTGTGATTGAGGATGGTACCGGAGTGTACGATTTGCACATAGGGCGTGTTGGTGACGAAGAAGACTGGGAGGTAATCAAGGGGAGCCTGACGGAGGAAGATCAGGAAGATGAATATATCGTCGAGGAAAGAGGCGGAGAGGTAGTTGTTGGTGTGTCAGACGAAACTGAAGAAAGAAATGAGGCGATGGTAGCGGATGACCTCAGCTCTTTTTCTGCCGGTTGGGATAGGGGCGGGTATTTTGCCAAGGCGGGAAACGAGCAGTTGCCGGAAAACACCAGGTTGAAATATATCAGACTGGCACGGGTGGTGCTAAGACAAGAGTTTAAGAAAGCAGTAAGGCAAAATAGTATGGAATATTTGCAATCCGTCGGCAGGGTGTGGGATGCCAACGACAGGCTAGCAGATGATTTGCTTAGGGGAAAGAGCAGTTACCAGGAAACAAAAGTGAGTTCGTACCACAACAGAGTTACCAAACAGATGGAACAGGTGAACAAGAAACTGGTAAGAAGTAGCAGGGCTCTGACAGGAATGATTTATGAGATGGCCAGAGAGAAGCTGGAGAGCGTGAACGCTGTTGACGCTGGTGACACCAATCTGAAAATCGACCGGCTGATGAGTACAGAGTATTTACTCTACTCAGTGCTGGATAATATTTAGGTTTGACCTACCACAAGGGTTGTATTCATTGTTTTTTAGTGGACCCGGAAGGACTCGAACCTTCGACCTTTCGAATGTGAATCGAACGCGCTAACCAACTGCGCTACGGGTCCGTGTTTAAAACGTTTTAAAAAGTGCTAGGGTTTTATTTGTATAGATTCCCGCCTCCGCGGGAATGACGTGGAAGGAGATTGCCACGCCTAACGGCTCGCAATGACGAAGTGGCCAGATTGCTTCGCTTACACTTGCAATGATTCCTATGGACAGGATTATAGCCGTGCTTGAATTATTTTACCAAACAAACTAAACTTAATTGATGAATTTCCTGAAAAAGATCGTCCACATTGTCTACGAATTCATCGAGGCATTTGTGATCTCTGCCTCTGTCTTTGTGGTTGTCTACTTGTTTTTGATGCAGCCGCACCAGGTGAAAGGGAGCTCGATGTTCCCCACTTTCAAGGATCAGGAATATCTCCTGACTGACAAGGTGACGTATAGGGCCAGAAAGCCAAAGTACGGTGACGTGATCGTTTTCAAAGCGCCGATCAATGAAAACTTTGATTTCATTAAAAGGATAATCGCCACACCCGGACAGACGATTGTGATCAGAAGCGGCCACATATATATCGACAACAAGCAGCTGGATGAGTTTTATCTGCCTGAGGGCTACACCACCAGCCCGGGGCAGTTTTTGCATGAAGGAGAGTCTTACACCGTGCCGGAAGAAAGTGTCATAGCTATCGGGGACAACCGCGACCATTCTTCAGACAGCCGTGACTGGGGGCCGGTGCCATACCAAAACATTGTTGGCAGGGTGTTTTTCCGATACTGGCCGGCAGCTGTAGTCGGGGTAGTGATAAATCCGGTAAAGGCAAACTGAGATGAAACCACAAATTCCAAATCTCAAATCACAAACAAATCACAAAACACAAACGAGCAGGAGGGAATGAGATGGGATTGCCGCGGCTGAATACAGCCTCGCAATGACGTTGGTTGGTATGGATTCCC
>Ga0208373_1004082_pt1 | contig 13578 bp, 13 predicted proteins | sample RifOxyC2_FD_184036 | JGI IMG/M metagenome (GOLD analysis project Ga0208373, IMG submission 184036) | Soil microbial communities from Rifle, Colorado - Rifle Oxygen_injection C2 (SPAdes) | ecosystem: Environmental > Terrestrial > Deep subsurface > Rock core/Sediment | place: Rifle, Colorado...
AAAGATTTAGGAGAGTACTCCCCTATCTATTTTACGGTTTTACCTCAATTTCAACTGGAAAGAGGAGGAGGGCCATCACTCAGTTATTTGGTTGACACGAAAAGTGGATGCTACCTCACAAGCCTGAAAAGCTCATCGGGATAGCCATGAGTGGCAAGCTTTGGGGGATATGGCTCGTGGAAAAGGTGCATTCCCAAAAGCTCATCAGAAGAAAAGGCATTAGCCATGCCTCCCATCGCTTCAACGGGCAATGCGCAGCCTCATCCCTTTCGTTTCAGGCCATCGTGCATGTGTACATTCCGAGGTCAACAAAAAAAGGCTGCGCTTGCTGGCAAGGGCATTTGCTGCAGCCATTGCCACGAGGTTGAGTGCTGCACCATCGGGTATGAAGGATGGGCGACTATGAAGTGCACGACGGAATTTCCATCATCAATTTCACCGTAGGCAAAAGGAGATAGGACAGTAGCGTCGCTTTTGGCAAAGTCGGCGTTGGTAATGAGCCTTTAGGGAATGCTTTTTCAGGAATGATGCCCTTCACAGCTGCAAAGGGGCAGGCAGGCTCGTGGAAAAGGGGCATTCCTAAAAGCTCATAAGATAGAAATCAATAGCTATAGCCTTTTTGCTTCTCCAGCCAATGCGTAACTTCATTCTTTTCTATCCTAGTAATCCTCTCATTGTAAATTCCAAGGGAGAAAAGAAAAGTGAAGAAAAAGAAGTAAAAACAAAAAAGGCTCGGGCTGCCGCTTGCTGCAGGCATGAAAGATGGATGCCAACGCGGAGCATGGCATTATCCTCCTCAGGGACACCATGGTGTTCAGGCAAACACCATCACCCCGAAATCGCTGCATTCCTCCCCCCCTATCCTGAAGGTATGGGAATCTATGATTTCGACGCTGCCGGCATCCCTCAGCTTTTCAAGAAGCGGATGATGCATTGTTGCATCAACCTGCCCATAGCTGAGCATATTGCCTGCCAGCACAGCGCCGATTAAGACAAGGATGCCTGACTCATGGTAGAGAATGGTATTCCGAAGCATTTTCAGGATTCGCTCTGCAGTCCTTTCATTCTCGCTTCTCACCACGGCAAGGTGCTTTTTTGCTATGGCTATTGATGCAGCACAGTGATAAGAGCAGGGAAAGTGAGAAAGCAGGGAGATGTCAAAATGGCGCATGGCAATGTTTGTCTCGTAGGGGAAAGGCCTGCTTGTGGAATTGTCAAGGGCAAGAAGGGTATAGTCATTGCTCTTCTGCGACTGGGTATCGTAGTGTCGTGCAAAGAACCTACAGCAGCAGGCAGGGTAGCCGAGTACCTCTCCAAGTGCTATATGCTCCTGCTGGTGCTCATGCATCTTCGCTTTCTTTGCTATGGCCTGCTCCCTTGCGATGTAGAGGAAAGCATAGCCTTCTGCTGCTCCCTTGGGAAGGATTGTCCCTTTGTCTGAATAACCCTTGGAGTCATCCTTCTTTATCAGGAAGTCTGATTCCTCAGCGTGCAGCTGGTGCCTCTTCAGGAATGCAAGGTAGCTGCCTTTCTTTTGGATGTCGGCAAGGATTCGTGTGCAGGGCTTCATGCCCCTCATGACGTACATGACCTCAAGCGACTTGATGGCTGAATCAAAGACGTTCTGGAGTTCTTTAAGCATGATCCATCAGAGGCAGGATAGCAATAAAAATGCTTCTGATGAGTGCTGCCCTATCACTATTCCTGCCGCTTTCCCCTAGAAACCAATCACCGCACTACGCATTCGCCTTGCCTCTCTTCACAACCACAAACAGCTTATCATTCTTCCTCACCGTTTCAGCGATGGGGATAGTGATGCTCTGGCCTTTTTCTGCCTTCTCTGCATTCCTATCGCCGACTCGTATCCCTTCAACTGTGGCGCTGATGATGCCTGTTGTAGGGCCGGTTATTGCAATGGCATCCCCTATCTTCAGCTCTCCTGATTCAAGATAAAATTCAGCAATCATGGGTTTTGCAAAGTAGTTGATGGCCTTGCCGGCATAGATTTTCTCAGTGGTTGCCTGCGAGCCATAGCTGCCGCTCCACTCGCCCAGTCTCTTGCCAAGATAATAGCCGCCTTCCCAGAATCCCCTGTTATAGACCTTCCCTAGCTCCTGCATCCAGCCCTTCACCTTTTCTGTGGTATAGGTGCCATTCCTGACGGCAAGGACAGCCTCCTTATAGGCCTTTGTGGTTGCATAGACATAGTCAGCCTTCCTGCCGCGTCCTTCAATCTTGAAGACAGATACGCCTGCGCCAATGAGCCTGTCAAGAAAGCCGATGGTGCAGAGGTCCTTTGGGCTCAAAACGTAGTTGTTGTCAATGACGAGCTCATCACCAGTCTCCTCGTCAGTCACCCTGTAGCTTCTCCTGCAATTCTGAAGGCAAGCGCCGCGGTTAGCTGACGCGTTGTAGGTCGCAAGGCTCATGTAGCACTTGCCTGAAATTGCGACGCACAGCGCACCGTGGGCGAAAAGCTCGATTCTTAGGAGCCTTCCTGATGGCCCCTTGATATTCTGCTTCACAATCTCATCAGCTACTGCCTTGATCTGGGAGAGCGTCAGCTCTCTTGCAAGCACCACCACGTCGGCAAATGCCGCATAGAATTTCACTGCCTCAATGTTTGAGACGTTTGCCTGGGTTGATATGTGCACTTCAATGCCCATCTCTTTTGCCGCTTGGATTGCTGAGATGTCTGAAGCAATGGCTGCTGTAATCCCTGCTTCTTTTGCCGCCCTAAGAAGGCGCCTCATCACGCCTAGGTCTTGGTCGTAGAGGACGACGTTAAGGGTGAGATAAGTCTTCAGTGCGTGCTCTTTTGCTATTGCTGCAATCTTAGGCAGGTCTTCTATTGTAAAGTTGTTTGCTGCCCTTGCGCGCATGTTGAGCTGTTCGGCGCCAAAGTAGACTGCGTCTGCCCCTGCCTGTATTGCTGCCTGTAGGGATTCAAAACCCCCTGCAGGAGCCATGATCTCGATGTCACCATTGGTATCCATGTGGCAAGGGAATGGTAGCTGATTTTTAAGGGTTTGGAGAAACAAAGAATAATATTTTAAAAATGGATATGATTACCGTAGTGCATGGTGGTTGCGTCTGAATTTGATTTGGGAGAAAGGATTTTATCTTTGAAAAAGGTTTCTAGTGATTATTCCATGTTAGAAAAAAAAGCCTCGTGTCCTTAAATCGTTCTTGACCCACTATTCCCTTGAGGAGAATAGGATGCTCTGGGAACGATATTAGGACACTAAGCAAAACTCAGAGTGTGGGAAAATCTCAAGAGAGAAATTTCCTATTTCTCATGCCTTTTGGCATACTGAATGCAGCAAGTGTTGGCTGCGTATTCATCCAAACGTGAAGGAGTTGAAGGTAAAGCCCTGCTCTGCAACAAGCTCCAAAGTATGGCTGTCATACCCCGCATCTACAACCGTATAGAGCCGTGGCTCTGTCACGATAAGAGAGCTCTGCTCGCCATCTATCCTGACGTCAGATCCTGCATTGCTTTCATCAAGAGGCTTTCCGTCAAGCAGCACTTTTAGTCTCATAAGCCTTCCCCCTGAATCAGCGACGATATGGAGTTGCGATGCTGCATAGGGAAGAAAGACGCGTGCGCCATCCTCAGCAGCTATGAGGCTGTCTGGCGTGCTTGTCCACTTACCGCTCAGGCTGAACGCATTTTTCACCAGATCTGACGGCCATGCATAGTCAGGGGTGCCCTTTTGCAGCCCTCCCTTGTTGCCTATGTTCTGGCCTCTGGGAATGGCAAAGGAATAGCCTGCATACAACTCAGGGGTGAGAGGCATGGCAATTTTCTTCTTGTCCTCTCCAATGGTTACGCCACTGACGTTCTCACCACGCTCGGCAAGGAGTTTTTTGATCATCTCTTCAGTTTCTGCATATCCTCCCTCCCCTATGTGGTCATAGCGGATAAAGCCATCGGCATCAACGAGGTACTTCCTTGGCCAGTAGCGGTTCTGGTATGCTCTCCATGTCTGCATGTCATTGTCCTGCACAACAGGGTAGGCAATGCCATACTTAGTAATGGCGTCCTGAAGATTGTCAGCATTCTTCTCAAACTCAAATTCTGGAGTATGAACACCGATGATGACCAGGCCATTGTCAGCATATTTCCCGTGCCACTCCTTCAGATACGGCATGGTCCTGATGCAGTTGATGCAGGAATAAGTCCAGAAATCAACAAGCACAATCTTTCCCCTCTGGCTTCTCATGGTGAGTCCATGGTCAGCGTTGAATGTGCCTGCAATCCCTGCCAGCTCAGGAGCAAGGGTATACTGCTTTTCCTTTTGGGCAATGCGCTCCCTGTCAGCTTCACTCAATTGCACAGGAGGCACTCCCTGCTCCTGCTGCGCGCCTGCACTAGCTGGCTCCTGGGCAGGCTGGATGGAATTGCTCTGGTTAAGGGACTCAAGATAAGCTATGCTTCCAATAATTGCCGCAACAACAACAAGCAGGATAACTGCCCTTTTTTCCATCATTATTTCTCCTTTTTTACGGCAGTGGTGGCAAGATAGGAAAGAAATCCTGGAATGATAGGCAGGATGCAGGGGCTTAGGAACGACACCAGCCCTGCAGCAAAGGCTATGCCCATGTTGACCATGGTGAGTGATGATATTCCACCGCCTATGCTTATGCCGGTATCAAGCCCTGCGACACCATTGACCAGGAAGCCTATGTTTGCGATGCGCGACAACTGGTTGGTGAAGACAAAGATGCCGATGATGATGAGCAATACTCCAAAAGCGCATTCAATCCATTTCAGCCATCTGCCCGCCTTGTTGATGAATGCCTGTGCCTCGGTTGTGAAAAGGCCAACCAGCAGGAACGGCAATCCAAGACCAAGGGTGTATGCCATGAGCAGCACAAACGCAGAAGTTGCCTGGGTTGAGGCAAGTGCAAGGATTGCGCCAAGCGCAGCAGTCACACAGGGAGTCCACCCAACGGCAAACGCAGCGCCAAAAACGAAGGAAGTGACAAAATGCGACTCAAACTTTTTCTTTACCCTGATTTTGTGGTCACGCGACAGGAACTTGGGTTTAATCAAGCCCAGCAGGAAAAGCCCGAAAAAGATGATGATGACTCCGCCTATGCGCGCAAGCCAGTCCTGTACTTCATAGGAAACACTGGTAAGGATGGTCTGTAGGAGCACTCCGACAAGGGAAAAGATGACTGAAAATCCCAGCACAAAAAAAACGCTGCTGAAAAACACGTTCCAGTCCCGCTTTGGCTTTTCTGCCTGCTGTTCAGTTGCCATTGTTATATCCATCCAATCTCGGTGAGGTACCTTGCCTTGTCCCTGCTATGAGGTAAAAGATGACGCTCTTCAGTGGGTCCATCATAGGCGCTGCGTCAGATGCTTTCTTTTAAAGGTTTGCGGCCAAAGGGGCTTCATCCAAATATTTTGAATAAAAGTACGAATCTTTTTATTTGCTGAGTAATAACAATAACTTATGGTTAACAGGGGACCCTATCACTTATTTTGAGCACTGCCTTCCATTGCAGCAAGCGCATCGTCAATCTTTTTGTGAAATTCTCCAATCGTTCCCGTGTTCTCGATAACAACGTCAGCCATGGCAATGCAGCGGTTGACCTGCTGGCCCCTGGTTGCACCGCGGTTCTCGCTGGCATCAAGGCGCTTGAATGCTGCAAACGTCGCGGGATCACCGTGCCTCCCTCGGGAGAGGATGCGCTTATAGCGCATGGCAGGAGGGGCAACAATTGCAAGGAGATGGAAATCCTTTGCCTTCCTGAACTCCCTGGTCTCGGGAGGGTTGCGGATGCCCTCAGCAACCACCCTGCTGGTTGTTGCTGCCTCAAGAATCTTTTTTGAAAGGATGCCCTGGTTTTTTGCTTCTTCCTTGATGGTGTTGCCAAGCTTTTGCAGGTTTTGCCTTATAGGCTCAATGCCCCGCTCATGGGCGATCTTGCGGAGGATATCAGAATAGGAGAAATACTCAAAGCCCTTTGTTTTGAGGTAGTCAGAGGCAACGCCCTTGCCTGCTGCCATGGTTCCGGTGATGCCGATAATCATAGCTAGTTTTTTTTTTGCGGTTATAAATAATTAACTCAGCCAAGTATGCATGATGCAGATTAATCGTACTCCTTCACTCTCCTGAAAAGCCCTAGGGAGAGGAGGCAGTCTCATGGGGGGCGGGCATTCCCCCAAAAAATCATTCAAAAAAAGGCAATGTCTATTCTCCCATCACTTCCACAGCCAATGCGCAACTTCATCCTATTCGTTGCATCTGACCTATCTCTTAGCGATTCCGAGGTAAACAAAAAAGGATCGGGCTACGCTTGCAGCAGGACATTTGTTGCAGCCATCGCCTCAGTGTTGCGAGCTGCACTACTGAGAATGAAGGATGGGCACGCGTACAGTGCACGACGGAATTTCAATGACCAAATTCACTTCAAGCAAAAGGAGATAGGACAGTAGCGCCGCTTTTGGCAAAGAGGATGTAGGCAATGAGCTTTTAGGGAATGCCTTTTTCGGGATTGATGCCGAGCGCAGTTACAAAGAGGCAGGCAATTTCATAAAGGTGAAGTACTACGAATTTTGGGGGTATAAGAAAATGGCCTGAATTATTCCCTACTGGAGTATTTTTCAGGATTTGTTGCTCCAGCTTAAATGCTAAATTCTGCATCACGGGCCAAGGCTTGAGAAAAACTTAAATACTCACGTACCTCCCCTCAGCTATGGCAACGCACACAATAGCAGCCCTTGGCTCTCATTCTGCATTGCAGATATTGAAAGGTGCAAAAGACGAAGGCTTTGCAACCATTGCCATCTGCAAGAACGGAACGGAGAAGCCGTATGAGTCTTTTGGGGTTGCAGACAAGATAATTTCTGTTGAATCATTCAAGGACATTCTTGACATCCAGGATCTCCTGCTTGCTGAGAATACCATTCTTATCCCGCATGCCTCGCTGATAGCCTATGTGGGAACCGATAGGCTAAAGGATTTGAGAGTGCCCTACTATGGGAACAAGGCAATCCTTGAATGGGAATCTGACAGGGAGATGGAGCGGAAGTGGCTGAAGAGCGCAAAGCTCAAGCTTCCGAGGATATTCAATACACCAAAGGAGATTGACAGGCCGGTCATCGTGAAGTTCCATGGAGCGAAGGGAGGGAAAGGCTATTTTCTTGCAAAGGATGAGCATGACTTCAGCGCAAAGATCAAGCTGCATGCAGATAAGACCAAATACGTGATTCAGGAATACATTCTTGGCGTCCATATGTATGTCCATTACTTCTACTCCTCACTGACAGGCGAGCTTGAGATATTGGGTTTTGACAAGCGGTATGAGTCAAATGTTGACTCCATAGGAAGAATTTCTGCACGTGACCAGATGGCGCTGCCTGAAGAGAAGGTTGATCCATCATACGTGATAGTTGGGAATATCCCTGTCGTAGTACGGGAGTCGTTTCTTCCTGAGATGTTTGCGATGGGAGAGCGGGTTGTCGCTGAGTCAAAGCATATCGCACCGCCTGGGCTGTTTGGGCCGTTCTGCCTTGAGACGGTCATGACGCCACAGAGCGAAATCGTGGTGTTTGAGATCTCTGCTAGGATTGTTGCAGGGACCAACCCCTATGTTAATGGAAGCCCCTATACATGGCTGAAGTATAATGAGCCCATGTCAACCGGGCGAAGGATTGCAAGGGAGATTAAGCTGGCAATAGAGCAGGACAGGCTTGACGAGGTGCTTGGATGATGAACAAAAGCGTAGTACTTGTTGGTTTGGTTGCGATTCTGCTCGCAGCTTTCGCATCTGCTGCTGACCTTTCGTCGTTTCCTGACAGCTTTATCGCTAATGATAAGTTTGATGCTTACATCGTCGTCGGCGACCATGCGTCTGCAACTGACGTGATTGCGCAGACCAGCCTTGCGCTGATATTAGGCTCCTATATCGGCGCTCCGCAGTCTGGAATCACCAAGCTTGCAAGCGAAGGGTCTGTATCGGATGATATGGTGCTTATCGGCAACCCCTGCGTGAATGGCCTGACTGCGGAGGTTTTGGGAAATCCTAATCCCTGCCACGAGGGTTTTGAGGATGGAAAGGCAGTGATTCGCATGGTTGAGGCTGATGGCAAAAACTACATCATCGCTGCGGGATACGATGCACCTGGCAACAAGATTGCTGTTGACTATCTGGCAGGATTTGAGGAGCATGGACTGTCGGGAAGTGAAATCGTGATTGATGCTCCTGCAGCAGAAACTGAGCAGGATGTTCTGGCTGAGGGAAGGCAGATATCAGACGCAAAAGAAGAGGATAGCGCAGAGGAATCTCCTGAAATTGTGCAGGAACTCCCTGAACCTGGCGTTGCCCAAGAGCCTGAAAAGCAGCCAGAAGCGCAGGAGCAGGCTCCCCTTCCTGAAGAGCAGCGACCTGACGCAAATTTCATTGGCAAGCTTTGGCTATGGCTTGTCGGCCTGCTCAATTGATGCTCTGTGGCGCTTTGGATTTTTCGTGCATCCCTTAAGGAGGGTTATCATGATAAACGCAAAAGAGGTGAGGGACATCCTTTCTTCGTACAATACTGGCAAGATCACCATAGGGGTGCTGGGCGGCCATTCGGCGCTTGACGTGTGCTGCGGGGCAAAGAAGCACGGCTTTCGGACGGTTGCTGTGTGCCAGAGAGGCAGGGAGAAGACCTATGCCTGTTATTACAGGTCGCGTGAGGGCAAAGGCATTGTAGACGAAGTAATCCTTGTGGACAGGTTCAGCGACGTCCTGAAAAAGGAGGTGCAGAAACGCCTTGTTGCACTCAACACTATTTTTATCCATAACCGGTATTTCTGGGTGTATTTTCCAGATTTTTCAAAGGTGGAAACTGATTTTCAGATTCCCATTTTTGGCTCCCGCTCCATGGTAAAGCTTGAGGAGCGTGACGTGCCTAAGAATCAATATTACCTTCTTGGAAAGGCAGGGATACGGATGCCTAAGATATTTTCTTCGCCTAAGGATATTGACAGGCTTGTCATAGTGAAAGTGAATGAGGCAGAGCGGGTATATGAGCGGGCGTTCTTTTTCGCTGCTGATGCGAAGAGCTATGCAGAGAAGTCCAATGAGCTGATTGCAAAGAAGATGATTGCAAAGAGCGGCCTGAATAAGGCAGTGATTGAGGAATTCATCGTCGGAGCGCAGGTGAACTTCAATTACTTCTATTCCCCTCTTACGCATGAGCTTGAGCTGATGGGGACGGACATGAGGAGGCAGACGAACCTTGACGGATTGCTGAGGCTTCCTGCTTCTGTGCAGCTTGAGGTGTTGCGCCACATCGAGCCGAAGATGATTGAGACGGGACATATTGCGGTAACCCTAAAAGAGTCAATTTTGGAGAAGGCATTTGCTCTTGGGGAGAAGTTTGTCGCGGCGTGCAGGAAAGAATGCCCGCCAGGCATCATCGGGCCGTTTGCGCTGCAGGGGGCAATCGCATCTGAAAATGGCAGGGAGGAGCCTGTCATCTTTGACGTCTCGATGAGAATTCCTGGCTCGCCAGGCACAATGTTTACGCCGTACTCAGGATATTTGTATGGCGATTCCATCTCGTATGGCGAGAGGATTGCAATGGAAATCAGGAAGGCTATTGAGTTGGGGAAACTGGAGAGGGTGTGTACGTGATTGTTATGCCACAAATCATAGTCATTAATTTTGGCTCGCAGGTAGCGCACCTTATCTCACGCAGGATTCGGGAAATGGGAGTGTATGCTGAGCTGGTGCCGTCAGGCGTGCCTCTTTCTGATATACAAAAATTGAGGCCGCTTGGTATTATCCTGTCTGGAGGGCCATCTTCAGTCAACGAGCAGGGAGCGCCTGTGTGCGATACGGGAATTCTTTCCATGGGCATCCCGATTCTTGGCATCTGTTACGGCCACCAGCTGCTCGCACGCTTTGTAGGAGGAAAGGTGTCCAATTCCGATGTTAAGGAATTTGGGAAAAAGTCACTAACCAAGCACGGGAAATCGCTGCTCCTCAGGCCATTAGCTGCCAGAGAGCAGATATGGATGAGCCACGGTGACTCGGTCATCAGCCTACCCAAAGGATTTGTGGTGACTGGAAATACCGACACCTGCCCCATCGCTGCTTTTGAGAATCCGGAGAGGGGACTCTATGCAGTGCAGTTTCACCCGGAGGTATCGCACACTCCCAAGGGAAATGGGCTTCTCAGGGCGTTTGTGTTTGACATATGCAAAGCGAAGAGAGACTGGGACGTCAAAAACCTTTCTCAAAAGCTTATGAGGGAGATTCAGGAAAAAGTCAAAGACGCTCACGTCCTTATGGGCATCTCAGGCGGCGTTGATTCAACAGTCGCAGCGATCCTTATCCGCAGGGCTATAGGGAAACAACTGCACTGCATTTTTGTTGATCACGGGCTTTTGAGAAAGAATGAGGCAAAGGAGGTTGAGCAAAGCTATAGGCATCTTGGCCTTGACATCCATTACGTTGATGCATCCGGCACGTTCCTCAGAAAGCTTGAGGGTGTCACAGACCCTGAAAAAAAAAGGAAAATCATCGGGCACACTTTTATCGGGGTGTTTGAGAAAAAGGCACGGGAGCTTGAAAAGAAGCATCCTGCAATTACCTTCCTTGCCCAGGGCACGATATACCCTGACAGGATTGAATCAGCCGCTCCATCAAACGCAGCAGCAAAGATAAAATCACATCACAACCTCACCCTGCCTGAAAAGATGAAGCTGGAAGTGATTGAGCCTCTCAGGGACCTGTATAAGGACAGTGTCCGCTCTGTAGGGAGGGAGCTTGGCATTGACGAGAAGCTTATTCTGAGGCACCCTTTCCCAGGGCCAGGACTAGCAGTGCGCATTCTTGGCGCAATCACTCCTGACAGGGTGAAGATCCTGCAGGAGGCTGACCACATTTTTATTTCAGAACTGAAGAAGTCTGGCTATTATGAGAAGACATGGCAGGCGTTTGCAGCACTTCTTCCGGTAAAGGCTGTGGGGGTGATGGGAGATGCAAGGACATACGAATACATCATATCGCTTCGGGCAGTCACCTCCATTGATGCGATGACAGCTGACTGGGCGAAACTCCCTCAAGAGTTTCTTGAGGCTGTGTCCAACAGGATCATCAACGAGGTGAAGGGCGTCAACAGGGTGGTGTATGACATCACCCAAAAGCCTCCAGGGACAATAGAGTATGAGTGAATGGAACTCCTCGAATCTGCAACGTTCCCGAAGGGAAAAATCTCGAGTTCTGGCTGGCGAATTACTTCCGAGAAGGCCTCACCTACCCACTTTCCCCCTGCTGGTATGCCATCGCAAGAGATGCGTTGATGCGCTGCTGGATATAGGCTGCTAACTGCTGCGGATTGTCAAGGCCACGCAGGCGAACCTGCTGCTGCTTCATGGCTGACAGTTCCAGGGTGAGCGAGCCACTGCTCAGTATAGGCGCAAGCACGCCATCTTCAGCTATGCTGACCCGTGAGATGTTCCTGTAGGGTATGGCCTGCTCGCGCAGCACAAGAAAAGCCACCGTCTGGTAAACCTTCATCTGCTCATCCTCGAACTCATACCGCAGGTTTGTGAGCAGCACGTAATGGTAGACCCCCATTGCCGCAAAGATAACAATGGCAACGCCAGCAAGAAGGGTAATGACTGCTCCGGCGCTTGGAAGCACACCTACATCTATGCCTAACTCGGGAAGAGCAACGCCTATTGCCCCAAATGATTCAGCAAAGACCTCCATGCCAACGAACAGGTGGAGCACTATGATAACTATGATAATCCCTAGTGCGGTTCCAGCAAACTTGAGAAGGCTGATGATGAATAGCTTTGCAATGTTTGGCCGCAGCACGTCAGCTGGCATTTACGCCACCATTTCAACCCCACTATGGGGCCTGGCTTCAACAACTGCCTTGCCTATTCCTTCTCCTACTGAAAAAGACTGCATGGAGACAATCCCTGCCAGAGCCTCAAGGAATGATATCTTTTTCTGGTACACTGCTGCTTTTGCTGTGATGTTGAGCGTGTTCTCTATATAGGCCATCGCCTCATTCCTTCCACCTAATTCATCAACCAACCCAAAGCCAAGGGCCTCACTCCCAAGAAAGAACGATCCGTCTGCGATGTTCTTCACTTTTGCCCTATCAAGCCCCCTGTTTTCAGCAACGGCATCAATGAAATAGCCATGGATTATGTTCAGCTTCTCCTGAAGAATGGCGCGCTCATCATCAGGCAGTTCCCTGAAGGGGACACCCATGTCTTTTCGCTCTCCTGCCACCAGGCGCTGGTAGGTCACATTGTAGCGCTCTATGAATCCCGCAAATTCAAGATATGAAGAGATGACGCCAATCGAGCCTGTGACTGACATCCTGTTCGCGACGATGTGATTCGTTGCTGATGCTATCCAGTAGGCTCCTGACGCTCCCACCTCGCGTATCCAGGCAACGGTAGTCTTGTTGAGCGAGGCAACCTTCAGTGCTATCTCTTCAGATGCCACTGCCGAGCCGCCGGGAGAGTTGATCTCAAGGATGATTGCCTTAATGCTTGGGTTCTCAGCTGCCTTATCCAGCTGCTCAATGATGTCCTGCGAGCCTGTAACCGAGGAGAATGCACCTGAATCAGCATCGCCGTAGATGGGGCCTTTTATAGGGATGATGGCTACATTTGCTCCTGCCGCATCAAAATCAGCTGAAAGGACGAGGGCAAAGATTCCTGCAACCATCGTACTGAAGAATCCCATGATAACGAGGATGATAATGACGACAAGCCACCTGTTGCTTCCCTGTCCCTTTTCCTGCGTTTTCTTTGCCATTTTTTCAGGTAAGTGTGAAGAGTTCCACTGTCCGAGTCCTTGTAAGGACCTCTGATAGCCTTCTTCCGCCCTGCGTGAACAGCATGGAAAGCGGATCAATCACCCAGAGGAGCACAAAGGGGAATACCGGCATGATGAACACGTTCCTCACAACGGCCTGCCAGAGCGTCAACTGCTTTCTCTCTTCAGCTATAACTCCTATATTTAAGAGCATTTTTCCAACAGTCCTTCCGACGACATATTCGCAGGCTACAAGATAGCACATCGCAAAGAGGCCGATGAAGAGCGATATAGCTGAGAGGAGTGCCACCGATTGAGGTGAAGAGGAGAGCATGCTGTAGGCTTCCCTAAACCCAGCATCTGCGAAAGCAAGGCGCTGAAGTATCCCCTCAAATGGCGAAATGATGAAGAAGTGTATGATGAGCAGGTCAATGACAAATGCTGCTCCCCGCTTCCATAATCTCGCTGGCCCTGCAAATATCCTTTCCTGAGGGAGATTGAGTGAGTATTCGCTCATAGGGACCGAGGAAAGAGTGAGATATAAAAAGGTTTGGGGTTGCGGGGCTTCATCCAGAAAATCGCGTTATACTTTCATTACTTCGCAATCCATTCATTCTTGGCAGCAGACGGCCATTTTGCGAAAGGCAAAATGTCCTACGGGGAGCAAGAACTTGCGTTCGAGCTGCGCTCTCGCAACGGCCCGAAGGGCGCGTCATTCCCAAAAACAGGTCATTGCCACCCTACTGGCTGCCACCATAGCCGTTTCTGTCCCCACTCATTAAATCG
>Ga0208373_1004085_pt1 | contig 13570 bp, 7 predicted proteins | sample RifOxyC2_FD_184036 | JGI IMG/M metagenome (GOLD analysis project Ga0208373, IMG submission 184036) | Soil microbial communities from Rifle, Colorado - Rifle Oxygen_injection C2 (SPAdes) | ecosystem: Environmental > Terrestrial > Deep subsurface > Rock core/Sediment | place: Rifle, Colorado...
TCAATGATTTTGCAGAAGATCTCACTAATCATAGACCTGAATTGAAACAGTTTATCGGTACGAAAATGCACCTTCTTTCCTAGCTTTAACCGAAAACCATTTTGTTTTTAGTATATATGTGATGCTCCATATGACTGTTATGCCTTAGTTTCTGACTATAAATTCATTGTGCAATATGGAGAAGTATATTTGACAGTTTTGTCTTTAACTGATTATGGATCTAAAAATTCTTTTGTATATACAAATTTTGTGTTAAAAGATAAAAATAATACAGTTTTAGGTGTAGGGAAAATGGTAGGAGGAGAAGTTTTATTTGATAATTTAAAAGTTACATTGCCTGTTGGGGATACTACATTATTTGTATATGCGCAGGTAACAGATATAACGCCTACTACCTCATTACCTGTATATTTGTCATTAGGTATAAATGATCAATATGATGTGAATTTAGTTACTAAAAGTACGGCTAAAGGCTTTTATCCTAATATTGATGAAAGTAAAAATGGCGCTGATTATCAAATCAAAGTTGTAAATTATTAAATAAAATTTTATATTTGTAAATCTCTTTTTTCCTTGACAAAAACTTTTCTTGTATTGCTAAGGAGAGTTTTTTATGGTATTATAATATAATTTAATTAGTTTTTTATCTTTTAAAATTAAAAAAATGAAAAATAAAAATAAATTTTTAGTTAATATTTTAAATGTTTTAGATGCTTGTTTTGTAATTTTATTAATTATTGGCGTATTTAAAATAAGTTATGGAGTTTTTTTAAATAATAATTACGGCAAAACTTCGATATTGTATATTAATGATTTAATGGCTGAAGATTCAAGTTCTAATTTAGAATCTCAAGAGCCAAATTCCGAATCGGGATCTCAAGAGCCAAGTTCTGAACCAGAATATCAAGAGCCAAGTTTTGAATCAAAGCCTCAAGATGAATGTTGGTGGGAGAATGGTTGTCAATATTGTAAAAATGAAAATGGACAATATCAGAATTATTGTGAAAATGAAGGAAGTAATAATGAAGGAAGTAATAATGAAAGCAATAATAATGAAGGGAGTAATAATGAAAACAATAATAATGAAGGTAATAATTATCAGGAAAATAATGAGGGAAATGAGCAGGAAAATTGTTGGTGGGAAAATGGCTGTCAATATTGTAAAGATGAAAAAGGTAATGAATATCAAGATCATTGTGATAATAATTCTGGAAATACAGGTGATAATTCGGAAGATAAAAGTGAGGATGTTGAGTATACGCAGTGCTGGATAGGACAAGATAATTGTAAATATTGTTCAGATAGCAAGCAAAATACTTACCAAATGTATTGTATTGAAGAAAATAATACTGAAGGACAAGATCAAAATAATGATGGTCAGACAAATAATAATTGTTATGGGGATGATTGTGGAAATGATAATTGGAATGAAGGTGAAGGAGATGAAAATAAAGGTGATGAAGGTAGAGATGAGGAAGAGTTAAAAAAAGAAATTGAAAGAGCAGAAAAAGATTTGCAAAATCAAGAACAAAATTTAAGATGGCGGGAAAAAGATTTAAAAAGAGCGGAAAGATTAGAAAAAAACTTAATAAAGGAGCAGGAACGATTAGAAAAAAAACAAGGAAAAGATGGGGAAAGTATAGACTTTACTTATGATGATTTTGTTAATTGGGATTTGCTTACTGAAATACAAACAGGTTTAAAAAAAGGCTTGGAAAATTATAAGTTATATATAGAAGGAAATAGATCAAATCTTGCTAATGTTGAAAGTTGGGATGATATGAATAATTTTTATCGATCAACAAAAACACAAGCAAAATTAAATCTTGAAGCTAACCAATGGAATATTTGTCTTGATATTAACGATCAAACAACTTGGTTATTTGATTTAAAACGCAAGATCGCAGAATATGAAAATGAAGCTGAAAAATTAGGTGTTGTCATTGATGAAGAAATTAATGGAATCAATGAAGAAGCAAATAACATTTTAGTACAAGGGGCAAAAATATGTGAAGAGGTGCAAGCTAATGTAAATTCTGTTTCTTGCGATATCACTAGCTTGACTGAAGAGGAAGATCTTCAAAATTGCGAATTTGATATTTATGATCTTGATGAAGATAATCAATATTTGAGACAAGACTTTAATGATTTGATGCAAGATTTGCAGTGGAGCGAGCCTTGGGAAGTAATTGATTTTGCTTGGAAAGAAATGGATCAGCAAAGAGAATTTGCTTTTCTTGAAAAAGATTTAGAATATGGAAAAAATGAACTTTTGGCTCTTCAGCCAATTTTGGAAAAAATTCAAAATCAAGATGAATTCCAGAATAATAGAGCGCTTGCAGATAAATTATTATTACTTGATTATGATGGATTAGCACTGATTATTAAAGCTCAAGAAATTATTAAAAATGGAGGAGATAAAGAAGAAGCTTTTGATATTTTAAAAGATTTAGAAGATTTAAATTTTCAATATGAAGATTTATTACAGCAATTAGAAAGAAAATATTTAGAAAAATACTTAAATAATGAAGAATTTGATCTTTTATATAATGTAGGAGGAGATGGAGATAATCGCCATAAAGACAGATTTGAAGAAATAGGTATTGAAGGCGATATGGCTGAAGTTATTGTTAATAATATTTCAGAAGCAGAAGCCCTTAAGATTATTCAAATTTTACTTAATAAAGTTAATGTTAATGATTTTGAAGATCTGATTGGTAATCTAGAAGATGGTGGATATGAGAATAAAGTTGGGGTAATGGTTGGCGCAATTGGACATATTGAAGATGAAACTGTTTTGAATAGTTATATTGGTAATAAAAAAGCAGTTTTAGAATATTTAGATGATCTTCAGGGATATAAATTACGCGAGGTTAGAGTTTTATTGGAAGATTATAGTTTTGCTGGTCCGAGTGGAGATGAAATTTTATTAACTATAGAAAATTATTTAAATAGCGATAAATCAGATCAGGATACAGAAGATTTAAAAAATAAAATATTAGATCTTCGAGAAGAAGATATTAAATTTAAAACAAGAAATGGCGTCATGTCGTTTCAAGATGTTGATGATGGACAATGGTATTTTAATAATGTAGAAACTTTGAAAGAGAGTGGCGTAATTTCAGGCAAACAAGACGGTAATTATCATCCTCAAGATTTTTTAACAAATGCTGAGATTTTGAAAATTGCGCTTGAGGTTACCGGTAATGCTGAAAATTTGACTACAAATCCCAATGAAAATCATTGGGCAAAACAAGCTGGTTATACGGTCAAAGCAGATAGTTTGGGAATAGATTTTAATGCAGATTTAAATGCCTCAGCCACTCGAGGATATGTTTTATATTTATTGGAACAAGTGGCAAAAATTGAACCAGAAGAATTTTCTTCTATAGGATTCCCTGACGTTGATATTAACCATCAATATGCGGATTTTATTGAATATGGCAGAAGGCAGGAATGGGTTTCTGGCGATGATGGAACAGGTAATTTTAGGCCGGATGATTCGTTAAATCGCGCTGAAGTCGCTAAGATTGTAAATGAATTTATAGAAGATTTGAAATAGAGATGTGTGATTCGTGGTTCGCCCGCCTGCCCGCCTTGTCCAATTCGGACAGGAATGACATTTGTGTCGGGCAGGTGATACGTGATTCGATCTTTACGAACCACGAACCACGAATCACGAATCACGATAATTTTCTTGTTGATATCATCTTTTTTTTAAATTATAATCCACAAGCAAATCTTTTTTGCGTAGACAAAGAAATTTTTTCTTTATCCTAAATTAGATAATGGGCAGGTTCCAGAGTGGCTAAACGGGATGGACTGTAAATCCATTGGCTCACGCCTTCGGGGGTTCGAATCCCTCCCTGCCCACCACATTTCATGCCTCCTTAGCTCAGTTGGTAGAGCGACCGCCTTGTAAGCGGTAGGTCGTCGGTTCGAATCCGACAGGTGGCTCCACAAATTTACGTTAGTAAATTTCCTTAATTCTTAATCTTTAATCTTAATTCTTTTTTTGTAAACTCCTTAAAACTGTGTAAATTTTTTAGAAATTAAGGTTTTTTTCAAAGTTTTTCGCTTTTTTATGGTAATTAAATCTATTTTGTTATAAAATATATATAAATTTTGAATAATTTAAAATTTAGAATTTAAAATTTAGAATTTTTATAGTGTCTCAATTTACAATCCAAGGCGGTCAAGCGCTAAATGGTGTTATTAAGCCAAGCGGTTCGAAAAACGCTGTTTTACCAATTTTAGCGGCTACTATTTTGGCTAAAAATGAATGTATTATAAAAAATGTACCGGATATTTTAGATGTGCGTAAAATGCTGGAACTTTTAGAGTTTCTTGGGGCAGAGACGCATTTTAAAGATAACGTTGTTCATATTAAAACAGAAAAGATTAGCAATCGTAGTCTTTCTCATGAATCTGTAGAGAAAATGAGGGCTTCGATTTTATTTCTTGGCCCGATGCTGGCTCGTTTTGATGAAGTTAAAATGAAATTTCCAGGGGGTTGTGTGATTGGTAAACGATCTATTTCCGCTCATTTGGAGGCTTTTAAACAGTTAAATATAAAAACCGCTAATGCTGACAAAATTTTACACATGAAAAGGACCAGAATTTCAAATTGTATAGTAGTTATGCCTGAAATGAGTGTTACCGCTACAGAAAATATTATTATGGCGACTTGTCTTTGCGAGGGGGTAATTGAAATTCATTTAGCCGCCTGCGAGCCACATGTTCAAGAATTATGCAAGTTTTTAAATTCTATGGGTGCAAGAATTTCAGGGATTGGCACTCATAAGTTAGTTATTGAAGGAGTAAATCAGCTTCTTGGTGGACAATATAATGTTTCTTCTGATTATTTGGAAGTAGGGACATTGGCTTTAGCTTCAGTTTTGACTAAAGGAGAAGTAACAATAGAGAATATTCATCAGGAGGATTTAGAAATTTTTTGGTATACATTATGGAAAATAGGGGCAAAATTTGATATTGAAAATAATAAAGTTCATTTTTATCCGAGTATGCATTTTCAGCCACTTGAAATTTTAAAAACTGCAGTTCATCCTGGATTTCCGACAGATTTGCAGGCTCCTTTTGCTGTTTTGCTGACTCAGTGCGATGGAGAAAGTCTTATTTTTGAAACGCTTTTTGAAGGAAGGCTTGGCTATTTATCAGAATTAGAACAAATGGGCGCAAAAATTCAAATTTTGAATTCGCATCAAGCTAAAATTATTGGTCCAACAAAATTAAAGGGTTTAATTGTAGCTAGTCATGATCTTAGAGCTGGAGCGGCTATGGTTCTTGCTGGACTTATCGCTGAAGGCGAAACAAAAATCAGTAATATTAATTATATCGATAGAGGTTATGAGAAATTAGATGAAAAATTAAAGATGCTGGGGGCAAGGATTAAAAGGGAAATATAGATTTAAGTAATAACGGTTTATTGCATTTTAAAGGTAATTAAAGCCTTTTCTTTTTTGTGGAAAAATGTTACAATGTATAGATTTAATTATTAAATATTTTGTAATAAAAGCATGGATTTATCTTTGAAAAAAATTTTTCCAATTATATTAAATAGACGAATTTATCAAATTTATCATAAAATTTTTTCAAAAAAGACAGTAGTTTTTTTAAGTATATTTATTAGTAGCATTATTTTTTTGTATTTAGGTATTTATTTTTTCAATACAACTAATTTTTTTGTTAATTCAAATAAAACATTACAGGAAAATATATGGGAACAGGAAATGCAACCAAATCTTGTTTCAAAAGATGCGTTTGGTAATATTTTGCCTGAAAAAATTTGGCATGTTGTTAACAAATCTGAAGATTTACGTTCATATTTTTCAGAAAATGGTTGGACAATTCAGCCTAAAGAAATATCTCAAGATAATAGTTGGCAGGTACAATATAAATTGATTGGCATGTCTCGTATGGGTAATGGAGCTTTTACACAGGCAAAACTTGAATCTATTACTGCTGATAAAAATAATAATATAGTAGCTTTGTTATATAATGGAATTACGGAATGGTATCAAAATACTAATATGGGCATAAAACAAAATTTCTATATTGCCCAAAAACCTATTGGTGATGGATTATTGTTGATACATGGAAAAATTAATACGAATGCTTCTATTCAGGTCTCAGATAATGTGATTTCATTTTTTCATAATACAAAAAATGTTTTACGTATTGATAATCTTAATGTGACAGATGTTAACGGAAAAAAATTAAAATCTTATTATAAATTTAATTCTGATTCTAATACAATATTATATGTTATTGATGATAGAGAAGCTGTTTATCCATTAAGTATTGATCCTTTAGCTTCAAATCCAGTATGGATATACGAAAGTGATCAGGTTAATTCATATTTAGGTAAGTCAACATCAACTGCTGGTGATGTTAATGGCGATGGTTATGATGATGTAATTGTTGGTGCTTATACTTATGATAACGGTCAGGAAAACGAGGGAAAAGTTTTTGTATTTTATGGATCAGCTATTGGTATTTCTGCTGTACCTGATTGGACAGTTGAAAGTGATCAGGCAAACGCTCAATTTGGCTGGCTGGTATCAACTGCTGGTGATGTTAATAATGACGGTTATGATGATGTAATCGTTGGCGCTTATACTTATGATAATGGCGAAAGCGATGAGGGAAAAGTTTTTGCATATTATGGATCAGTTAATGGACTTTCCACTGTACCAGATTGGACATATGAAAGCAATCAAGCTAATGCCTTATTAGGTAATTCCATATCAACTGCTGGTGATGTTAACGGTGATGGTTACGATGATGTAATTGTTGGAGCGGTTCATTATAGTAATGGGGAAAGTAATGAAGGAGCGGCTTTTATATTTTATGGGTCAGAGATTGGACTTTCGGCTACATCTGATTGGATGTATGAGAGCAATCAAGTTAGTATTCAATTTGGTGTAGCAGTATCAACTGCTGGTGATGTTAATGGCGATACTTATGATGACGTGCTGATTGGAGCTAATTTTTATAGTAATGGCGCAACTAAAGAAGGAAGTGCTTTTGTGTTTTATGGTTCAGAAAATGGAGTCTCATCTTCGCCTGATTGGCAAGTTGAAAGCAATCAAGCAAATAGTCAGTTTGCAAATTATTTATCAACTGCTGGCGATGTTAATGGCGATGGTTATGGAGATGTTATAATTGGAGCACATGCTTATGATAATGGTCAAAATGATGAAGGAAAGGCTTTTGTATATTATGGCTCAAGTATTGGTCTTTCTGCTTCGCCTGATTGGACAGCTGAAAGTGATCAAGCAAACGCTTATTTTGGTATATCTGTATCAACTGTTGGTGATGTGAATTGCGATAATTATGACGATCTTGCTGTAGCGGCTTATTTATATGATACTGATATCTCAGATGCTGGAAAAGTTTTCACATATTATGGTTCAGTAGATGGATTATCGCCTACATCTGATTGGAGCGTTTCTGGCGAAGCATCAGCTAGTTATTTTGGTAGATCAGTATCGACCGCAAGAGATGTAAATGCTGATAGTTGTGATGATGTTATTATTGGGGTTAATTTATATAACAGTGGTAGGGGACGTGCTATTGTATATTTAGGGGGAGGTAATTCTCAAATTAATGTTAGCTCAATTTCAAGTAATACAACTGAAGCTGAAGGTACTGCTACTTTTACCGTATCTTTAAGCACTGAGCCGATAAGTGATGTAACATTTAATATTTCTTCTAGCGAAGAAAGTGAAGGTACAATAGCTATATCAACACTGACATTTACTAATAGTAATTGGTTTATACCTCAAACTGTAACCGTTACTGGAGTTAATGATTTAATAGCTGATGGTAATCAAAGTTATACAATTATTCTTTCTGCGGCAACTTCTTCAGATCCGGGTTATAGCGGACTTAATCCTGATGATGTTGCGGTTATAAATACTGATGATGATACAGCTGGAATAACTGTTACTGCACTTTCAGAAAATACAACAGAAATAGGCGGGATAGGGACTTTTACAATTGTTCTAAATACGCAGGCAACTGCAGATGTAAATATAAATATTACAAGTAACGATATTACAGAAGGAATAGTTTCCTTATCATCTTTAACATTTACTAATAGCAATTGGGCAACTCCTCAAGTCGTAACTGTTACTGGAGTTAATGATTTAATCGCTGATGGTGATCAAAGTTATACAATTATTCTTTCTGCGGCAACTTCTTCAGATTCAGGTTATAACGGACTTAATCTTGATGATGTTGCGGTTATAAATACTGATGATGATACAGCCGGAATAACTGTTACTGCACTTTCAGGAAACACAACAGAAATAGGAGGGACAGGGACTTTTACAATTGTTCTAAATACGCAGGCAACCGCAGATGTAAATATAAATATTACAAGCAGTGATATTACAGAAGGAACAGTTTCTTCATCATCTTTAACATTTACTAATAGCAATTGGTTAATCCCTCAAACTGTAACCGTTACTGGAGTTAATGATCTAATAGCCGATGGTAATCAGAATTATATAATTATCATTGATGCGGCAACTTCTTTAGATCCAGGTTATAGCGGACTTAATCCTGATGACGTTGCGGTTATAAATACTGAGAATAAAATTTCAGGGTCCTACATAAATATTACTATTGATGATATTTTAAATCAGCATGAAAGTAGTAATGATAATGTTGCTACCAATAGTAATACAGATTTAGAAGATGATAAAAATTCTATTGAGGATGATAATGCGCAACTTATTAAGAAAGAATTAGATTATCAAAATACATGGGCAAAGGATTATATTCAAAAATTATATGATTTAAAAATTGTTTCAGGATGCGATGATCAAGGGAATTACTGTCCAAATAATTATATAACTAGAGCTGAAGCAACAAAAATTTTACTCAAAAGTATAAATTTCAATATAAATAATAATTTTGAAGAAAATCCTTTTGTTGATCTTAACGAAACTCATTGGGCTTATAATATCATTTTAACAGCTTATAATTATGGTCTTATAAATGGGAATCCTAATAATACCTTTAAGCCAGATGCTTTTATAAATAGAGCTGAAGCTGTAAAAATTATTTTGACAACATATGGAATTGACATAGAAGAAGATGCTACTAATCTTTTTAAAGATGTAAATGATTCGGCTTGGTATAAAAATTATATATTGACGGCATTTAAACAAGAAATAATTGATGGTTACGTCTTATCAGATGGAATTTATTATAAACCTGATTCATATATAACACGTGCTGAATTTGCTAAAATTATAGTTTTGACTGGGAAATTATAAAATTTCAAATATTATTCTTCCTTCCATATCATTTCTTCTTATTTCAAATCCTAAATTATTAAATTTATCTAAAGTTTCTTGATGCGGATGATTAAATGTGTTTGCAATTCCGCTTTGAATTATGGTTGTTTTTGGATTTATAGCTTGTAAATAATTTAAAGAAGAAGCTGTTTTGCTACCATGATGTCCAGCTTTCAAAATCTCTGCTGATAGATCAAAATCAGTTAGTAATTCTTTATTTTCTGTTTCTTGCTCGGCATCACCAGTTAATAAAATTTTATGGTTTGAATTTATTATTAATTTTGCGACAATTGATGAATTATTCACATTTTCAATATTTTTGCCTGCTAGTGAATTTATTGGATAAAGAATGTCTAAAAATATTTTTTTGTTTAAATCAAAATCTTTGTTTGCGGTAGCAATTTCCAGAGGGATTTTTTGTTCTTTGATGCTTTTTAAAAATTCATCATAAAAATTATTATTATAATTAATACCTGAAATTAAAACTTTTTTAACTTCATATCTTTTTAAAACCTCGACTAAGCCATTAATATGATCTGCATGCGGATGAGTGAGGATCATAAGATCAATTTGATTGAAAAATATGGGCAAAGTTTCTCCTAATTCTTCTAGAACTTTTTGATCTGGACCGCCATCAATTAATATATTTTGTAAATTCGTGGTTTGAATTAAAATCGAATCTCCTTGTCCGATGTTCAGAAATGAAATTTTTGTTTTCCCGGCCGGAAGTTTGGATAGAAAAATATGGCTGAGAACAATAAAAATGGTTAAAAAAATAAAAATGTAGATTGGTTTTTTCATATGGGTTTGTTTAAATTGTAGAGACGCATTGCCCTCCTTTGTTGAAACTTCGGCGGGTAAACAATGCGTCTCTACAATTTAAACATTCAATTATGAATTTTTCATGAACCGAAAATGAATTTTTGATGAATTATTTTATATATTTCGTTATGGCTCCTTAATGTTTATGAAATACAAAAAAGACCCTTATTTTAAGGATCTTTTTTGATTTTATTTTTGTTTATTTTTGTTTTCTTGATTTATTTTCTTTTCCTAGAAATAATACTTCCAAGTCCAAGCGATATTGCGATTAATCCTGCTAATCCTGCGCCGGTTTGTGGCAAAGTAATTGAAGTTACTACACCTTCCGACTCATTGCCATCAGCATCTTTGGCTGTTAATTTAAAGGTATATGTTTGTCCTGGAGTTAAATTCGCAATCAAATATTCTCTCAAAACAGCACCTAAAGATTTACCATTATTATAGTTTTTACCTCCATCTTCGCTTTGATACAAAACTTGATCTTTCAAATTAGTTTCGTTTTGAACGCTCCACTGAAGTCTTACTTTTGTTTCAGCTTCTACTTTGGCAATAAAATTTGAAATTATCGGCGCAAGAACTTCGGCAATGGCTTCTAATTCTTGTTCTTGTCCTTCAGGTAAAACATTTTCAGCTTCTGTATTCTCCTGAGCAGGTTCTTCTTGAATAGCCTCTTCTTCAGGCTCTAAAGAATCACTTTCTGATTCATTAATAGATTCAGAGGATGAATCATTTTCTGTTTCTATATTTTCATCTAAAATAGGTTCTTCATTTTCTACAATATCTTCTTCCGCTGGTTGCTCATTTTCATTAGCTGGTGGTGTTGTCTCTGTCTCTTCATTTTCTGTTACTGTTTCTCCTTCGGCTGAAGTGGCATCTGATGATGGAGTGGCTGATACTTCTAAACTGTAGAACTCGCTTTCGTTTCCAGCTTCATCAAGTGCAGTAAGCGCGAAATAATAAGTTACATCATTTTCTAAGTTTTTAATTGTAGTAGTTAAAACGTTTTTTGTGTCTTCTATATACATATATGATCCGCCATCTTGAGTAACTGAATCAAGACCATAATGGATGCGATATCCAGCAACCATAGTATCGTCTGTTACCGCTTCCCAAGAAAGCTCAATAGCAGAATCCAAAGCCTTAGCACTAATACCTTCAACATCACTTGGAGGAGTAATGTCAATTGCTTCTGCATATACAATTGGTGTGGCTGATATAAAAGTAGCTAAACCAACAATAGAAACAAAAATTGAAATAATTTTTTTGTTTTTCATAAATAAAAGTTTTTTAAAAAATAAATTTTTAAATGATTTAAATATAAATCAGGTCATTATATCACAAAAAAGCTCCATTTGTCCAATAAAACTATTGCGTTATCTTTAAAAACCTTGTCTTATGAATATTTTTTGGTAACTTTAAAGTCATTTATTTGTATTTTATGAATTAAAGTGTATTTTTTTAGTTGGAGATTTATCAATTCTAATCTGCTTTTTTAATAATGATTGAACAAATTACGCAAGCTTTAGAAAATGCGGTGAAAGATCTTACCGGAGAGGATCATGAAATTGTTTTGGAGCAAGCTCGTGATTTTAATCGAGGAGATTTTGCATGTAGTGTGGCGATGCAATTAGCAAAAATTTTAGGCAAACCCCCAATAAATTTAGCAAAAGAAATTGTTGAAAAACTAAATACTCTATATCCTATATCAGATATTACATACGAAATTGCGGGGCCGGGATTTATTAATTTTAAATTTTCTAAAAATGTTTTGCTTGATCTTGTTGTTAAAATTTTGGAGCAAAAAGATGATTTCGGACAGGGAGAAGATTTGAAAAATAAAAAAATACTTGTTGAATTTGCTCATCCCAACACTCATAAAGCTTTTCATATTGGACATTTAAGGAATATTTCTTTGGGAGAGTCTCTGGCTAGAATTTTAGAATTTGAAAAAGCAAAAATTTTTCGAGCTAATTATCAAGGAGATATTGGCATGCATGTAGCTAAATGTATCTGGGCGCTTAAAAAAGAAAATAAGAAGAATTTTGATGATCTTAAAACTCCACAGGTAAAAGCTGAATATTTAGGGAAAATTTATGCGATTGGTGGGCAGGCTTATGAAGCTTTAGAAAAAGCGAAAATTGAAATTCAAGAAATAAATAAAGCTCTTTATAAAGGAGAAGATTTAGAGTTAATGAATTTATATAAACAAAGCCGGCAATGGAGTTTGGATTATTTTGATTATATATATAAAAGACTTGGTACGCATTTTGATAGATTGTTTTTTGAATCAGAATGTTTTTCTCTTGGTAAAGAGTTGGTTTTACAAAATGTTGGCAAAATTTTTACTAAATCTAAGGGAGCGATAGTTTTTGAAGGAGAAAAATACGGACTTCATACCAGAGTTTTTGTTTCTTCTGAAGGTAATCCGACTTATGAGGCAAAAGATATGGGACTGGCTAAACTGCAAAAAGAAACTTTTGATTTTGATGCTAATATTCATGTTGTTGCTAATGAACAGACGGAATATTTTAAAGTAATATTTGAAGCGATGTATCAGATATTCCCAGAGCTTAAAGGGAAGCAATATCATTTGGCTTATGGCATGGTAAAATTAACTAGCGGCAAAATGTCGTCTCGGACTGGCGAGGTTGTCATGGCCGAATGGTTGATTGATACTGCAAAAGAAGAAATTGGAAATTTAATTCAGAATAAAGAAGATTTTAGCTTGGAGGAATTGGAAGAGATTAAAGAAAAAGTAGCGGTTGGCGCAATTAAATTTATGATGTTGAGTTCAGGCGCAAAAAATGACATCGCCTTTGATTTAAAAAAAGCAATTCGCTTAGATGGAGATTCTGGACCGTATATTCAATATGCTTATGCGAGGATTAGATCGATTTTGAGAAAAAGTGGTCAGCCGCCAATAATTAGCAATCAGCAGTTAATTTTTGAAAATTGTAATGAGAATGACTGGGGGTTGATTCGAAAGTTGTTATATTTTGAAGAAGCGGTTAAAAGAGCTAGCAAAAATTATTCACCGCATTATATTTGCCATTATTTGCTCGATTTAACTTCAGAATTTTCATCTTGGTATAGTAAAAATCGAGTTTTAGATGAAGAAGAAAATTTAAAAAATGCACGTTTAGCAATTTTAGCATCAGTGGCGCAAGTTTTGAAAAATGGGCTTTATTTATTGGGGATTGAAACGCTAGAAAGGATGTGAAAAACGAAATAGTTTAATTTGGATTAAACGGAAAATAATTTAAAAAAAATTAATTTGCAATGAACTGAATCCTCCCTGCCCCTCCTTTTACGTTATTACTCCAAGATTTATTTTTGAATTTCTAAAAAATTAATACTTAAAAAAGAAAGGAGGGAATCTATGGGTGAAATTCTTGCTTTTTAAAATTTTGTTTAATATG
>Ga0208373_1004090_pt1 | contig 13562 bp, 10 predicted proteins | sample RifOxyC2_FD_184036 | JGI IMG/M metagenome (GOLD analysis project Ga0208373, IMG submission 184036) | Soil microbial communities from Rifle, Colorado - Rifle Oxygen_injection C2 (SPAdes) | ecosystem: Environmental > Terrestrial > Deep subsurface > Rock core/Sediment | place: Rifle, Colorado...
CGAGCTGGTGGCCGTATTCATGGCATATCACGGAAAGAGGCGAGCCGAAGGCCGCCAATTCCGGCACAATGGTAAATCCTTCGAACAATTTTGAATTTACCGTGAAAATGTAACCGTAAAAAAGCGACCACAGGTCGCTCCCGTTGTAGGACTCCTCTTCCCCCCGTCCCGCATGGTATATCATGACGTGATCGTAAAGCGAAAAATCGTTGCCGGTTTTTGCCAGGTTAACGGAGTCGGCGATTAGTCTTTGCAGAGCGCTTTCCGTCTCGGTGTTATAAGAGGAGATGCTTGAAGGCAGCGTATATGCCGTGCTTGTAACGGTGGACGTTACGGTAAGCAGGCCGTACGAGTTTTCCGCGTAATAAGTGCGAAGCCTGGAAAAAAATGTTTCCGTTTGGGCTTTGGACGTCGCGATAAGCGTAGATCCGGGGAACTGTACCCGTATGACAAGAACCTTTTTGGTGGTTGGCGATATAACTCCGCCGGCTCCCGCCATGCGCAAGGCGCCGCGCGCCTGCAAAGCGCGTATATTTTCCTTAGGCAGAAGGCGGCACGGCTTGAAACCATGCGGTTTGGAATGCAAACGTTTCCAATCGCGCGGCGGCGCCGCGGACAGCGCGGAAAGTCCGGTTGCCAAAATGGCGGCGGCAATAATCAGGCGTGCGTACTTTATCACCAGAAGTTTCTCACTTGGGCGGGGCGCTTTCCGTTGCGGGTTTTTCTGCCGGAGCGCTATCTGCCGGCGCTGCTTCGGCTGGAGTTACTTCGGTGGGCGCTGCTTCTGCGGGCGCAGGCGACTGGTTTTGCTCTGGCGTTACCGGCTTTATGCTTTCAGCGATTTGCGGCTCTGTTGTCTTCGCTGTTTTTGCCGGAGCCGGCATGGCTGATTTTCCCCACGCGCGGCCTTTGTTCTGCCCGAAACGCATCGAGATGCTTAACTGGTGATTCCATTCCGGTATCTGGCCTGCAAAACGGCCGAGTTCATCGCCCCAGAAAGCGTATTCAAGCTGCAATAGAAAAAGGTTAATTCCTGCGCCGAATGTTGGATAGCCTGAGTTAAAACCGCCGCGCAGCGCCAGAAGCGACCAGCGGAACTCCGCGCCGAAATGCAGTTTTTTCCAGAAAGTATCGTCAAGCAGTTTCTCGTCGGTGTTTAGTATGTCGCGCAGGTCTGCTGCAAGCGTAAGCCGGTTTAACGTGTTGATGCTTCTGCCCGGCCAGTAATAGATTTTTGACGGGATGTATGCCGTTCCCACGTTCCACTGCGGATATATCACGCCGGTGGATGCCTCTCTTGCCTCGTTTGTCTTGGAGCTTTCCACGCGCTGGAATACTATCGGTGTGCCGCCGAAGTCGGTAACCTGCAAGCCGATGTTCAACGTATCGAAAGGCTGGTACATGGCGCCGAAGTCAAGCCCCATGCCCATTCCCATTTGCAGCAACGGGTCGAAGTTTTCGAATTCAAGTATTGATTTGTTGTATTCGGCGATGCGCGCCCGCGCGATGTATTTTAACGTAGTTCCGACGGACATCTTCCCCGGTATGAAAGGCAGGCTGTCGAAGCGGTGGGCAAGCGGCACGGTGCCTATCCCGTCAACGTTTCCCAAGAAACTGATGTTTGGAATAATCAAACTTTTGTTCATTTTAAAACTCAGGTCGGCCTGCGAGAATATGCCTATGCCCCACGACAGGAAGCCGGGGCCTGAAAGAAAACCGGTGTTGGGAAAGCCGAGGCGGATGCGCGGCTGGTACTTTGTTATACTGGTGTTTATTTCGTCAAGAAGGCTTACTTTGTCGGCATGTGGAAGGCTGTCGAAGTTTTCCAGATTGTCACGGTTTTTGTCGTAGAAGTTGTAGAAACTGAAGATGTCGTCGCCGATATTTATGGGAAGCTCGAATATGGTAAGCTGGCCGGAACGGCGTTGCGTAATGCCCGCAGGGTTGTAGAAGATCGCATTTTGATCGTCGGCAAGCCCGACGAACGCTCCGCCCATCGCAAGAGGGCGCACTCCGCGGATAAATACGGGAGGTTCGGCACAATCCAGCGGCGCGGCAGCGGCAATGGAGCAAAGGCACGCCGCCATCAGCAGGAACATGTGTTTTTTCATCTGGCTCTCCTATAGATGGATGGTCTGTTTAAATATAATCTATGTTGATGTCCAGCGTGATTCCGGACTCGTCCTTGAATTCTTCGAACAAATCGTTTATGTCCTGACGCACGTTTGCTATGGCCGACTCGTTTGTTATCCCGAGCGCGACGGCCACCGTATTGAACCTGTGGTAAGCGCGGATAATGTCCTTGCCGACTTCCGTCGCAAGTTCGATGTTTTGCTCCGTTACGAGCACGTTGTAGTCGGTGTCGAATGAAATGCCGGAGTTTTGCACGCGTATGGCGGCGCGCAGGATGTAGCACAGGCCGAGGTTCAGGTTTACGTCCGCGTTGTTGGGGCTGATTGTGCCGTCGGATGTGCCGCGCACGATTTTTTCGAGTTTAGGTATAATGTCGTCGAGGGCAGAGCTTAGGGCGTCAAGTTTCGCCACTATAGCATCAGGAAGAAGGTTGCTTGCCTGCTGTGGTGAGCCGTATGCCATGGCGGATAAAGCCGGGGCAAGCCGCGCCGGGGCGCTTTCCTGTTCGCGTATCAGGTTTGCTACAAGTTCGCCAATGTCAAGGCCGGCATCGGCAAGCTTGGCGGCCGAGTAGCCGTACAACGCTTCCGCATTCGAAGGTTCAGTTTCGAGTATCTTTGAGTAACAAGTGATCGCCGTCGCATAATCCTTGTTTTGAAGCGCCGCGTAGGCGTCCGCTTCCAGCGAGCGCGTATCGGTGCTTTCACCGGCTCTGTGCGCCGAAGAAAAAATGTTGCTTCTCCCGCAGCCCGAAACCGTTAACGATAGTGCAGCCAGTGGAACGAGCAGCATCAAAGAAATTCTACGCATACCTGCCTCCTTCTCTTCCGTGTGGTGTCTCTTTAGCGTTTAGAAGTTGGCGTCGTCATTGCGAGCCCAAAGGGCGCGGCAATCTCGCTTTTCATCAGAAGTAACGTCGTGATTGCTTCGCTCTCGCTCGCAATGACCTCAAACTGCTAAAGAGACACTCCGGGCGTAATCCGCCACAATTATAGCAGCAAAGCGCCCTTCTTGCTATGGGTTTTTATGTGCCTTCCTGCCAGGATGAAAGGTATTTTTTCTGTTCCGGGGTCAGCGTGTCTATGGCAATTTCCATGGCTTTCAGTTTAAGACGCGCGATCTCCTTGTCAATTGGCTCGGGAACGGAATAAACCTTATTTTGCAGCTCGTCGTGCTTTTCAATCATGAATTCTGCGGCCAGCGCCTGGTTTGCAAATGACATGTCCATAACGCTTGCGGGATGGCCTTCGGCGGCGGCCAGGTTTATAAGACGGCCTTCGCCGAGCAGGTATATCTTCTTATTTCCCTGAATGGTATATTCTTCGACGAACTCGCGAACCTCGCGCACGGACGTGCTGATCTTTTTGAGCCCGGCGATGTTGATCTCGACGTTGAAATGTCCGGAGTTGCATACGATAGCGCCGCTTTTCATCGCTTTGAAGTGCTGGGTGTCAATTACATTTATATCACCGGTAAGCGTTATAAATACATCGCCGCTGCGGGCGGCTTTTGCCATAGGCATAACCGCGTATCCGTCCATGGATGCCTCGAGGGCTTTCATGGGATCTATTTCGGTTACAACTACCTGTGCGCCCATTCCCCTGGCGCGCGAGGCAACGCCGCGGCCGCACCAGCCGTAGCCGGCTACAACCACGGTTTTGCCTGCAAGAAGCACGTTCGTTGCGCGGATTATTCCGTCAATGGTGGATTGTCCCGTGCCGTAACGGTTATCGAACAGGTGCTTGGTAAGCGCATCGTTTACCGCGATGATGGGATATGCAAGCACTTTGTCATTTTCCATGGCGCGAAGCCGGATAACGCCGGTGGTGGTTTCCTCCGTGCCGCCGATGATACTTGCGATAAGTTCTTTCCGTTTGGAAAGTATCGTCGAAACAAGGTCTGCTCCGTCATCCATGGTAATCTGCGGCTTAAACTCAAGCGCCGCGTCAATATGACGGTAATAGGTTTTGTTGTCCTCTCCCTTGATGGCAAAGGTAGGAATGCCGTAGTGCTTTACCAAAGCTGCCGCCACGTCATCCTGGGTGGAAAGAGGGTTCGACGCGCACAGCCTTACGTCCGCCCCTCCGCTTTTAAGCGCAATGGCCAGGTTCGCCGTTTCGGTCGTTACGTGCAGGCAGCAGGCCATGCGAATGCCTTTAAGCGGTTTCTGTTTCGAGAAGCGTTCGCGGATTTGTCGCAGCACGGGCATCTCGCGTTCAGCCCACTCTATGCGGCTTTTACCTTTTGCGGCAAGTTTCATATCTTTCACGTCGGATTTCATTATGTTATCCTCTCATTATTGCTTGATTTATATTCCGGCGTCCTTGCGAAGCGCGGGAACCACGTTTAGTTTTTCCCACGTAAAGCCTTCCTCGTTTCTGCCGAAGTGGCCGTAGGATGCGGTGTTGCGGTAAATAGGCCTGCGGAGCTTCAGGTATTCGATAAGGCCGCGCGGGGTAAGCGGGAAATGCTTTACCACTAGCCGCGTGATTTCCTTCTCGGGAAGCTTCCCGGTATGGTGGGTGTCTATCATTACGGATACCGGTTCTGCAACGCCGATGGCGTAAGCAAGCTGCACCGTGCATTTGTCGGCCAGGCCTGCGCCGACGACGTTTTTGGCTATGTGGCGAGCCATGTAGCAGGCGCTGCGGTCAACCTTCGTCGGATCCTTGCCGGAGAACGCGCCGCCGCCGTGCGGGGCCATTCCGCCGTATGTATCAACTATGATTTTGCGTCCCGTCATGCCTGTGTCGGATTGCGGGCCGCCTATGACGAACTTGCCGGTCGGGTTAATGAAGTATTTTGTTTTCTTGTCAATCCATTTGCCGACTATGGGTTTGACTACCTTCTCGATAATCTCTTCCCGCGCCTTCGTGGTTATCTTTTTCCCCGAACGGTCGAGTATTTCTTCGGTATGCTGGGTCGAGATGACTACGGTTTCAACGCGCACCGGTTCGCCGTCGCGGTATTCGACAGTAACCTGGGATTTGCCGTCCGGCCCGAGGTATTTGAGGCCGTTTTTCTTTCTTACGTCCGCAAGCTTGCGGGTCAGTCTATGGGCAAGCATTATGGGAAGCGGCATAAGTTCCGGTGTTTCCTTGCAGGCATAGCCAACCATTAATCCCTGGTCGCCCGCTCCGCCGGTGTCCACGCCCTGAGCGATGTCCGCCGATTGGCAATGAATGGCATTTAGTATTGCGCACGTTTCGTAATCGAAGCCGTACTTGGGATCGGAGTAGCCGATGTCTTTTATCAGGTCGCGGGTTATCTTGTGTGTGTCTATGAATGCGTTCGTCGTTATTTCTCCGCCGACGATAACAAGCCCCATGGTAACGAATGTTTCGCAGGCAACGCGGCCTTTCGGATCCTGGCGCAACACTTCATCAAGCACCGTATCCGATATCTGGTCGCACACCTTGTCGGGGTGGCCTTCTGTGACGGATTCAGAGGTAAAAACGAAGTCTTTCCCCTTCATCAACTCAATGCCGTTCATGTCTTTCTCCTTTTGTGACAGGGTCGCTGTCATTCTATATTAAGCACGGCGCCTTCGAATACGGAAATGTCTTCCGACACTTTTGCGCCGTGGCCTATTATGCAATTGTCAAGCCTCACGTTTTTAGCAACTTCGACGCGTTCCCAGAGAATCGAGTTTTTCAGGTTTGCGCCCTGGCCTATACGCGAACGGTTTGCCACGGTGGTATATGCGTCAATTACGGCGTTTCTCCCTATAATGCAATGCGCCCCGATAACGCACGGCGGATTAAGCTGCGCGCCTTTTTCGATGCGGGTTCCCTCGCCTATCCATATTCCCGGGCGTACCTGGTCGCCGTCTATGCGCAGTTTCAGCTTCCTGTCGAGGGCGTCGCGCACGCCTTTACGGTATTCCGTAAGATTGCCAACGTCCGTCCAGTATTCGTCCATAAGGTACCCATAAATAGGCTTCTTGCGTTTAAGAAGCTGTGGCCACAACTGCAACCCGAAATCAAAGAACGTATCAGCGGGTATGTGTTTGAAAACCTCAGGCTCGAAAATGTATATGCCGGTGTTGACAGTGTTGGCAAATACGTCGCTCCAACTTGGCTTTTCGACGAATTTTCGTATTCTGCCGCGGCTGTCCGTGATAGTGATACCGTAATCGAATTTGGCGTCAACGGTTTTTAAAACCATCGTGGCCAGCGCTTTCTTGCGGTTATGAAAATCAATTGCGCGCGTAAGGTCAATATCTGTAAGCCCGTCTCCCGACATGACAAGAAAAGTTGAATCGAAAAAATCCTCCATTTTCTTTACGCCGCCCGCTGTGCCAAGCAGATCCTTCTCGTAGGAGTAGCTGATTTTCATGTCAAGAGACGCGCCGTCGCCGAAGTAATTCTTTATTGTTTCAGGGTAATGATGAAGGTTTAACACCGCATGGCGTATGCCGTGGCGGCACAGGTTTTCAAGCGTATGTTCCAGCACAGGTTTATTGACGACCGGCACCATGGGCTTGGGTATGGCGAACGTCAAAGGCCGCAGCCTCGTCCCTGCTCCCGCCGCCATAACAAATGCTTTCATCATCGGTGTCTCCGTTAAACTTTTGAATATTTGCGTATTACAGTTTCATTGCCAAGCGCCGTATGCGCGCCAATGACGGCATTGGGTTCTATTATACAATCCCTGCCCAGTAGTGACTTTTCAATGCGCACGCCTTCGCCTATACGGGTGCCTGCGTGAATTACGGAATCAGATATGCAGCTTCCGCGCCCGACGCTTACTCCGTCGCCCAGGCATACGTTTCCGTGCAACTGCACAAAATCACCGATACAGACTTTTTTGCCGCAGGCCGCCGTGCCGTTAATTTCAACCTGCCTGCCGATTTTGAGCGACTTGTCCGCCCATAAACCTGACACCGTCTTTTTGCCCGGCAGTGCAAACGCGACCCGCTTTTGCATCAGGTCAAAATGCGATTGCAAATATTTTTCGGTAGTGCCTATATCCATCCAGTAGCTGTTGAACGTGTAACCATAAAGCCCGTATTTCTTTGAAAGCAAATTCGGGAAAAGGCTGCGCTCGACGGAAAACTGCAATCCCTTCGGGATGAACTGCATTACTTCCGGCTCAAAAATGTAGACGCCCGCATTTATGGTATTGCAGGTTACCTCGTCCCATGACGGTTTTTCCAAAAAACGCTCTATGCGGCTGTTTCTGTCAGTTTCCACCAACCCGTAAATGGTGGGGTCTTTAACACGGGTGAGGGCGATGGTAATAAAAGCGTTATTCCTGCGGTGAAAACGCATCATGCCGGAAAGATCTATGTCGGTGAGAATGTCGCCGTTGAAGATCAGTGTGGGGCCGTCCATGAGTTGCGCGGCATTGCCTATTGCTCCGCCTGTGCCCAGCGGTTCTTTTTCCTCGACGTAATTGATGTTGATGCCCCATTTCCTGCCGGTCCCGAAATAGTTTTTAAATTCATCAGGCAGGTATGCCATGCAAAGTATCACTTCCTTTATGCCGTGGCGCCTGATGAGTTCGAACTGGTACTCAAGAAAAGGCCGGTTAACTATCGGTAGCAGGGGTTTGGGAGTATGGCACGTGAATGGCCGCAACCGTGTGCCAAGCCCGCCGATAAGTATAAGCGCTTTCATTTTCATTTCTTCTCCGCAAAATATTCTATTGTTTCCTTTAAACCTTTTTCGATCGGCATTGACGGCTGCCAGCGCAGGACCTTTTTTGCCTTCCGGCAGTCAAGAAAACTTCTCATAAGTTCGCCGGCGCGCGCCGGTTTATACACGGCTTTTTTTTCATAGCCCTTAAGCGAGGCCATCTGCCTGAAAAGCGCGTTAACGGATGTAAGGCGGCCCGTGCCTATGTTTATTATTTGGTTATGGCCGGCATTAAGCGCTTTCAGGTTAGCGCTGACCACGTCTCCGACATAAACATAATCCCGCGTCTGCCCGCCGTTTCCGAAAATGAAAAGACTTTCGTTATCGAGCATACGTTGCGAGAAAATCGCCACTACCCCGGCTTCTCCGTGCGGGTCCTGCCGGGGGCCGTATACGTTGGCGTAACGAAGTATGGTAAATTTCATGCCGTACAACACGTAATAAAAGTTGAGATAGAATTCCAGCGAATGCTTGGTTATGCCGTATGGCGACAACGGCCGCGCCGCAGCCTTTTCGTCCGGCGCGGTTTTGCCGCATTCCCCGTAAATAGTTCCGCCCGAGGAAGAGAATATAATTTTTTTTGTGCCGGCATTGCGGGCGGCTTCCAATACGTTAAGCGAACCTATGATGTTTATGCGGGCATCGTAGGCGGGATCCGACACCGACGTGCGCACGTCAATCTGTGCCGCATGATGGCTTACAACCTCAGGTTTCTCCTTTAAAAAAACAGATTTAATTTTTGCCGCATCCGTTATATCGGCTTTATAGAATTCAGCTTTCGCCGGAATATTCTCTTTTTTACCCGAGCATAAATTATCTACGATAACAACCTTGTGTCCCGCGTTTAAATAGGCATCGGCTATGTTCGACCCTATAAATCCCGCCCCGCCCGTTATTAATATTTTCATCAATATGCTCCTTTTTTGCTGAAAACCGCCGGTATCGTCTGCATAAGAATTTTTAAATCAAGCCCCAGCGACCAGTTTTCTATGTAATATATGTCAAGCTCGATCATCTCTTCATAACTGAGAGAAGCTCTCCCGGACACCTGCCAAAGGCCTGTTATTCCCGGTAGCACCCGTAAGCGCCTTTTAGCCCAGTCATTGTACGCCGCCGCTTCCCACAACACCTGCGGTCTCGGCCCCACCATGCTCATGTCCCCCCGCAGGACGTTAATCAGCTGAGGTATCTCGTCAATACTGTATCTGCGAAGGAATTTACCTATGTGCGTAACGCGCGGGTCATTCGCCATTTTGAAAACCGGCCCTTTTCGTTCGCTTTGCGCCCTGAATTTTTCCAGAAGAACATCCGCCTCCGTTACCATAGTTCTGAATTTAAAAAAATCAAAATTCTGTCCCCGGTAGCCCATCCTCTTATGAAAATAGAAAAACGATCCCGGCGAGTCTATTTTTATCAGGATCCCGATAAAAAGAAGTACTGGCCACAAAAAGGACAGTATGATGATAGAGAGTATGAGGTCAACTATCCGCTTAAGGTAAAAGTTTATGCCGCTCAATGAGATAGGCTTGATATGAAAAATAGGGATGCCTAGAGAAGAATCTATCAGAATCTCCCCCCTGCAAAGCTGTACGATATCAGGCACGAATTTTAAATTCACATTCCAGTTTTCACACCAGTCGTAAAATGAAAGCAGTTTGTTCTCGCTCCATGCCACATGCGTCAATATGATTTGGTGCATGTCATTTTCTATAACCATTTTCTTTATGCGCTCAATATCGGTTTCATCTTCATACGGGAAATACGACACTGCTATATGAGGGTGCCGTTTCAATATGGACTTTAGCATCTTGTTTTCTTTTCCTACAACAAGAATGGTTTCGCGGACAGAAGACGAACGAAAAAGATAGCGGAAAGTTAATTTGAAGGATTCCCTGAAAACAAGCAGCAGGATTATGGAAATAAGCCAAAGGAGCAGAAACGTAAGCCGTGAATACGAAAACCCGCCGTAAAAGAACGTAACCATAACAAGGAAAAAAATCCCTATGGATACTGCCTGCGTTATGCGTATCAACTCGTCAAGCAGCGGCAGGAAATATTTTTTGTAAAAATCGAATTTGTAGAAAAGGAATATCCATAGCGGGATAATAAGATACAGCGTTTGCGAATAGAATTTCCAGTCCGGTATCCCCTTAGTCACAGAAAAAAATTCGGTAATAAATGAAAAAAAACGCGCATGGTATGCAAGGGACAACGAAGCGATAATCAGCAGGACGTCCATCGCCGCCAGAATGGAAATTATTGTCAATTTTGATTTGTTTAGTTGCATATCAGCACCATGGGAAAAATTATTATATCAGTTTTAGGTGTTATTTTACAAGGCCGTGATAACCTGAACATTACCGAAAATTTCAAAAAGTTAAAACGGATGGAAAAGCAGGAAAGAAAGCGACCAAACAATCAAAAGTCCGCAAGATATTACTCTGCTCAAGCCTGATTATTCCCGCACTTTTCAGATTATTCCAGTTTTTTCTGATGGAGTTGTATTGCGCATCAAAAATCCGGCCAAAGTGGTTTAATGTTAGGGTAGTTTTGTTGAATCCATGGGGTGTCTACGCTAATTCTGGTTGTATTGCCGCCGATATTGTTTGCACGGAATTCAATTGTGGAAATACCTGGTGGTAAATAAAAACTTGAAGTGTCAGTGCCACCTACATTGTGGGATACGGCTTGAATGCTATTAATGTAAATATATCCGGCATCATCATGGTTCCAAGTTACACTGATGTTTATTTCATTCACAACATATATTTTAAAACGTACAAATGCCGTAATAGTATCTGTTATGTCATAGCTCCCTGTGACAAATGCTTTTCCCCCTTGAGAAATATTGTAAGCTTGCCTTACTAATTCTCCATGGCTTGTACCAGGTGTTACCCCGGCATACACGGGAACAACCAGTGACCCTCCGATAAACATTGAGTCGGCGCGTATATCCCCGTTTACATCGAGTTTTGCCTGTGGTTGGGTTGTCCCCACTCCTATTTTACCGTCCCCTTGAACTATAACAGGTGTGCTTTCGCCGATACAAAAATGTATAGCGCCTTCACTTTTTGTTATGTCTTCGGCTGTTTGTGAATGCAGGGCATATATTTGGGCTGTTATTTTCTCCCTTGGAGCAAGTATTTTTCCGCTAATTATAGTTTCAATGTAGTAATCCCGTCCACGCCAGTCCAAAGACGGGGAGAGGATTTTACTGAACAATCCATTTGTAATTGTGACACTGGTATTACCAGAGCTCCACTTTTCATGGCCATCAGTTGCTGCATCGTATATCTTGAAGCACATCGTTCGGGTTCCTGTTATGGCTTGTCCATATTCTTTTAAACGTCCCTGATATGTAATTTCGTTTGGGACGGCTGCATTTATCGAACAGCAGCATAAAAGAATTAAAGCAACAAGTCTAATCATAACATGATTCTTAATAATGGTAATGGATTTGCGGGGTTTTGCAGACTTCGGCAAGTGGAAAATAATTTTTTGAGGTTTTTTCATTTTCATTTACACAAGTCATCAAAGATTATCAAATTACGACAATAATATCAAATTTGCGAATAAATTTTCTCAAAATAGCTTAGCATTTCAGCAATAAATCGGTCATGCGAGAATCTTTCCGCATTGGCAAGAAGCGCATTTATGTCAAAATGCATGTCCTGGAAACGGTGTACTGAATCCTTAAGGCTTTCTACGGATGGTTCCTTAAAAAATATGCCTGTTTTTTCGTCTATAACAGTTTCGAGTGATCCGCCGCGCCCGTATGCTATAACGGGTTTTCCAGCAGCCTGGGCTTCAACCGCGGTTATCCCGAAATCCTCTTCCTGCGGAAATATCAGCGCGCGACAACCGCTATAATAGTGTTTTATCTCGTCATCCGATAGCCAGCCGGTAAATTCTATGTTATTCCCGGCCATGGATTTCAATCTTTTTTCATCCGGCCCGCTGCCGATTATTTTTAAAGGCAGCCGGAGTTCATTAAAAGCGCGTATGGCGAAGTCTACTTTTTTATATGGGACAAGCGCAGTAACCATAAGAAAATATCCTCCATCCCATGATGGAGGATAGCCTTCTGTCTCAACCGGAGGATAAATAACCTGGGACGGAGCTGAATAATATTTTTTGATTTTTTCCATTATGTTTTTTGAATTCGCTATAAATCCAGTAACTCCCGAGGCGCTTTTTATGTCCCATCGCTGCAGGTATGGACGAACAAATTTCATTGCGGCGGAGGTAAGCGCGTTAGATCTTTGCGAATTAAAATACTCATCATACTGATCCCAGACATAGCGCATAGGCGCGTGACAGTAGCATATATGTGGGACACCGGCGGGAACCTTGACGCCTTTTGCCACGCAATGGCTGGATGAAACCACAAGATCATATTTTTTCAGGTCGAAGTTTTCTATCATGCCTGGCATAAGCGGCAGAAAATACCGGTAGTATTTTTCTACGGATGGAATTTTTTGCATCGGCGAGGTTATAATATTGTGCTGCTCAATTTTATCCGATACTTTCCCTTTTCTCCATAAGAGCGTGAAAATGTCGGCGCCGGGAAAGATTTCCGTCAATGCCTCAAGGACTTTTTCCCCGCCGCGCATCCCGGTCAGCCAGTCGTGAATAAGTGCAACTTTTTTATTTTGCATGCCTGGTAAATAGCTCATTGAAACGTTTTATAAACCTGTTCTGTTTTTTTGACCATATCCCGGACATCGAACATGGTTTTCGCATGTTGCAAAGCATTGCCGGAAAGCCGTTCTTTCAGCTGTCTGTCACGGTAAAGCCGGGTTATGGCACTTACGAATCCTTCCACGTTTTCCCGGGGCACAAGTATCCCCGACTCGTCCGGAACAAATGCTTCGTTATTTCCGGTAACGTCGGAAGCTACAACCGCAAGGCCGCTTGCCATGGCTTCAAGAATGGAATACGGGAGGCCTTCCCATCTGGATGTGGATAAATATACGTCCATCGCCGACAAGAGAGCAGGTATATCGGTTCTAAATCCGGCTAAAGTTACATTGTCAGCGATCCCGTACTGCTTTATAAGTTTCTCAAGATGCCCGCGGTCTTCTCCATCGCCAACTATAACGTAATGGACATTTATGTTATTATCCCGCAAATGCTTTACTATCTCGATGCCCTTATCAAGCGCTTTCTGGTAACACAAGCGCGCTACTGTTCCCAGTAGAAGGCATGATTCATCAACCCGCATGGAAGCGCGCACAGACCGGCGGCTTTCTGCATTTCGCAAATAACGTTCCAGTGGTATACCGTTATATATGATATTTGATTTATCGCCTTTATAAAATTTCAGCCTGGCCGCGAGAGCTTGTTCGGCGCCTGAAACATGTATCAGTTTGGATGTATAATGCGACAGGATTCGCTCGAGCATGAAATAAAAGTACCTGCCCGATTTCCCGTAATTTCCAAAATGGATGCCGTGGTAAGTATGTATTACGGGAATCCCGGTGAGTGCAGAAAGGCACCTGGAATATATTCCTGCGCCCTTGCCATGACTGTGGATAATATCAATATGATTTTCCCGCGCGAAAGATTTCAATCCTGACAGCGTCCTGAACGAAAAAGTTCTAAAAGGCATGGGATACATATTCAGGGAAAGTTCTTTGAATGCGTTGCTGTAATGCCCTTCCATCGGTGCCGCTATAAAAGGTGTAAAAGAAGAGCGTTCGATGTGTTTCAGTAGCTGGTAGATATGTTCCTGCCCGCCGCCATGGTCGGAGCGCGCGGAAATAAAAAGAATATTTTTATTCATTTGCG
>Ga0208373_1004092_pt1 | contig 13561 bp, 8 predicted proteins | sample RifOxyC2_FD_184036 | JGI IMG/M metagenome (GOLD analysis project Ga0208373, IMG submission 184036) | Soil microbial communities from Rifle, Colorado - Rifle Oxygen_injection C2 (SPAdes) | ecosystem: Environmental > Terrestrial > Deep subsurface > Rock core/Sediment | place: Rifle, Colorado...
GAGCGCTTCATTGCCGCCAATCCCGCTCTCGCCCGGATGTTCGGCTACGACTCGCCGGAAGATATTTTGACGAGTGTAACGGACATTGCCCGTCAGATTTACGTAAACCCCGAGGATGCCGCGGAATTTGCCCGGATCATGGAAACACATGGAGAGGCAATAAATTTTGAGTGCCAGGCTCATCGTAAAAACGGCAGTCGGATCTGGATATCGGTCAATGCACACGCCGTCCGCGACGAGAAAGGCGTCCCGCTATACTACGAGGGTATCCTTGAAGACGTCACCGAACGCAAAAATTCGGAGTTGCGCCTGAAACTGGCCAAAGAGATCCTCGAAACGCTGAACCGCCCGAATAACGTCATAAAGCTCATCAACGACATTTTTCACCTGTTGAAGGAAAGCACGGGTGTCGAGGCCATCGGGATACGGCTGCGGGAGGGAGAAGACTACCCCTACTATGTGACCAACGGTTTTCCCGACCATTTCCTGGAAGCCGAGAATTATCTTTGCGCGCGTGACGCCACAGGTGAAATCATCCGTGATTCAAAGGGGAATCCATCTCTCGCCGGCAGGTGCGGTCACATCCTGCGCGGTCAAACGGATTCTGCCCGGCCCTATTTCACGGAAGGCGGCAGCTTCTGGACGAACAGCACGACGAAACATCTGGCCGAGAAATCCGGGAAGGAGTATCAGGGCGGCATAAGAAACCGCTGTAACGAAGAGGGCTACGAGTCCCTGGCGCTGATTCCGCTGCGGTCGGGCGAGGAGATCATCGGGCTTCTGCAGTTGAGCGATACGCGAAAGAATTTATTTACCCCCGACATGATCCGTTTTCTCGAGGGTATCGGCGCCAGTATCGGCATCGCGATTGCCCGAAGACGTTCCGTGGAGGCGCTCCGGGAAAGCGAGGAAAAGTACCGCCTGCATTTCGAGAACGTGACGGACATGATCTTTTCGATCGATTCGGAGCTGAAGTTACTCAGTATGTCCCCTTCCGTCGAAAAGATTTTGGGATACAGGCCGGAGGAACTTACCGGCAAACCGATCGGCGAGCTTAACGTTCTGGCGACGGATCATCTAAAAGAGGCCTATTCCGACATTCGTTTCGTGTTGGCGGGCAACAGCATCCTGTCAAAAGTGTATGAGTTCATAGCCAAAGACGGAACGCGGAAATTCTGCGAGGTAGGCGTTGCCCCTCTGCTTCACGACGGCAAGGCTGAGGCGGTCATCTGCGCGGCGCGGGACATCACCGAGCGGAAACAGGCGGAGGAATGGCTGCTCCGGGAGCGCAGCATGGTCGATCGCATCATGAGAACCAGCCCGGCAGGAATCATTGTGGCCGCTTGTGACGGCCGAATCGTCTTTGCCAATAAACGGGCCGAGGAAATATATGGTTTGACTGCGGAGGAAATGACCGAGCGCGCTTACGGTTCGCCGGAATGGCCGGTTACCGACTTTGATGGAAATCCTTTCCCCATTGAGAATCTGCCTTTTGCAAAGGTGATCTCCTCCGGCAATCCCGTCTATGGGATACGGCATGCCATTATATCCCCCAAAGGGCGACGCGTATATCTTTCCATCAACGGCGCCCCGATCGATGACGAAAAGGGCAATATCAACGAGGTGGTGTTCTCCATCGACGACGTCACAGAGCAGCGCCGCGCCGAAGAAGAAATCAGCAAGACCGTTGGAAAGTTGAAGCGCGGCATCGACGATACCATCCGGGCGATGGCTATGATTGTTGAAGAAAGAGATCCGTATACCGCCGGCCACCAGGAGAGGGTCGCCAACCTGGCCGCGGCGATCGCTCAGGATCGGGACCTTTCCGAAGAGCAGATCAGCGGCGTCCGGATGGCGGGAATGATCCACGATATCGGGAAGATGAAAGTCCCGGCGGAAATTCTCAGCAAGCCGACCAAACTGAGCCATATCGAACTCGAGCTGATAAAAACTCACGCCGAAGTCGGTTATAGAATTCTGGAAACAATCACGTTTCCTTATCCCGTCGCAAAGATCGCCCATCAGCACCACGAACGGATCGACGGCTCCGGATATCCGCAGGGGCTCAAAGGGGACGAGATTCTCATCGAGGCGCGGATTCTCGCCGTGGCTGACGTCGTGGAAGCCATGGCATCGCACCGCCCCTACCGTCCGGCCTTGGGCATCGATGCTGCCCTGAAGGAGATCGAGAACAATCGGGGGCTTCTTTACGATAGCGATGCGGTGGATGCATGCCTGAAATTGTTCAGGGAAAATGCTTATCAAATTAAATGAAGGCAGTTTTTGAGCTAACCTTTAAGATAGAGGCACTCAACACCTGAGGAATAGATAATTTGAAGAGGCGCTGTTCTCAGATTGAAGCGATCTCTTCGAGCAGCGATATATCGGCCTTTCCCTCTAAAAGCGGCGCAATCGCCCGGAAAAATTCCTTGAAGTAGGCTGTCGATGAGTGTGTCTGGACTGCCTCCATGTCCTTATATCGCTCAACGACAGTTATAGTGTCCGGCGCCGCCCCATTGCGGCAGACTGCATAGCTGAGGGTTCCCTTTTCTTCGCGAACCTTCTGGACAAGCCCTCGGAATAATTCAGAGGCCTCATCCATTTTCCCTTCTTTTATCTTCATTTTTGCGATCAACGTAACCATTTTTATCTCCTTTTTATCTGAATTGTAATGATGATAACTTCAAATTATGTCTGAAATCAAGCACATTATGATTTTGCCGGAAGCCGGAATACGTGCCTTACTCCTGCTCTCCGAGATACTTCTCCCGGAGAAGACCGGAGAGCCTCTTTAAAGAACTGTAAGATTTATCAACTGTTTTTGCCCCGTCGGGATTAATCAGGGAGCAGGTCGCCGGCATCAGAATGCTCTGGGAAAGTATCTGTTCCAGGTCGAACCCCGATTTCTGAAGCTCAGCCCATAGTTTTTCAATCCGCTGGAAGAGGCCTTCCTCCGTTTCGATATCGAACTCTTCATGGTTGGCCGGCACAATTCCCCATCCCAACATTTTCCCGGAATCGAGAAATCTCTTTATTCCATCACGGTATTTTACAAATATCTCACCTAAATTGTAGGAGTTGAAGGAAAGGATATCGATATCGAGGTTAAGGAGGAAATCCCAATCGGGGTTCCCGCAGAGGTGCACCCCGCGGGGGTGTTCGATCTGCGCAAAAAACCCATTCATGTCCCCTTTTGCCTGATCATTCGAGTAGCCGGACATCGCGCTGAAGATGTACTGCAGCCCCGGTTCATCAATGAAAAGAAACGCCTTGGGGTTCTTTTTCTTCAGCTCGTGAAGCTGACAGTTGGCCTTGCGCGCCATGAAATCGAAGAGCAGGGAGCGGACCTCATCATTGTAAATAATGGATTGTCGATTTTCGTCGAGGATCGCCAGGCCGACGCTGACCGGACCTTCGAGTTGTCCGCGGATCGCCCTGTAAGGCGACAGATCCTCAGAGAGAAAACGGTGATAGGTTGCCGAGTATCGGGGAGTAATGCGGAAAAAATCCTCGTTTTCAAAATTGTTCAGCACCTCCTCCAGCTCGCTGTAAAACTTTTCCGTATTGAAATGAATCTTCGCAACCTCCGGCTCCACGATGATGCCCGGGAATTTTTCCGTAGCCTGAACGTACATGTCTTCAAAAAAATTAATTTTCGGCAGTTGCGGCCAGAAGGGAATATCAAGGCTCATCACAAGGTCCATTGCGTCTTCAAGGGATTTATGCGGGAGAATCCCCATTCCCGTTGTCATAAGTTTGCCTGCAAAGGGCATGGCATTATTCATAAGCTGCCTCTCCTGTTTCTCAACAATCCGTCTAACTGCAAAATGGACGCATGTCAAATCATTCTCTTTATTTCTTCGATCCTGGCATTCAGACGTTTTCGGGAGACGGGAAACGGTGTTTTTAATTCCTGAGCAAAAACCGATACTTTATACTCCTCCAGCATCCAGCGGAGTTCTTCGAGGGCAAAATTCCTTTCATCAGGACAAAATTGAAGCCCCGCCGAGAGTTCCTTGATAATGCCTTCCAACTCCCGGATCTCAACCCCGCGGGTGATTGCCTTTTCCAGATGAACGGCGCCCCGCTCCGCACGGATGATAAACGAACGGAGATAACGGACAATCTGCAAAAGCCGCGGTTCATCATACTTAAGCAGAAAGTCAGCCGGAACGAGCCGGGCCAGTTCATTGCGTAAGTCGTCAAGAAAAGAGAGGAAGGGGCGGTTGGAGCGATTGGAGGTCGCAAGCGTACGAAATCTTTCAGTAACTTCGTAGAGCGCCTTCAGGACGGGTGCGGCCATCTTCAGTATTTCCTGCCCCTTGGGCAGGATGAGTGGGCGTACCTTTTCGGCATGAGACAGAAAATCCCGCTCCGTGCGGATATCAATCGCAAAAAGATCAGCCATTACCTTTTCAGAGAGGGCGTTTTCCAGGGCTTTCGCCCCTCCGAAGGCGGCAGCGAGAAGTTTCATCTCTCCACCGGGAGAAAGGGACTTGTGAAGCGCGCGCAGTTCGTTGTGGAAATGAAGGGAAAAAAGGGCTTTTACACCAGAAAGATGAGTAAAACTTGCCTCTTGGGAACTCTTGAAGAGGCGCAGGGAAACCGTATCGCCGGCAGCCTCCAGGGCAGGGTAGAGGACAAAAGGTTTGATGCCCCGTTCCTCGATAACAATGTTTTCCGGTATATCGCCGAAATTCCACGCTATCAGTCCGGTTTTTTCCCACGTTGCGCGTGCCCGGACTAATGCCTTATCCCCCTCTTCATCGGCAAATTCCCTTTCCAAAAGCGAAATATCCCTGCCCGCCGCGAGTTCCCGTCCTTTGGCATCGACGACAGAAAAACGAAGGTTTAGCCTTGTTTCGACATTGTCAAGCTGCCAGCAAGAGGCCGGTATATCCACAGCGAAGCGGTCGTGTAGAAAACGGCTGAGCGTTGAAAGCAATCGCCCCTCCCGGGGCATTTCCTGCAAAACGATGTTTGCCGTCGCAGTCAAAGGCATAAGTTTTTTGCGGTATTCCTTGGGAAGGGAGCGTAGAAGGGCGGCGATCTTTTCCTGCAGAAGACCGGGAACCTCCCAGTCAAGAGATGCTCCCGGCACAGAAGGGACAGATTGTACGGGGATCTTGAGTGTTATGCCGTCCTCGGATTTGCCAGGGGCAAAACGGTAGTTGCACTCCAGCTTCCATCCCGCTGCGGAAACCGAATCGGGATAGAGGGCGATTTCGCGGGAATCAGGTTCCTTGACAAGCAGGTCTTCCTCCTTCATCAGCAGGAAGGAGTCGTCTCCCCTGTCGCGGACCATCCGCTGGAGTGTTCTAATATCGAAGATTCCCGGCAGGCGATTTTCATAAAAACGGGCAATTTCTTCTTCGTCGACGAGCAGATCGTGACGCCTGATTTTTTCCTCCATATCGGAAATTTTCTTGATCAACGCCTGGTTGCGGGTGAGAAAGGGGAGGGGAGCGTTCAGATCGCCATCAACGAGGGCAGCGCGGATGAATATCCGGGAAGCTTCAACGAGATCGATTTTTCCGTAGGAAACCGGTCGGCCGGAGACGATTGTCAGGCCGAAAAGGGTGACCTGTTCCGAGGCGATAACCTCGCCGCGTTTTTTCTCCCAATGCGGGGCAAAATAGGTATGGCGGCAGAGTTCTCCGGCAAGCTCTTCGATCCAGGCGCTGTCAATATTGGCGACGATACGGGCAAAAAGGCGCGATGTTTCAACAAGTTCTGCCGCAACTATCCAGGCGCCGCCGCGGTTGAAGAGACCGGAGCCGGGAAATAACATCGCCTGCCGTCCCTGGGTTGCCGTGTAGAGGTTTTTTTCCTTTTTAAAGGCGATGTGGCCGAGAAAACCGCTGAGAATAGAGCGGTGTATCGCCGTATAAACCTCGGCGCCGCTTCTCTTTTCAGATTGACGGTTGGGGGTGGCGGACGCCTTTGTGTCAGAGGCGATTTTGCCCATTCCTTTGCCACTTTCAGGAGGAGAAATGAATCTGTTTTCCGTAAGTATCGTCGTGAGCTGGTTGTGTATATCGCGCCATTCCCGAATGCGGCGCCAGGAGAGGAAGTTGTCCCGGCATAATTTGCGGAGCTGGTTCTGTGTCTTCTCACCTCCGGGAGGGGCATAAACATGCTGATATATCTTCAGAAGCGATATGAAATCCGAAGCAGGGTCCTTGTAGGGGGCGTGAATCCTGTCGGCATTCTTTTCCTTTTCCAGCGGCCTTTCCCGCGGGTCCTGAATGGTCAGGGCCGCGGCAATAACAAGCACCTCCCGCAGGCAATTCTCTTTTCTTGCCTCGATAATCATCCTGGCGATACGGGGATCGATCGGCAGGCTGGCCATGATTTTCCCCATCTTCGTCAACTGCCAAAGCTCCCCTTTTCCCTGATTCCCTGGCAGATTCTCTACCGCATTCAGCTCCTGGAGCGTCTCCAGCCCATCCCGAATGCTCTTCGGGGCGGGCTTGTCGATAAACGGAAAGGCGCTTATCTCTCCCAGCCCCAGGGCGAGCATCCGCAGAATTACCCCGGCAAGATTCGCGCGGAGTATTTCGGGAGGGGTATAAAGGGGTTTGGCAAGGTACTCTTCTTCCGAGTAAAGGCGGATACAGACGCCGCTTGCGACGCGCCCGCAGCGGCCCTTGCGCTGATCGGCGCTGCTTTTCGAAATCGGGCGGACGGGAAGCCCCGCGGTGCGGGAGCGGGGGTTGTAGGTGGAGATCCTCGCCAGCCCGGTATCGATGACAAAACGGATGCCGGGAATGGTCAGCGAAGTCTCCGCGACGTTTGTGGCGACGACGATTCGTCTTTGGATTGTCTGCTGGAAGACCCGTTGCTGTTCCATGCGGCTGAGGCGGGAAAAAAGCGGCAGAATAACGGCATCTTCGCCAAGATGTCCCTGCAGCAGTTCGCAGGTTTCCCGGATATCCTGCTCCGTCGGCATGAAAATCAGAATATCGCCCCGTTCCTTTTTTCGCACCAGTTCATCAACCGCCTGCACCGCACCTTCGATGTAATTTCCGTCGCCCTGCTCTTCGGAATCGCGGCTGGGGGGCGCGTAGCGTACCAGTACCGGGTACACCCTTCCGGAAACTTCTATGATCGGGGCTTCATCAAACGCCTTGGAAAACTTTTCGGTATCGATCGTCGCCGAGGTGATGATGACGCGCAGATCATCCCGTTCTTTCAGGATATTCTTCAAAATACCGAGGACAAAGTCGATGTTGAGGCTTCTTTCGTGCGCCTCATCGACGATAATCGTGTCATACCTTCTGAGCAGGGAATCTCTATGCGCCTCCATCAGCAGGATTCCGTCTGTCATCACCTTGATGACGGCGCCGGGCGGGGTGTGATCGTCGAATCGTATCTTGTAGCCGACCGACCGGCCAACCTCTTCTTCCAGCTCCTCGGCAATTCTCCGGGCCACGGCGATCGCGGCAATTCGCCGCGGTTGCGTGCAGGCAATCATTCCGAATCGTCCCCGTCCCGCTTCGATGCAGAATTTCGGTATCTGCGTTGTCTTGCCGGAGCCGGTTTCCCCCGTTATCACCACAACCGGATGTTTTTTGAGGGCGGCGATAATCTCATCCTTCCGCTCCAGAATCGGCAGCTCCAGCGGGTATAACAGCCGCGGCATATTAACGCGGCGCGCCGCAAGCGGCCTGCGGTGTTCTTTTGACCTCGGTGTTTCTTTGCCTGTTTGCAAAATTTCCATCTTCCTTTTACCCGTTGATTCTTTTCGCGGCGGTTTAATACCTGTTTTTGTCGAGAAACTCAAAGCCGATTTTAGACAACCTTTCGCTCCGCACGGTTTCATTTCCCGTGCAGATGGCAAGGTTGACCGCGGATGGATAAAGTAAATTTTCACTTGCAATGGATCGGAACACTCTTTATAAACCCGAAACGATCTAACGTGCTTATCGATGCGGAAAATCAACAAGCATTGGCAATATTGAGAAGATAATGACGGACAAAGACAAAAGCGATCTGCTGAGGAGTCAAGCTGAAGGGGAAAAATTTCTCACCCCCCTGATGTTCATGCATAGAGATATAGTGGATGCAATCGCAACGGCAGATAGAATTGACCGGATCAAACTTATCAATATATTGAATCATTTGCATTTCAAGGGAGAGAGTTTGCACCTGCTGGTGAACCATGGCCGGTATCCCGAAGGCATCCTGGCAGAGGTTATTTCCGAGCCGTGTGTGGGAGGGAGATTGATTTGCCGCTGGGCCAAGGGATATGCGGGATATAATCTTGAGCAGTATAAATTCCAGTACCTTGTTGCCTTTCATGAACAGTCTGTCATACTTGTTCCTGCCGGGGAAACGGACGTTACAGATGGTTGCCTGTCGATACCCATCCCGGATATCAGTTTCGTCATCAGTCAAAGGCAATTTCCCCGTTTTTTCTGTAAGGACGTCAAAGCGGAGTTATGGCAAAACGGTTTTCAGGCGAATGGCGAACTGATTGATTTTGGGCCTCATGCGTTCAAGATTTGTGTTCAGGCTTCCCCTCCCTCCTCGTTTCACTGGTACAACATCGATGTCCCGGCATCTGTAAATCTTTATGAGGGTGCGGATGTTTTTTATTCGGGCATTTGCAAGACCATGTATCTAAAAAATCGGGGCAACTATCGGGAAATAGTGTTATTGCCGATGGCGGATCATATACAGAGATTCAGCCCCAAATCATTGCGGAATCCGCGTCGGCAAAGCATGCCTTCTTTTTATGCCGTATTCGAACATCCCTTCACCAAAAAACAGATTAAACGCGAGATATTCGATATATCAACAGCCGGTTTTTCGATATTGGACGAACAAGCCGAGGCGGTGCTTATGCCGGGAATGATTATCCCCAGGTTATCGATTAACTTTGCCGGTATTGCGAACATATCATGTAAGGCACAGGTCATTTACCATCGCGAGGAGGGGAGCAATGTTCGCTTCGGCATAGCCATTCTGGATATGGATCTGAAAAACCTGAACCGTTTTCATCAGCTTATCACCAATATTCCCGGCACCCCGCAGGGGATGATAAATGATGTCGATCTTGACCAGCTCTGGGAACTTTTTTTTGAATCAAATTTTATTTATCCGGAAAAGTACAGCCATCTTCACGCGTTTAGAAAATCATTTCAGGAAACATACAGGAAGCTTTACGGAGGCTCTTCGGAGGTTGCAAAGCACTTCATCTATCAGAAGAATGGAAGAATATTCAGCCATATATCCCTGATCAGGGCCTATGAAAGAACCTGGATGGGGCATCACCACGCCGCCAGGCCGGAGGAAGGAAGACATACCGGACTTATCGTTTTGAAAATGCTGCTTGGCTATCTATACGACATGCACCGGTTTCCCTCTGCAAGCTTGGATTATTACATCTGTTATTACCGGCCGGGCAACAGGTTTACGGAAAGAATATATTCAGGATTTGCCAAGGAGATAGCCAATCGGGGTCTATGTTCGATGGATCTTTTTACCTATATCTCTTATGAAAAAGACGAGAAAATTCCCCTTTTGCCGGAGGACTGGTCGGTTGGCGAGTGCACCAATGCCGATAGCTTCGAATTTAAACGGTTCTACAGCCATTATTCTGGAGGACTGCTTCTGGATGTACTGTCCCTGGATGACCATGATTCAGAGAAATCACTTGAAAAAATATATTCTTCCGAGGGGTTCACCAGAAGTTACAAGGCCTTTTCCCTGTATCACGAGGGGGAATTAAAGGCTGTTTTGATAAAGGAAGAATCGGACACAGCAATGAATCTTTCCGATTTATTGAACGGCTTTAAAATATTTATCATGGACAATGAGCTTCCTTCGGAAATTATCTTTTCGGCGGTTGAAAGCCTCACCGAAAACTATAAAGCTGATTTCCTGCCCTTGATGTTTTATCCCGCCGAATATGCTGAAAATAAAGGGATTGCCTCTGCAAAACAGTATATCCTCTGGATATTTGATGCACAGATTGGAAGCGAGTTTGTCGGATATCTGAGCCGAAGATACCGGATGAAACTGACAGAGGCTGAAAAATGAATGGAGATTCCGCCTTTTGATTTCTTCTTGATCAGTATAGATATTTATTGCTTAAGTGGCAAAAAGAACCATCAAATGATATATCTTGCTTGCAAATAATACACAAAGACGGTATATTATTAACATGAATCGTAAAATTGCAAAAAAACTTATTGCATGGAAAAATTCTGCTCAACGAAAGCCGCTGATTTTACGTGGTGCGCGGCAGGTTGGTAAGACTTTTTCGCTCAAAGAATTCGGGCAAAAGGAATTCAGAAATTGTCATTATTTTAATTTTGAAGAAGATGAACGGATTTCGCAGATATTCGAAAAAGACCTTAAACCGCAGCGCATCATCGATGAACTGCGGTTTTACCGAAACAGCAATATCGATCCCGGGGAGGACATCGTCATTTTCGACGAGATCCAACGCTGCGGCCGCGCCTTGACCAGCTTGAAATATTTTTACGAAGAAATGCCCAATTGTGCAATATGCGCCGCAGGGTCGCTTCTTGGGGTCGCATTGAATGCTGAGCCGTTTCCTGTTGGCAAAATTGAATTCCTTGATCTGCATCCGCTGGATTTCGAGGAATTTCTGGAAGGGACCAAAGAGGAGGAGCTTTGCGGGCTCCTGCAGAACCGGAATATTCGTGAGCCCTATCCAGCGCTTGCGCATGACCGGTTGTGGGAACAGTGGAAGCGGTATCTTGTCACAGGAGGATTGCCGTCTGTTGTGCTTGCCTATGCGAATGATCGAACCAACCTGTTTGAAACAATGACCCGGGTCCGAAAAATCCAACGCGATCTTTTCAGCGCATATCTTGCGGATATTGCAAAGCACAGCGGAAAAACCAATGCGATCCACATCGAACGGTTGTGGCGCAATGTCCCGGCGCAACTTGCCAGGAACATTGATGGGTCGGCCCCGAAGTTCAGGTTTAAAGATGCGGTCCCGGGTATGCGTGGTTTTGAAAGGCTGAGCGGCCCGATCGACTGGCTCGCAAATGCCGGTCTTATTCTTAAAACCTTTACAATAGATACGGCGGCAATACCGCTTTCCGCATATGCTTCCGAAAACAAATTCAAACTCTATATGTTTGATGTTGGAATGCTGGGCGCAATCAGCGACATTCAACCGGCGACGATATTGCAGTACGGTTTTGGAAATTATCAGGGATATGTTGCCGAAAACTTTGTGGCCCAGGAATTGACAGCGTCAAGGTCGGCAAATCTGTATTGCTGGACGGGAAAAACATCTGAAGTTGAATTTCTGCTTTCAACCGATCTTGGTATAGTTCCCCTGGAAGTCAAATCGGGAAGAGTGACGCACTCGAAAAGCCTTGGTGTTTTTGAAGAACGCTATCATCCGGAACGGTCGTATGTATTGTCTGCGCGTAATAGCGAATGTAAAGGAAAACGCTGTTTGGCGCCGATTTATGCGGTGGGAACGGTTGAACGGAACTTGGCAAACCCCACCCCGAAATCATGAAATCCCCACGTATACCCTCCGTTCGCTTTATCGCTCGATCCAGTTTTTCCCGTTATTCCCCGACGAAACAATTGTGTCGGCGCTGTCGGCACAATTGAGATGAAGCGTACTATACAGTCAACCATATTGATATATTCGGCAAGACAGAAAATGGTTGTGAAAAAATCGTCATGAGATTAGTATCATTCCATATCTGACTTTTGACTAAGGCTGTAAAGGGGAACGATGCCGACAATATTACTGATAATGGGGTGGAGGCTTTTTTTCTATGCCAATGAAGGCAATAATTAAGAATCTTCGTTTAAGTGGCGAGTACATGACTTTAACCATTGATGGAGACGAAAAGAAATTCAGAATAAAGGAGATATCACCCATACTTGATAAGGCATCTGAAGCCGAGCGGAATACATTCGAGGTTTCTCCTTCCGGATATGGTATCCACTGGCCTCTGCTTGACGAAGATATAGCGATTGACGGGCTACTTGGAATTGTCCACACAAGAGAGATGCAAAGAAAATCCGCCTAATCGGGTAGATGGCTATTGAATGTGAACCCACAGCTCTTTGTCGGATGGTAATTGTGCCAATGTACTCGATAATGGAGTGCAAAGATAACAAATAAGATGCAGGGAATTGTGACGAGTGACGGATGAGATGAACAAGAAGGAGAAACTCAGAATTATCATCATTGCCGGGCCAAACGGCGCCGGAAAAACGACTTTTGCCGAAGAGTTTCTACCCAACGAGGCCGACTGTCCCATTTTTGTCAACGCGGATTTGATTGCCGCCGGGTTTGCTCCCTTTGACCCGGATCGCGTCGCGATTAAGGCCGGGCGGTTGATGCTGGAGGAAATCTTTGAACATGTTCGACATCGAGACAGTTTTGCGTTTGAAACCACTTTGAGTGGTCGGATTTATGCGAGACACATATCGGTGTGGCGGGAACAAGGATTCATGATAAAACTCTTCTTTCTGCGCCTTGCCTCGCCCGAATTGGCCATCGCGCGGGTGCGTCAGAGGGTGAAGGCGGGCGGCCATAATGTTCCCGAAGAGACGATTCGCCGCAGATTCGTGTCAGGTCTCCGTAATTTTGAAGAAATATACAAGCCGATTGTCGATGAATGGGCGCTTTACGATAATTCATCGAGAATGCCGATACTGGTCGAAGAGGGAGGCATACAATGAGTTCGGAAAAACTTGATTCAAACAAAGATGAAAAAAAACGCGATCCTGATTTCATCAATGCGGAAATTGCACTAAAGCGCGCGGCCTTGAAGGCCAGGCAGCAGGCCCAGCAGGCAGGCATCGGTGTCATCGTGCTTCAGGATGGCAAGATCATGGAAGAACGGCCGGAGCTATAGTTAAACGCGTTTAACTTTTTTCGGGTCTATGTTCCCAGGTCGGTGGTCATCAGGCACAGGGCTTGTCGGGCAAACCTAAATTGGGATTCCAACGATGAAGAAGACCACGCTCTCATCCAAAAAACTCAGCCTCATCCCGCCGAAGCCGGCCGGGCAGATGAGGCGAACGCAGACTGCTGAACCGGAGCCGCCGACTGTTGTAGATGAAGCGAGCCTCCTCGCCGATCTTCGGGCGCTCATCCAGTCTGCACGACAGCGCGTCGCCACCGTGGGCAATGCTACGCAAACATTGCTCTACTGGCATGTGGGGCGGCGCTTGTTGAAAGAGAATCTTCAGGATGGCCGGGCTGCCTACGGGAAGCGGATTCTCGCGACAGTGTCGCGAGCATTGCGCGCTGAGTTTGGGGAGGGCTTCAGCTACTCGTCGCTCACCCGAATGGTCCGCTTCGCCGAGACGCTGGTGGATGAGGCAATTGTTGTAACACTGTCACAACAATTGAGCTGGTCTCATTTCCTGGCGCTCCTCCCCATCAAAGATCCGCTCGCCCGCGATTTCTACGCCGAGATGTGCCGGATCGAGCACTGGGATGTCCGCACGCTCCGGCAGAAAATCGGCGGCATGTTGTTCCAGCGCACCGCGCTATCGAAGAACACCAAGGCGGTCATCTCCGCAGAGATTGCCAACC
>Ga0208373_1004096_pt1 | contig 13550 bp, 13 predicted proteins | sample RifOxyC2_FD_184036 | JGI IMG/M metagenome (GOLD analysis project Ga0208373, IMG submission 184036) | Soil microbial communities from Rifle, Colorado - Rifle Oxygen_injection C2 (SPAdes) | ecosystem: Environmental > Terrestrial > Deep subsurface > Rock core/Sediment | place: Rifle, Colorado...
CTTCAATCCGTGGATTTCGGGGATAATCAAGGAAGCCCTTCCCTGGCCGGTCATACAGGAGCTCTTTGTGGGCGAGTACGGTGTGATCACGCTGGGATTGCGCTATGCCATAGGCATTATTTTACCCGTCGTGTTTACGTTTTTCCTTTTTTTCTCCATACTGGAGGATAGCGGCTACTTTCCGCGTCTGGCGTTATTGGTGGATCGGCTGTTCAAAAAGATCGGGCTCACCGGCCGGGCAGTCATTCCAATGGTGCTTGGTTTCGGTTGTGACACCATGGCGACGATGGTGACCCGTACGCTGGAAACCGTTCGAGAGCGGATCATTGCCACCCTGCTCCTTTCGCTGGCTATTCCCTGTTCCGCCCAGCTCGGCGTCATCATGGCGCTCCTTTCTCAGACGCCGGTTGCGCTTCTGGTCTGGTTTGTCTGCCTGCTGCTGATTTTTCTTGTCGTGGGAGTGCTGGCGGCAAGGGTCATCCCGGGTGAGACCCCCATGTTCTACATGGAGCTGCCCCCTATGCGTCTCCCCCAGCTCTCCAACATCCTGACCAAGACCTTTTCCCGGATGCAGTGGTATTTTATGGAGATTCTGCCGCTTTTTATTCTGGCGTCGGTGCTTCTCTGGATAGGGAAGATTACCCACCTGTTTGAAAAGATGTCCGACTGGGCGGCGCCGGTGATGGCGGCGATCGGATTGCCGCGGGAAGCGGCGGTGGCCTTCATATTCGGGTTCTTCCGCCGCGACTACGGCGCCGCGGGTCTGTATGACCTGCAGACGAAGGGGCTGCTTAACGTAAGACAGATCACCGTGGCTGCGGTGACGCTGACCCTCTTTATCCCCTGCATTGCCCAGTTTCTTATCATCAAAAAGGAAAGGGGAGCGGTAGTCGCTGTCGCCATCGGACTGTTCGTAAGCACCCTTGCCTTCGGAAGCGGATATCTGCTCAATAAAATCCTTTTGGCTACGGGGATTCTATGATGCGCTGCGGTTTCTGCGGATATGAATTCAGGGAGGAGGACGGGATCCAGGGATGCATAAATTGCCCCATGAGCTCCGGCTGCAAAATGGTGAAGTGCCCCCGCTGCAACTATGAAATTCCCATGGAGCCTCGCTGGATAAAGAAATTAAAAACATATTTTAAAGGAGTATCGAAGCGTATGCATCATGTAATCAGAGGTTTGTTCGTGGGTATATGTCTGCTGGGCCATACGGTCGTCTGGGGCGCCCATCCGCTCATCACGGACGATACGGGCACGCAGGGGAAGGGGAGGTTTCAGATCGAGGTCAACGGGCAGTACGACTCAGACAGGGAAACAGTCAAAGGTGCGTCTCTGGAGTCCACCGGCAGCCAGATCGCAACCACCTTGTCCTATGGCATGAGCGAAAATGCCGATCTTGTCCTGAGCCTGCCCTATCAGTGGGGCAAGGTCAAAGAGGACGGAGTCGCTCTCTATGACGAAAAAGGGATCTCGGATACGACCTTTGAGGTCAAGTGGCGATTCTACGAAAAAGACGGGCTGAGCCTGGCGCTGAAGCCCGGCGTGAGGATCCCGACCGGTAACGATGAAAAGGGACTCGGCGCCGGAAAGACCGGATTCCATGCATTTCTGATCGGTTCAAAGGAAGTCGCTTCCTGGGCGTTCCATGGGAATGTCGGCTACATCATGAATGAGAACAAGGCGGATGAAGAGAAGAATTTCTGGCAGGCCTCCCTTGCCGCGACCTATGAGGCGGTCAAGGGTCTGAAGGTCGTGGGAAACATCGGCATCGAGCGGAATCGGGACAAAACGGCGGATAAGGATCCAGCCTTCCTCCTCGGCGGTGTCATCTACTCTCTTTCCCATAGTTTCGATATCGACTTCGGAGTGAAATACGGATTGACGGCGCCTGAGACCGATTGGTCGGTCATGGCTGGCGCGGCATTCAGATTTTAATACGGAGGCAGAGATTTTTTATTCGCACGGGATTAATGATTTTTCCCACGGTAACTGATACAATGAGACAGGAGGCTGAGAAAAGATTTTTTCATAGGCCTTGTGGAAAAGGCAACCGGCCTGAAGAAACGATAAATGGAGAAAGCGATGAAATTATCTGAAAAGGCGGAAGAGATATTGGAGGCCATGTGGACGGCTATCGAGGAGAACGGAGAGGGATTCGCCGAAATGGGAAAAATCGGCGTCGCCGTCGATGATCCGGCCTTAGATGAACTTACGAGATTTGCCTTGATCGAGAAAAAGGAAGGGCGAATCTATTTTCGTCCGGAAGGAAGAAGCGAGGGCCGGAGGACCATCCGACGCCATCGCCTCGCCGAGAGGCTTATCATGGATGTCATCAATATCAGAGGAGAAAGCGGAGACAGCAAGGCCTGTCAATTCGAACATCTTCTGAACGAGGGCATGGATGCAAAAGTCTGTACGATGCTGAATCACCCGGATACCTGTCCGCATGGAAAGGCTATCCCCGCCGGTGATTGCTGCCTGGAGGCCAAGCGGAGCGGAGACTTGGGCGTTGTGCCGCTTACGGAACTCACGTCCGGGGAAGAAGGAAGGATTGCCTACATACAGACCGAGGACAATAAAAAGATGCAGAAACTGGTGGCAATGGGAGTGCTCCCCGGTAATTCCATCCAACTGATACAGTCTTTTCCCTCTTATATCTTCAGGGTCGGCTATTCGGAATTTGCCGTTGATGCCAAGATGGCACGGGAGATATTCATCTCTCGCCTGCTGGAAAAAATATAATTCAAAAGTCACATTTTTTTATCTTGACAGCGAGGAGTGCATTATATTAGAAAGTGCGCCGTGGGAGGGAACCCAAGGGCGTGCCTCTTTTTTCACAGCCCTTCGATAAGCGATCACAGCGGTTCGCAATGGGTCGACGTGTCTTTTCTCGTGAGGCGATGAATGATGCTTGAGTACGTTCCCATCCTCGTCATAATGATTCTTGCCATTCTTATCGCGCTGCTTATTGTCGGCGCCTCCTATCTTCTCGGCCATCGGATTTCCAATCGTGTAAAACTCTCCACTTACGAATGCGGCATGCAGACCATAGGACCCACCCGGATGAAAATCAATATCCGCTACTATATCGTTGCGATGCTTTTTCTGATCTTCGATATCGAGATCATGTTTCTCTACCCCTGGGCGGTCGTAGCGGGCAGCCTGAAGCTCTTCGGGTTTTTAGTGATGCTGTTTTTTGTGATCGTTCTGCTGATCGGTTACGTCTATCTTTGGAAAAAAGGGGCTCTGGAATGGCAATAGATCATGCGCCGGACTCTTTGCAAGATGTCATCAACTGGGCGAGGAAAAACTCCATATGGCCCGTCACCTTCGGCCTGGCCTGTTGCGCCCTGGAGATGATGGTGGCCAGTTCCGCGACCTATGACATCGCCCGCTTCGGCGCGGAAGTCTTCCGGCCTTCTCCCCGTCAGGCCGATCTGATGATCGTTGCCGGGACGCTTACCAAGAAAATGGCCCCCGTCCTGAGGCGGATCTACGACCAGATGCCCGAGCCGAAATGGGTGATCGCTTACGGGTCCTGCGCCTGCAGCGGGGGGATTTTCCAGTCCTACAGCGTTGTCCAAGGCGTGGATCAGATTGTCCCCGTGGATGTTTACGTTCCCGGTTGCCCACCCCGCCCGGAGGGCTTGCTGACAGGGTTGATCTCCCTGCAGGAGAAGATCGCCGGGGAGAAATCGTCACAGCGAAAATTGGTCAGCTTGCCGTGGGGGAGCAATGGCTAGATGCACAGCTTGCGAGCGGCTCAGGGAAAAATTTCCGGAGGCGGTGCTGGCAGTCGCGGAATTCAGAGGCGAAACCACTGTCGTTGTGGATAAAGGGCGGCTTCGGGAGGTTATGACGTTCCTGAATCGGGGCGATGAGACGCTATACGACCTCCTTGTCGACATCGCCGGCGTGGACACCGGAAACGAATCGCCCCGTTTTTTTGTCGTTTATCTTTTGCATTCCATAAAATTCAACAACCGACTGAGGATCAAAATACCGGTGGCCGAAGGGGCGGCGCTCGACACGGTGAGCGACCTATGGAAGAGCGCGGATTGGATGGAAAGGGAGGTGTACGACATGTTCGGGATCGCCTTCAGCAATCATCCCGATTTGAGGCGCATCCTGCTTCCGGATGATTTTGTCGGCCATCCCCTGAGAAAGGAATTCCCCCTGAAGGGGGATGACTTCGACAGGCCTTTTCGCGTTTGCCTCGCCGAAGAAAAAGGAAATCAAGCCGATGGCTGAAACGCGCTTCATGACTGTCAATATGGGGCCCCAGCACCCGGCGACGCACGGGGTGCTCCGGCTTCTTCTGGAGCTGGACGGGGAGATCATCGTCAAGGCCGTTCCGGATATCGGGTATCTCCACCGGGGCATCGAGAAACTTGCCGAATCCATGACCTACCCCCAGGCCCTGACCCTGACGGACCGGCTGGACTATACGAGCGGCCTCTCCAACAATCTGGCCTACTGCCTGGCCGTGGAAAAACTCCTGGACATCGCCGTTCCCAAAAGAGCCCAGTATCTGCGGGTATTGATGGCCGAACTCCAGCGGATTGCGGCCCATCTTCTGTGGGTGGCCACGCATGCCCTGGATCTCGGCGCCATGACGGTGCTCTTTTACGCCTTTCGCGACCGGGAAACCATTCTCGAGACGCTGGAGCTGGTCACAGGCGCCCGGCTCACGCCGAGCTTCATCCGGGTCGGCGGTCTGGCGGCAGATATTCCCGAAACCTTTCTGCCGCGCGTCCGGGCGTTTGTCGAGGATTTTCCCAAAAGGGTCGATGAGTATGAAACCCTGCTGACGGAGAACATCATCTGGAAGAAAAGGACGCAGGGCATCTCTCCCATGTCCGGGGCGGATTGCATCAACTATGGGGTGACGGGGCCGGTGCTCAGGGCCTCAGGGGTGTATTACGATGTCAGGAAGGCCTACCCCTATTCGAGCTATGAGGATTTTGATTTCGAGATTCCCATGGGGACAAACGGCGATGTCTACGACCGTTACCTGGTCCGGCTGAAAGAAATGAGGCAGTCGAACCGGATCGTCAAACAGGCGGCGGCGAAGCTCCCCCCGGGGCCGGTGACGGCGGTCGATGCGCCGCAGGTGACGCCGCCGGCCAAGGAAGAGGTGGGCAAGGATATCGCCGCCCTGATCCGGCATTTCAAGATCATGGAACAGGGTTTTACGACCCCCCGCGGCGAGGTTTACGCCTCCATCGAATCGTCGAAAGGCGAGCTCGGTTTTTACCTGATCAGCGACGGGACCAACAAGCCTTTCCGGATGAAAATCAGACCGCCTTCTTTCATCAATCTCGGCGCCCTGTCGAAGATGATCGAGGGCCAGATGGTCGCGGATGTCGTCGCCGCCATCGGCAGTATCGACATCGTGCTCGGGGAGATAGACAGGTAAAGCGATGGAACAGATCATTTTCAGCTCCTGGCAGGAAGAACTGGTGGACAACAGGGCGACGGCCGAACAGGATCGCAGAGCGCCCGGAAACATCAAGCTGCCGAAGGAGTTCCGACCCGGCGAACGGATCAAGGCCTTCATGGGCTGGGACGGCATCGTTCTTTGCGATGACGATGTGGACATCGTCGACATGTGCGCCCGATACGCGGAGGCTGTGCAGTCCGAGTCCTGCGGAAAGTGTTTCCCCTGCCGCGTCGGTACGCGGGTCGTCAGCGACTCTCTGAAAAGGATCGCCTCGGGTGAGGGTCATCGGGACGACATCGCGCGGATCGGCGCCCTCGCGCTCCAGATCCGGGAGGGATCCAAATGCTCCATCGGCCAGACCGGCATGAACCCCATCCTCCATGCGCTGAAGTATTTCTCCCAGGCCTTTTCCGACGCCGTCGCCCAGAGCAGGAAGGCGCAGGAAGGCCGGTACCGTTTCGCCGTTACGGCGCCCTGTATCAGTGTCTGCCCGAGCAGCCTCGATATTCCCCGTTATGTGGAGGAGATCGGCGAGCAGCGTTTTGCCGAATCGCTGGCCACGATCCGCGAGAGCATCTGCATGGCCGGCACCCTCGGCAGGGTCTGCATCCGTCCCTGCGAGTCCAACTGCCGCAGGGCCAACATCGATGAAGCGATCACCATCAAGAACCTGAAGCGATTTGTCGCCGATTACGAGATAGACAAAAACAGAACTCCCAATATCGCCGCCGCGAAAAAGACCGGCAGGAAAGTCGCCGTCATCGGCGCCGGTCCAGCGGGACTTTCCTGTGCCTACAACCTCGCCCTGAAGGGTCACCGTCCCACGATCTTCGAGAAACTCCCCGAACCGGGCGGCATGGCCGCCGTTGGCATCCCCGATTTCCGTCTGCCCCGGGAGATCCTCAAACGCGAGGTGGAACTCGTTAAAGAAGCCGGTGTGGAGATACGCTACGGCGTCGAAGTGGGAAAAGAGATCACTATCGCGGAACTGAGAAAAGACCATGACGCCGTCTTCATCGGCGTGGGCGCCCACGACAGCATGCCCATGGGGGTGGACGGCGAGGAGCGCGGCTACCGGGGGTTTATCCCCGGCGTCAAGTATCTCCTGGACGTCAGCCAGGGGAAGGATCCTTACCCGGAGGGGAAGAAGGTGGTCGTGGTCGGCGGCGGCAACGTGGCGATCGACTGTGTCCGTTCGTCCTTCCGGATCGGCAAAGAAGATGTCAATCTCGTCTACCGGCGCACGATAGTCGAGATGCCCGCCGACCCGGTGGAGATCCACGACGCCGAGGAAGAGAAGGTCAAGTTCCACTATCTGTGCAATCCCACGCGAATCATCGCGCAGGACGGCAAGGTGGTGGGGGTGGAGTGCATCCGCATGGAACTCGGGGAACCGGACAAGAGCGGCCGCAGAAGACCCGTCCCGGTGGCCGGCTCCGAGTTCATCATCGAAACGGACATCCTGATCCCCGCCATCGGCCAGAAGGTCAATCTCTCCTTCCTCTCGGAAAAAGACGGCATCAATCTGACCAAATGGAATACCATCGATGCCGATGAAGAGACCTTCACCACCTCGCAGGAGGGGGTGTTCGCCTCGGGCGACTGCGTCACCGGTCCCGATGTCCTGGTCAAGGCCACCGGCACGGGGAAAAGGGCGGCGGAAAAGATCGACCTTTTTCTTTCCGGCGGCAAAGTGGAGCCCACGGTAGACGAGAAGTTCAAGACGCTTTTCTCCACAGTTAAAGTGTACAACAAAAAAGAACAGCTCGGCATCATCGGAGGGACCAAGCAGGCGCACCTGCCGATGCTCGACCCCGAAGCGCGGAAACGGACCTTCGACGAGGTCGAGGCGGGCTACAAAATCAACGAGGCTTCGGGCGAGGCGGAGCGGTGTCTGCGCTGCTATAGAATCGGCATGGTCGCTCTGGGTTGACAGGGACAAAAAAATGGAACTGCTCTATTTTCTGATACAAACCGTGGTCATGATCCTTGTCGTGGTGACCTGCCTGATGCTCTGCGTCGCCTACATGACCCTCCTGGAAAGAAAGTTCCTCGGCTACATGCAGGTCAGGCTTGGACCGAACCGGGTCGGGTATTTCGGACTCCTCCAGCCCATTGCCGACGGCATCAAGTCCTTCGTCAAGGAGGACACCATCCCCGACAACGCCGACAAGCCCGTCTTTGTGATCGCGCCGATGATTTCCTTCGTGACCGCGCTTTCGATGTTTGCCCTGATTCCCTTCGGAGAGAGCGTCACCCTTTTCGGACGGGAGATCAAACTGGTGATCGCTGACGTGGACATCGGGATCCTGTATATCTTTGCCCTGGGCACCCTGGGCGAATACGGGATCGTCCTGGGCGGCTGGGCGTCCGGCAACAAGTATGGTCTTTTGGGCGCGCTTCGGGCGGCCGCCCAGATGATCAGCTACGAAGTGGCCCTCGGACTGATCATCCTCGGCACGATCATCCTGGCCGGTTCACTGCGGCTGACCGAGATCGTGGAGGCCCAGCGGGGCGTCTGGTTCATCGTCTACCAGCCCTTCGCTTTTCTTTTATACATCGTTGCGGCGCTCGCGGAGATCAACCGGACGCCCTTCGACATGCCGGAATCGGAAAGCGAGCTGGCGTGCGGGTACAATATCGAATACAGCAGCATGAAATTCGCCCTGTTCATGATCGCCGAATATATCCACCTGGTGATCGTGGCCGCCCTCACCACCACCCTCTTTCTCGGGGGATGGCTGGGACCGGTGCTGCCCGGGCCGGTGTGGTTCTTCATCAAGACGCTGCTGCTGGTTTTTGTCTTTATCTGGATCAGGGGCACCTACCCCCGGATGCGGTACGACCATATCATGAAATTCGGTTGGAAATTCTTATTCCCCGCGGCGATTCTGAACGTGATCGTGACCGCTCTTGTGGTGGCGCTGAGATAGGATAGATGATGCAAAAGATAATTCTTCCACTGTTAAAAGGTCTGCGACTGACGCTGAAGATGTTCTTTTCCCGGCCGGTCACGATCCGGTACCCGGAAGAGAAAAGGGCGATATCGCAGCGCTGGCGGGGCATGCATTATTTTGAGAAGAATCCCCAGGGGGAAACCGCCTGCGTGGCCTGCGGCCTGTGCGTCGCCGTCTGTCCCTCGCACTGCATCACCCTCGAGATCAGGGAAAGGGAAGACGGAACCCGTTATCCCGGCCGTTACGAACTCGACGCCCTGCGCTGCATCTACTGCGGTTTCTGCCAGGAGGCCTGTCCGGTAAACGCCATCAAACTGGGGCAGAATTACGAGACGGTTCATTACGAAAGGAAGGACTTTTTGCTCACGAAGGACAAGCTCCTTTCAGGCAAAGGATAGCCTATGGATATGATCAGTTTCAAAGGGATTGTCTTTATCGCCGCTTCGCTCGTCGTCATAGCCGCTTCCGTCCTGATGGCCACGAGGAAAAATCCCATCCACAGCGCCCTATGGATGATCGTGACGTTCTTCGCCATGGCCGTCATCTATCTCCTGCTCAATGCCCAGTTCATCGCCGTGGCGCAGGTGATGGTCTATGCGGGCGCCATCATGATGCTGATCCTTTTCGTGATCATGCTGGTCCATATGGAAAAGGGGGAGGAGACCGACCCGGGGAAAACGCGCCGCTCTAAAAAGACAAGGATTGTCGCGGCGCTGATTACCGTGATTCTGTTTGGGGAAATGCTTTTAGGGGTCCTGTTTTACAGGATGACCGGTCAGGGCGGCGAGTATCCGGCGGCCCTGGTCGATGCCGTCGGCAATGTCAGAACGGTGGGCGTTCTACTCTACGGCCAGTACCTGTTCCCTTTTGAAATCGCCTCACTCCTGCTGCTCGTGGGCATTGTGGGCGCGGTCGTGATCGCCAAAAGAAAATAAGAGGGAGAATCGGATGTTTGAAGAAAACCTCACCTGGTTATGTTACCTCCTGAGCGGCGTCCTCTTTACGATCGGAGCCATCGGCGCGATCCTCAGGAGAAACATGATTGTGGTCTTCATGTGCATCGAGCTGATGCTCAATGCCGTGAATCTGGTCTTTATCGCCGCCGCCGGCTCGCTTTCTTCGATGGACGGCTCCGTATTCGTTTTTTTCATCATGACCGTCGCCGCCGTGGAGGCCGCGGTCGGACTGGCGATATTCGTGATGGTTTTCCGCATGCAGCAGTCCATCAACGCCGATGAGATGAATTTGTTGAAAGGTTAACAAAAGGACAAGAACCGATGGCTGATTATATCTGGCTGATCCCTTTATTCCCGGCCCTGGGATTCATCATCAACAGCGCCTTCGGAGGCGGCAGGGCTTCAAAGACTTTTGTTGCCTGGGTGGCCTGTCTTGCCCTGTTTGCGGCCTTTCTCAGCTCGGCGGCGGTCTTTGTCGAGTTTCTCCAATTGCCGGCGACGGCCAGGGTGTTCGAGAGGGATATCTACAACTGGATCGCCTCGGGCGAGATGAGCGTCAACATCGGCTTTCGTCTCGACCCCCTTTCGGTCATCATGTGTCTGGTGGTGACGGGGGTGGGCTTTCTCATCCATGTATATTCCGTGGGCTACATGCACGGCGATCCGGGGTTCAAGCGGTTCTTCATCTACCTGAACCTCTTCGTCTTCATGATGCTCCTTCTGGTGACGGGAAACAGCCTGCTGCTCCTGTTCGTGGGATGGGAAGGGGTGGGCCTCTGCTCCTACCTGCTGATCGGGTTCTGGTATGAAAAGGATTCCGCCGCGGACGCGGGGAAGAAGGCCTTCATCGTCAACCGGGTGGGAGATTTCGGATTCCTGATCGGCGTCTTTTTCCTCTTTGTCAGCCTGGGTGCCCAGGGCGTCTGGACCCTGAATATCGGGGAAGTGGGCAAAAACGCCCACCTCCTGAGCGTTCCCGTCGTCACCGTCATTACGCTCTTGTTCTTCGTAGGCGCCGTCGGCAAGTCGGCGCAGATCCCCCTCTATGTCTGGCTGCCCGACGCGATGGAAGGCCCCACCCCGGTCAGCTCGCTGATCCACGCGGCGACGATGGTGACGGCCGGCGTGTACATGATCGCCCGGCTGAACATCCTGTTCAGCATGGCGCCGGACACCCTGTATGTGGTCGCCGTCATCGGCGTTCTCACAGCCTTTTTTGCCGCCTCCATCGGCTTTGCCCAGTACGACATCAAGAAGGTGCTCGCCTACTCCACGATCAGCCAGCTCGGCTTCATGTTCATCGCCATGGGCGTGGGGGCCTATGCGGCGGGGATCTTCCATCTGATGACCCACGCCTTCTTCAAGGGACTTCTCTTCCTCGGGGCGGGGAGCGTGATGCACGCCATGAGCGGCGAGCTCGATCTCAGGAACATGGGCGGGCTAAGGAAGAAAACCCCCATCACCTATTGGACGTTCTTCATCGCCTGCCTGGCCATCGCCGGGATACCGGGCTTCTCCGGCTTTTTCAGCAAGGATGAAATCCTCTGGAAGGCCTTCAGCTCTTCCCACGGCGATCTGTGGATCTGGCTCCTCGGCGCGGTGACGGCGGGGATGACCGCCTTTTACATGTTCCGCCTCTTTTTCAGCACCTTTCACGGCGAATGCCGGGCCTCGGAGGAGGTGAAGCATCACATCCACGAGTCGCCCCGGGTGATGACGATCCCGCTGATGATACTCGCGGTCCTGTCCCTCGTGGGGGGTTATGTGGGCGTCCCGCACCTGCTGGGCGGGAGTAACGCCATAGAGCGATTCCTCGCGCCGGTCTTCGGACATGCGACCCAGGCGAAAACGGCCGTACATTTCGACATCGTCGCTTCGGCCTGGGCGTCGTCAGGGGCCGGGGGTCATGAGGCTTCGCTGGAGCTTGCGCTCATGGTGACGTCGGTGCTGATCGCCCTTATCGGCATCGCCCTGGCCTATCTCTACTACGTGAAAAATCCTTCTCTGCCCGAGCGGTTCACGGCGCGGTTTGCCGGCCTCTTCCGCTGGGTGCACAACAAGTATTTTGTGGACGAGCTTTACGATTTCGTCTTCGTCCGCGGCACATTGAAGGCGGGCGCTTTCCTCCTCAAGGTGGCCGACGGGTGGATCATCGAGGGCGCGGTCAACGGCACGGCGGCTCTGGTGAAGCGGGCAGGCGACAAGCTAAGGAAGGCCGAGACCGGCTACGTGCAGGAATATGCCTTCGCCATCATCCTGGGTGCGATCATTGTGGTGGGATATCTTATCGTGATACCGATGTTTTAGAGGTACTTGATCCATGGACTCGACATTTCCTCGCTTGAGCACCCTGATATTCTTACCGCTCGTCGGCGCCCTCCTGGTGATGCTGCTGCCGAGGCGAAACGCCCTATTGATCAAGGTTGCCACACTGCTCCTGACCCTCCTCGAATTTGCCCTGTCGCTTCCCCTGTTCTTTCGGTTCGATGAAAAAACCGCCGCCATGCAGTTCGTCGAGCAGCGGGAGTGGTACCCCGAATGGGGGATAAGCTACGTGCTCGGCATCGACGGCATCAGTATGCTCCTGGTGATGCTCACGACGTTCATGACGGTGCTTTGCATCCTCTGCTCCTGGGAATCGATCAAGGACAAGATCAAGGAATATTACGTCTCCTTCCTGCTCTTGGAGATGGCCATGATCGGCGCCCTGTGCGCCCTCGACCTGGTGTTGTTTTATATCTTCTGGGAGCTTATGCTGATCCCCATGTACCTCCTCATCGGGGTGTGGGGCGGCCCGAACCGGATCTATGCGGCCGTCAAGTTCTTCCTTTTCACCATGGCGGGAAGCGTCCTGATGCTCGTGGCGATCATGGCGCTTTACTTCCATTACGGCGGCGAAACCGGGGTCTATACCTTCAACGTCTTCGATCTCTACAAAGCCGACCTGCCGGCGGTCAAGCAATACTGGCTCTTCGCGGCCTTCGCCCTCTCCTTTGCGATCAAGGTGCCGATGTTTCCCTTTCACACCTGGTTGCCCGACGCCCATACGGAAGCCCCCACGGCGGGCAGCGTCATCCTGGCCGCTGTCCTGCTGAAAATGGGCGTCTATGGTTTCCTCAGATTCGCCATGCCGCTCTTCCCCGCCGCCCTCGTCGCTGCGACACCGCTGATCTCGTGGCTCGCCATCATCGGCATCATTTACGGCGCCGTCATGTGCATCATGCAGACCGACCTGAAGCGGCTGATCGCCTATTCATCCGTCAGCCATCTGGGCTACGTGATGCTCGGCATCTTCGCCCTGAACATGCAGGGGTTCCAGGGCGGCATCTACCAGATGCTCAACCACGGCATCAGCACGGGGGGGCTGTTCCTTATCGTCGGGATGATCTATGAAAGGCGGCACACCAGGATGATCGCCGACTTCGGCGGCCTCTCCAAGGTGATGCCCCGCCTGGCCGTCTTTTTCATGATCATCACCCTCTCGTCGATCGCCCTGCCCGGAACAAACGGCTTCGTCGGCGAATTTCTCATCCTCCTGGGCGCCTTCCGCAGCAATATGCTCTACGGGGTCCTTGCCTCCACGGGCGTCATCCTCGGCGCCGTCTACATGCTCTGGATGTTCCAGCGGGTCATGTTCGGGAAGATCACCAAAGAGGAAAACAGGCGGCTGACGGACCTGACGAAAAGGGAAGCGGCCATCCTGTGCACCATCGTTCTTTTCGTATTTTTGATGGGTCTTTATCCCGGCGCCTTCCTCCGGAAGATGGACGCCTCGGCGGCCGGCTATTTGAATTTTCTGCAGGCCAAAACCGCCGTATATACTTCTGCTGCGGGAAATGTTCCGATACGGCAGGCGGCAGCAAAATGAGAGGGTAGGGGATCATGGTTATTAAAATACCCGAACTGGCATTCGGTTTTATCATACCGGAGATCATCATCACCGTCAGCGCCATAGTCACCCTGCTTCTGGCCGCCTTCGGCAGGAAGGAAAGCATCGGCGCCGTGGCCGGCGCGGTCGCCCTCACGGGGGCCGGTCTGGCGATGGTCTTTACCTGCGCTCTATGGGACGTCAGCGCCTCCATTTTCAACGGCCTCTATACCATCGACAATTTCGGCGCCTTTTTCAAGGGGCTGGCGCTGATCGTCGCGATGCTGGTGACGCTCCTGTCCCTGAGCTATGTAGAACGCGAG
>Ga0208373_1004098_pt1 | contig 13547 bp, 17 predicted proteins | sample RifOxyC2_FD_184036 | JGI IMG/M metagenome (GOLD analysis project Ga0208373, IMG submission 184036) | Soil microbial communities from Rifle, Colorado - Rifle Oxygen_injection C2 (SPAdes) | ecosystem: Environmental > Terrestrial > Deep subsurface > Rock core/Sediment | place: Rifle, Colorado...
GCACAAAATACTGATGAGTTAAAGCATCTTGTAAAGAGAAAGATGCAAAGTATTCAGATGAAGAAACAGTTAATTCATTCTTTCTTCTAAGATATGTTATGAGACATAAGTAACGCAGTTATCTATAACTTCAAAGCTATGTAATTTATAAATATTTATGTGATAATACTAAGAGCTAACTTCCCCATCTTGGAATTCTCTATCCAAATCCCTAACAAGCCGTGCAACTGGAATAATCTCATTACATAGATAAGCATTAGACCCACAGAAAGCATATCCTCTTCTAAATTCGCCTCTCTGAGCCTCAACCAATGCATCGGCAATACAATATTGTGCTTCCTTCATCTCGCAAGTCTTCAAACACTTATATCCGCATTTAATATCTGGTCTTTCTCCTCTCATCAACGCGCTAAGGAAAGGATTCACAATTGCTCTTCCAGGCATTCCCACCGGACTTTTTATTATGGCGATATCTTCTTTTCTAGCTCTCAGATATTCATTCTTGAATCCTGGAGATGCATCGCATTCATCCGTTGTAACAAACCTTGTTGCCATCTGCACCCCCCTTGCGCCCCATGAAAGCGCCCTAGCAATATCTCCCCCATAAAATATTCCCCCTGCAGCAATAACTGGAATTTCCTTTCCAGATTGTTTTACCGCTGCAACAACATCTCTTACTATTCTCTCCAATCCGTTTTCAACAAAATCCTTGTCATCCAACTGCCCATAATCATACCCTAAATGCCCTCCCGCCTTCGGCCCCTCAACAATAATTGCATCAGGCAGATGATTATATCTTCCCCACGCCCTTATCATCATCTCCGCAAGTCTTCCCGATGAAACAATTGGAATTAATTTTATATCCTTCCCCTCTATATATGAAGGCAAGTCCTTTGGAATTCCCGCACCTGAAATAATCATGTCCACATTTTCCTCTACTGCCGTTTTAACCAATTCAGAATAATCACTAAGTGCGTGCATTATATTAACTCCAACAACCCCATTAGTTCTTCTTCTTGATTCTCTTATTTCTTCCGCCAATGCAATTTTATTGTATTCTATATACTCTTTTTTATAATCTGGATGCCCTATTGGAACTTTAATAAGTCCCTTCAATGCCCCAAGCCCCACACTTGCAATTATTCCTGCTCCTCCTTCATTGGCAACAGCAGAAGCTAAACTAGCCATAGAAATTCCAACACCCATCCCTCCCTGAATAAAATAAAACTCGAGATTCCCAACTCTTATTTTAGGGATATTACAAATACCCATTAAATATCAAAATAATTGCAGTTATTAAATTTATATGAGTCTCAGAATAATAATAAATAAACACCAATTCCCAACGCTAGAAGCAAAGCATAACCTGCAAACCACCTCAAATTTTTCTTGCTTCTCGCAACAACCCTAAGAAGAAGATGAATTGTTGCCAAACCCACTAAGAACGCAAGAAGAGTTGCCCAAATCATTTCACTCGGTAGTTTATTATTCCCAATTTCAACAATCCCTGCTCCAAATATAACTGGAATACTCATCAAGAACGAAAACTTCATCGCATTCTTCTCATCCAACCCTCTAAGCAATCCCGAGGAGATTGTGCTTCCACTTCTAGATATTCCTGGAAATATTGCAAGAGCCTGAGCAAATCCTATCCATACTGCATCTACCCATGAAGGATTTTTCTTTACATTTTTCCCAAAATCAAGAGAAGCAATAAACAGAATCATAGAAGTAATTCCAAATCCCCATGCCACAACTGCCAAGCTAGTAAATGCACTCTCAAAAAAATCCTTAAATAAATATCCTATAACTGCCGCAGGAATTGTAGCAACAATAATCAAAAATCCCATCTTCCCATTGTCACTCTTCCACTTTCCCTTCAACACCGCTTCAATAATATCCATTATCTCCCTTCCAAAATAAACAAACACTGCCATAAGTGTTCCAAAATGAAGAGCAACATCAAACATCATTCCAGGATGATAATTCAATATCTCCTGAAATAAAACAAGATGCCCAGAACTGGATATGGGTAACCACTCCGAAAGTCCCTGAACAATCGCAAGTATCAATGCTGAAATAAAATCATTCATATCCCTATATAAAATAAGGATTAATAAATATAATTATCTCTTGCCCCATAAGAGAATTAATACCCTTCGAGCAACCCTACTAATAACTCATAAAATTGTTATCTGTTACGATGAATATTAATAATCGGACATAAGATATTTATATTAACTGTTTTTTTTTTACTTTACAATTCTAAACTCATACCCATCTATAAAACCCTATTAATCAAATCAACAAACTTCCCTGCACTTCCAGCAGAGATGTTTAAGCAAATTCTTTGAGTTCCTTTTAACCTTCAATGCAATTTCAGCAAGTTCATACTCCTCAACTTCTCTTTTAACATCCAAATCATAACTTAAATCAAATGCCTTGCCACAACCTATGCACTCTCCCTCAAGAACTAATTCCTGTTTCATACTAAAAATTACAAAGTTTTATTTAAATATTTATATTTTAATTTATAAATGACAATTTTTTTATCGAACATAAAAAATTAAATTTTATTGCTTAAATTCAACAAATTTGCACCACTCGCATCTCTCTTCAATGTTATCTTTATGTTTTGGACAATCGCCATCTAGGATTTCAATTGCACCATTGAATAGCTTTTCAGCATCTGCCCAGTTTGCATCCACCTTAACAAGGTTAGTATTAAATAAAAATTCCCCATTATCTTTGAACTTATTGGGATAATAAAACAAGAGATAAGAATAATCTTCAACTTTATATCCCTTCTTTCCAAGAATGAAATTATATATGTCCAATTGACTCTTATAATGAAGATGAGTATCCTCCTTCAAAGGAAAGCCTCTAGTTTTATAATCCAAAACTATAAACTTCTCTTCCCTAACCAATAAATCATCTATGGCTCCAATTATAATATTGCCCTTGTCATCTTTATATTGCATTCCTTTCCAATTACTCCTCCATTCTTCAAAAAGCATTCTTTCTTTCTCGTCTCTACCAAATAATCTAATTCCTTCCAAACCCTCTCTTTTCAATTCTGGAGGTATTTCTCCTTTAATCCTAAAAGAATCGAAATAAACTTTCAGAGCTCTATCAATTCCATTGGGTAAACTCGGAAATATTCCCTGAGGTCTTTTCCATTGGCCTTTCTGCCCAAGCCAGAAGCATCTTTTGCATTCTTCCATTAATCTCAATGAACTCGGAGAAAACTTGTAGACCATAATTATTGATAGATTAAAGGTATAAAAATATAGATATAGTGAATTACCATAATAAAGTTCTTAAACCCAAATTTCCAAAATAGATAATGGTTGAGGATAAAAAAGAAGGCGAAAGCAAGGAAAATATCCTTGAAGTTGGAGAATATCAAATAGACGGACCTGAAAATGGAGACATATCATTTGATAAGATAACTCTAGTCGCAGCCTCGGGAGCCAAGAGGATTTGGAAAGTAAAAAAGTTTGACAGAAAGGAAATTATCCTAGAAGTTATTAAATTCGGATAAAACTTTTTATTCCACAAAAATCCCCGGCTTACCAGGCTTCGCCTTTCCAGACTTATTTTCAGGGTCATATTTATTCTTATCATTTACTGCAAAGACTTTTATCTCTTTTCCAAGCCTTTTGCTCAGAACTTCAGCATTATATCCTGAGAGTTCGAAGGGCATTACATACAAAAAGACTTTTTCCCCTTCTTTATTCTGCTTTTCCTTAATTATCTTAAGGACATTGGTAATATCTCCTATTGTCTTCTCAACATTCCTATCTGCTTCTTCCAATTTATCATTTATCTTTCCTGTTTCTACCTCTGGCCAACTTTCCAATGAGACAAATCCTTTATTTCCAAGCTTGCTCCAGACCTCTTCTGCAATGTGAGGGCATACTGGAGAAATGAGTCTTGCCCATTTGTCTATTATCATATCATAGAATGCTGCAAGTTCCTCCTCATTCATAGCCATCTTTGCTTCCTTAACCATTCTTAACATATCAAATACAACCAGAGAATTGTACTCTCTTAATTTCATCTGACTTATTTTTTCCGTTGCTTCTTTTACTATTCTATTGAACTTTGATTCATACAATGCGTTTATTTTACCTTTCTTTCTCTTTTTCGCTGCTTCGATCATTTGATTATAGACTCTTTCTATGCTCTGTCTTGCATTCCCTGCTTCATTTTCTCTCCAATCAAATGTGCTCTCAATATTTGTTGACTGTGTCAAATAAAATCTAAATACATCTGCCCCATAATTCTTATTTACATTTAATAGAGTGATTACATTTCCCTTGCTCTTGCTCATCTTTGTTCCTTCGCTTATAATAAGTCCATGGAGAGTTATTTTCTTAGGCCAATATTTCTCAGGGAATATTCCTGCAAATGCAAAAATCATGAAAGATAGGTGATTTGACAAATGAAGAACAAATGTATGCCTATGATCTACCGGCATCCAATACTCATAACTCTCCCTGCATTGCTTCAATACCTGCTCTTTTACCTTTGTCTTCTTAGCAACATCCTTCAATTCTCCCTTCCCTAAATAAACATAATCGAAGAATTCATGACTCAAGTTCTCCCTTGTTAATTTATTTTCTCTTATAATGTGATTTATTGTGTAAAGAGTCATATAAATTGTAGAATCAGATAAAGATTCTATAATCCATCCCTTGTCAAATGGAAATGCTGTCCCCAAACCTCTTCTTCTTGCACATGGCCTTTTATCTAACCATGCAAAGGTATCCTCGAATTGTTTTCTCGTACTTTCAGGAACTAATTCTATTTTCTTCAAACATTCATTTGCTTTATCCTTCCATCCTTTAGCATTGAAATCAATAAACCACTGATTGTCAAGCATTGCAACAATTATTTTTCCTCCACTTCTAGATAAAGCCTTCCTAGATGTCTCAAACATTATTTCTGCTTCTTTTCTTTTTATCATGTCCATTTTCATTTTGTCCTTTGCTTCCTTAACGCTCATTCCTTTGTAATTTCCACAATTCTCATTCAATATTCCTTTATGGAATCCTTCTTTGTAAACTTCCTGAGTCAATTGATCTAGTCTCGAATCATCCTGATTTAACACCTTAGCATCTTCAACAACCTTCACTCCTGCCTTATCCCCATATTTGTCAGTATTTATTATTGGAATAACTTCTATTTCTTCTATCTCTTCAATCTTCTTCAAATTAAATCCATATTTCTTCTCCAATTCCTTTGAATCCTGCAAATCCCTCAGAGCAATATAGTCATAGGGCGCATCGCTTGGAACAGAAGTAACAATTCCTGAGCCAACATCTGCATCAACAAACCTTGAAGGAAGAATCATTAATTTTTTATTTATCATTGGAGCAATTGCATACTCACCAAGAAGTTTTTCTTTCGTCTTCCCAAGCAGAGTAACATCACTTCTCTGGAATTTCAATTTCTCTACAGCTTCCTTGCTCATAATCCAAGTTTCGTTTCCAACTTTAGCTTCTTGATATTCAATTTCAGGATTTGCCCAGAGATTTGTCTGCCCAAATACCGTTTCCGGCCTTAAAGTTGCTGCAACAAGATATTTATCTTTAAATTTAAATTTCAAAAGAGTAAACTCCATCTTCTCAACTGGATTTGAATCTGCTTCCTTTATATCATCCTCTCCCATTGCGCTCTCATCTTCAGGAGAATAGAGTATTGGATACTTTTCTTTTATCAAATATCCCTTTTCTTTGTAATTCTCAAACTGCCAGGTAACCATCTGCTGATGCTCCATGTCTCCAGATGTGAAACTTCTTCTCCAGTCAACACTCAACCCTAATTGCTTATACTCCTCAATCATCTTTGGAATAAAGAATTCAACAATCTTTTCAGGTTCAATAAATGACTTTACAATATCCTTAACTTTCTTTGCATCTTTTACATAAGCAGAAACATAACCTTCATATAATTTTATCATATTCTTATCCCCATTCTTTATTGCGGCAGAAATACCCAACACTGGAGTTCCAGTAATATGAAATGCCATAGGATAAAGAACATTGAATCCCCTCATTCTCATAAACCTGGAATAGATATCACTTTCAGTGGCCACTCTTCCATGCCCCAGGTGCAAACTCCCAGAGATATATGGATAAGGTGTTGTAAAAAAGAACTTCTTTTCTTTTTTAGGTTCAGATTCAAACGCCTTCTCCTTATCCCATTTCTCCTGCCACTTCTTCTCAATCGCGGAGAAATCTATATTTTCAGGAACTTCATTTCTCTTTAAATCCTTAACATCTTCAGGACTAACTTTCTTTGTTGTTTTATTGTTTTTTTTCATCTTGAGTTTTCTACCTACCTAGAGTTTCTTTTTCCAAAAGAAACTGTAGTTACCATCTAAGCTTTACCTTCCCATTCAAGCATAAACTGCTTTAAATATTTTTCAACAAAGGTATATCTCTTCCCTGCGATAAGTTTCGCCTTCTTTGTATTAAAACCCTCAGGTTTTATCTTCATAATTTTAGCATAAAACCCGTGAATTGTTGAATCAGACTTATAACCTGGATATACTTTTCCAAATGGAATTCCTTCCTTATAGATGGGCATTTCCATCTTCCCACCGGTAGAAAACATTCTTGCAATTGTAATTGCCCCGAGAGCATCCAATCTATCTGCATCCTGCAATATCTCCGCCTCAATAGTCTCAGGATTAATCCCCTTGCTATGTCTGTGCACTTTAATTGCATAGCAAACTCTTTCAATTTTATCATTTGGAAAACCTAATTCTCCCAATATCTTTCTAGCCATTTCAGCCCCATGTTCAGCATGACATTCCACTTCATCATTATCTTCCTTTAATCTTGAAACATCATGCAATAGCGCAGCTGCCCTGAGAACATCCAAATCTGCCCCGCTTCCCTTCGCCAACTTCATGGCCATATTGTAAACTCTTTGCGTATGGTCAAAAGCATGACTGCCTCCACTTTCATAATTTCCTTGTATCGACTGCTTTAGCTTTTCAAAAAACTTACTGTCCATAAAAACACCTATTTTGACAAAGATTTAAACCTTTTCCCTAGAGATAACCTTTAAATACTTAACACCCCTGTATGTTATATGCAAAATAATCAAATTTTAACAGCAAGAGAACGAGAAGTAATAAACAAAAAACTCAATAATCTTAGATTAAACCAGCAGGATTCAAATTATCTAAGCAGGTTTGTCCGTCCAAAATTAAAAAAAATAAAGCAATTGGACGCAGATTATCTTCTCAATAGACTAAACTATAATCCAAAATCATTATCAATAGACAAAAAAATAAAAAACATTATCTTAAAAAACCTAAAACAGGTTCAGGCAATAATTCTATACGGCTCAATAATCCAAACAGGATACCAAGATTATAATGATATTGATGTTCTTATTATTACAAAAGAAAAATCAGGAGATAATAAATATGACAATTATGAAATATGCTTAGCTTTAGAGAAGAAATCAAATAAAGTTAATCTAAAATTGCATGTTCAAATAATTTCAAAAAAAACATTTTTAACAAGTTATTCAAGCAATCCTTCATTAATTTATCAGTTAAAAGATAGCAAAATAATATATGGAGATATAAAAATTCCAAACAAAATTAATCTTTCAAAAATGGATTTGAGAATGAAATTAGACTGGAGTGATGAAGATTTTGCTATAAATCCTAGTGAATTATATAGTTGCATAAGAAATACAATTCTGGTAAGATTACTTATGAATAAAATTATAGATAATTCAAGACTTAAAGAGGAATTGATTAGAAATCTAGGGTTGGGTTTAGTAATGAGATTAAAATCAAATAAAGCTACTCAATTGGAAAGAAAATATGCCTTAAATTATTTAAACAATATAACTGAGCAAACAAGACGAGAAATAATAAACGCAAAATGGGAAAAAATAGAGATATAGAAATAATAAGTAATATAATTACTCAAGCAGTAATTCATAAAATAGTTCCAGATTACTCAAATAAACCAGAATCAAGAGATTTTATGGAAAAGGAAGAAGAAAATTATAGAAATTTATCTTTTAAAGAGATGAAAAGAAGAAATTGGAATGATGAAGACAAGAAAAAGATAAAAGAAGAAGTGATTAGAAAAGTTCAAAATAAAATAAGTATAAAATATCCGGATGTAATAATTCAAGAAGAAAAATTGCTTGAAAGAACAAATCAAGAATTGTTTGAGTACTTTAGATAAAAACCTTTTTATAATTGAGATTTGATAAATTCACGCAAGGATTTGATATCTTTTTTATCTTTATTATAATGAAAAGTTATTATTCCAGCCGATTTAGCACTTTTCACTGCCTCTTCATTATGCTCAAAGTAAATAACCTCTTCTGCTTTCAAATTAAAATTAGATAATAGTATTTTGAAATACTCAGGATTGCTTTTCATTGGGTTCCTTTGGAGAGTAAATATCTCATAATCTTTCAAATTTTTAAAATAAATTTTATATTTTTCAAGAGGTGCATTTGTTACAACAATCTTCCTGTTTTCAAGAGAATCTAGATATTGTTTTAGTTCAACATTAATATCTCCCTTTTCGTCAACTAAACAATAAACTGCATCAACTAGAATAACTTTATCCATCTCTCTAGAACTCTACTTTAAGATTATCCAAGAATCCTCTCTTTCTCAATTGATTGAGAGCTCCCTGGTTCTTATAGTGAAATATTACATCTGCCTTGTCATCATTGTCAGGCCAGGGCTGCACAAGAACGAAATCCTTTGGTCTAAGCCACATGCTTCTCTTAAATCTTCCAGGAACTCTGCAATTTCTAGTCTTTCCATCACTGCAAAGAACTTCCATTCTATTTCCCCCAAGTCTCTGCACAATAACTCCTATGAGCTCTCCCTTCCTCGGCGTCCTAACTCTAGTGGGCATTCCCTGTTCATCTACTGTAACAACTTCTTGCCCCTCTTCCTTTACTTCTTCAAAATCTCCGAATTTTGCTTCATCTTCCATCAATAAACTTACAATTATGAGCTTTTAAATTTTGGTATTAAAGAACTGTGTTGCATGATTAAGGCAACACCACAGATATAATGCGTAAATTAGCCTTATTCTTCTTAAGCAGAGGTATGATTTTATCCTGAAATTTTATAGGTATGATAAAAACTCCCCTATTGAGCTTTGTTCCAGAGCAAAGCTCAATTAATCCCTGCCTTTTATACTTGTAAGCACCATTATTGGACAGATCATCATAACCATATAAAAGCCGATGTATTGAAAGCCTTTGATGAGGCTTTGATTTTTCAAGGGTGTAGCTAACGATTATTGACTTCATATATATTCTAGATAACCACAATATATAAATATATTTACTGAAGTATTAACTTCAGTAATATGAAAAAGAGAAAGAAGTATATTGATAAGCGAAATTGGGTAGAATATAATGAAGAACTTGTAAAAAGAGGAGAATTTTATATTAATCCTAGGTTCTTAGATACTTGGAATGATGAAATAAAACAGATGAATGCTGGAAAAATCGGACAACCTTATCTTTATCCAAAAAAGATGATAGAATTTTTGGCTGTTCTCAGCCCAAAATATGATGTACGTTCTTTAGAAGGGATTATGCATGCACTTTCCAAGATGAATTTCAATTTTCCAGTAATCAGCTATACTCAGATTAGTCGTCGGATAAATGAATTAGATTTAACCTTTCCTATTGAGAATAACAACATCGTGTTTAACGATGTTGTTGGTTGTGATGGAACTGGAATAAAGGTAAGTAATAGAGGTGAGTGGATAAGGCACAAATGGCAAGTCAAAAGAGGATGGATAAAAGTAACTTTGCTTGGAAATAAAAATGGGAAGATAATTGATGTTTCAGTTGGAATTGAAACAGCTAAAGAAAATTTTGCATTTAGAAAGATGCTAAAAATTCATCATGAATCAATCGGAACGGCATTTGGTGATGGAGCTTATTATACTAAATCTAATTTTGAGCTATGCAGACAGCTCAAAATTAATCCCGTGTTCAAGATTAGAGAAGACGCATCAGATAATGCTAACGGAAGTATGTTCAAGAAAAAGTTTGTTCAGGAATATAAAAAACTTGGCTACAAAAAATGGAGCAAGAAAAACAAATATGGAAATAGGTGGCTTTGCACAGAAGTCATCTTTTCAGCAGTCAAACGAATGGAGGGGGAATTTGTAAGAGCAACGAAGAAAAAGAATATGTTTCATGAAGCAAAGATGAAATTTTGGGTTTACAATAAGATTAGAGAAGCAACTAGAGAGAACTGTGTTAAACTTTAGGAATCATGCAACACAGTTTATTAAAGACATTTAATCCCTTGTCAGCAATTCCAATAAATAATAACCCAAAAACATCTCAATTATCTCTAAAATATTAAAGATTTTTAAGTAAAAATCTTAAACAAATGATATGATATCTCAACATTAAAATTGTTTATGTGCTCTATATAAAAGATAAATCATTAATAATATAAAACTTATCGAAACTCACTCACTGGACAAAGTTCAAGTTCAAGCCTACCATCAACAGGCCTTCCAGAAAAAGTGGCTTCTTCCCAAACCTCGCCTATTTCGCCTCTGGGAGTTAAAACATACCATTTTACTATGCGATAATTCTTTTCATCGATCAACATCCCTTTCCCCAGTTTATTATTATAGAAAAATGCCAACCCCTCATATTTGCCATGCATTTCAGTTCTCTCAGGATTTGATTCCTTCAACTGCTGAACATACAAACTCTCTTTTCTTTCAAGTTCTCTTAAAGCATTATCAATAAAACCCTCAGAAACCCTTTTTCTCAGAGAAAGTTCCTTTTTTGCCATAATTTATCTCAGTAAGGGTAATATATATTATTTTTGTTTTATAAAACCTTAAATAACCCGTTTTCCTTCATAGAATATGATACAAGCGAAGATTACCGGAGAAAAAGTCACCTCCTCATCACAAGAGGCCTTTTCCCTATTTGAGAAGTCATCTCTAGGGGAAAAGAAAGCAGGAAAAGTAGAATATTCTCTAATTGAAGCACTCTATCTCCTAACTGAAGATAAAATGCAGATATTTTCAAGTGGAAAACCTCTTTCAGAAGAATCCTTAACAAAAAAGATAAAAAAATATGATAAAAAGATAGAAACAAAGCTAATAGTATTCAAAGATTTAAGAAAAAAGGGCTATGTCCTTAAAACCGCACTTAAATTTGGAGCAGATTTCAGAGTCTACAACAAAGGCTCAAAGCCGGGGCAATCCCACGCCCCTTGGTTAGTTTACATCTCCCAGCAAAATAACCCCTTCAACTGGCAGGAATTCGCTGCAAAGAACAGAATTGCCCATTCTACAAACAAAAAGCTCATGATTGCCCTAGTTGATGAAGAATCAGACGTCTCATATTACCAAGTGGAATGGATGAGACCTTAAACATAAAATAGCCCATCAAAAAAATAGATATCGTAATCTGATTAATTCTACTCATAAAGATAACAATGCTTTTTCTCTCTAATTTTATTAAAAACAAACATCTTACAAATTATATACAAATATTTATTAATGCAGGACTTTTTTTAGAGTAATGCCTGCAGATTTGTATAAGCTTAACGAGATAAAAGAGAGGATAATCACAATGGTTAGGATTAAAGGTCCTAGTCTTCCTGTTCACATAGCCAGAGCAATAAATACAAGCCCAATGTTCACCTCTGCATTTCTATCTGAATTATACTCCGAAGGAAAAATAAAAATGAGCAACATGAAAGTAGGAAGCTCACCAATATATTATCTAACTGGACAAGAAGCACAACTTGAAAATTTCATTGAATTTCTTAATCATAAAGAAAAAGAAGCGTTCCATCTTCTTAGAAACAATAAAGTTCTCGATGATGACATGCAGGAACCTGCAATTAGAGTTGCCCTGCGTTCCATAAAAGACTTCGCAGTCCCAATAAAAGTAAGACTAAATGAAAACACTAAAACATTCTGGAAACATTTTCTTCTTCAAGATAATGAGGTTAGAGCAATTTTAGAACAAACAATTAATCCCTATCAAAAACACAAATCAATGGAAAAGCAAGAAGAAAAACAAATTACAAAAGAAATCCCTCTTGAAGTAAAAGCAGAAGAAGTATTTAAGAAAGAAGCAATAGAAGCAGTTCATAAATCAGACGTTCAAGAAATAAAAGCAGATATTAAACAAGAACTAAAGGAAGAAGTAAAAGAAAAACCAAAAAAGAAACCCAAGATACTCGACTTCGCTTTCCCAAGACATGTTAAATCATATCTTTCCTCAAAAGACATAGAAATACTTCAAATCCTAGAAGAAAAAAAGAAAGACTTTTCAGCAAAAGTCCGCATTGATACAATATTTGGAAAACAAGAATTCTATCTTGTAGCAAAAGACAAAAAGAAAGTAAATGATATGGATTTAATTATGGCTCATCAGAAGGCACAAGAAAACAAAATGCTTGCCCTGGTTCTAGCACCTGGAGAATTAGATAAAAAAGCCCTAGAGCATATGAGCAACTGGAAAAACATGGTTAAGTTTGAAAAAGTAAAGTTATAATTCTAGTTTAGTTATCTCCTGCCGTAATAATTTATTCTAATCAGATAATTAATATCAATCTAATTTTGTCATACATTGGCTAACAAAAAGCCCAAAGAAAGCTTTAAATACCATATTTCCAAACCTTAATCATGGGAAGAATAAAATCAACAATGATAAAGAAAGCTGCAAAGCAGCTATTGAGTGAAAACAAGGAAGTTTTCAGCACAAACCAAGATCACAATAAAAGAGCATTAAATGACACAATGCCTTCAAAATCCGTAAGAAACAAAGTCGCAGGATATATAACAAGACTTGCAAGAGCAGAGCAAACAGCTAAAATTCCAAAAGTAAAGAAAGAAGAAGTCAAAGAAGAAGTCCCTCAGTATATGAGATATTAATTTATCTTTCTAGTATAACTGCCTAATCAATTCAATTCAATTCAATTCAATTCAATTCAATTCACCTCATTCATAAAATTATTATCTTAATCAGATGAATTATACTAAGAGCTTGCTATAAAATAAACTGCCCGATTCAACCAATAGTATAATTCCATTTAGAATTAGTTTCATGTTCTTTAAGATTAATTTTTTCAAAATCTTCTTCTAAAACTTTCTTACCTAATTCATAAATTCTTTTATCAATTTTAGCTTTTATTTTCAATCCCTTTTTAGTTTTTGTTCCTTCAATTAGATTGATAATCATTTCATAATTTCTTAGGGGCTGACCTTTCCAATTCATGCTAATAAACGAAAACATTTTATGTTCTATCTTATTCCATTTACTCGTTCCCGGTGGAAAATGACAGACTGTAATTTTTAATCCTGTTTTATTTGCAAATTTCTGCAAATAAAATTTCCATAATCTACTACGGCTTGCATTACTTCCTCCACCATCTGCACAAATTAATAATTCTTTAGCATTAGGATAATTTATCTTTCCAATTTTATTCCACCATTGCCTAATACTTTCAACAGCAAATTCAGAAGTATTATGGTCAA
>Ga0208373_1004099_pt1 | contig 13544 bp, 14 predicted proteins | sample RifOxyC2_FD_184036 | JGI IMG/M metagenome (GOLD analysis project Ga0208373, IMG submission 184036) | Soil microbial communities from Rifle, Colorado - Rifle Oxygen_injection C2 (SPAdes) | ecosystem: Environmental > Terrestrial > Deep subsurface > Rock core/Sediment | place: Rifle, Colorado...
GAAGTTATCACGAAGCCTTTCGTTCGATATCGCATATCAAAACGATTTTCAAAGTGGGTCTTGCTTTTTATGGGAAACTGGCGGTGGCGTGTTATCAGACACTTTCTTCTGAAACAGGTGAAGAAACCGACCTGCAATGGACAGCCGGTGAAGACAGTTTAGACGCTTTTATTCAAAGCCGAGAAGCGTTGGAAGCAGAGACATCGGTCGAAGATATTTCTGTCAGACGCAGCCGCCGCGTTTTTGAAAAAGCATCGGCTCAAGCAGGCGGCGGAGGTGGTGCGCCCACCGCCTTTGCTGAAGGCAGCAAAAAACGAAAAGCAACAGAAATGGATTCAACGAAAACAGAAGCTGACGACACGGTGAGTGCGGCAGAACCTGCTGCTAAACAAGCACGGCAAGGATAAATTTTCACGATTTATTTTATCGCATCCAAATATTTTTCGGCATCTAATGCTGCCATACAGCCTGTGCCTGCTGATGTAATGGCTTGCCGATAAATTGGATCGCAAACATCTCCGGCGGCAAAAACGCCTGGCACATTGGTTGCGGTCACATTACCTTCTGAACCGCCTTTGACTTTAAGATAACCTTGTAGCGTCATTTCTAACTGATTTTGAAAAATTTGCGTATTTGGCTGATGACCAATTGCAATAAATACACCTTGTACTTCAATGTTTTTTAAAGAATTATCTTTGGCATTTTTAAGACGAACACCTGTGACGCCTTGTGTATTGCCTAATACCTCATCCAGCACAGAATCCCAGAGAATGGTGACATTTTCTTTTGCCTGAAGACGGTCAGCTAAAATTTTTTCGGAGCGCAATTGATGACGCCGATGCACTAATGTGACATGTGAAGCTATATTCGCCAAATAAAGCGCTTCTTCAACAGCCGTATTGCCGCCGCCGATCACCGCGACTTTTTGACCCTTATAAAAGAACCCGTCACAAGTTGCGCAGGCAGATACGCCCTTGCCTTTAAATTTTTCTTCAGAAGGCAGACCTAAATATTTTGCTGAAGCGCCGGTCGCGATAATTAATGCATCACAAGTATAAATATTTATATCGCCGATTAATTCAAAAGGACGTTTAGACAGATTAGTTTGATGAATGTGGTCTTCAAAAACAGGTATCTGATAACGGCCAATATGCTCACGCATTTGCATCATCAGTTCAGGACCTTGCAAGGCTGCATGACCGCCTGGCCAATTTTCAATATCGGTCGTTGTCATTAACTGACCGCCTTGTTCCAAGCCGCTGATAAGAGCAGGGGAAAGATTGGCGCGTGCAGCATAAACTGCCGCCGTATAACCTGCAGGACCTGATCCTAAGATAAGCAGGGGAGAATATTTTTTTTCTTTCATATACCCTTCGTCTTTTGGTTTTCCGCTTTGTTGGCATCGTCTTTCACAACAGTCATGTATGACTTATACACTCCTGTTGCTCATTCCTCGCCGCCTCGCGGATAAACCAAAATACTCGGGTCTATTTGTGCCAACCTAAGAGAACTCATTCGCAAGCAGTATTATACCCTTCGTCTTTTGGTTTTCCGCTTTGTTGGCAATAATTATGCCATTATTTGTGCGCGGACAAGTCGCGACTTGTCCCTACAATTTTTATTATTACTTGGAATTATTCGTCATTATCGTCAATAACAGCGCCTTGCATCAATTCCTTTTTACTAGGAATATCCAGTAAACGATAGCGGACAGCTTCTAACGTGGCTCCGACATTATTTCTGACGCCTAATTTTTCAAAAATAGAATATCGGTAAGTATTGATTGTTTTTTCACTCAAGTGAAGACGTTTGGCGATTTCTTTAACCGTAATGCCTTGCCCAATCATCAAGACGATCTGCAATTCTTTATCAGATAAATTCTTAAAGGGTGAACCAGAATAATCATTGATTTGAGCTAGCGCCAATTTGTTCATAATTTCTGGACTGATAAAATGCTCGCCTTTGGAAACAGTTTTGATTGCTTTAATAATATCATTGGGACCAGAAGTCTTCATCATATACCCATACGCACCAGTTTGGATTAAGCGGGAGGAAAGGATATCATGCGCATAAGCGGTGAGAATAATGATTTTAGTTTTAGGCAGCATCTGTAAAATGCGTTTGGTTGCGCCAAATCCGCCAATACCCGGCATATGGATATCCATTAAAATGACATCAGGCTTAGTTTCCCGTGCCACATTGATGGCATCTTCGCCGGAAGCTGCTTCGCCTACCACATCCACTAATTTAGAGTCTAGCAGTAAATGCTTAAGACCCTCGCGGATTAAATTATGGTCATCAACTAGCATTACTCGGATCATAGGATTTTCTCCTAGAATTATATCGATAGAGTAAAAACATAATACCATAAATGAACAAGAAGGTGGAAAGATTTATGTAAAGATTTATCAAGAACCGTTACTAAGAGTCAATAGGTGATTTTTCGTTCCCGTATTTTTCGAGATCTTTTTGTGAAAGACCAATATTTTTTTGCAGTTATAAGTGATTTGACTTAAGTCAAAAGGGATAAAAAATTCGATTTTATGCCAATAACGTAAAATATCGATTTGTTTTTGAATGTCCATTAATTCTGCCAGGGGTTCTGCAGAAGAACCTCCAAAAAACGGTATTTCAAATATTAAGTTTATGAAGCCGGTATCCATCGGTACAATGTTGGGATAGATACACCGAGGTTTTGTGCCACATCTTTTGGAAGCATTCCTGATTTCAATAATTTTTTGGCAGAATCAACTTTGCTTTTTGTCATCTTACGTTTTCGACCGCCAACTCTACCTTGTGCTTTTGCTGCTGCAAGGCCAGCTTTTGTCCGCTCTGCCACTAACTCTCGCTCCATTTGCGCAAGACTTGCCATGATATGAAAAAAGAAACGCCCTGAAGGCGTGGATGTATCGAGATTATCGGTAATGCTTTTAAAATGTATGCCCTTTTGATGAAGGGCATTAACCAAATCAACCAATCCCTTGACAGTGCGACCTAATCGATCCAGCTTCCATACAACTAAAGTATCATTTTTTCTCAATACTTCCAGTGCCAGCTGAAGCCCTGGTCGATTATTTTTAGCTCCAGATATTTGATCTTGATAAACTTTCTTACAATCAATTTTTTTTAAAGCTTTGAGCTGAAGATCTAAGTTTTGATCTTGTGTAGAAACGCGCGCATAACCTACTAACATGTTACGACCCTATTCCAAAATCCATATGCCATTACTCTTAATTTCATCGTACATAGCATCAGGAGCCAAATCAATTTCGTTTGGCCAAGTAACTGCGCCATACTCAAGATGAACCTGATTAAAGGTATTTATGTCCATGAGTTTGGCAAACACGCCTGCGCCGGAACTCAGAACTCGGCGCTCCATCTCAACAAATCCATGCGTTCCGTCAATAAATTCCACTTCAAGTTTATAATCTTCAAGTGGCTTGACCTTGGTTACATGCCAAGGAACATTGCATATTATTGTAGAGGCACTATTTTTTTCGGCGCTTGTTTCTGTTTGCATAATTCCCAATCCTCAAGTAATTCTTTTCGATGTTCTGATGCCCATTCCAATACCAGCACTAGAGCTCTGCGAGGCATCGCACCATCTATCACTTCAAGTGTTTTTATATCAATAAGCGCTTTATATTCCGCATATACCACATGAAAATGCGGTGGCGCATGATCATCCCAAAACATCTGAATTAATATCCCGTAAAACATGCTAATTGTTGGCATAGGCTGTGATCCTTAGTTTCTCAAAACTCGTGTTGAGTATACTACACTGATACAATAGTTTCAAGAATGGTTTTTGAGAATAGAAAATTCCGTGAATTGGTTAATTAGGCCACGACCATTTTGATAATCAAAAATGGTCGTTATTAATAATGAGGTTATGAGCAATTTATGAAAGCAGATAACAAAATTAAACTTCTATCAGATGCGGAAGTTGATGCTATTTATGCGCTTCCATTATTTAATGAAGTAGAACAATCATTATATTTTGAATTTACTGATCAAGAACTGGATGCTATAAAAAAATATCGTACCATCAAAGCGCAAATATCATTCATGCTAAGCCTTGGCTATTTTAAAGCCAAGCAACAATTCTATATAGTTGACTTAGGCTTATCTCCAGACACGCCATATCTTATGGAAAAATATTTCGATAAAATTGATATTAGTTTGTCTGGAAAAATAAATGATAAAACCAATCGAAAACAAAAAGCCGACATATTGGCTTTGCTTAATTATCAAGATTGGTCATCAGCATTAGAACCAGAAATTAATTTACGGGTTTGCAAATTACTCCGATATCATCCCAAACCCCATGGCGCTTTGCGGCAATTGCTAGATTATTTTGATAAACAACAAATAATTGTTCCTGGTTATCGCAAATTACAAGATATATTCACAAATGCTTTTGCCAATGAGGAAAAGCGTCTTGATCAATTAATTTTAGCAATACCTAAATATATCAAAGAACAATTATCTTCTATAATTGATCGTGACGAAGGTATTAGCCGGCTCAACATTATTCGTTCGGATCAAAAAGATTTTCAATATACCGCTGTTAGAATTGAAGTTGAAAAAGCTCAAAGTATTGCTGAATTATACAAATTTTCTAAGATCTTTGTTCCATCTCTTGAGTTATCTAAAAATGCAGTTCGTTATTACGCTGATGTGACGGAACAATACGCGGCTTTTAGATTAAGAAATCTCAACAAATCGCAGCAATGGTTGCACACCATTTGTTTTATTTACCATCGTTATCAACAAATAATGGATAACCTGATTACCAGCTTCATGTATCATACAAAAGCCATTATGGATGCTGGTAAAACTTTTTCTGAAATAGCTTTAATGGAGCACAGCTCTGGTTTGGTTATAGACTTTCCTAAGTTGGCACAATTTTTGAAATGGTTTCCTGTGCGCGACAAAACATTAACGCAGGACGAGCTAGATGAAAGCGCTTATAACATTTTACCAAAAGATCAATTTCCAGCATTAGCCAAATTTTTTCATGGAAACACTTTTGATAAAAAAGCCGCAAAATGGCAATTTTACCTGCAATCAGCACGTATGTTTGCGCTATACCTTAGACCTATAGTTATGGCAGTTCCTTTCACGTTTTATAAAGAAGGTAGCGAAGTCATGGAACTTATCGAACTTCTAAAAACTCATTATGCTAGTGGCAAAAACCCAGCTTCATTTAAATTGGCAGATGAATTTGGATTTACCGTACCAAAAAATATGACACAATATTTAAAGAAAGATCCGCGACAGCAATTCCCGCGCCAATTAAAAATTGGCGTAATTTTACATACAAGCGTGATGTTACTTGATTTTTAGCAAAAATCCCCTCTTTCAAACACAGGAAATCCTGCCTGAATTTTCCTCTTTTTCAAGCGGAGGGCGATCAAAAGCCCGAATCATCCGTTTTTAGCTTTTAACAACAATCGGCAGCCCATACCAATTCGGCGGTGGTTGCGCTTCAGGATGTAATAACAATTCAAGAAACTGCTCCCAGCTATCCCAAACAATACATAAAAATAACTGTCGAATTTTTTCAAACAAGGCATACCAGCGTTTATATTTTTCTTTTACTTTTTTAAACAGATCGCCGCTTAATAAAAGCACTTGATCAATTAAAAAAGCCAACATCATGAGCATCGTAAAGTTGGAGCATAAATTATTGTTTCCATGCCCGTAGTTGTGTTCAAAATTATAACCCTGATTTTTAAGCGTATTAAATGTTTCGTTTTCTATTTTCCATCGCGCCCTCGCCGCACGCATTAAATCATAAACATTATCGTTATTAATATTAAGCCGAGTAATCCAGGTAAAATGTTGTAGCTTCCCCTTGGCATCTTCTTCCCAATATTCAATCACATTAACACGATAATCATGATGAGAATCGTTTAGCGGCACGTCGTGATAATAACAAAAGCGATGTTTGATTTTATCTTTGGTGTAGGTGTGTTCTGATCCTTTTGCGTGCTTTATCCAATCAAATAAATATTCATGATCGCCAGGCTTTATCCCTATAATATAAGCTAATTTTAAGTCGTCTAATAATTTTAGGTGGGGATAATTCGACGCCAAAGCATCTTCAATGACGATTGTTTTTAAATGCGGATGTTCCCGTCGAAAATCATTAAGTAATCGTTTGCTGGCATTTCGTTCACAATCATTTTTGTTCGCACCGTCCGATTTTACAATCGGTTCCGGCGCAATGGGGATAACTACTTTTTCATCCGGATGAACGATCGCTGCGCCCAGCATGTGATGATAATAAGTGATTTCGCCGTCTCGACTTTTCTTTTCACCACAGTTTTTACAATGTACTTTTTGAGATGAAAATTGACCTGTGCCGTCAACCGATAACAGATAATAGCCGTCTAGTGTTTTGTATCGCTCTAACAATTTACTTCGCTGTACATGTGCAAAAATCTTTTTGAACGGACGACGAAATTGTTCGGGTGACAACAAGTCAAGCCGTTCTCTCATGCATGTATCGCTCGGCGCGTGCTGAACACGGTATAGGTTTTTTAAATTACTTTTGATGACCGCTTCTGATCGCGAGTCGTTATACTGTAATAATGATGGAAATTTTAAGCCAAAAACCGCCAGCCCCGACATCATGCAGTCGTTCCATTTAATATGAGAACCATTGCACAACGGTAATTTTTCACGATAAAAACCATGCCAAACGATTTGATGAAGACCCTCGGATGATAAATGTTTTTTAATGCCCATTGCTTATCCTTTTGCAAATTAACGGGCATAGTTTACGAAAAATAAATTCTCAATGCACCTAAAACCCGCAAAAAACGGGCTTTATTTTATCGGGCGGGAATTGCTGACTTCAATATATGAAGCGATAATACCAATGGTATGACCTAAACGATCGCACAGCTTATTTTTAGAAACCAGAATTTTAGCAATGCCGGAAGGGCGAGCTTGAATTTCAGGCTGATTAACTTGCACCCAATCATGATAAATGACTTTTCGATCACAAAGACAATAAAAGTCTGCCTGATCATGCCAGCAAAATTGATGATCCGTTTTGCCGACAGCTTGTTGAGGAGAATCTAACCCTGCCGCTTCTGCTACATTTTCATTACAGTAGATGTAGCGGGATTCTTTATCTTTTGCAGCAATATTACAATTGCGGTAAAACAATCACCATTAAAAACGCGTAGAGTAGATCAAGCCAAACAATAATTTTGGCTGAAGGATGATTTTTTTGAATAAGGCATCTTGAATCCTCATGACCGTAGGGGCGATTCATGAATCGCCCCTGCAATAATCGGTGATATTATACCATTCCTTTGATCTTTCCATCATCTAAACCAAAACTTACGTAAACAGACCAGATTTTTTTGAAGTTTACGTAGGATTAATGGTAGAATCTAACCTTAAGAGGATACATTATGGGGCAGCGGGCATTCAACAGATTCAACTGCCTGCAAACAGGCTGAAAATTTCAGCCATTTGCTATTTAATTTCAATTATCTGGAAAGCATACTTCAGCAAAAATTTAATACACAGGAAACACTTTCGCCACGTGAAATGGAATGCTTAAAACATATGCTGCAAGGCAAAACAGCAAAGCAAGCAGCGCAGGACATGGGTGGTATTTCTCATAGGACAGTCGAAACACATTGGGAAAGGACAAAAGAAAAACTGGATTGTCATACAAAGATGGAGTTAGTGAAGAGGGTGTGGGGTTAGCTAAAAATTTTAAGGAGATAATTATGCCTGTTAAACACACAGTTAGATTTAGAATACCTGTAGATATGGGTAAAGAAATGGTAAACTCATATTTTGAAGAAATTTTAGCATTGAAGGATATACCGGACTTAAAAATTAAAAAAGCTGTTTTACATATAAACTCCACAGAAGAAGAAAAACAATTTGCAGATGGTTATACACATCTCATAGAGATGAGCTTTGATAGCCAAGAGGATGTAAATACATATTTAACTCATCCAACACATCAAACTTTGGTTAAGCGGTTACAAGAAAACGGATTTCTCAGTTTTTCAGAGGAGGGTAGAAATATTAGTGTAGTTGATTATATGAAAGATCCTTCTCCACGAGATCTGATTGAAGCTTGTGAAAAACTTAAAGATTCAGATTTAACTATAGATCATCTACATGAAGTGGAAATAGCTGTGGAGAATTGTATTAGAAAACTTCCAAAGAAAGATAGAATAGTAAGCTTTACTACTTTTAAGGTGGCAGTAAGTACAAATGAATACTTAAAAGATAAATTGCAAGGATATCTTGAAAAGATACAAGCAAGGATAGAAGCATTATCAGATGCTGAAATTAGACATGAATAAGAGTATTCATTGTGTAAATTGCAATAAAATTTCTTAAGGAAATAGTTCTCTCATGGATAAGATAATTTTTTCAAATAAAATTTTATATGAAAAATATTCAATTATTCCAGAATGTGAAAGATGCTGTTTGTTAACTTTAGCAAAAGATTGGGTAAAGCGAAAGCCATTCAAAAACAGAAAAGTCTTGCTCAATTGCCATTTAACCTTAGTAACATTAATAATGTTAGATTTGTTGCAATTGGCTGGCGCTGAAATATCGGCTATCGGCACTTCAGAACTTACTATTCATGATGATATCGTAGATGTGATAAAAAAATCCGGGATTACTTATTTAATGGAGGAAACTTTATTAGAAAAGCAAAAAAATAAATATTTTGATATTCTGTTTGATTGTGGAGCAGGTCTTTTAAACATTATTTATCCAAAGTATGGAACAGCTGAGTTAACTCATTGTTATGGAAAAAGTTATGCTAATGCCTCATATCCAATAATTAACGTAGATGATACTTTTATTAAAGAGATTGAAACCCATTATGGGACGGGAGATGGTTTTGTTCGAGCTTTTAAGCATCTGATAGAAGGAACTATTAAATTTGTAAATGTTCATGGCACATATAATGTATTAACTATTAAAAATGATCCATTTTATCGAAATAAAAAATTTATCTTATTTGGATTTGGGAAAGTGGGTAGCGGAATTATTTGGGGGTTAAAGCGAGCAGGGGTTACTAATGAAAATATTTATATTGTTGATTTAAGTCCTGTTGCATGTAAGAAAGCGGAAGAAATGAACATTCCGTATATACAATTGACTCATGATAAAGCTACTTTAGAAAAGATAAAACAAGAAACCAAAGATGCTTATTGTATTATTACTGCAACAGGGATAGAAAATGCGGTTTCAAATTATTTTGGACCAGAAGATTTTTCTGAAAATCTCTACTTAGCTAACATGGGGACACCTGATGAATTTGGGGATAAATTTTCTGAATCACGTGTTATGAATAGAAAAAAAGCGGTAAATTTTGCTATACAATATCCGACAAAAGTAAAATACTTAGACCCAATATTTCAAAGTTTATTAATATCAGGAGAATTACTTATAACGGAAAAACTATTACCAGGGTTAAATAGATTTCCTATAGATATTGATAAATCTATTTTAGAAAAATGGCAATTTCACCATCAAAAAGATCATTAATTATGCCCATAGATTCTAATGCAAATAATTTTTTCATTAAACTGAATAAAAAATTTTATGTCCTTGAACTTAATAAAATAGCATCTGGTCTTTTTCAGGCGAAATCTTCATCTTCTTTGCTGAAAAAAAATTATTTTTCCTTATGCAAAAGACACCATTTAGAGCCGGCATTTCAAGCCGATTTTATTTCTTTACTAGGCGCTCATGTAAAACAAAATACTACTTTTATTAGCCGTCACAAATCTAAGGTACAAGCAATTCTCTGGGATATTTCTGCTGAGTTTTCTAAGTCTGGGAAAGTACAAGGATATTCATTAGTTGGTACAGATATTACTTATCATGCGCATATAGAAAAAAATGTATTTAAAGAATATTTAAATAACATTATGGATAATTTCCCAGGATTTTTATATTTAAAAAATAGAAATTCTGTTTATATTGCTTGTAATAAAAATTTTGCACAAGTTGCAGGTTTGAATTCTCCAAAGGAAATCGTTGGTAAAACTGATTATGATTTAGCATGGGGGAAAACTGAAGGCTCTCTTTTTAGGAAAGGAGATCTTGAAGCATTGGCAGGAATTTCTAAATTAAATTTTGAAGAACCCCAATTACAGGCAAGCGGTAAACACTCTATTGTTTTAGCTAGCAAAGTTCCTTTGCGCGATGAACATGGGTTAATTATTGGTGTATTAGGTATTTATTCTGATATTACAGAGCGTAAGGATATAGAACAAGCCCTCTGCCAAGAAAAAGAAAAAGCCGAACAAGCCAATTTTGCCAAAGCTAATTTCCTTGCAACGATGAGTCATGAACTGCGGACGCCGATGAATTCTATTTTAGGTGAAGCGCAAACCTTGTCGCAAGATAAGCATATGTCTGCTAAAAATAAAGCTTCGCTTAAAAATATTTTTGATTCGGGCAATCATCTGCTGCAGTTGATCAATGATATTTTAGATTATTCAAAATTAGAGGCGGGCAAATTATCGCTGAGTCCTGCCATGTTTAATTTTAAAAAATTATTTCAAAGTATCGAAACGATGTTTAAAGGTCAGCTTGAAGATAGAAAAGATTTAGTTTTTGAATTGCATTTTGATGCAGATGTGCCTGAATTTGTGATCGCCGATATGTCCCGCATTCGGCAGATTGTCACCAATTTTGTGGGTAATTCAATCAAGTTTACAGAAAAAGGCTCGATTAAAATTTTAGTTAAATGCAAATCCAAAACAGAAAAGCAGGCAGAAATTTTTGTGTCAGTGAAAGACACAGGTTTAGGCATTCCTAAAAATAAACAAGCCCAAGTGTTTGAAAAATTTATGCAGGTTGAATCGCGTTATTCACGAAAATATCACGGCACAGGTTTAGGGTTAGCCATTGCAAAAGACTTAATTGAAGCGATGCATGGTGAAATTGGTGTGACGAGCCAATATCGAAAGGGTTCAACGTTCTGGTTTAGAGTTCCGCTGAAATTACCGAAAAAAGGCGCAAAAGAAGAGATGCATGTCACCGCAGAAATGACTGATAAGGATAAATTAGCGCCGCTGCCTAAAGCGCACATTTTATTGATTGAAGATAACAAACTGAATCAGTTAGTCGCACAGGACATGCTGAGCGGTTTGGGATTAACTTCGGATATTGCTCATGATGGTCCTATGGCATTAAAAATGTATCCGAAAGCAGATTATGATTTAGTCTTTTCTGATATTGGTTTGCCGGGCATGGACGGTTTTGAAGTCATTCAAAAAATCCGTCAACTGCAGCGTGTAGATAAAAAGAAAACAGAAAGACGTGTGCCGATTATTGCGTTGACTGCGCATGTGCTAGAAGAAGACCGTCAGCGATGTTTAGATGCGGGCGCAGATGATGTGCTGACAAAACCATTGATGTTTGGTGAACTGCATCAGAAGTTGCAGAAGTATTTGACTAAACAACCGTAAGAAATTTATCAGACATTTTAAATCTTGTTAACCTACTCGCATTGAAAAAGGATTAAAGTTAATGCCTCTGTCATTTTCAGTTAACGGCTCTATTTTCTTTAACCAAAAAACAAAAAAACTTCCAAAGAATGCTAAGATAAAAGAAGCAACAAGCATGATAGTGAACTCAGTAATAAATATCGCCAAAATTTTTGATACAACTAACTTGCCGATAAAAACCCCAAAAAGAATAATCAATCCTGTTGTTATTTCTCCGAGAGAAATAGAAAAAATACTTCTTAGCGCAAAAAAGCGTCCATTCACATATAATTTGAGTTTTGAAATAAAATAAATATTCACTAATTGTCCCGCAAGCACACCTAAAATAAATACGCCGGTTACTCTTAAAAGAGGATGTATAATAAAATTAAAATTTACTGTATAAGCTGAAAAAAAATTAGGTGAAGGCAAATTTGAAATGATGGATAAAACTATGGAATAAATTAAAAGATTAATAATTGAAATCCACACAGATTGTCTTGCATAACGATAGCCATAAACTTCTGCAATCACATCCAAAATAAAACAAACAAAAGGATAAACTAAAATAGTAGCACTAAAATAAATTGGACCCGTTGAAACAAGTCGATATTGTGCAATAAGACCTATAATTATGATAAGCGAAAGCAGGGTACATAGAAAAGGATAAAATTTCAATTGTTTTGTTTCTGGCATATTGAATCCTAGCGTTCTTTGTTTTTTAATTTATGATAGTTTATGCCATTTTCTTTCTTTTTAAAAGGATAAACTCAATTACTCCATCCGATAGCCCACGCTTTCATTTTCTGGCATCGTTAATGCATGAATCATATTTTCGATGCTGTGCTGAGCAATGATGACATCGCCAAAAGCTTGCATTTCAGCAGTAGCATGACAGGATTTTAAACTGCGCGTTAGACTCCAATGCTGTTTATCTAATTCTCTTTCGCAAGTGACATACGCTTCGCGATACTCAGGCGTTGTTTTTAAAACAGAAGCAGCATTGGCATATTCATCTAAAGTTCTGGCAGTTCGTTCAGTGGAATTTTCCGTCAATTTCTTTTTTTCATCTTTTGCTTGCTCTGCTAAAAGTTTTTCTAATACTATTTTAGCGGCGGGTTCATCATTCGGCACATCGATAAAAAATAAATTACCCATAGTTTCGCCAATTTTATTGATAATGCCGTAACGTGCATTGATATTAAAAATAAAATCGGTTACATAATCTTTGGTTAGCTCTGCCATGATATGCGGAAGATGTCCGCAACCGGGCGCATTAAAGGCAATGGCTTTGCCGGGAAAACTATCCAGTGTAACGAGTTTTGCCAATGCGCCGCCTAATGAATGTCCCGTGTAACACAAATTCATCGGTCCGACTTTTGCGGCAAAATGTTCGATTAAATAAGTTCGGCATTGATAAGCAAATCCTTGCGCTTGTGGAAAATAAGTCGGCATTTCATCGGGTTTGCCGTTATCTGCTGCATCAGAAAACCATGTGTTGTAATCTTCTAAAAGGTTATTAATGTCGTTTGACATCGTACCGCGAAAAGCAGTCACCGCATCGGTCGGTCTTCCATTCGAAAATTTTAGGTACATCGCTGCAAAAAAATGATTGGCAGGTTGGACGTAAGGATCAACGTCAGTGACGATAGTCCAGCCGTGATCAATGCCTTTCCCTTCTTTTATAGGGTTAATATGCATACCATGATAAGGATTTCTACTAATATCATATACATGACCAGCTAATTTAGCATATTCAATAATAGGAATCATTTTTCTCTCCTTACATTTTCATTAATTAAAAAATTAAATTTTTGTTGGTAATTATTATTTCTTTTGATTTGTGGAATCATATAATTTTGAGTTGGTTCACAAGAGTTGTTGGTTAAGTTACATTTGATGTATAGTAAGCGATCAAGCAATTACATCTATTCAAACTAATTTGAATCTGGCAAATTGATTTCTCCATTAACCAACGGAGAAGAATTATGTCAGTTATTGTTTCAAAAGGAGAAAAGCTAAGATTTTGGCAGAATCATTTGG
>Ga0208373_1004100_pt1 | contig 13543 bp, 7 predicted proteins | sample RifOxyC2_FD_184036 | JGI IMG/M metagenome (GOLD analysis project Ga0208373, IMG submission 184036) | Soil microbial communities from Rifle, Colorado - Rifle Oxygen_injection C2 (SPAdes) | ecosystem: Environmental > Terrestrial > Deep subsurface > Rock core/Sediment | place: Rifle, Colorado...
TGGCCAGCGCGCTTAATGCCCCGGCTGATGCGATTACCGTGACCTATCCGGCTGGCGGCGAGGCACTTAAGGTCGGCACCACCTCGCCCATTACCTGGACTACCGAAGGCGTCATTGCCACCGTTAACATAGAATATTCTAAGGATGATTTCGTGAGCGATATCAATGCCATCACCACCTGCGATAATACCGATAGCTATGCCTGGACCATCCCGGATGATATCACCCCGGACTTTATTGTTAAGGTCAGGGTCTCATCGTCCGCCAGCCCGGCCATATCAAGCACCTCAGTGGCATTCAAAATCAGGGCCGATATCAGCCTGATTACCCCGACCAATAACGCGCGCTGGGTTACTAATGAGTATCACTACATCACCTATGTGGTCACCGGCACGGTTCCGACCGTGACTATTTATTACTCTTGCTCAGAGACCTTTGAATCCGGGATTCAACTGATTATTTCCGGCACAGCCAACACAGGCTATTACAACTGGAGGGTGCCTGATAGGCCGATAGAACTTCAGCTTGGCCCGTTAGACAAGAGTAAAGTCAGAATCTGCGATAGCCGTGATTTGACTGCCTATGGCCAGAGCCCTAATCCATTCAAGATTGACTATTACTATATCACATTTAATGTCAAGGACAGCGTTACCAATCATGATATGACCGCAATGACCTATATGGACCCGATTCGTGGCTTAACTTTATATCCATTCTCATCCCCTAGGGCAGTTGGTTATCCGTATGGTACCAACTATCAATCTATCCTGGCTAAACCAACCTATGCCGAGGTCTCGGTAGAGAACTGGGCGGCTGACCGGGATAAGATATTCTATCTTAAGATGGATTCGTCAGTGGTTCATAACTGGCAAACTCCGGTTACCTTTAACTATGAGCCGTCTGATAACAGCCTGCTGGCGACTGCCTGGTTTACTATGGACGGGCTTATTCCGGAAATCATAACGGAAGAAGGCACTATAGTGTTGAGCAATGTCCGTATTGATATCTATGATGAAGGCGCCAACCTGGTCAAGCAACTCGAGTCAGACAGTGTTGACGTTAATACCGGCCGGTTTACTATACTTTGGGCAAATACCAACTTAATGCCGGGAACCACATATTTTGCCAAGGTGACAATAACCTATAATGGCACGGATTATCATTCTGCCCTGACATTTGAGATTAACCTAGACGCAGAAGGTCCCACTGGCGGCGGGACCACTCATACCTGGGAGGTTAAAGGAAACGTCAACTATAACTATTATACAGACAAGCTGGAAACCACTTCCTGGCTGACCTATGACGGGCTGATTATCGCCGCGCCGGACAGCGTAAATATCACGATTACTGACTATGCCAATACGCTGACCCATACCCTAACCTCAGCCACCCCGGATACCTGGGGTGTCTTTAGGACCAGTTGGACTAATCCCGGGCTGGATAGTTACCAGACCTATTCGGCCTATATTGCCATAACCTATGCCAGCACGACCTATCGGGGCATTGTCACCTTTGACCTGCATGGGTATGATGGTATCCAGGCCGGCTCCAGCGGCGGCAGCACGACAACCGATAACCGGGGCCTTTGCGGCTATCTGGGCATAGAACCGCTTCTGTTTATCCTGTTGCTCATCGGCTTGCGCCGTCTAAAGGCAGTCAGACCGGTCAGAGGATAAGTAAAGGAATGCGCCGGGTGAACTGCGTGATACTTAGAGTTTAAGCCCATCCTTATTTTCATTCCACCATTTCTGCCACTTGGCCTTGTCTTTGGCAAAATCCTGTTTGGTCAGTTCTTTGAGGATGCCGACAATCTCGTCCGTAATAGCCAGGTTTTCCAGGTCCAACAACCCTATCAGGTCATCTATGCCTGTCTTGTCCTTAAAGTTAAGTGCCAGCGCCCGGGCCGCGTAGTAGCGGACAAATTCGTTCTCAGTGGCCACGTTCTTGAGATACGGCAGCGCCTCGTCAAAACCCAGCCGGCCCATGACTGACACAATCTGAGGCCGGACCTGATACGCCTTTTCAGTCTTAAAGAGATTAATCAGGATATCCAGAGATTTCTTATTCTTGATATAGCTCAGGGCCATGACCGCCCGGCGCCGGACCGACCAGTCCTTGTCTGACAATACCTTTTCTATTGTTGGGATAAGATAAACATCGCCTGTCTTACCTAATGCCATAACGGCAATACTGCGCACCTCGGAGGATTCATCATTGAGCGCCCTATCCATTAGCGCATCTATGATTTCCATATTTATCTTTGTTTGACTATTAAACATCCTGAAGAAATAAGTCACGCCGGCCAATCGGACATCCTCTTTGATATATGGGAGTCTTTCAGATATTATATAATAGTCCGGGAGTTTAATCAGGCCGCGCAACCGCATCGCCTCAATAACATCTATCATATCTTTCAGGGTATAGGGATTCCACGCTCCGACCAGCGAACGGACAACATCAACGGCTTTATCATTGGCATTAATAATATCGTCAAAGGCGCTGAATCGTTCAAAGGTACTGAGCGATTGCGCCTGCTCTATTAATTTATCATAACCTTCAACCGCCATCATCTCATAGTCTAAAACCGGCGGCGACATCGGCGCCCATATCGGATTGCTTGATGTTATCGGCTTGGATTCCCAATCCCGGGCCATGCCCCATTGACCCTGTTGCCAGAATTTATTATTGGCGCAATAGGTCTGACTGTAGGTATCTGAACCATTCATATCCAGGAAGAAGGCATTGGATTGGGTGTTCTCACTGTAGGGATAACGGGCCCGGCCCAATACGCCCTTTTCGTATAGGTCATCCCCGGCGCAGTCCACGAATATCCCGCAGCCGCGCGGCTTGCCTGAATAGCCCACACCTTCAGGGCTGTTATAGGTGTCATTGCCTTTGATATCCATGAACACGCCGGCTGAGCGGTCCAGCGAGCCGCCGGTACTGTGATTGGTAGAGGAATAAGAATCATTGCCCATCCGGTCAACCATAACCGCCGCGCCCAGATGGCAGCCTGAGCCTTGGACATAGTCAGTGCCTGAATAGACATCGTTGCCCGCGCTATCCACCAACATTCCGAGCGAGAGGATATAGCTCCCGCCTTGGGCAAATGCCTGAGAGCTGTATCTGTCATCACCCGAAGCATCGCTTAAGAGCGCGATACCGCCGTAGAGGGTGAACCGGCCTTGGGCTGGCCAGGGTCGCATACCAATAGCCGCGCCCTGCACAGCTGATGAGTCGTTAGTTCCGTAGAACGGATATTTACCTCCGCCTTGATAGGTATCGTTGCCGCCGCCCTCAACCAGGATGGCCACGCCCATAGTGGATGCCCCGGCCTGGCCGAGCATACTGCATTTGTAGGAATCATTGCCAGCCCGGTCGCTCAGGATGCTGTAACCGAATATGGCTGAGGATTGCGCTCCGAAGTCGGCGGTATAGGTGTCATCGCCGGATGCGTCATAAAGCATGCCGAATCCGCCCAGGGCCGAGGCCTGGGAGAAATTACGGGCGATATAGGTGTCATTGCCCTTCAGGTCCATAAGGATGCCGACCCCGCCGAATCCGCAGCCCTGGCAATAATCCTGTCCCTGGTAGGTATCGTTTCCGCTGACATCTATGGCTATCGCCATAAGAACATCACCGGGAGTGCCTCCGGCATTATTCAGATAAAGGTCGTCTCCGCCCAAATCTATCAGGATAGTACAATCCTTGCTATAGACATTATTGCCGATGTTGCCAACAACAATACGCCCCAGTGCGGTCTCTTTTTCAAATAATATTTCCGGCTGACTTTTCAATTGGCTAAAATCCGCATTGGATAGTATTGTTGCAGCTTCGTCTGCCGCAATACTCATAATCAGAGCTGATTTTAATAAATTCCGGAAATCAATCTTTTGAATCAGATTGATTAATTCCACGCGTTCGGCAGTATCATCAACCGTATAAGCATCCGTAATTATTTTACCATCCTTTTCCTTAAGGATGTACTCTGATAAGAGTTTGCCCATTTTCAATAATTCCTCCGGGCTAAAACCCTTAAATGCCTCATTTCTGAATATTGTCGCGTAAGCTGTTTTCTCAATCAGGTTTTTTATGGACTCCCTGACCTCAAGTGCAATGTTTGGAATTGCTTCAACTTCCCTAATGGCGTTATTAATATCATCGGCCGTTATCTGCGGGTGCATAAAACCATATCCGCTATGAATTGTCTGGTCAGCCATCTGTCCGGCGATATTGAATAATTCGGTCAAGCTGGCGCCATTCTTCCGGCACTGTCCATCAAAATACAGGGCGATTTCCGGCATCAGGAGCGGATTGGCCAGGGCCGTGTCAATCAGCGGCATGCGACCGAGCGTGCTGTATTCGGATTCGAACCACTTGGGCTGTTCGATATCATTCTCTGTCCGGTTAGTGTCTTTAAGCATTTGGCGTATCTGGGCTGATGCGGTCTGCCAGCATTGAATATCTGTGGATATTGAGGATGGAATGGTTGGCGTTGTCGGAGGTTGCTTTACTGCCCCGCACCCGATTAGGCATATCAATATAGCAACAGATAAATATTTCATTACCTGATTGATATCAAATAAGTCGAGCGAGTTCAAGGGATTGGCGGTTTAATATACAGTTCTGCCCTTGCGACAGGCCGACCATCAGGCCACCGGCGACTTACGAAGTTGCCTGAGATAATGAGAGAGTCAGGGGGACAGTCCCTGATTCCTGCACCCAGCCATTTACTTGATGTGCAGGGAATTATTTCTACAAAATACGTTTAACAGATTACTTATTCCCCTCTTCTGATTTTGGGGTTTGGCCTGCCGGGAATATTTTGTTCACCCACTTCTGCCATTCGGGATAGTCCTTGTCGTCCTCAAAGCGTTTGGAGAGCATTTGGGCAACTTGTTTAAGATTGTCTTTAAGAGCCGGGACTTTCTTAAATAGCAAGGAATCTATCGGCGTTGGAGAATTAAATTCATCCCATTTCTCCTTTGACCATTCTGTATTATCTGCGACGTATTTGATTGTAGGGTCGTAGTTAAACATACCTATTAGCCGAAGATATTTAAGACCTTCTGATATGCTTGAGGCCTCAGATAATTTCTTGGTAACGATGGCAATCAATATCTGCTTCTGAGATTCATTTAAGAACCATTTATTTGACTCATCATGGCCTCCTTGCTCGCTTAAATCGTATAGGGTATAAAGAGAAAAACCAAAGGACAGAAATTTCCGGTTTGGCATTGAAGGATTATTCTCAGATAGGCGCTTGATTAACTCAACCGTCTCAGAAATATTACCATATAACTGGCATCTTCTAAAGAGATAACTCAATAACTCATTGTTATTGGAATTATCCAATAAATCCTGTTTCTCTTTTTGGAACACATCCGTTGAATGACCATCATTAAGGTCTTCTTTAATCATTAACTTCTTTATTGCCTTGATTGCTTGAATGGAGATAATTTCCTGACCTGCCCATAAGGATGAACCAATGGAATAATCCGCTTTTTCTCTACACCCAAATAATATCATCTCCTGATTTTTGCTATCAGGAGGTGGACTAACTGGAATGGCTATAGGAACACTTAATGGCAGGTAGCGCAACCAAAACACCTCGTAGTATGGCTTATCGTGAGGCGGGTCAACCACCCGGCTAATCAGAAATTCCTTTTCCGGGACATCGCCAAAGACAACCGAGTGAATCTTGATTCGTTCATAAATTTTCATCATATCCCAGGGTTTATAGCCCCGCGTTGTCTCAGCGGCAATAAGGTCTTTAATATCTTTTATAATATTATCCCTATTGGTATCATCAAGATTAGTTTTGCTTTTCTCAGGTTCGGGCGGCGGTTTAAGTGCTAATGGTTCTCGTTTTAGTACATCCCTCTCTGCTATTACACAAAAATCTGCAAGCATTGAATTGACGTCTATGTCAACCCAGGCGGCTCTAATAAAGAATAATGCTTCTTCAGGATATTTATTGAATTCCCTAAAGTCCTGATAAACGTTATCATTGGCGTTATTATCTATGTTCGTATCTATCGGCGAAACAGTATTACAGGAGATTACACCCATTGCGCCAAAACTTATAATAACAATGCCATATAATAATTGATGTAACTTTTCCATGATGTTACTTAGTAATCCACCCATCCGGGTATTTCGTTCGGTCATTGCCAATATTATTTGCTAATGGGATTTTAATATTTGGCGTTACCCCGGTCGCATCTGTGCCATTACCAAACCCCTCATCTTTAGCTGGCGGGACAGGAAATATACCCGTATCACCCAGCTTAGTCGCTTCACGGGTTTCACTATTATATGTTATGTGTTGAATCTGCGTCCATCTCCACCAGTATAGATACCTGATTTCTCCTGTAGTCGTATTCTTAGCAATAAACCAGGTAATAAAAGTAGTTTCAGAGTAAAATTCACTTAGAGTGGCAGTGCCAATCTGTATTGGTATATTTTTTGCTGTTGGAGTATCATTCGTAGAGGCACTTTGAGTTTGGCCATTCGTGCTAAAAGGTCTAATTATATTTGTACCAGTCATAGGAACCCCAGGGCCAAAATGGTCTAATGCCGGAAGATATGCCGGGTTAAGTTGCTGCACTAATGTAGTTGTCGGAGGAGAATATACAAATCGTCTCGTAGAAGATATAACATTCTGCAGATAGCCCAATACCCAGGTGTCCACATACGCCGCACCAATATCATCAGTGCTTATCTTTGCCTTTGCCGTGATGTTAAGAGAAGGACCCGCTATAATAATGCCCCCTGTAGCTGTGGGGGTAATTTTAGTTGGGGGTTGAATTATGTTAACAGGAAACGGGTACACGAATGCCTTTAAGAAATCCGTAGGAATAGCCGGTATGGGCGCAGTAAGGGTTCCGGTAATAGGCGCTCCCCTGTCCGGTGTTACGGTTACTACTATGTTAATAGAAGCGCTTGGTTGTGTGGCATGAACCGTAATAGTTCGCGTTACCGGACCGGATGGCGTTATTGTTCCAGACCCGCCTTGAATATTTACACCAGCACCATCTGTTGCCGTAACGCTCCAACTGCCGTTGATAGGCGGCAGTATTATAGTAAATGATACGGGGAAACAAACCGGTAAAAATGGTGCGGGTTTGGATTTACCATCGGCACCTTTAATCTCCGGTTTCTGTTCTTTTGTGGATTTAGTCTCATGACTTAACTTCTCTGCCGCCTGATGCTCGACCCCCTTGCCCGCTTGAGCCTCAAGCTCATTTATAACCGCTTGCATCTTATTTTGGTAAGCGCTCCAGTTTCCTTGTATCATTGCATCCTGGGCTGATTGCAATTTTGATACGAGGGAATTATATATTCCATAATTATTAATCTGTCCATTCTGATAATAGTGGGAGAGAGAATCCATAATATAGTTAGTTGTAAGCGGCAGAGTATCGCCATACCCCTCTTGAGAATAATCACTGGTATTCCCCGTCCTGAATGCCTGCACCCGGTAATTATATCTGGTATTTTGTTCCAAGCCGGTATCCGAATAAGACGTTACCCATGAACCAACGGTGGCGATTGGAATAAACTTGCGATAGACATTCATACGCTCTATTGTAAATCCCTCTGCGGCAGGTGCGTTATTCGTCCAACCGATGTCCACTTGTGATATGGATGCAGAATTAGCGGTCATATTTGATGGCGCTTCTAACCAGGTTGACGCATTGGCTTCATTAGAATAATCGCTATGTCCGACTTCATTGTAGCATTGGACACGGTAAGAATAATTTGTGTCTTGAGTAAGTCCGGTATCTGAGAAATTCACATTGATACCAGGGGTTTCACTATCGGAAAGTAAAGAAACCCATGCAATTGGGGCATAATTACTATAATTATCTTTGCGTTCCACTACGTATTCTTTGGCATTAATTGCATTATGTTGCCAGGTAAGATTTATTTGTGATGATGAAACGGCGGTGGCAATCAGATTTGTCGGTGCGGCGGGCGGCTGACCTTTATTTATGTACGCCTCAACGAAAACATCGGTTCCATTGCCATGCTCTCTGTCTATATCTCTCGCAAGGACCTGTATCGTGTTTAGGCCTGGCTTAACCGTGGCCGTCGTACCCTGGAATCTATCTAGCGCTGTGCCACTAATAACACTTGTAACAGTTCCATTCGATTCAATTAGATTTACCTCATACCAAAGTTGACCCGAACCGAGCAGTAATTGGCCATAGGTGGTAAAATTGATTGTTTCGCCAATCGCAGCTGTTTCAGGCCCTTTATAACCCACCCAGATATTAGCATCGTAGTCCTCATTATGCACGGCCTGGTAATTTACCCGCGGGGTAACATAAACGGTGGCATCATTAATGTTTTCCCAAGCCGACCAGGTAAATTCGGTTCTGGTATGATTAGATATAGTTGCCTCGATAGGCGCGGCGCTATTGAGTTTGACGGTAATCTTTATGCCGGGCTTATCAGAACCAAGATAGCCGCTATAATAAAACCTGATGGTTGCCCCATCAATACTGGCAGAAGGACCAAGAGGAGCGCCCCCCCAATATTTCAAACTTTCGGCCTCCCAACTGGCCGCATCTACCGTACCTTCAGTCAGATAGTCATCATAGGTAAAAGGACCAATCCGGGCATTGATGTCGGTGTGGTCATGGTCATAATAGTAGGGAATTCCTCCGCCGCCATTAGACGGGTAAGAGCTTTCGAGTGTCCACCAAAGACCCATACCATCCCACCAATTGCGGTAATCCTCTTCAACACTGATGACCTGCTCAACGCCCTGTGTGAAATCCACCTGAACCGCGCCCCAGTTATACCCGTCCGGTTCACCTTTTAAGACCAGAGTAACAATATCGCCCGGGTTGCCTTTTACTGTATTGGTGCCATCTTCAGCGGTAAGGATAAATCCAAGCGCCGGAAGTTGAACGTCTACCGTAATAGAAACCGTGGTATATGCCGGCCAGCCGTGCGCGCCGCCCACGCCCCTGAAACTAAAAAGATAAGTATAAGAGCCGACCAGTCTGTTAAAACTATAAGTCTGATTAAATTGACTGCCGAAGGTAAAACCGCTGCCGGCAATAGTGGCCCCATTCTCGGTCAAAGACCACTGAAAGATTGAGACATCAGTAAAAGCGCTGAGAATAATATTGTAATTAGTATTAGGCAAAGCGGTAAACGGCCCGGATATGGTAACCGTAGAACCGTTCTCGGTCTTGGCTTGGCTGTTATCCTGCGCCCAGGTTAAGGAACTAAATAATAATAGGAAGATGACAAGGATTGAGGTTAATCCGATTCGGGTTATGCTACAGTTTTTTTTTCTCCATGTTATGACTCCTTTCGGCTCAGGGTTTATTATAAACATTTATAAATGCTGGTTAGATAGCCAAGACAAATCGTATGGAAGATTATTTCGACTGTGTTGATAAATCTTGTGTTGCTATACTCTGAGCCGAAATCTACATTAAGAAGATTTCATGATTGCATAGGCGGTAAATTAGCAAGTATAAACTATCTGTCAAGGATTTTATTGATTAATTCTGGGTTTTCTGCCAAGAGAATCAGAAATCACACAACCCTGCCCATACCCGAAATAATCGGAACACCGCAGTGACTCCCGACAAATACTGTCGGGACAGGCGCGCCAGCGAACTCAGGCGCCGCTTCGAAGTTGCCTGAGATAATTGAAATAGAACTTGTTGTGCTTCATCCAGTTCTTGACAATGCCCTTGCCGGCCAACTTCGTGAATGAACGGAAGAAGGTCGCCGGATGTGGCCGGGCCGGTAGCAGTTTAGTAATCGAGACAATCTTTTCAAATGTGGCGTTCAGGGCGTCATTAAAGGCGTTGGTATATGAATAGAAGTCGCTGAAACATTCTATCAGTCCGCTCTGGAGTTCCAGGGCGGTCATGTTCTTAGGCGTGAACAAGGCGTGTAGTCCGTCGTATAGTTCCCAGTTCTTATGGAGAATCCGCTGTTCCTTTTCCAGTTTAGCATAGGTCCGGGTACCCGGAAGCGGCGTTAATATGGAATACTGGACATAGTCAATCTGGCTGTCCCGGCAGAAATCCGAGGTCATCTTGAAGACATCCTTGGTGTCGGCGTCATTGCCGACAATGAACATGCCATGCACCTCAATGCCGTTATCATGGAAGACCCGGATGGAGCGCTTGATGTCATCGACGGTCTGGTGCTTGTTCATATCCTTCAAGCTCTGCGGATTGATGGATTCGAATCCGATATAGACGATTTCACAGCCGGCTTTGCGGAGCTTGGCAATGAATTCCGGATGCTTGGTGGCCTCGGTCCGCATCTGGGTGGACCAGACCCGGTTAAATTTGCGCTCAATCATCATATCCAGGAGTTGGCCGGTCTTGGCCGTATTAACGGCAAAATGGTCGTCCACGAAAAACATCGTCCCGGTCCGATACCCGGAAATCTCCTCTATCACCTTTTCGGCTTTTTGGGACCGGTAATCCCGGCCGAACATCTCGGTGACCGAGCAGAAATTGCAATCAAACGGACAGCCCCGTGAGGTCATTAGCGGCCAGACCTTTATCTTGTCCGAGTCCTTTATCAAATTAAAATCCGGTATGGGCAGGACATCCAATTGCTCAGGCCGAACCGCGCGGATTATTTTATCCTGAGTCCGACCGGCCAGGACATCGAGAATAACGTTCTCGGCTTCGCCGACCACGACCCGGTCAAAGTGCCCGACCACATCCTCAGGAATCATGCTGGCGTGGATGCCGCCGATGACGGTGAATGATTCCAGTCCCTGGTCGGCCCGGAGCGCTTTATATTCCTTGGCGATTTCCTTGCCCCGGGTGACCGTGGCGGTCAGGCAACTCAGGCATAGGATATCAACCGAGGCCAGCTCGGCCGGGGTGATGGCCCGGCCAGTGATATTCTCGTTAAAGACCGTCGCGTCATACCCGGCGTTCCGGGCGATGGTGGCCAGATAGATTGGTCCCAGGAGCGGGATGGTCATAAACCGGGCAAAGACATTGGCCTTGGACCCGCGGGGTTCGATGAACAGGACTTTTTTATGATACATTTTTTATCCTTCCGGGCTAAATTTAGCCACAAAGTCACTAAGACACCCTTCGGCTTATGCCTCAGGGTAAACTCCGAACTTTTAGTGCCGAAGTTTACACTGAGCGTAGCTAATGTGTGCCTTGGTGGCGGAAATTACTAATTTCTCCTGTTAAAGTAATCAATAATCAATAAACTTATGCCGAAAAGGACCATTGACAACGGCCAGAGTTTATAAGAAACGGTAAATACGAAATATAAGGCCAGGAAGACGGTAATAAAAAATACGGCCAGATAAACATAGGTTCTGCCTTTGGCAAAGACGCTGGTCATCAGGAAACTGGCGCCGACAATGCCCAGGAAGACCGGCCAGAGATAGGATAAGGTAGTCCAAGAGGTGTTATTCAGACACAGGAAAAAGACGCTCAATCCAGCCATAAATGAGCCGAGCCAGATAAGGGCCGGGTCTTTCCGCTGGCGGCTGAAGAACAGCAGGATAAAACCGCTGCCGGTTATCAGAATCAGTCCGGGCCAGAACTTGCTGATGCCCCGGAGCAAGGCGTAGTTTTCCAGTACCAGAACCATTCCGGCAATGATAAACAGCCCGGCTAAAACGCTGATACTCTTTTTGTTTTTCAAATCGGGCTCCATTAAGCAAACTCGTGACTTCCGCCACTAAGGCACGAAGACACCAAGATGTCATTCTGAGCGTAGCGAAGAATCTCTTCGAAAGGAGACCCTTCACTGCGTTCAGAGTGACATTTCGAGGTTTAAGTTAATAACATTATCCGTAAGTTGGCGGCAGGACGTGGCTATTGGGATTCTCTCGGTCGAGCTACCACACGTGAATGCTGCGGTCACCTGACTTAATTATGTAATAAACGACGTGCCCTGTCCACTATTTTGGCTTTTATTTTATAACTCCGAGGATATCTTATCGTGGATACGAGGTCAACACGGTCATTTCTGCTTATCAGTTAATTGATGTGTTCGCAATGTCTTAATGTTTTTACGATATTCAAAATATGACAATACCGGAATAAATAATGCCCCTTCAGCCAAAAATCCCCATTTGAAGTTATACTTCAGCAATGAGCGGAGTAGATTAACGGTCGGCTCGATATTATTAGGGTCAAAAGGAAAAATCAGTTTTGTTTGGGTGGCCCAAGCCAGAAACCCATAATAGGTATGAAAGGTTACACTATACATAGTGCCTTCATCATATTTCGGATAAGATGACAAGATTACACCCAAGGCGACTTCGGCTGATTTCGTATATTTGCGATATAATATCAGTCCCAGATAAATTGGTATTCCAAAACCTACAACCACGCCAACGAAAACCAGACCAATAATAGCATAATCACTCATACTTTACTCCCGTTTGTGCTTTTTGAAGAACTCCCAAATAAGCGCATTTGCATCTATATCATGGCAGGTCTTGCCGACCAATTTCTCGGACAGGTATTGATAGCCGTTGGGCCAGGTATGTCCGCCGCCCTGTATCTTATAGAAAACCACTTCGGTGTTATCCGCCCCGCCGGAATAAACCTCTTTATAGACCCGCGTGCCGTCATTCGGGTCTAAGTCAGGTTCGTCAGTTCCAGCCGCCATCGGCTGGCACTGGTTATGGGTAACCCAAAACTTGACCGCATCAGGCACTGGAATGGAGCGCCCGAAATCACGTTTACTGAACGGAAAACATATCGGGCCTCCGCCCCAAAGCACCAGTGGGTCGTCGGTGCCGTGGATGACCATAACCGCTATGGGCTGGGACGGCTTTTTATACACGATTATCGGGTCAACCATGGAACCGGCTACGGACGCAATGGCTGCAATCTTATCGGTTATCTCGCAGGCCAGCCGGAAGGACATCTTGGCTCCGTTGGAGATGCCGGTGACATAGACCCGTTTGCGGTCAATACCAAATTCCTTATCCAGCTGGTCAATCAATGCCGAGATAAATCCGACATCGTCAATACCCTCTTTATGGGAGCGGGAGATGGCCTGGGGCCGGCCGTCATTCCAGTGTTTCTCTATGCCGTCCGGACAGACCACGATGAAGCCATCCTTGTCGGCCAGCGTATTCAGACCGCTGAGGGTAAGATTAATCATCCGCTCGCCGGTGCCACCGCCGCCGTGTAGGGCAATCACCAGCGGCCGAGTCCGGGATTTATCATAAGAAGCCGGAAGATGAATCAGGTAAGTGCGTTTCAGGTTATTGACGGTGATTGAGCCGGACTGGCTATTGACCGGGACAACGTTCTTTCGGCAACCCGCGCTCCAGATCATCGCCAGGCAGAATAATAGCAGGAATACTTTATGAAGCATTTTAATTTGACTATTCCTCGCTGGAGTAGCGGATATCCTTGAACGCGCCGGCGCAGTTATTTCCGACCAGGGCGACCATGCCGCGCAGACTGGCTTTGTCGGCTTCTTCCAGCTCCAAGCACAATTCGCCGTTCAGGTAACAGAGCACAGAATTACCGAAAACCTCGACGGTCAGCTCGTTCCA
>Ga0208373_1004104_pt1 | contig 13526 bp, 4 predicted proteins | sample RifOxyC2_FD_184036 | JGI IMG/M metagenome (GOLD analysis project Ga0208373, IMG submission 184036) | Soil microbial communities from Rifle, Colorado - Rifle Oxygen_injection C2 (SPAdes) | ecosystem: Environmental > Terrestrial > Deep subsurface > Rock core/Sediment | place: Rifle, Colorado...
CCCGGATTTCCCAAATTTTCCAAGTCGGAAAATAGCTGGTCATAAACTTCCGCTTCTAACGGATCGTTTGGATCAAAATTACTAAGAAGAAAAGAAAGTTGTTTTTCCTCCTCGCTATAAAAATCGTCGATTGCATCCGGATTTGCGGGATCAAATCCCCAAATAGTTTCGTGGTCGGGATAGCGAAGACGAACTTCTGCTATCTTGGCGGGAGCATAACTTAAAATCTCCAGTGTTTGCTCCACCGAGACATCGTCAACCAGGATCAGTCTGGTCGTCACGTCCTCTTCAGCTTCGTTGAGCGTTGGGATGTTTTCACACCCAATCAAAAATAGGCCGATGAAAAATACCATTGCTGTTCGTAACATGGTACTCTCTCCTTCTTTCCTCCGCGCACCTTACGCGAAGAGACTCCTTAAACCTTTTGGGAGTCGTGGCTGTCTGCTAAATTTTAACAAACAATCAAGACTCCCTAAGATTATATTTCAAAGAACGATTTGTTTTAACTTTATTTTTTTATTATATCAAATTTGTGATGAATAAAAAATAGCAAAGAAACAAGGACTGTCCTTGTTTTTTGGCAAGGACAGTCCTTTTTTCTTTTCTTCATCTCCCCTTAATAAAATTAAGCTATACTAAAAATGGAGGCGCATCGGCGTTCTTTGAAAAGATGCCTGTCATTGCGAGCTCCGACCTTTTAGTCGGGGCGTGGCAATCCCCCGGTTATTTATTTTAAAAAAGGAGATTGCTTGCACCGTCGCTAAAGCTATGGTGACACGCAGTCGTCGCTCCCTTTGGTCGCTCCTCGCAAAGACGGAGGGCGTTTGACAAAACCTCAAAAAAGGTGTAGGTTGAAATAATGTAGATGCCAGGAGGGACAGATACCGCATCTGCAATTTTAGTGTGTCAAAAGACACAAAATATTCTTTGAAAAATAGGTTTGAAACAAAAACCGAAAAACATCTCAAAAACCTCCTTTGTTTATTTGCAAAGTAGCAGTTTTTAGCCTTGTATGCTTGTCCGCAAGCAGTGTCATTGCGAGCGAAGCAAAGCAATCCCCCACAATAAGGAGATTGCCGCGTCGCTTCCTCTGGTCGCTCCTCGCAATGACAGACGATACAAAATTAAAAACTGCTACCTGGCAATAAGTGCAAAAACGACCCCGAGGGTCGATGGAGGATTGAGATGAAAAACTTTTTTGAAACCGCTTTCGTGGCGGTACTAGTTCTGACCCTGGTCGTAGTCGCCTCCTGCGACGACGGCATCCAGCCCGCCGCCGACGCCGATTGTATCGACATCGGCGGCGGAGCCGATTACGCGGGGCAACCCTGCCCCGATGGTGACGGCGACGCCGACAGCGACTCTGACAGTGATGGCGATCTCGAGGCTTGCCCGGCCATCGAGATCGACTCGGTTCCGCAAGGAGCCGAGGTCATCGTGGACGGCACCCCCTCTGGGGCGTTCACTCCCACCACCCTGGTCCCGCCCAAGGGTCAGGAGATCGAGCTGTCCTTCCTACTGGACGGCTACGATCCTTCCGCGGTCCGCGTTCGCGTGACCGCAGAATGCTCCCTCTCCCCCGAGGGCCCCTTCGTCCTCTACCCCTCGGTGGAGGGAACGGACGGGAACGCTCGACTGTGCAACACAGATTCGGGCATCTGCGGGGATTACTCCGTGGCCTTCATCTCGCAGGAAGGCCCGGAGTTGACGGGGGAAATCTCGGGAGCCCCGATCTCAGGAGATGTTTCTCCTGAAGGGGAGGTCACCTTGGTGGAGTCGGACACCACCTTGGTCGGTCACCGCGTGAACCTCTCGCTTCTCGAGGGGACGTGGTCCAACTCTCTCGGAGACGAAGGAGTCTGGACACTCACATGGTGACACCCCCCTGCGGCCCCCGAAGCCGGCGCGAGATTGTACACTTGGGCAATGTACGATCTCGCGCCGGCCGATCTTTTTAAAAACGCTAAGACAAAAAAGGCAGAGGTTAAACTTCTACTTAATAGAAATTTTACCCTTGCCTTACAAAAAGAATTCCTTTTTAAAGGAATTCTTTTTTTGTTTTATTCTTTAACCCTTATTCCGTGGGATTGCTTCGCTCTCGCTCGCAATGACAGCGTGCTTTTTCAACTTTAAATTTTTAACTGCAACTTTTCACTTTACATTTTTAATTTTTAACTACCTTGGTACCACAATCACCTTCACACCTGAAGTAACCCAATGAGGATTACTTCTGTCGATATCACATTCTCCACTCAACCCCTCCGTCCCATAGCACCCTCCCTGCCTCCTACCTTCGCACTGCCCCGTGCACCACCCCCAATTATCCAAAACATGAACTCTCGGACGGAAGACGCAGCAGCCACCTCGGACGGATGAATCCGGACAATTGGTGTCAAAGCAGTTGGAGGTATGCGTTGCATCGCAGGCCGGCAATCCCCCGCCACCTTCCCCGCAAGAATAAACTGTATTGTAGCTAAAGAAATCTTCTGTGCAGGCTTGGGGCGCGTGGCCAAAGTCAGATGATCCGTCGCAGCCCTTAGATCCGTCGTTCTTGTATCCCCAATGATTTTTGTAGAAGTTCACGGGATTGCCTCCATCGCAGTCTGAAGACAGATTTGTTCTTCCATCGCCATTAAAGTCAACGCAGACTCTCTTGATTGGCATTTGGTTTTTGTCGGCCCAGGCGAAGAATTTAATGCTGGCTGATAGTTCGCCGGAACGAGAGATTAAAGTGCCGGAGTTTTTATCGTTGACGGTAATGCCGGAGACATAGTTTTCCGCTCCGCCGTCTGTTAGAGGGGAACATTTGTCGTTGATACAGGGGAGTTTGAGGGGAGCGACATGAGGCGGGTTTGGTACTTCTCCGGTAATCGGGTCGCCGGTTTCGGTGATGTCCCATGTAGAGAAGGTGTCGTCCAGCAACGATCCTCCTGCAGGAGAAGCTGTTTCTGCGTAAACTCCGCGGTCAGTAAATCTATCTGGTTCGTCCATATCTTCGTACGTAACTTCAGCTGAAAATCCAGGTATTTCTTTTGGACTCCAGTCATATATTTTAAAGCTCTTCGCAAAAAGTTCGGCAATTCTAGTTTCGCCTGTGTTATATTCTTCACCCTCATGTTCAGGTTCAATCGGAAGAATGTCAGCTACAATACCAGAACAATATCCCGGACCACCACCTCTCCAATCATCCCAGGCCAACCCAACGCGACGAAGCCATCTATCTAGTGCCGAATCATGCGCGCCATTGCGAGCGTCTGTCACGCATAAAGATTGATAGCAATCTTCAACAACTCGACAAAGTCCTCTAGTGTTGCTACAAGTGCCAATCGGTACTCCTTGGCCACTTCTTATGCATGCTGAAGTACATATGTTCCCGCCCGTGCTTTCAGATCGCTCATTTAATCCTTCTCTCCCTCCCTCATCCACAACACAGTATCTTACTGGCTCATCGGCTATGGCCGGGCAGCCCGAGCTCTCATCAAGAGTCATAAATGCGCCCATCGTTTGCGGTGCGCTCTCGTCGATAGCATCCGTTTCTGGATTGTCAATAAGTATGGGCGCGAGTGGACAACTAGTTCCATCGGGACAATCTTCTTCTCTTTCACACTTTTGATAACAATTCACATTGCATTCAATGCTTGGCGGGGAGGGATTGCATTTTTTATCGTCACCATCAGGGCATGACTGTCTCTTTCTGTAAGAAAAATTTAAATATGGTCTTGCCGAAGGACTACCAAAAAGTTCTCCTTCATCTTCCTCACAAACTAAACCAGTGGTAGGCATCACCATTTTGATATCGTCTGTACAAAAAGGAACTGATAGTGGTTGTGCTGCTTGATTTCTTACTTTATCTGCGTCAATTATTTGGGCATAACCAAACGGTGAATGTTCACTCGTATACAAATAATCAAGTTCTGGAATATCTTGATCTATCGCCGACACATCATCTTCTCCTAAAATATCGGATCTAACCGTATTGCAATCAGGCAAATCATCGCCACAAGACAATCCGGATCGTAAACTCCCAGGGACGCATATTCCATCTATACAAGATTTTGTATTCTGGTAAATCCTATCTGTCCACGCTTTTGATATATCCTTGTCTTTCCCAACTTCAACAATTTTAGCGCAACCGAGGAAAAATTGTTGTTGAGCCTGAAGAGGGGGGCTAACCCAGAAATCATGGCTACTCCCTAAACGAGATGGATACATATATCCAACTGTTTTACCATCAAGACCCCTTATCATGTCATCATAATCTGCTTTTTTAACATAATAATCTCCCTCGCAATAAAGAGCGGGACTTCTACGAGAATCTTGACTGTTGCTATCAATAAAATTTTCACCGTCTTTTACTTGGAAATAACCGTTGGCCCCTCCTCCTTCAGAAATTAATCTGTCGGGAAAACAAACAGACTGTTGTCCTGTCCTCGAATCATTTAACTCTTCTGGTCGGATATCATCCGTTAAAATATCACTAGTGCCTCTATTGTTTAACAGGGGACCGGGTGGAATGCAATAATAAATACAATCATCAAGCGATGTCCCTGAACCGCCACAATATTTCGTATCATCTGTAGGGGAACACCCTGCTTCAATGTAAGTCCAGCCTGTCGGGCAATGCGTACACTCTTTTGGGGCAGGTTCTCCTGAAATACAAGCGTCGCCATCTCTGTCATATTCGCAATAAGAATCTCCCATGTCATAGGTATCAGGACCACCTACATCATTATAAGTATAATCATATTCACACGCACCGCTAGTTCTATGATCCAAAGCCCCCGTAGCGGGAGCGCATCCCCAAATCGGCTTTGGTCGCACATACAATTCTGTTTCCAAGCACATCTGCCCATTATCCCCCGGCGCGTAACCGGCGTGGACAAATTGATTATAGACATCAACCGAACCGTTCAGGTGGTCAATCGGAAGCCAGGTCAGGCAAGCGTTCTCTTCCGGACTGCCGTTGATATAGGTTGTTTTGTCTTTTTCCAAACAATATCCATCCATACCAAGGACTGTTTCCACTTTGTCTTTGGCGGTGCAAGTACCCGTGCCGGATTGCCCAAGCCATCCGCAAGCGCAAGCGGAAACAGCGCCATCACGAGCATCAGCGGGCTTTGCAATTCCCGGACAACTGTCAAGACTGCAGGCAACCCCGGCTTTGCTCCCCCCGACACAAATCGCTCCCGGCGATTCATTATTTTTTCTATGGATATACTTTGTTGTGCCACCATAAGACAACTTTGTATAACTGCAGTCGCAAGCATTTTGTATAACTGTACAAATCTCAAACCCACTTGGTCTTAGTCCAACCACCCCATCAACAAGACAATCTTCCTCGCCGGAACAAAATTCTCCCATATTGTCTCCTCTGGAGCAAACTTTCTGCGTTTCGCAAACTTGAGCATTGCCAAAACCCTGTTTTCTGGCTGTACCACCGGCCTCGTTATACGCGACTGATCTTGGAAATGGAGAATTTTTCTCCGGATAAGCTCGACAAAGGGGGGCAAACTCTTTGTTATCTTTTTCCAGCGGTTTATATTCGGCGAATTTCGGGAAGCCGTCCACCAGCCGGCCTTCCGGATCGTAAATACATTTTTTATTCCAACATTTTCCGGTGCGACCGGGAATGGCAGGCGAAATGCCTATAGCGGCGATCGGCGGCACGATGCATTCCGTATCATTTTCTCCATCGCATGTCCCCTCCTCATCAGTATCGCAACCTCTGACTTCGCCGTCTTCATTAAAACACACTTTCTCCTCCACCAACCCCAACCTCCAGTCGCTTTCAGCGCTAATTGAATTTGTTGTCTCCGGATTGCTAAGATTGACTTGCGACAGTTTGTAGGCTTGAAATTGATTGGGAATGGAATAGCCTGAATACTCCTGACCGCTCCAGCCGGTATCGCGGGAAGTATATTGCTTGAGATCCAAGATTTGCGGGGTATCATTTTCCAAATTATCATCTATCCACTGGCCACAAGTAACCGCCTGATTCCCCTCGGCGACTTTATTGCAAAGACCCACTCCTTCGCAAATTTCTCTCTTTTTGTTTGTGAACGAATCCCAGATGGTATTGCTCGTTTTGCAAGAGAGCCATTCTCCGCAGACACGGTCTTTGCGGACTTTGAAGATGAGGTTGGTATTGTTTTTTATGCTCAAACGCGATGTACAGGCATAATCCGCAGAGCAATCCGTATCAGAAAAACAATAGTGATTTTTATTACAATCAGCAGTTGGGTCATCACAAATTGGATAACGTAAATCTGAAGGTGAAGGTGAGGGTGGAGATGGAGGTGGAAGCGGCCTCAAAGTACACTTTTTGCAATCAGTGGAATTTGTGCAATCAACCGGCACAACCTTGCCACCCGGCTCAACGCTCCCTGTGCCTTTTTCGCTAATCGCGTAAGTAATATTGGCATTATAGAGTTTATTCAAATTGGAAGTGTCGTCAAACAAAATACATCCTTGCTGTAAGGAAACCTCGCCATTGCATTCTCCCGCTCTGTCCATCAGTTTGTCGTTCTTGAGATAGAAATACGGCTCGCCTTCGGGGTTTTCGCCGGAAGTGGCGGTCGGGTCAACAAATTTGGTGCAAAGATTTTGGTCGGCCGGACAATTACCCACTCGGCCTTCATAACCCGGGTCCGCGTTTTTCCAGATGCCAAAAACTCCGGCCGAAGTATAATCCGGATAGCAAGGAATATCCGCGCCGTCATTATCTTTTCGGAACCATCCTGACCGTTTTTCTCCGCCGTAAGTAATGTTTTCCTTCCAATCGCAAGTTCTCTTGCCCGGATCGCGGAAATAGAATTTCGCTCCGTCGCTTCCCAAATATTCTTCGCAAGTATCATAAGACGCTTCGCAGAGAATTTTGCTTTGACCTTCGTAAAATTTGGGATTATTTAATAAATTGACCGCGTCAAAGTCGCCGGTGCAGGAATTTTCGCCGTCGGGGACGGTGCACATCTTTGTTCCGTCGCGTTTGCATTCGCAACCATCCGAAACATGGCAAGTGTCCGGATCAGTGCCCCCATCGTCGCCATCAGGCATTGTACAAATTATTGACCCCATTGAATCCAATTTCGGCGCGCCAAAGGCCTCACAACCGATATTGCTGGGATTGCAATTTTTTGATTTATCCACCACCAAAAATGCGTAAGAATCAGCTTTGATTTCCACGGTATCAGCCTTTCTATTATCCGAATCGGAGATCACTCCGATTGAATTATAGCGACAAGAATTTTGACCGCGGGGAACTGTGCAAACCCTGGCCTCGTTGACTACGCAAGAACACCCCGCGACAAGAGAACACTCCGAATCCCCATCGTCGTCCAAGTCGCGAAGGTCGGCAGGATCCTCCAGCGACACGCAAACTCCATTATAAACTTCTCCGTAAGGCGACTGACTGTTTTTTGTGTCAACCAGTTTCTGGCACCCGATCGCTTCTTCGCGGCAAAGGCTGGTGAATGATTTTAAGAAATGCTGGCGATTGTCGCGATCTCGGTATTCCTCGCAACCAAGCATTGCCTGGGGTAAATATCCGCCAAAAGAAGTCATATCGCAGGTAGCCGGAGTTGACCAGGAATCTTTGACTAAATAAATTCTATCTACTACTTCTTTGAATAAAATATTATCAAGATAAATTGTCGCGCCATTGGCTGTCACCTGGAGTTTGTCGCCTTCCACGACAGCGTCTGTTTCTAAATTATCGGCCGTCGGATCCCACTTAACTTCTATCGGTCCAATCGTGTATTGTTGCCACGATAAAGTCAGATTTTGATTAGGAATAGCTGTTTCTCCTTCTAATCGAGGTGTCCCGTTACCATTATCAAATTGAAAACCCGCGCTCCCTCTCGCCGCTTCCGTCTTTGCCCAAAAAGAAATCAGATAAATACCGTCTTTTTTTATTTCACCCGCAACCGATTTTTCCGCCACAGCGCCGGTTTCAATCTTTAGAGAATGTCCGCCATTATCAACCGCTTCCGAGCTTTGATAAACTTGAACTGCCGGACGGCCGATCCATTCTTCCGCTCCGGTTTCAAAATTATTTTGGAAAACATTTCTGACATTGGCTCCGGCATTGCCCCGATACGCTCGACAACCGACCGACGAACATCGTTTTGATTCCGCCGGATAGACATCGTATTTGCAATCATTGCCTGCCGCGCTTGCCACGTTCCAAAGACCGCCGGAAGTATCGCAGTCGCTTTCGCTTGAATATGTTTTTCTGTATTCATGGCAATCATCGGTCGCGACAATTGTTTTGGAATATAAACGATAATGCCTTTTTCCGGAGGCGTCATAAAACTCGCGACAATCCGGATTATAGGTTATTGCGCCGACAACAGTATCTGCTTTTGTACAAACCCCTTCTGTGTCCATATCCACATGAAAGAAACCAAGAATGCTTTCCATAGGCAACGGAGCGCAAGCTCTTCTACCATCTTCAATTCCCGGAGCAAAGCCAATACAAGGCGCTGTTCCGCCCTCCGGGTCAGCCTCGCTTATAGGAACATCAACCTCATTGCCACTCTTTAAGCTCCAAGTCTTTAACTGATAACCGGTCGTGTCTGATCCTTCCCATGTATAAAATGTTGCCGAATCACCTCCCGGTTTCTGGCATTGGCGCAAATAACTGTAATTTTCTATCGCTTCGGTCTCAAGAGAAGTAAACTCGTCGCAACCGTCCTGACTCGCCGAACATTTTTCCGCTGTTTTGGGAATAAAGAAAAGCGGATATTTTTCTTCTTCAAAGTTAGTTTCTAATTGTTTAAAAGTCTGGTAGCCGACACATTCCTGCGGACAATAATCATTGGGAAAACTGGTTATTCCGGGAATGGGCGGATCGCCGTCTTTGGGTGTATATTTTTCGCACCCGGCCTCGTTTTCTTGGCAAGCGCCGATAAAGTTGGAGCATTGCGGCGCATCATCAGTTGTCTTTGCCGTGCCGTCCGCGTTGTAATTATAACAGTTATAATATTCCGGCGCCTTTTTCATGTTCAAGCCGTCGCCCAAACCGGCCCAAGCATTATGATAATCCGTCACCCCGCTCGCTTCTTCCAGCTGAACCGCGTCAATCAAACAATTATTGCCGATAATTCTTACCATTAAATTTTCGGCTGGATTATTGCTAAAATAAACGCCGTTTGTTTTGTACCTTTTCCATGAATTACTGCTGTCAACAATCCTTAAAGTCTCAATGGCGGGTCCTCGTAAAAAAGAATCAAAAGAATTAATGGTAGCGTTGCCAGCACATCCGACATCTCCTGCGTTTCTCGCGTAAAAAGATAAAACCAATGTTCGTCCGACTAAAGGCTTACCAACATGAATCACTTGATTGATCGCTGCGCCACCCAATAATTCTAGGGCGTTTCCTCCGTCTTTGGCTGTAGGCACGGGAGATATTCCCCCTGCACCCTCCTTTACCCAATTTTTTATTTCATCATCGCTAATCTCTTCAAAACTACTGTTGGCAATTAAATTCAAATTTGTTTCTTTGCTGGTTTTATAAAACTCACTGCAACCTTCCTCATTGCACTGGGCAACATTTTTATTAAAATAAATTCTGTCTGTCTTCTCGTCGGCATCGGCGTCACTCGGACTATCTTGCCATTTATATTCTTCTTCTCCGACTTTCGCCTGGTAAGTTGAATACCATTTACATCCGACATCATCAGCCGAGCAAGGCGGACCATAATCAACCGTGCTTATCAGGTACGATTTTATTTCACCGGCGCGTGTGCGAAGAGCGCGACAAGAATCAAACTGCCGATCGCAAGCGTCCCCGGGCAACCGCCAAATATTTTTTTCGCGAACGCAATATCCCCAACCGGATTCGCAAACTCCATTATCGTCTTCGGCAATGCAAGATGGCGCGTCAACACAGGTCTCCGCCCTATTTCCCTCAATAGAAATCGCTCCATAAACTCTGGCTTTGCATTGATGAGCCGGAACTTTTAAAATCCAATTTGGATCAATCAGGTGGCACCATGGATGATCATTGTCAGCTATTCCCTCGGCATTGCAATTATTAAAATTGTTCATTACCATTTTCAAAGTCGCTCCGGTTCTTTCGCCGTCAGCTAAACTGGCGGCCATTACCCAGCCCACCGGAAGAATTCTATATTTTCTTAGTTTAACCAAATTACTGTAGCAATAACCTTTTTGAAAACAATATTGATCATTGTGGCGAGAATCAGTTGACGCAATCAATGGCCAATCCCCGCGCAATAAATTCTTTTGTATCGCCCCACTGACTGTCAACGGATCGCCCATAGTCGCTTGAGTAATAGCTTGGACAAATTGGCTGTCAAGAACGCAATTTTCCGGAGCCTTATTTACTCCGGAAGGACAAGTCATCATTTCAACTAACGGATCATAACGACTGGCCTCTTGAATTCTTGGCGTTAAAAAATCGGCAAATGTTGCCTCGGCCACTGCCCGACCGCCCAAACCGGCAAATTCCGGATTATCCAGCCCGCTCCCTCCTTTTCGAAAAAGTTTGCCAATATCTCCCAAGGAAAAAAGACCGCCCATCACTCTATCCATCAGTTTTGAGGCAAGAGTATTTACAAAAGTAGAAGCAATGCCACCAAGCATAGAAAGCGCGTTTTGCCCCACTAATGCTCCGGCTGAACCAGCCTTGGCTCCCGCTTCTTCTATATTTTGTTCACTGCTGCTTTTAGGATCTATCTGTTTTGTAATAGAATCTTTAACAACGGTTGAGGGAGTTTTAATATGTTTTGTAATCAAATCTCCAACTGATTTAAATCCCTCCCCTTCTTCTCTCTCTTTTGTCGCCGCTTTGGTTGTCTTTTCCATGTTATCCTGCATTTGACCTCTTGCCTGGACAAACGCCCCAAGACCGCTCCCGCTATTCGGACTAAATTGCAAACTGACCCGATTTAAAACTTCCGGAGTACTCGCCTCGGTAATAAAAGTATCCCATTGCTCAACAATATTTGACCACTCGCAACGGGGCTGGGGACCATTGGGCGCCACCGAGTCGCCAAGACTTAACCCAATATTCAAACGAAGTTGCGGATCCGGTGGCATACAAAGGCTCCCTAACCCGGCAGACCCCAGTTCATCGCCATACGACTCGCTGATTGAACCGATAAATTCTCCCGCTGAATTAAGCGCCGTGTCGGTTAGATATGACCCCCAATCTTGAGTAAAAAAAGTCGGGGTTTGTCCTGATCCTAAACTGGCGATAGCTACGGCCGCATCGTAAGCGATTTTATTGGCAAAATAACCAACCGCGTTTGTTACCGCCGAAACTAAACCAACCCACCAAGTCCCCTGCAACTCCTCCATTCTTTTGGCGGCAACCCTGTCTATTGTTTCCTGCACGCTCGCTGAATCCAAAATCGCGTTTGATGTTGGCATTTGCGCTTCAGCCGGTTTTGCGTATAGAAATAAACTCCCAAAAATTTGGGTAAAAATAAACAGACCCAAAATGAGAATATGGATATGCTTTTTTAATTTTGATGGAAAAACCTGCATGGAAAAATTATTTCAAAAATCAAATTTTTTAAATTCCAAATCCAAAATCACAAGCTCCAAATAAATTCAAATATCAAATGCTTAAAATTCTAAACAACTGTTATTTTGAACATTTGGATTTTGGTCATTGTAATTTATTTGGGATTTGGTGTTTTATATTTTTTCATTTTTCACTTTTCATTTCACTCATTGCTTCCTCCAAAACATCGAGTAAAGTTTCATCATCAACGCTATTTAAAGTCGCTTCATCCATTCCGGATTGCAGTAATAATTCCCTGATTTGCGCCGGAGTCAAACTCGCTAAATCAACTTCTGAAGGTGTTGCCCCGCCTTCTTCCGGGGGAATGGTGTCCACCGGAACGGTTTTATCCGCTTCGTCTCCTGTTTCTGTTTTTAAATTTTTAACTGCGCTGGCCGAACCGGTTTCTTTCACAACCTCGCCGTAAGCGGCCATCAATGCTTGATCATCAAGCGAGGCGAGCATTTCTTCGCTCGCTCCCGATTGTCTCAACGCTTCCCTCACCATTTCCGGTGTCGCGTTGCCGTCCAAAAAAGTATCCGCGCTCGGCAAGACAATTTCTCCCGAAGAAGAATCTGAATCATCTCCGACCGCGATAGCGACTCCGCAACTTTGTCCTGCAGGACAGTTTGGATCATTACCGGAATCAATTTCCATTTTGTCGGTGAACCCGTCGGAATCGGAATCGTCAAGATAAGCGCTTGTCTTATAAACATACTCTTCGTCAAAATCAGTCAGACCGTCGTTATCAGTATCCTTTTTTTGTTTTTCAATCATTGCCTCCATTTCTTTTTGATCAAGAGATTTAAAATTTTTTAAACCTGTTGCCTTGCCCAAAAAAGGAGCCTTAATCCGATAGTTAAATTGCCATAAACCAAAACCGACAATCGCAATCCCCACAATTACAAAAACGCCCAGCCCTAAACTCTTTTTTCCGGACCAGTTATTTTCTCTTCCTTGCTCTCGCTCTTCTTGCAACATGTCCTCCATAAATACTCAAAAGGACAATCCTTTTTCCAGTCCTAAAGAAAAGGACTGTCCTTAATTCACTACAAACTAATTATTAAAATATTATACCATTGTAAAATATCCGTGGCAAATGTTTGGAAGGTGGATTTTGTGGATAAAGTTTTGAGGGAGATTTTTTATAAAACCAGTCGCTTTGGGGAGCGACTGGCTGTAGCTTTATTTTTCTTCCATTTACAATTAATCGACCCTTTGCAAATCATGATATGTATATCTCGCGAATCAAGGTAGCTTCGCCGCCTTCAATTTCAATTTTCAACAATATAGTTTTTGTTGTCGTGGATAAACTTTTACTCCAACAATTTTAAAAATTCTTCTACCGTCAAACCAACTTGCCTGATAATCGCTCGCAATGTTCCTTTCTTCGTATCTTTATTGTGCATAGGGATAACAGGCTGGCACTGCATCTTTTCTTTAACCATAATAAGATGACTACCTTTTTGACGGTGGCGTTTAAATCCCATTCTCCAAAGCTTTAATAATTTGTTCCGGTTTTAAAACGGGAAGAGGCATAATCAATGAGCTAATTTTGGCTCAAAGACAACTGAAACCTTGCTTTTGAAAAAATTAGGCTCTTCGTCTTGAGGCGCCTCCAATCCGCGCTCTTCAAGAGTTTCTAAAAATAATTCAATGGCTTCTTTAACATTCTTTTTCGCTTCTTCCACGGTTTCACCTTGAGTGACACACCCTGGCAATGAAGGAACTTCAACAACAAAACCGCCCGACTCCTCGTCCGGAGTAAATAGAACTGTGTATTCTAATATTTTTGATTTTGGAGACATATATTTTGCTTACTTTAATATTTATTTCATTATTATGATAACAAAAATAGGGAGGGGTGTCAAAAATTTTGTAGCAACTTTATGGCTGTGGATAAGTTCTAATTATTTTAATTTATTCCCCAAATTTATCCAATCGTCCACGCTCAAATCCTGCGCTCGAACTTGAATATCCAAACCCAAATCCAACAAAA
>Ga0208373_1004105_pt1 | contig 13521 bp, 10 predicted proteins | sample RifOxyC2_FD_184036 | JGI IMG/M metagenome (GOLD analysis project Ga0208373, IMG submission 184036) | Soil microbial communities from Rifle, Colorado - Rifle Oxygen_injection C2 (SPAdes) | ecosystem: Environmental > Terrestrial > Deep subsurface > Rock core/Sediment | place: Rifle, Colorado...
AGATTCTGATAGTCGTCGTTGAGCGTCGTATTCTGAACCCCAAGGACTTCATCTCCCTTCGAGTACGCGCTTCGAGCTTCAATCACCCCAGCCCACGCGGCTCCAAGTAAATCGTCATAGGCATCGGCAATCAGCAGGCCATTGTCGGCGATCGTCTGAGTGACCGTATCTGAGGCAGAGGCAAGCGCCGCCGATTGGACGTTTTCTTGTGCAAGGTACAACGTCTCAATCAATGGGCTGAGCGCAACCGTATGATCATAGTCTGTTTGCGCGGAAGCGAGAGCGGCTTGTGATACCGCAATCGACTCCTCACTCGCCCCAGCTTTTTGTGCGTCGAGTGTTCCCTGTGCAACTTGGACCGCCTGATATGCGCTCTGCATATCCGCAATCAATTCGCCTGTTTCAAGTACAGCTAATAAATCCCCGATTCCAACCGCGTCACCTACACTGATCAAAATTGATTCAACGGTTCCGGACAAATCAAACGAAAGCTCAACCTCATCAAGAGAGATAACCTCTCCGTTGGCATCTACCGTCTGAATCAATGCCTCACGCGTGACAACCTCTGTGACGTACTCAACAGGCGTCGAAGGCTTCAGCACAAAAAATCCAATCAATCCAATCACCACAATACCGAGAGCCCAAAACCACCACCGACGAAATAATTTCATAGTGACACTAGTATAACTCAAAACAGACTAGTTCAAAAGCAGACCTCAGGGTCTGCTTTTGAACTAGTAATCTCTCAATTTTTCAATCAACGGATTCGCCTGGATCTTCTCCAACGCCTTCGCTTCAATTTGGCGGATGCGCTCTCGGGTAACGTCGAACTCGCGTCCTACTTCTTCCAGGGTATGGCTCACACCATCGGTGAGGCCGAATCGCATCTCGAGAATCTTCTGCTCACGCGGCGTCAGATCCATCATGGACTGATTGACGTAATCTTTCAGAAGTTCGCGCGCGGCCGTGCGGTCTGGCGAGATCGTCTTTACATCCTCGAGGAAGTCTTCAAGTTTAGAATCCTCGTCATCGTCTCCGACGCTCGTTTCAAGGGAGACCGTATCCTGTGAGATTTTGCGAATGTGACGAACCTTCTCAAGGGGCTGTCCCATCTCGGCCGCAATTTCCTCGGCCAGCGGCTCACGACCGAGGTCTTGAATGAGCTGACGCTCAATCTGCTGAAACTTGTTGATCGTCTCGACCATGTGCACCGGAATGCGGATGGTGCGAGATTGATCAGCGAGCGCGCGTGTGATCGCTTGTCGGATCCACCACGTGGCATAGGTCGAGAACTTATACCCTTTTCGGTATTCAAATTTTTTCACGGCACGGAACAGCCCTATGTTCCCTTCCTGAATGAGATCCAGAAGCGACATCGATTTTCCAACGAACTTCTTGGCGATCGAGACGACAAGTCGCAAGTTGGCTTCGATGAGTCGTCGCTCGGCTTCTTTTTCATTCCGCTCTTTGCGCTTGGCAAGGGCAACCTCCATCTCTCCCGTGAGCAGCGGAATCTTTCCGATCTCACGCAAGTACATCTGGATGGAATCCTGCGTGATCTCTGGCAACGCGATACGCCGTGCGTCTTCGCTCATGCGAATCTTCTCGTACACGTCATCGCGCTCTTTTGCCCGTCCCAAGATTCCTTCCTTCACCTCAACAAAGTGCACCCCAACACGTTCAAGCTCGTCAAGGAATCTCTCAAAGACATCCAAATAATCCTCAAGCTCTGTGAACGTGAACAACAACTCGTTCTCGGTCACGTATCCACGTCGCATGCCCTTATCCACAAGTCGACTCAGCACCTCTTCAGAGGGAGCATCTGCTCGCTTATACCGGACTGGGACCTTGGCGACAACCGGAGCTTTCTTTTTCGAATCTTTTTTTGCCTGTACAGGTTTCTTTTTTGCAACGGACTTTGCCGTCTTCTTTTTTGTCACCGGCTTTCCGGCGGAGCCGGATCCGGCATTTAGGCCGGATTTCTTTGCCGGCTTCTTTTTTCCAACGAGTCTTGACATAACGCAAACAAGAAATGCACGCGCTTGAGCGCTTCTATTCATTTAATTGGCTCATGAGCGCCGAGATCGTTGCCGAGTCCCCGGTCGCTTCTGCTTGTCGAAGCTCGCGAGCGAGTACCACACGCTTCTGCGATGTGAATTCTTCGTCAAGCATGCAGAACAGTTGGTCGATATGCTCCAGCACTTTTTGTGGCGGTAGATCCTGAAAGGTTTCATCGGCCATGAACATGGATGTATCAAGCAGCGCAAACAGCGATGCTTGCTGTGGATGGCCGGATATCAGGTCTTGAATCCGCGAAAAATATGTTTTTTGTGCTGGTTGACTGCCTGAATCATACGTGTCTGCAGCCAACTTGTAAAGGGTTATCCACAGCTCCTCTCCCTGAAATGCCTTTTCGAGTCGCTTGCGAAATGTGTCAAACGCATCCGGGGTTTTCACGATGTATCCAAGGAGAAGTCGACGGGCTTTCTCGGATTTGGTGAGGGAGGTGGCAGAGGTAGATGAGGTGGTGGAGGTAGATGAGGTGGTGGAGGTAGATGAGGTGGAAATTGAGGGACGGAGCTGATCAGCAGAAATCTGCAACAGGTCCGCGACGACTTGAAGCCAATGCTCACGCTCGACGACAGAGGACATCTCTCCAAGTGCGGGAAGAAGTTCACGGGCCACCGCTCGCTTGTCGTCGATCTGCTTGAGGTCGCGGCCGCGCGTGGTGTGCGCAATCAAAAATTGCATGATGGGAACAGAATGCTCTACAAGCGATTTCCAAAGATCAGGATTCGTTTGTACAAGCTCGTCCGGATCCTTCACCCCTTCTGGGAGAATCGCGGCGCGGATATCAAATTCGAGCGCACGCGCAAGACTCATGCCCTTCTTCGCGGCCTTCAGTCCCGCCGCGTCAGAATCAAAAGCAAACACAATCGTCGAAGTGTACCTCTTGAGTAGTTCAAGTTGCTCTTGTGTAAACGCCGTCCCAGAAGAAGCGACGATGTTTTCTATTCCCGCCTTATGCGAGGCAACTACATCAAGATTCCCCTCAACAATGACAATGAAGCCCGCGTCACGCGTAGGACGCTTAGCAAGATCTAATCCGAACAACAGATGGCTCTTGGAATAAACAGGCGTTTCTGGAGAGTTCATGTACTTGGGTCCCTGCTCGTCTCCCGGCATGCTGCGTCCCGTAAATCCGACCGTGTTCCCGTGATGATCCCGAAGTGGAATCATAAGACGATGACGAAATCGATCGATCACCCCAGTCCCCTGTTTGCGTCGCATTGAGAGTCCGGCTTGGACAAGCTCGCCTTCGGAAAAACTCTGCTTGAGAAGAAATTGTGAAAGTGTGTCCCAGTCGTCCGTCGCATATCCGATTCCGAAACGTTCAGCAAGCTCGAATGGAATCTGTCGAGTTTCAACATAGCTCCGGGCTAGAGATGCCTTGGTCGACTCGATCAATACCTTTCGATAAAATTTCTGAGCAAGATCGTTTGCTTGGAGCATCCTGGAGCGTGTATTCGTCTCCGCTGTTGGAAGTCGGCGTACCTCCACACCCACCTTTTTCCCCAGATGCATCAACGCCTCAGGAAACGTCATCCCCTCCATCTTCATCACGAAACTAAAACAATCTCCCCCATCATTGCACCCAAAGCAGTGCCAATTCTGGCGGTCTTGGGAGACATGAAAGGAGGGAGATTTTTCTGAGTGGAACGGACAAAGCCCCTTAAACCCGGTGGAGCCCGAAGGTTTAAGGACAACATACTCGCTTACCAAATCGAGAATATCGAGCTTTTGTTTGATTTCATCTTTGGGGTCCATGTCCTGAGCTTACCACAGCTCTAGCCGCGGACAATGGCGAAGATGATAAACCCGACATACATCAGTAAAAAGATTGTTCCTTCAATGCGATGAAGAGCTTGTCGCTTCCCGACAAAAAGAAGAAAGAACATCAGGAGCGTTGCGGTCACGACTGCAAATCCGTCAATCATGTTGGGTGTGTTGAACGGAAGGGGCGTAATAATGGATGTCGCTCCAAGAACAAAAAAGATATTGAAAATGTTGGAGCCCACGACGTTTCCAATCGCAATATCCTGATGACCTTTGCGAGCCGCAACGATACTTGAAACAAGTTCAGGAAGCGAGGTGCCCACGGCGACGATCGTCAAACCGATCAGGTTCTCGCTAATCCCTAGCACCAACGCAATGGCTGTCGCCCCTGTCACAACGAATTGTCCGCCCAAGACAAGAGCAACCAGTCCACCCAAAATGAACAGGATCGATTTCCACAACGACATCTGCTCGATCTTACTCTTTGGCTGCTCACCAGACTCTCGAATCCCGAATGTATACACTAAGAAGATAACAAAAAAAGATAGAAGAACAATTCCATCGATGCGCCCAAGAAGACCCTGTGACGCCCCTTCAAAAAACATATCCGCACCCAAAACCAAGACAAGAACGGCGGCAAGCAAACTAAACGGAATCTCCTTCCAAACGGTACTACTCTGAAGCGTGAGCGGAGCCACAATGGCCGTGATCCCAAGAATCACAAGAATATTGGCAAGGTTGCTTCCTAATACGTTTCCTATTGCGATATCCGTCGAACCGTTCAACGCGGCGATGACGTTCACAAACAATTCTGGGGCAGACGTTCCAAATGCAACGACCGTAAGACCAATAACGAGCGCTGGAACTCCCAGGCGACGAGCAAGAGAAGAAGCACCATTCACAAGATAGTCGGCTCCCTTGATAAGAACGTAGAAGCCACCTAAAACAAGAAGGATATTGAGAAACATAGTGCAGAAATTATATCACAACCCCCATCTCCCATCTTCACAACAAAAACACCCCAGACAAGCTGGGATGTTTTCAAATACGTTTGACCGAGATTATTGTGCTTGCTCCCGTGGCTGGAAGTTTGGTTGACCGTTCATCCCCCGTTGAGGTGGAGGTCCCATATGAAGGTACTGCATCGGGATGTCATTTTCTTGCGCCCAGGCCTTCAAGTCCTCTGCATGTCCCTGCATGGCCTCTTTGCGCTCCTCAGGCGACAAATCCTTAAATTCTTCCATGTACCCGCGCATCTCCTCCATCTTCTCGAGGATCGCGTCGGCCTGCTCCTGTGTCAGCTCCCCATCTTCTACCGCCTGTGCGAGTCTCTCTTCAAACTTTGCTTCACGCTCTGCTCGCATCTCTTCGTGCTTGGCCTGCATCTCTTCCCGATGCGCCTCGCGGTATTCGTCGAACACCGCCTGAACCTCGTCCGTAGTAAGATTAAACTTTTCAGAGATCGCCTCGACGAGACCGGAAATTACTCCGTCTTTGGCCTGACCTTCCTGTGCCATCGTGGTTCCCACCCCGATCGCCCCCACACCCAGCGCCGCAATAACGGCACCGACAAGCAATGACTTTTTTAGTATCATACGAAAAAAACTTAGGAATAAATGCACTCAACGGTGCCTAGTATCTCATACCCACCCACAAGGAGAGAGGTTACGATGAAATAAATAATCCCAACTTTGGTTGGGATTATTTTCCTGGCGGAGAGGAGAGGATTCGAACCTCCGATACCTTGCGGTATACGCGCTTTCCAAGCGCGCGCACTAGGCCACTATGCGACCTCTCCATTTGGAGATGACGGCCAGAACTATAGCAAAGCTTAATCAAAATGAAAATCCCCCTCGGCATGAAGCGTTGGGGGACGTGCCCGTCAGCGAGTGACGGGACCATGGATCAGCGCGCGGGGCGCTGGATCCAGGGGAAGGCCTCGTAGAGGGCCTCGAGGTCGGGGATCCGCTCGGGGTCGTCGATGCCGGCGTCGACGAGACAGCGGATGCAATCTGCTGGAACGGAGTCATCCATCTTGTCGATCACACCGTCCACGGACGGTCCCGGGGAAGGCCGCTCGCTCGTGTAGAGGATGCACCAGGCATCAGGGCGCAAACCCTTGATGCCGGCGGCGATCATCGAGCCATCGACCATCTCGTTGGGGTAGCAGTTGCTCAGGATCACGACCGTGCGGCCGAGGACCGGCTCGGCATCGCGGATGTGCGTGAGCGCCTCACGCTGCTCGCCGGTGTAGTAGACGCTCTCACGTTTGCCGACCCAGCGCTTGATCGCCCGCAGGGTCGCGGGAATGCTTTGAAGGACGACGATCATTCTCCCTCCTGGCAGTTCCGGCTGCGCTGCGCGTTGTTCACGCGCAGCTGGGTGAGCTTGTCCTGGGAGTTGAAGAAGGCTTCGGCTCCCTCGCGGGTGAGGTTGGGGATCGGGGCGGGCACCATCTGAACCCGAACGAGCGAAGCGATCTGCGACAGCATCTTGCTGTTGAAGCCGTGCCGGACGTAGAGGGCCTCCTCGACAAGGCGAAGCTCGTCGCAGGAGAGCGGCGTCAGCCACTCGTTCTCGATCATCTTCCCCTCGAGCGCACGGCTGACGAGCCAGCTCGGGGTCGCCTCACCCGCGACGATGGAGACGCGATCGTCGGAACCGTCCAAGACGGGGAGCGACACGATCTCTAACGTGGCGAACTGACGCGACGGCTCCTGCTGCCAGGCGGGGATGAACGAGTGCGGCTGCTCCTGCTGCCAGGCGGGACCGGCGAGATCGGGCTCATCGAAGTCGTCCTGATCGAACTTCCAGTTCGCGGGGTTCTCCCCGTTCTTCTCCCACCAAGCCTGGCATTGCATCCCGGCCTCGGCAGCGACGAGCATGTCGATGTTCTGCCGGTCGGCGGGGGTGAGCATGGGCTCCACCGTCGTCGAGTCGACGTAGTTGTCGGGCTGGTAGCGCGGGTGCTCGCGGAACATCTCACCGATCCAGTTGTCACCGAAGACGAAGCCGTGCCGCGCGTACGGCACGTTGCGCAGGTAGCGCAGTTCGGGACAGGTGATCGCGTCGGTCTGAAGCGGCTCGAGCACACGGCCCTGCCACAGGGTCGTGACAGTCTCCTCCCAGGCATCTTCGCAGGAACAGGCATCGGCCTGCCGGGGGACGAGGAAGGTGAACATGGCGAGCGCCAGGAACGAGGAACGGGACATCATGGAACCTCCTGCTCGGAATGAGCCACCCGACAATGCCAAAAAATCCCCGAAATGTCAATAACTGCGCATAAAAATAGTTGACAAATTGGCTCTTTTCTGGCCATGCTGGGTGTATGAAGCGCCTCCTCCCCCATCCCCTTCCTGGCACTCCCGACGCCCTTATGACAAAAGCGGGCTATGTTCGGCATTGTGTGGAAGCGGGTCGTGCGTGTTATCATCGACGTCTGAACGACCCTCGTTTTCCTCGATTCCATGCCTATATCTCAATAAACGATCAGGGAATGGAAATCGATCTACACTTTGACGCGCTGGACAGCATCAACCACAAAAGCAACCATGACCAACCATGGGCCTATACAGGTGGTCGTGTGGATGAGGAGATGCAAAGACTCCTTCAGGCGATGGCAGGAATCGGGTGTCTCAAGCAGATATATCACCCACCAGATCCATCTGGACCCAATAGTGGAGTGCTCACAAAAAAGAAACTTAGCTTGTTCGACCTCCTATTCAAATCAATGTAAGTCTATGAAACAGTTCTTTGCAGGTCCTCTGCGTGACAATGCCCGGAACATCCTGCGACGAATGGGATACGGCGAACAACGAACACGGGCGGGACAGATCAGCTATGTGAAGCGAGTGGCGGGAGAGCGGTTCCCTCGGTACCACGCCTATATTGAGGATACGAATGGCGGGATCCAGGTGAATCTCCATGTCGACCAAAAAGAGGCGAGCTACGAGGGAGGGAGCGCCCATGCGGGTGAATATGTAGGACCGCTTGTGGAGGCTGAGATGCGTCGGATCAGTGGATTCGTTGAAAGCTTGAAAGGGACAACCCCTTCCCCAAGCTCCACTCCCACAGCAGAAAAGAAAAAAGGATTCTGGGGAACCCTCTGGAGCTAGAAATAGAAAAGCGCCTGGTCGTGGTACCGGGCGCGTTTTTCTTCTCAAAGGTTGGGATGTTCACCGCGGTGACGCAGAGGATCAACGACCTGACGCTGGCCATAGCGGCCGGCGAGGTAGTCCTCAAGTCCTTGACGTTCGTTCTCGTGAACCAGACTCGAGGGAGTCGGTCCAGCGAAAACGGAAGAGGGCTGAACACGGATCGTCCGACCAAGGATTCGCGCGAGCTCGCGCTCGAGCATCAGGCTTGCACGCTCCATGTGCCACCAGTCGGTGACGAGGTGGAGGTGTGAAAGACGGTCGAGCCTGTGCTCAACGATCTTCGTGGCGACGGCCTGCGCATCTGCAAGCGTGCAGTGGCGAGCATCGAAGGCCGGAATGATCACCGACACGCCTGTGTGCCAAGCATGCGCTTGGAAGCGAGCGACCTCTTCGCCGTTGAAGGCATCACCCGCCACGAACAGCGGGACGTCGAGCGAAAGCGCGAGCTGAATCGCCTGATCGATTCGACGAGTCGGCGTTTGGTCCCCTTCATCGTGGGGACCGCAGAACATCACAACGGCAGAAGTGGTCACGTCTCCTCCAGGTGGTCAGGTACGACAGGAGCAAAGAAATTTTTACTGGCAAAGCCGGGCTAAAAATTTTTTTGCTCCTGTCGTACCTGACCCCAATTCCCCTCATCCAAAATGGCTAAGGTACTCCAGAGAAACTTCTTGGCCCGGCTTTGCTAGACCTTTTTCCGACATGGGTCAGCTACTTTGATAAAAATTTACTTGGCCCGGCTTTGCCAGCAAGAAATTTTTATTGAAGTAGCTGACCCACCCCACCCCTCACATCATCTTCCACAGCGCATCGAAGATCATCTCCTGTGTGGCAGCGATGGCCTCGTCCTCGATGATGACGCCAAACAGTTGCCGACGTTCATCTAGTGAGACAAAGGCCGTCTTGCCTGGATAGATGAAGATGTACGACGGCGCCTTATTGGTTTGCGTGAGCCATTTGCGCTCATCCAATCCATGCGTCCGTCCACCCTCTCCAATCGAGATCGTGTTCACTCGGACGCCTTTTCGCACACGTAGCTTGATGAATCCTGGCCAGGCGTGCGCAATAAGATCGCGAATCCCTTCCGAGGAATAGATACGGAATAGTTTGTCCTTCGATGAGGCGGCCGTCTTGAGGACATCTGTGAGAATGTCCCGTACACCCGACTCGCCCTCATAGTAGCGCACACTTGGACGATGGGCACTCATCCCCAGAAGCTCTTGGAACTGCGGCACGACATCTTTGAGTTTGAGCTGAGCTTCTTGGATGGCAACTTCACGCCGCATGGCGAGGCCCGTAAGTTTCTGTGGGTCCTCGGCGGTAAAGTAGCGATGTGTCTTGGCGTCCATGTGGGAGACGAGCCCGACGTCGATGAGACGTTTAAGGGCGTCGTAGGTGGTTCCGCGATTGAGGTTCGTTACCTCTGCAATGCGCCGTAAAGGCGCGGTTCCCAATTTGAGAAGGTGCGTGTAGACGGTCATATCCTTGGGTTTGAGTCCCAGGAGTTCGAGCGTCTCATCAGATAGTGTAGGGAGCTTAGGCATAGGTGGCGATCAAATTGACTAGACGATGTGGATAAATGAAAATAGCCCTTTCTTTCAGGCTATTTTTGATTGGTCTTTTTGTCAAACTTTGCTCGGCAATTTTTCTTTCCAACAAATCATGTACTATCCTTGTGATCGTTGAATGAGCTGATTTCGATCAATCAACGTTTTCCATAATTCGACTGCATCTTTCGTCGTATAGTGATCAACAATCTTTAAACGAAGAAGCACGATCGGATCCACATCCAAGACGTAGGATGCCCATAATGGGCCAAACCATTCTTCAGCCTGTTCCTCTGTTTCAATCCAATACAAATCGGGACGCGTTGGATCGTCCAATCGATCTTGCATCAAGTAGACTTTTGGAGAAGAGGGAGTCTTCACCAACACCACATCTGGATGAGGCATTACAGGCAACGTGAGATCCAATGTTGTAAGTGTCGCGTCTGAAACGAGCTGAATCTCGTCAAAACTCTGGAACCAGGTGAAGTAAGAGATCTCATCCAAAAACGGAGCACGTTTGAAATCTTGAGTGATGTAATACACTGTTGAAAATGAAGGACTCTTCACTGCCGATGCAGCAAATACCTCATTTACCAGTTCCAACTCTCCTGTGACCGGTGACGGAAGACGATATTCTCCCCCTCCGCCGATTCCATTTTTTTCTTCATTCTTTTCCTCTTCTATATCTTCCTCCTGCGTTTCTGATATTGGTCGTCCGGGACCCGTTGTATTTCCTGAACCGGCCGAAGGCGCAGTCTGATCACAAACAACCTCGAATACCCCACGTTCGGAAGCGGCCTGATTCCCAGCGGCATCTTGTGCATACACAAACCATTGGTGTGACCCACAGGACAAATCTTCAACAATATACTCGGTTGATAGAGATCCCGTTCCTCTCTCTATCCCGTCAATCGAGAGTACATACGGAACAAGACCTGACTGGGCATCTGTTGCCTCCCCCCATTCAAGAAGTACGTGTATCGAGTACAGGATAAAATTGTTCGTAGGCTGGACGAGTGTTGGTTGAGTCGGTGGCGTTGTATCGTGATCAAGGAGGAATGTGACGGGCACGGAGTATCCCCCCTCATATAGAAAAGTAATCGAACCGGAATCATCGCTTACCGGGGCTGCAATCAAAGTTTGTTCCCCACCTTCTGGTTGGGCAAACACGAGCACTGCTTGAGCTGGTTCGAATCCCCCAAGCGTATGAAGAGTGGAACCCGTATTTGAAGAAGCGGTCTCTTGCCACTTGCTCTCCACCGAATCAGAGAATCCCCATGTCTCTATTCGAATATCGACAAACCACGGCCGGGCTTGTGTCGCTTCAAACATCGGCATGCCCTCAGATGGTTGGACAGAAATGTCGGCTTCGCCGGTTGCGAATCCTTCTATCGAACGGAATTTCCCGTCCGCATAGACTCGAACCGTTTCTCCCACAGGGAGCAAATCCGTTCCCAATTCCAAGGTTGGCTGAGATTCAAACGGTCCAATGTCTGGATTCCCATACAGCGGCAGCCCGTCCGCATCGGTTGCCATAGTGGTATACACAGATCCGGCATCCACCTGCTCGGATCCAGAAGTGAGATGGTAATCCGTTTGGTCGATGAATGGTTTTGCAAACGCTCGACCATCAACTGTTGTCCAAGACGTATCAAGAAGCTCGCGAAATTCACGTAAAGAAACCAACGTCACGCCATGCGTCGTTAATTCATCAAGGATCCAATACAGCTCTTGCGTATTGAGCGTGTTCGAGTCATGCACTTTGAGCGTCCCGATCATGCCTGTCTGAAGGGCTGAAAACGCCCAAGCATCTGCAAACTGTCTCATCCGAATTTCCTGTTCAGAAGGAATGAGCGTGTCATAGTCGATTCCTTTGGCTTGAATATAATTGAGCGTCAAAGGCGTCTGATAAACATCCTCAATCAATGCCCACAAGTGGTCACTCTTAGCAATATTTGCCGAACCTCGTGCAATCGAATACCCCGTCTCTTTGACTATCGTACGAATGGTTTCATCATGTTGTTGGCCTGGATAAGCAAACGACACGATGTTATATCCGTCTCCGATGGCGTTCTCAATTACCTGCTTGGTAGTTACAAGCGCTTCAGTAAAAAATCGTCCCCCTTCTGAAGGAGCTCGTTTATCATACGGAATCGTGACTGGCAGAGCCGAGAGTGTCGTTATCGTATCTTGTAAAACAATACTTGGATAATCGGGCAACGTATCCAACGCCGACCCAGTGATCGTTAGTGAACAACTATACGCATCGTGTGCATCAATCGCCTCACAGAGCACATCAACAGTTGGATAGTCTGTGACCAAATTCCAAGGACCAAGTCCATCTGTTCCACCACTTCCTTGTGTGAAAAAAAGTGTTCCATTATTGATGACCGATACGGAGACATTCATCTCAGAACCTGTATAAGCAATCTGAAAAGGTCCGCTGTTTGTCAGCAAATGGTTAGTGCGAGCGCGTGAACCTATATCGTGGCCATGAGCCACCATATCCTTCACAATATCCCAATCAGACGACGCAAGCATGTCTGGGCTATCAATAAAATAACTAAGATGTCCACCAAATTCTTCGATGACTGAAGCAAGAGCATTTGCGTTTGATAGCGCATCACGTCCATCTACAGAGAGCATGAAATAGGCCTCATTCGCACTTAACTTCTCAACGTCTGGAAATGCGTTTTGCGTAACGTTGTTCCCAAGCGTTGCCCCTGAACTCAAGGTCGTGTGCGGAGAACGAACATATCCATTAAGGATTGAATCGTCGATATCGATTACCGACGTATCTGTGGCAATCAAAGAATAATTCTCTGCGCTTTGCGTATACTCAATTCCACAGCCTCCGATGATGCTGTTTCGAATCACTACTCGAGCGGAACCTTCGGTCTTCACACAGTATCGATACCCGCCCGCAATGAAGCTGTTCGTCAAGGACAGATCTGCCGAACCGGTCAAAAATACCATTGCCGCGGGAGAGGAGCCAAACGGATACCCACGAACGATCATATGATCAATCGATCCAGTTACAGAGCTGTCGGCAGAAACGGCAGTGAAACTATTTGTTATCTCAACATCACGGACGAGGACATTCGTGGTACCAGATTCTAATGAAATACCTACTCCATAAAAGTCGTCGATAACGACATCCTGAATAATCACATCCGCGGCCATCACACGGATCGCTTTTGCATAGAAGGTCGATCCGCCTTGAATCGTCATGTGGCGAAGCGAAACACCCTGCGCGTGGGCCGTAAATGGAAATGTGGGGGAAGTCAAAATGACATCACTGTCGTGCCCAGGGGATTGTGATCCCTGAATCGTGACCAAGTTACGATTTGCATCAATATTTTCTGTATAGATTCCACCGGAAATTTCAACTATATCTCCTTCTGCGGTGGCCTTTCCTACAGCCGATTGGATACTCGCGACAGCCGTTTCCCAAGTCAATCCATCGTTGGAATTGCGACCTGTTGTTCCATCGACATAGTACGTGGACGCACAAACCGATTGTGCGAAACCAAACAAAAACATCACAATTACTGCGTAGAACATCGGTTGTTTGAGTATAGACATATGGGATAGAGAAAAACTCAGCATCCCTCTATACCATTTTTTGAGTCTTTTGTCAATGGAAATATGGCTAAATCTTGCAAAAAACAGCCAAAAACAAAAATGACCGACAAAAGTCGGCAGTGTAAACGGGCAATACTACAAGGGATGCTGCGTTTTGTATTTTCGGTGGAGCTCTACGAGCTCCATGCCGAGTAAGTCCCCTCTAGACTCGCGCACCCGCGCTTGTCGGTAGACGCATTCGTCGCCGGCTTCGGGTGCGTTTTTGATAAAGCCACACTCCCCCGGCGACCATAACGATCGCAGCGTACTGGGCGGGGGTGAGTGAGAGGTAGCGCGTGTCGACAATGTCGCCGTTGGTGGCGCGGAGAAAATCCATAAGAAATCGAACCACACCG